>ERZ777305.45-NODE-45-length-178814-cov-16.893398_pt1 | contig 178814 bp, 163 predicted proteins | sample MGYA00374965_ERZ777305 | MGnify/ENA primary metagenome ERZ777305 (study PRJEB29328, sample SAMD00013331) | mouse gut metagenome | study: EMG produced TPA metagenomics assembly of the Metagenome analysis of fecal microbiota from mouse which was promoted...
TTTTTATGGAACAACTTTACTTCAAAAATAAAAAGTGATGGTCTAGAGCCTTAAATTTTTATCAACAAAAAAAATATGATAGGACACAATAAGATATTACTCCTCATATCATCACAGCCACCCGCAGCCGACCTAAAAAAGACACGGACTTATATTCTTCTAAAATGATACTCTCGGACAGATAATGTTGATAACATCTTTTTATTACAAACAAAAATTTGCGTTTTAAGGCTAATTATATGTTTTAAAATGTATAATAATGCATAATTATACATTTTAAAATCCTTAAAAACAAAACTATCTGATCATTCGTACAGTCTTTACAAGAAGCTGAAGGACAAGATCAAGAACAATACCGACCCCAATAAGGACAACAGCATAACAAAGTGTCAGTCGTGAAATAAAAATTTTATACATAACAGTCCTCCTGAATGTCTCTGATTTAATAAAAATCCAGGACTATTATACATTTTTTTCTATAGAAAAAATCTACGGAACAGGCTCAGTTAAAACAAATAGAGCCCTGAACGGACCCAAATAAGAACAAAAACGAACAAAACAAAAAAAGAAGTGTTATGCTTGTCAAAAATTACAAATAACATATTGAAATAAAAAGATATAATATTTAAAAGTATGATAAACTGATTGTCACAGTAACAATAGAATTTTGACACTGACAACTTAAAAATTCATCAAAACAACAAAGTATTACTTTTTCAATTCCATGAGCACAAACTTCTGCTTACTTTAATCAATTTTTTACATTTTAAAACATATAATTTAATCCTCAAGAACAATGCAATTGACCTGTCCTGAATATGCCGTACATGCATCAATGGCGATGATCCCTTTACCATAATATGGATTGAAGTTAGCGCTTTCCCCAAACTCCTCCCCATCATTTTCATATCTCGAATGACCAAATGATGAATGCCAATGACCACAAACTATCGTCTTATTTTCTTCGATGATACCACTGTATGCGGCTTCCATACCATTAATCCAACGAGCTTCTGCCCATGCTTTACTGTCAGAATTTCGCCAATTTTTGTTATATGATCCATATTTTTTACCATAACTACCCCTTTCCGAAAAACACGGAATCCAGCCGTGAGTAAAAATATAATGATCTGTTTCAAAATAATCCCGCATCGCAGGAAGAATTTTCTTAATATACGGCGTTTCGAGCAATTTTTCATAAACTAAGTCACTTCGATAATCTAAATCATCAAGACTTGACTTTGTGAGCTGCAAAACGGTTTCAGTCGTTCCATTAGTAACATTAAAAGGCTGAAAATAAACCTCACTTTTCCATTCAGAAATGGGTTCCATCATTAAATCTTCGTGATTGCCTTTTATAAGAATAACTTCATCTTTCTCCATCAAATCAACGATAAAATTCTGCAGTTCCAGTGCTTCTCTGCCTCTGTCAAACAAATCTCCGCAAATGATGAGTTTATGTGGGGCCTTATCTTCAAAAAAGCCGCAATCTGCCAATGCTTCCCGAAAGAGTGTAAAATAGCAGTGAATATCAGAAGTTACGTAATAACGCATGCCGTCTCCAAACTCAAACCAAAGTCAAATTATATGTTTTTATTTTTATAATTGTATGTTATTTAATGTATAATTATCAACAGGTTATAATTATCGTGAAAAGTCCGCATGCTCCTGCGGCAAATCATCCTTTTCATAATATGAATCGATAACGCATTATTTCTCCTGCGTTACGATAAAAACTCTTGCAACTAACTAAAAACAAAAAGAAATTCTGCCAATAACTCTAAAAAAGCTAAAAAATCAGAGGGAAATCAATGAAGAAAATACATTAAATGAAAAAAGAGCCGTCGTTAATTTAGAATATCACAACAAATCTAACTGATTGTTAGTGCCCTATGAGATAAAAAATATTCTGGTCAGCATGCTCCTTATATCTTAACACTTTAAAATTTTATCTTTAAACTTAAATTTTGTAAACTTATTTCAAACAAAATAAAAAACCTGCCGCAAAACAGCAGGTTAAGCAAAGATTATACAACAATTATATGTCATAACCAGTTTTTCTATTCCGCCTTTTTATCCCTAATAAAGTCAAAACAAAGACCACTTTGCCTGAATTCTTCTATTCTTTCATATAAAAATACCGCAACCGGACTTTTTCTTACCCATTTTCCTGTCGCCCAGTTCTCTATTGATAAAAAATTACAGTGAATATGAACCGGATTTAAATAATAGCGTTGAGCAAAACTTAATGAATTTATGACAGCAAACACATTGCCAGCTATTGATTTTGAATCTACAAAATCTGTCACTTTACATTGTTCTGTAAAAAGACACCTTCCCCAATCATCAAGCAAAGAAAAACTGCATACAGTTCATTCTTATATATTTTGCTGAATTGCTCATGACAATGAAAATTATAGCTGTCCATTTTGAGAAATTTTACATCAGCCAAATAGGTTCTCGCTTCTTCTATATTTTCAAAAGAAACAAATTCTGCTCCGTCAAAATCATTAATCTGTTCCAACTATAACTTTTTCATCAGCCAAATACCTACTGTTCGTCCTTTTTTTACGGCATAATACATAATGTATCTCCTAGTTGAAATAATTTTCCTTAATTATATATTTTCAAAAATAAAAAAAGTATATAAAAGGGGAAACAACACTAAAAAATGAAATTTTAATGGCAGTTTTTTATATTTTAAAATCTAAAATAAATATAATTATACATTTTGAAATATACAATTATAACTTTTATAATGTATAACAACATTACAACATAATCATAACATACTGATAACAATAAAAATATTTTATTACACTTTTCAAATCGATATATTTACAAATAAAAGTTGTTCAGATAATCCCCAACTGGATATTCTTTTCACCAAACAAGTATTGCTTAGTCTATCGCTCCCCACTTCAACATACCAATTATTCTCTTTCCTTGAAACTACCCACATTTTTTGCCGCTATGTATTGACTTTTTTGTAAAAATTGTTCATTATATCACAAGAAGATAAAGATGAGCAAAAAGTTTATTATATACGGAAAGTCGCATTTTTCAAGAAGAGCCCTGCAAATTCTGGAAACAACCGAGCATGAAGTCTTGGCTTTTATAGATGAAATTTCCGAACCTTTAAATTTTTACGGAAAACCTCTTCTGCCCTTTTGTGAAGTTAACTCATTGGAATATGACCACCTGGTACTTCTCCAAGGGGCGCAATATGAAGACCTCAAAAAAAGATTTGAACAAATCGGTGTCCCGAGCTGCAAATTTTTGAGATACTCAACTAGGTAACTTTTTGCTTCTTCAGCATACCTTGCTTATACCTTTGACAATGAAACAACGCTTTTCCCCATACATTTTTCTAAAAATCAACGCTTGCTCCCATTATATATCTCCTTTTTATTTGTGCCGAATTTTTATGCCTTTAAAAAAAAATTTTAATTATGCTGCATTTTTTATTTTGGAAAACGTATAATTAAGGCATAACCATTCTGTAATAATCAAATATTGAGTGGAGTTGAACTGGGTCGCACCCATCACCCGTTTTCTATTATAGCAATGAACCGTTACTCAAGAGTAACAACGAACTATTAACGATCTGTTATAAACTAGTTATGTTTTAATAGACACAACAATTATAGAATGGTTATATTTTAACTCGGTTTCGGCCGAGTTTTTTTTATAACAACGGCACAAAATAAAAATAAGACCACAAGGAAAAATCATGCTGGCCGTCACTCCGGCAAAAAAGATACGTTTCACTGCCAGAAGGTTTAACAAATTCTGTATCACATCAGAATTTTTCACCAGCACATGCCTCCGGATCAGCGCAAGCGGCCCATGTCCCTGTTTCACTTTCTTTGTGCCGTCTTTATAATATAGCATCGTCAGATTAATTTAAAACCAGTATCTTTTCTAAAACATATTCGCCAAAATCTGTATTTCATCAAGGCAGACAGGGCGATAATTCCAAGCGTCTACTCCGACGTCAAAAATAGGCTTTGTATCTGACTGAATCGGAGTTTTGCTGTGCAAATGCCCGTGCAAATGTATGAATCGCTGATACTTTCCCTTGTAATCTTTCGACAGATTTTCTATGGGAATGTGACACATAACAATTGGCGCATCTCCGTCAATATGCAGCTCTTTAAGAAGAAGCAGCTCCTTCCACGGCAATTGTTTTACATTCTTTTCGTCGTGATTTCCCTATATAAGAGTTTTATTTCTGCACTGAATCCTATTAAAAAGTTCCAAACCGACTTCAAAAGTAGCACGATTTAGAAAAGCAAAGTCCCCTAAAACATAAAGTTCGTCATCTTCTTTTACATATTCATTGATATTTGAAATTAACGTGTTATTCATCTCTTCGGCATCAGCAAAGGGACGGCTGCAGTATTTTATTATGTTCGCGTGATTGAAATGTAAATCAGAAGTAAACCATATCATAAAAATTTCCTTATATCATCAGATGATACTGATAACTTACAGGGAAAATTCCTCTCAAAAAATCTCCATCAGTTACCGTGTATACATCTGAAATTCTGTTTCAATCTGTTCTTCTTGCTTTTCCTTGCCCTGCAATATCTGGTCAAACCTGGTCAATCTGCTAAAAAGAGCTTTCTTGACCCTTTCCAAGTTCTTCAAGTTTTCAGCAGACATTCCGCGTTCTTCATATACAGTATCCCAAATCTCCTCAATCATGTCTTTGGTGACGCTTAACGAATGAACAGAATCTATCAATTTGAGCTGTGCATAAGGATTTACCTTAAACGTTCTTGTCTTAAATTCAGAAAAATCTCCCATAGAATATTCATGGTCATACAAAGGAGCCAAACCGACATATTGCAGCGTTTCTGAATTCCTTAGCAAAGCAAAGTTGTTCCAGTGCCTGTCCTCATTAGCGATAAGAAAATCAAGACATATCATCTCGTCAATCTGTTTTCTGACATCAATTCCCAGCTTTTCTTTGCAGACATTCAAAAACCAATCATAATACGAAACGTGATTAAGTTTTGGATATACACTGAGAAAAAGAAAAGCAGGAACCAACTCATATACAGTATCAGTCATACATTTTGACAGCGAATACGGCTCCCCTATCTTTTCATCAAAGGCAAGACTGTATTCAGCGCAAGGTACTCCCAGCTTCTGTAATAATTTCATAGAAAACACTTCATTGTGAGCTCCGAGCTGATACACATCATAAGTAAGAGAGTTATATTTTGCCAAATACCTGACACCATTTTGAATTGTCCAAAACTTGCGAAGATTGCCGTTTGTATGATTATCCGGAGAATATTTGCCGTATGAAGTCCATAAAGAATTTTCATCAGTCGCATCAAAATCATTGTCATGAAAATTGATATCTTTCCATTTTATCGGTGAACCTTCAGCACAAATCCAGTAATGATCCGCCAAGTTTGCTCCGTAATTTATATCAACACAATCCGGCGACATCAAATCATACAGTCTATGACTGCTGAACTCCGGCCTTTTCTCTCTTGTTCTGATATTGGTAATTCTATGCCTGTACCATTCGTCAAAAAACTTCTTTCTGTCAAAATCATTTACATTTTCCACAGGAACAGGAAGTCTTTCCGGGCTGACAATTTCTAAAATTTTCCTAACAAGACTATACTGAAATAACAAAACAGTATGGTCCCTATGACGCAATTCATAGACCGCACTCATCTTGAGTTCTCCTCAAAATATACCTAACTCGATTTAGGGGAATTTATAACCTTTCAGACACCAGATACTGTCAGCAAAAGCGGTAAAATTACTACGAGATACAAGCTAAAGCTTACTCCGCTCACCGTTCAGTTATTGTAATTTTCACTGACAGTATATTTTTATATGCACACAGTGCAGCAACACAACTGTAAAAAGTTGTAGATTTGTTATATTATCTTATACAGCACAAACCTGTCAACAACAAGTTTTCAAATAACGGAACTTATCTCATACTTACTTTTTACAGACAACGATCTATTCCTATTTATTACTCTTGATAATATCAGACCCAATTTACTGCACATTGTCCCGCTTTGGGGCGGGGAAAAGACACAAACACAAACTGTCTGAATATGACAAAAACCGTATACGTCTGAATACGACAAATTGCGATAATGTCTGACCATAACTATATCCCCCTCTGTAAGGAAACATGTGAAGATACATAGTATGTACATGACATAATATGTAATTATTTGTGTCTTCTGTAAAGTCTTGATAGAGTAAGGTTAGAGTAATATTTACTGCGTCATCTTGACACTTATTTGCGTCAGACTGACACCTGCGTTACGTCACTTTGACTCCTTCAATTACGTCATCTTGACACCAGATTACGACAATCTGACACTAAAATACGACAAATAACGTAATTGACTGCATAGCAACCTACAAGAAAATTTTGCTCTATTCCATAATTTTTCTTTAAAGAAAACGTATAATAGATCATAAAATTATCACTTGGAGTAACAATATGGAAAACAAGGAACAAAAGAAAATTATGGTAAAAAAGTCAAATGCTCTGCTGCGCGGCACAAAAGATTTTGACAATATTTGGCAAGGCCGCATTTTTTTGTTCATATGTTCAACAATGCCCAATATTCTTACTGATGCTGAATTACAGAAATATCAGTTTAGAGCTAAAGATATCCTCATATTTGCGGGGAAAAGCAAAGGAAAAGGTAAAAGCCAGAAAGAACACTTAAAAAAAGCTCTCATGGAATTACAAAAAAAGACCATTTCTTTTAATAAAGGCAATGTTTTTAAATCATACACAATATTCCCAACAGTCTTTTATGACGAACTAAGCCATATTATTACTGTAACCGTCCATAAAGATTTAATTCCCCAATTCTATAACATAAAGAAAAGTTTCAGCAAATATAATTTAATGGTTTACTACATGCTTGATACTCCCCACGCCCAGAACTTATATGAATTTCTCGTCTCATGGAAGAACAGCCCTCGATTTTCTGATATCAGCCATACTCTCAACACAATTTATAATATTTTTAATATTCAGCAAGGCAGTGTATACCGCAAAAACATGTACGATTTTAAACGAAGAGTACTTGATCCTTCCGTAGGACGTATCAACGACTGCACAGAGTTTCAACTGTCTTATGAAATAACAAAGGACTATTTTAAAAAAGATGAAGGCATCAGGTTTATACTCAACAAAAAACAAGAACCTGATACCACAGATCTTATTGATTATGAAGAAGAACCAAATCTGACAGAAGCGGAAATCGGAGAAGCCCTTAATACCTTTTGCAATGCTCATCCACACAAAAGTATTGCCGCTTTTGTACCCAAGCCGGAAGTAAATTTAGAAGAAATTACGGTAGCACCCGATAACAGCATTATACCTTCTGAAAAATCTTCAGTTATTGATAACATTGAAGATTCACTTGCTGACACCATTGACGAAGATGCCCCTTTTTAATCAATGAGACAAGTATGCCCCAAAGTCAGGGAAACTATGACTTTGGGGCATATTTTATATCTTACTGCATTCTTGAAATGTTCCCGATATACTGAAGAGCCTTAGTTACGGTATTTTCTGCATAACTGCTTGCTTTAATTCTGTCACTGAGAGCAACCGTTTCTTCAATATAACTGATGACCTCCTCTCGTGAAGCTCCGTTTCCAAGTGCTGCAATTGCACCAGCAATCTCTGCCTGGCTGTGATTATGAGTCTTTAAAAAATTATTCTGCCATGCTTTTGTAAAAATATCATGAAGATTTTTAATTTTATAAGCTTTTTCCTGATCTTTTATTGCATTTATATAAGAAAAAGCTCTCTTTTGCCAATCCTCTTGAATTTTTTCTGCTCTGACCTCTTCACTTTTCATTGCATCTTTCAAAATCTTATCAAAATCAACTCTGCAATACGCCGCCATGTATGTCAGCTTGGTAACAAAATTATGCTTATTTGCTTTCTTATTGGCAAAAAACGGCAATCTCCCGTTTCTATAAATTCCGACCGCAGCCTTATCACCATTGAAAACTGAAACAAGTTGTTTTTGAATAAGACGGCATTGATTTTCATCATATTTTTGCGGCAGAACATACCAAAACTGATGATTGTTCGGACTGGTCTCAACCGCAATATGAGGTGTCAAATTATCTTTCACAACTTTGCTGTCGTCCAATATATCGTCAATAACGATATAATGCGGATCATTTGGAACACGAAAATAAACATTATAGCCCTTACTATTTTGCACTGCCAGCCAACCAATTGCCTTCCTGAACTGTTCAGAAGTAAACTTACGGGGAATATAACTTACTTTATTGCTGTTTGTCACATCCCGTAAAGAAATACTGTATTCACCTTGATCATCTGCCGGAAAAAACTGTATAAACTTCATCAGTTGCTCTGTATAATCAATAACTTTTACCATATTATTTCCTTCTGGAATATTTTTTTTCAAAGAACTTTTTCGCATTCTTGCCATTTCCTTATAAAACTCTTTCAAATTCAAGGAATTGGCCCACTCCTGCATAATCTGCGCCATCAGAAAAATTTCCTTACAACGCGTCAAAACATACAACTGTCCTTTGTACTTTTCATTATACGTATTCCAAAAGAAATGAATAAAAAGAAACACAACCATGATAAAAAATGTTTACTTAATATGACACATTATAATTATCAGATATAAGAAAATGATGCTTTCAATTCTGGATATGATCAAAAAAATAATCCTGATGACGACAATTAAAAACTCGTAAGACTCCACAATAAACTAAAACCAACTCACTCACACTAGCGATAGGGGGGAATATAACTAAGATTATCACCAAAATCAGCTGATTTTATATTACTTTGATATTGGACTAGCACTCCAAGATAATAGTTGGTTATCATATTGAAATCCAAAGTAAAAACAAAGATTGGCCTCTGCGCCAAATATAGCTTTGCAAGCCAATTTTCCCAACGAAGCAAAAGAACATCATATTAACCTAATGAGTGATAATGGCAACCAGCCTACCTGCCAAAAACCTATGAAGAAATATAAAAATATCATAACAAATCATAAAGTTACAAATTCTAGCAATCCTAAGGGCAATGCAAACACCGTACAGATGATGCAAACCATAAAAAAAGAATGTCCATGACTGAAGAATGAGAAAGTTTTTCAAATGTAGAAACAAAAAAATAAGTTATTGAATTAATAAATATAATTCAAAATATCCACATTCAGCCATAGATTAGCCCCCCCCAAAAAAAACTCACTTAAAAGTTGCTTGATTAATGAGGTGCATTAGACTATAATTATATAAAAAAGCTTGTTACGTTTACATTACTAATAAAAAAATCGTAAAGGTTAGCATTACTAGTGAGCATAACATGTTGAATCAAAAAACACTTAATATGGGGGGGAAGATAGAGAGTTCTAACACCACATATACAAAAACTGAGCAAGACAAAAGGTTATTGCAAAAATACCCCACAATATATAAACAAATTTATAACATCTTAAAAACTTCTCATAAAAGTCAGCAAGTTACAATTAGAAAGATATGCGAAATAATTAACCATACCGCTCGTCCCGCTGTTATTGAAGAGATTCTTGACAATGTGAGCTGGTCATTATCTATAGAAAATTCTTACATTTTTTCAGAGCATAATTCAGACATCGTGCCAAGCCCTTTAAATTTGGAGAAATTACATAATCACGATATAATTTTTAGAGTTGATTTTCATGCTGACTTTGACTTGGTCAACACTAAGCCAGAACAATTTGGTTACTTTGGCAAAGATAAAGAATGTTGTGATTCTTGGTCAGTTCTCTATGTCTATGTATTGGCTGCGATTATCAAAGATTACCCTCATATGTTTCAACCGGGGATGTCTTTTTCGCAACAATCGGGTGAAATTGATCTTACGAATAATGATAATTACAATTTTATGGTTGCTCCTAAGCCTATACCAGGAACTGTATATATACTTGAAACTAATTTGGACGCAAACGAGATTGCAACAAAAATTCGCTATGTCTTAGACTTATGTAATATAACTTATAAGAATATTATTATTACATATCGAAAGAAAATAAAGGAACCTTCTGAACAAGCTCATAAAAAAAAGTCACTTGAAAACAATACAACTTATGAGATAACCAATAGAAGCTTCTTTCGATATTTGTCTGAAACACAGAAAATGGCTGACTCAACTTGTCGAAGTTATGTTTCTGCGATAAACAATTGTGAAGTGTTTGCTCAAGAACATCAACTATCATCTTGGCAACTGTACACAACAGATAAACAATCAGTACAGGAAACAATTAAATTACTTTTAAGTAATGTGGATTTTCTTGCTTATAATACAAGGCAACACAATCGTCTTCGCACAGCTTTAATGAAATTTATTGAATTTACTAATTTGGATTTAACTTGGATTACTGCAGCGCAAGATGATTTAACATTAGCAAATAATTATAGAGATGAAAGCTATGAGGAAGTTCTCAAAAAACACTTTAAAAAGGGATTCCGCATGGATTCCCCTCTTGAACTGCGTAAATTCAAACGGTATTATATTGCAAGCCATCAAACAGAGTTAACTGATTCAGATGAAGATATCAGCAAAAAAATCAAACAGCACTGTATTATTTATGAGGGAAAAGCTTTTCTTCCGGATATCATGTTAAGCGAGGAATTGAAGAAAGAATTATTAAATTATATTGAAGATACATTTTCAAACGGTAAAGTAGTCATTTATTATCAAGTCATTTTTACTAATTTTTTTAATGACTTTTTGGATTATCATATTCATGATGTTAATATGCTGAAGTTATATCTAGCAGAGATAGGAAAAGGTAGATTCTTTATCAATAGAAATTTTATATCAAAGATACCAGCTATTAGTATAGACCCAATATTTGAAGTTCGATCTTATTTGCAAGATTACGGTAAGCCGGCAACCTATGATGAGGTTTTTACGGCTCTGCCGCATCTGTCACCAAATAAGATAAAATCGATTCTTGCTAATAATGAAGAATTTATCAAAAATGGCCGCAGTGAGTACTTTCACAAAAGTATCGTTCGTTTGTCTGATAAAGAATTAGATGGAATTGCTGAAATAATTCAAAGCAACATTGATACGAATTACTTTATTAGTGGAAATGAACTCTACGATGCAATTTGTGCGAAATATCCATCCATTATAGAGGAAAATCAAAGTCTTTCTATATACGGTTTTCGAGATATATTAAAAACAAAACTAGATAATCAATTTTCTTTTAAAGGAAATATTATTAGCAGATTAGATGAGGAACTCTCGATGACAGAAGTATTTGCACAATATGCAAAAGATCATGATACATTTACATTGTCAGAACTTCAAGAATTGGCAGATAACCTCGCTACCCCCATATATTTTGATGTTATTTATGAAAATAGCCTAAGAATCAGTCAAGATAAATTTGTAGCAAAAACTGCTGCACAATTTCCTATAGAAGCAATAGATGAAGCATTAGATCGAATCTGTATAGGAAAGTATATTCCAATAAAAGAAGTAACAAACTTTGGTGCATTCCCTTATGTAGTAGGTTTTCCTTGGAATAGTTTCTTATTAGAGCATTATGTAGCAGACTATAGCCATAACTATATGCTTCTTCATAACAATTTTAATAGAACCAACTGTTCCGGTGCAATCGTCAAACGTTCTATAGGAATCAATAGTTTTGATGAGTTGATTATTGACTTATTGGTCAATAGTCAAGTAGAAATGAAAAAACAACCTGTACTTCAATTTTTAAGTGATAAAGGGTATCTTATCCGCCGTAGATACTCAAAAATAGAATTGCTTATTATTAAAGCTAATGCACAAAGGCAAGGGAAGGATACTGACTAATATGTACTCATACACATGGGATACCAACACCGGAGGATTGCTGCTGAATAGCTCTCCTCTTTCCTTTAGCAAAGAACCTCGTCCAGTATATTATAAGGAACTGGATATTTTAGGATTTGATAAATATTGGAACTATGAAAAGAATGATACTTATCCCTATATGTGGGCGGAGGCTAATAACTATTTTTACCGGGGACGGCATGTTGCCCAAACAAAAGGAGGCAGTCTTTACACGGCACCAGAAATCATAATTATAGACACCCCAGAAGCAGATGGACAGCCCCTCCGCTTTGTTGATATCCCCGCAATGGTTGAAAAGAACCAAGACCTGCTAGAAAAGTTGTCAGCAGAAACAATAAAAAAAATCTACAACATTTATGTGGAGTACATGAAGCGAGTCGATGTATTCTATGTAGCGTTCAGTGGTGGCAAAGATAGTGTAGTAGTTCTAGATCTAGTGCAACGGGCTTTGCCACATAATAAGTTCAAAGTACTATTTGGCGATACTGGAATGGAATTCCCAGACACATACGAAATAGTTAAGAAAATTGAACATAACTGCAATGAGTCTAACATCAAGTTTTTACGTGCAAAGTCTGACTTTGATCCAGAATTTACATGGAGACAATTTGGTCCGCCAGCACAGACAATACGTTGGTGTTGCAGTGTACATAAAACTACTCCTCAAATTATATTGCTTAGGGAGTATCTCAATAATCCTCATTTTAAAGGAATGGCATTTACAGGTATTCGTGGAGATGAAAGTGCTTCCCGGAGTGAATACGAAGGTATTAGCCACGGAGAGAAAATACGTGGACAGTACAGCTGTCATCCAATTCTTGAATGGAACTCCGCTGAATTATTTTCTTATATATATGAAAGACAACTTTTGATAAATGATGCTTACAAAAAAGGAAACAGTCGTGCAGGATGCCTTGTATGTCCATTGGCAGCATCGAAGAATATGTATTTTAAAGAACAAGCATACAGCTGTAATGACAAGAAATATAGGACAACCACAACATTCAATAAAATTATACTAGAAACAACGTCTAAAGAGTTATCTAATCCAAGTGCTATTAAAGAGTTTATGGACATTGGTGGATGGAAAGCACGAAGAAGTGGAAAAGAATTGTCATTCGCTAAAAGTTATACAAATGAATCGCTTGAACAAGGTATATTTACAATTCAAGTAGTTCGTATACAAACTGATTGGAAGCAATGGATTAAAACAATTGGCGATGTAACATTTTTGGAGAACGGTAATGTAGAAGTATTATATAGAGATAAGTTATATTATCTTGAGATTGCCGAAAATATCAATGGACTAATTGTTACGGTTATTATAGGGGCAACTACCCAAAAGGACATTTACTTTATGTCCGAATTGAAGACTGTATTTAGAAAAACCGCATACTGCATTGGATGTAGAGTATGTGAAGCGAATTGTCCACATGGTTTTATCTCTATGAAAAATGGCCATGTGATAATTGATGACCGATGTATAAAATGTAAAAAATGTCATGATGTATTTCATGGTTGCTTAGTAGCAAATTCATTACGATTACCAAAAGGAGAAAAGAAAATGGGGAGTATTGATAGATATGGAAATATGGGGATTGAACTTGATTGGGTTAGATCATATTTTAAATTAAAAGATGAATTTTGGACTTCTCCTCATAGTCTTGGGACCAACATGGTTAAAAATCTTAAAAGTTTTTTGAACGATGCTGAAGTTACTATAAAATCTAAATTTGCACCTTTTGGCAAAGTTATTAATTCTATTGGCATAGAAAGTTCTGATGCTTGGGCATTAATGCTATGCAATTTAACATACACATCAGAGTTTAATTGGTGGATTAAAAATATTGATTTCTCTGCAACGCATACACCTGATACCATCTATGCAATGTTAAATAATTCAATGAGCAAAAATTCGCGTTCACATATTGTCTCTGCATATAAGAATATCCTGATTTCTATTCCTCAATTAAGTAATGAAATTGGTTTAGGCGTCTGTGACTATACTCTAAAAAATGGAAAGCGTTTTTGGAAAAGTGTAGTTCGCATCTCTTGGCAGAATCCAAATCCACTAGTCATCCTCTATAGCTTATATAAATTTGCAGAAGCTTGTGGAAATTATTACCAGTTCACATTATCTCGACTTTTAAATCATGATATTGAGAGCGATGGAGTTAGTCCAACTGAGATTTTTGGGTTGGATCGTAATCAGATGGAAAAGATTCTAAATGGTCTGACTATTAACTATCCAGAGTTTATTAATGTTAGTTTTACGCTCGATCTGGATAATATCACACTCAACAGTGAAAAGACATCTCAAGATGTGTTGAGTTTGTTTTAAGGAGGGAGAAGCAATGCCAATGTTAGAAAAATACCGTCATTATTTTGATATTGATCCAGATTATTTTCCTGCCGTGAATGAAGCGGTTATTATGAAAAATCCGGAAGTATGGAAAAAGTTTTTCCCTCATGAAACTTTTATAAAACTTCTTAAGAACACAATCAGTGTTCTTGAACGTAAGCAAAAACTCTGTCTTTGGGTTGAGGGTGCTTACGGTACAGGTAAATCTCACGCAGTTCATACATTAAAAAAGTTGCTGGATTCTACAGAGGAAGAAACTCGTGAATACTTTCAAAGATACAAGATCGAGAATGATCTGTGTAATCGTTTTCAAGCTGTGAAATCCAGTGGTCGTATTTTAACTGTCCATCGCTATGGTTCTGCCACCATTCGTAGCGACCACAACCTTGTCTTTGCCATCCAAGAAAGCATTGAAAAAGCTCTTGTCGATGCCGGAATTAAAAACAAAGGTGGAAGTGCGCTTAAAGGTGCTACAATTGAATGGCTTTCCGATACTGATAATAAAAATTACTTTAATGGACTAATTACCGGCCCCTATTCTAATCTGTTTGGTGGAGATAATGCCGATACAGTGATTGAAAAGTTACGCACTTTCTCCGGTGATGCTCTAGCAAAAATTATGGACAATATTTTTAAAGTCGCCGATGAGCGTCAAGTGAAAGCTCTCTCGTTATCTATAACTGATTTAACCAACTGGATTCGTACAATAATTCAGGCAAATAGTTTAAAAGCTATTGTTTTTATGTGGGATGAATTTACCGAATATTTTTATAACAACGCCCGTAATCTTACTGGATTTCAAGAGCTTTGTGAAATCAGTGAAACAGATTCTTTTTATTTCGTGTTGGTTACCCATGTTACTCAAGGTTTGTTCCATGAACATGATAAGGATTTTATTAAGTTGAACGATCGCTTTGTAAGCCCTCACTGTTTAATCAGCTTGCCGGAAAATATTGCATTCCAGCTCATGGGGGCCGCTATGGAGAAAAATAAGGATGAAGCTGTCCTTGAAGATTGGAATTTAGCCCTTAATGATCTTACTGATAGAACCAAAGAATCCCGTAAGTTGGTTAAGTCGGTGGCTCGCATTACAGATAAAGAGATGGTAGACATCCTTCCAATACATCCTTATGCAGCCTTACTTTTGAAACATATTTCATCTGCTTTTGATTCTAACCAACGTAGTATGTTTGACTTTATTAAAAATGACCGTGGTGATGAAATTAAAGGGTTCCAGTGGTTTATTGATAATTTCGGACCTGAGAGTGATAACCCTTTGCTTTCTCTTGATATGCTTTGGGAATTTTTTTATGAAAAAGGCAAAGAGTATCTGACGCATGAAATCCGATCCATTCTCGATTATTATCACCGTGTCGGAAATCTGCACCTCGATTCTGACCAAAAACGAGTATTAAAGACAATTCTTTTATTACAGGCAATTTCTCAATATGCAGGTGACGCTGTTGAATTGTTTATTCCAAATGAAAAGAACCTTGATAATGCTTTTGAAGGAACCGATATGGAGGGTTCAGCTACAAGATGCGCAGAACAACTTGTTCGAGAGAAAGTCTTGTTTTCCAAGTCCCTTGGTAGTGGGAAATTCCAATATGCAGCTTACAATCATGAGGATGAAATTGATGTAACTCCTTTTGAGGAACAAATTGACCGAAAAAGCACTTCTGCTTTTATTACAGAGGAACTAACTGATAAAACACAACTCACTGATGTTATTAACCTAGGGGGAGCTTTGAAGCTCCGTTATGAGCTGCGTTTTGTTTCTGCTTCTGACTTTGATTCTACCATCAAGCAACTTCGCAACATAGAAGAAAAGTATGAAAACAAGATTGTTGCTGTAGTTTGCTTTGCAAAAGATGATGCCGAAAGTGTTGTTCTTGGAAAAAAAATCCATGATGCGCTTTCTGCAAAAACCTATCATATGATTTTTATTGATGCCAGCCGAACTCCATTTGGAGCGGATGGCTATAGCGTATATCGTCATGATATGGCACTGTCTATGTCCCTACAGGGAAAAGATAATTCATTGGCAACTCAATACGCCAATAATGCAAAGGATTCTTTAAAGAAATGGAAAAACCGTATTATTGCTGGTGAATTCATGGTTCATACTGCTGATAAGCCGAATGGTAAGCGGGTAATTACACTTGACGCTCTCTACGAACTTCTCGCAGAAATCAACAAAAAAAAATTTGTATTCTGTCTTGAAGGTGCTTATGATGTTATAGCCAATATGTATGTACCGAGCAGTTTAAAGCAAGGTGTTGAATGTGCCTTCAACGAGAAAACATCTGGAACCTTTTTATCTGGCAGTTCTGCTACAAAGTTGGAAAATGCTCTTAATGGCGCATGGAAAGTCCCTGAATATTGGATTTCTAATCCCCACCTTTTGATTTCTAAGATTAAGATATGTGTTGATAAAATTATAAATGATGGCTTTCAAAATGGTGGTGGCCGAGTATCGATTAAGAAAATTTATGATGCTTTGAAAGCTGCACCTTATGGTTTTATGCCCTGTAATCTATCAGCATTTATTCTGGGCTTTGTTCTTAAGGAATATGCTTCTGGGGCGTATAGCTGGAGTGACGGACTCACCAATAATATTTTGGATGTTAATAAGCTTAAGGAAATGATCGATGAGGTTATCCGTCTCGAAATTACGCCGAATACTCGTTATAAAGATAAGTATATTGTTGCAATGACCCCTGTAGAGAAGGCATTCAACGAAATTACTTCTGCTTCTTTTGGCATTCCGCTCAATATGTGTACATCTATCCCAAATACAAGAGAACGTATCCGCAATAAGATGAAAGAGTTTTCGTTCCCGATTTGGACGTTGAAATATATTCTCGAGAAAGAAAAGCTTCAAACTCCAATAGATGTACTAGCTAATATTATTGATCTTTTCTGTGGAATTGCCAACAGCAATATCATAGGAACTGAAACAACTGATAGTGATATCGCTATGGAAATCGGAAAACTTGCCCTTGCCAATGGAACTATTGCACATGATTTGCAGAATATTTTGACCAAAGAAAAGTGTATCCAAGGTATGGCTGCCTACCTTGAAACTTTTGAAAATGGTATTCTTGTTTCCATTGCTGAAACAATAGGCGATGGAGGTCAATATATTAATGTCCTTCGCAAAAAGTTTGATGCAGATGCAGCAAACTGGGTATGGAATATTGAAACTGTCCAACAGAAAATTCATGAGGTTATTACAGAGTATCAAATCATTGTTGAAAGCAATAAGATTATCTCTAAAAGTATTTCTTATGATGCGACCATACAAGAATGGTGTGACAAATGTAGATATATTCGTATTTCTTATATCGCTGCCAAAAATTATCTTGATGATTTAGGGCTGTTCCTCGGGATTCTTTATAATCTAAAAAAAGCCGGAACTTTGTTAGATTCTCAAAAGCAAAGCTTTTTGGAACTTGTTCGGGGAAACAAAAATACATTTTGTAATTTTTATAATAATCAGGTTGAATTATTCCAGCGTGTATGCGGATACTATCTTGATGGTCTGTCTAGCGATGAAATTAAGGAAGTATTTGCTATAATGCCTGCTGACTTATTCACCTACGAAAAAACAGATTATTTGAACCTAGTTGTATCTAAGATTACAGCCTTTAAAGAAGGACAGAAAAACACGCAATTAAAGAAGCTATGGCGAGAGAAAACGTTAACAGAGTCTCCACGGGATTGGTCAAAAAAACATAAGATGCCTATTTTGTGCCTTGTCCCTGATAATGAAGTGATAAAGGCAAAAGCAGCCTTCGCAACTGTTAATCGTGTAAAGACAGATGAGCAAGCAATTGATCGAGCATTGGAATATTTTGCTTCTGCAAAATTCTTTGACTTACTTGATAATACCGCAGCATTAGATAAAGCATTTCAAAGTTGCATTATTGGAAGGTATTCTGTTATGCTGGAAGATATTCAGGAAGTAAAAAATTACCTAGATTCTCATATTACAGCAGAGCCATTTGATTGGTTTGGACTTCCAGAAATTGACAAAAAGTTATGTCAGATGGCCGAAGCAAAATATAATCAGGTCGGTTGTGATCGTGCCCTTGCCATGATTGATGAAATGGATATTGCTGATGTGAAGAAATATCTAAAAGATCTCATTCGGGATAACATGATTATTGGCATGGAGATCATTAAAGGGAATTAAGGAGGGGTAAAATGACCACCCAAGAAGTCATTAAAAAAATAGACCGTTATCTTTTGAAGAATAGTGGTGAGCCTCTTATTGTTGATGTTCAAAACAAGGTAGATTTGAATACTATCATGCTTCATTACAAACTACCCCAGAACATTTTCTTACACGCTTCTGACACAGAATTTTGTAACGCAGATGAATTCCCTATAATTTCAAATATCCTTGAGCGACTTGCTACTGAAAATAGGAATTTTTTCGTTGGTGAAATTTCTAGCTTCTTCATGTTAAAAGGCGAAAAGGCATTACTACAAGAATTAAAAGAGATTCTATCTATGACTATTGCCGGCCATGTGGTTATTTTTACTTTTCAATGTGCTGAATATCTGCGATCTCTTATTAAAAATGATCGTCGTTTTGATGGTAGAATTTGTATTTTAGATGGGGAACAATCTATTCGACCGCGGCTTATTTTTATTGAAGAAGGCATCAAACTTAAGTACAGTAGTACTGTGGTAAAAGGAATTCAAGGTATAGCTAAGGCTGTAGAATCAGCCTTTGCAGAAGTACTATATATTGAAACCAATAAAAGTAAAGAGAGCTATCCATTTTCTCTCTATATAATCTCTGATTTGAAGAATCCTTATGAGGCGTTATGTCGTTTAGATGAAATGACATCTCGGTTATCAGAAGACTTTGGAAATAAAGAAGATTGGCAGTATGCCCTAACAGAATTTCAACAGTATCCTTCATGGCAACAACTTATTTCTGCAAAAATAGGAAGTATTTCCAATCTGGATATTATTTTCTCTAACTATCAACAAAATAACAATGATAGAAAATGGTTTTGGTTATACTTTATTGGGTTAAAATTGTTCCATGCCGGTAATGAATCATATTTAAATATGGCAATCAAAGCAGCTTCATCTCCGACTGAGCTTATTCATAAGTTATACCGTTCTATTTTAGAAGTTGAGCCAACAGATAACGTATTTACGTCAATATATGAACGTAGAAAAATATATTTGAACACCATAGGAAATCCTCTTGATGAAGTTGGCAATTTCTGTAAGATTGTTCAAAGTAAGGGAAGAGATGCTCTTTATTATCTAACTGATAATACCGTTCAGGAAAAAGAACTTATTTTTAAGTTACTGGATAAATATAGTGAAGACTTTGAACGATCTGAACTTTTTAGTATCTTGGAACGTATTTATCCTGACCTTCGAGCTTATTTGAACCCATATCGTTTTAAAAGCGAATTGCTTGACAACTATTTTCAAGAGTATAAATATCAAAAGGTCGTTAATAAGATTTTCCCAGACTTTATGAATATTGTTGAGATGCAGGCAGTAGAAAGGGAGTATAATATTATTCTACAACCTCGAAGTGCTGTGATTGAGGGATTTGATGTAGCAAACACTCAGACCTATTTCATTGATGCGATGGGAGTTGAATATCTTGGCTACATTGTATCTAAATGTCATGCCCTTGGATTAATGGCAAAAATTACAGTATGTAGATGCGATCTTCCATCCATAACAAGTCGGAATAAAGACTTTTGGGATGTGTTATCTACAGAGCAGTTTCCGATTATTACTATCGATAAAATAGATAAAATCAAACATCATGGAGAGGAAGGATATGACTATAGTCGTGAAGACCGAAAACTTCCAATTCATTTGATTCGTGAGTTGGAACTTATCGATGAACTTCTTAAAAAAATCAAAACAAATCTTATAGCTAGGAATTATCAAAAGTCTATCTTGATTGCTGATCATGGTGCTAGTCGATTAGCTGTTATCCATGAAACCGAGAATATATGGGAAATGGAATCAAATGGAAAGCACTCAGGAAGATGTTGCCCTAAAAGCGAAGTAGATGAAAGGCCAGATAGAGCTACTGATGCAGAAGATTTTTGGGCGCTTGCTAATTATGACCGTTTTAAGGGAAGTCGGAAAGCCAATGTTGAGGTACATGGTGGTGCTACCTTGGAAGAAATTACAGTTCCAATTATTGAAATTTCATGTCTTCATTCTGCCATTGAAGTAAAAATAATGCCGCTTGATTCAACAGCAATATTTACTGGAGTTCCTGAAATTACCGTTAGTTTCCGAAAGAAAGCTGGAATTAAAATATTTGCGACAGAAAAGTTAATGGATGTCAGCATTGTAATAGATGGTCATGTCTATGAAGCGAACCCAATTGATGATCATTTCTATGTTATTGAAGAGATGGCCGAAATCCGTCGTGCTAAGACATATAGCGTAGATGTTTTTGCTGGTGGAATGCCTGTAGCTACAGCCCTAAGCCTGAAAGTAAAGAAAGAAAGTGGCAATGAAAAGAATATCCTGTAAGGAGGAATGCTCGTGACAGAAAAGCTTCGGGATTGTTTTGATGAAATGGTTGTATACAAGGATTTGAAGAAAAGTAATTTCTTTTCTGCATTATGTTTGCCTTCATTTTTAAGAGACTGGTTACTTAAAAAGTTTGCTGATGATGAAGGAAATTTGGATATTGACGAGCTTACGGAGTTTATACATACTTATCTTCCAAGTAAAGAAGAATGGGTTAGAATTAAGGATAGAATTATTAACGATAATGAACATGTTAAAATTCTTACAAAGATTTCTGTAGATATCAGCATTAAAACTGGAGAAATAACCTTTTCTCTGCCAGATTTTGGCCTAGCAAACAAAGAAACCATGATTGATGTGTCTATATGGGATCAATACCGTGGAGAACTTATCAGTGGACAGGAAGTTTGGGGGGTCGTTGAACTGGGTTATCGTCCTCCTGATGATACGGCTAAGCCTAAAATTCCGGGTAAAATTCGTCTTACAGGGTTTACAAATTTTTGTCCGTATACTATTGATCTTGATTATTATAAAGATGTCCGAAATGAGTTTACAACTTCTGAGTGGATCGATGTTCTATTAGGTGCAATTGACTATAATGCAGATGGATATGAAAGTGAAGAACAAAAACTTTCAATGCTAACTCGTATTTTGCCTTTTGTTGAAAAACGTCTTAATCTAATTGAGTTGGCTCCGAAAGGAACTGGTAAATCCTATGTATTTGGCCATGTAAGTAAATATGGGCTTTTAACAGATGGCGGAAAAGTAACTCGGGCAAAAATGTTTTATGATACAGCGCGAAAAATTCCTGGCTTTCTCTGTGGCCACGATTTTATTGCAATAGATGAAGTTAAGTTAGTGCAGTTCGGGGATGTGAATGAAATGCGGTCCATTATGCAAGGATATATGGAATATGGACAGTTTAATATTGGAGGCTATGAAGGAAAATCAGATGCAGGTATTATCTTTTTAGGAAATATTGCACAGGATAATATGGACGAGTATCAGAATATGTTTTCAGAATTACCTTCGTTATTTCAGGAAAGTGCATTGGTAGATCGAATTCATGGTTTTATTAAGGGGTGGGACATGCCAAGAATGAATGATGATTTGAAACTTTCTGGTTGGGCATTGAATTCAGAATATTTCTGTACGATTTTGCATGAATTGCGTAACGATGTTAGTTATAGAGCTATTGTAGATCAAATTATTGAGGTTCCAGAAAGAGCAGATACTCGTGATACCGAAGCGATAAAGCGAATTACTACAGCATATTTGAAACTTTTGTTTCCGAATGTTCGGAGTGTACGAGATATTAACCCTAAAAAATTTCAGCAATATTGCCTTCGTCCTGCTGTTCGTATGCGCAAAATTATCAAACGACAACTCGGGATTCTTGATGTAGAATTCAAGGGTAAGGATGTACCTTCTTTTTCACTAAAGGAGATTTTATATGAGGGGTAATTGCGTTATTTGCAGCAAAAAAAATCTTGATAAGGATACCATTGGTATTAATAAAAAACTATTGGGTGATATAGAGAATTTTTATTGCATAGATTGTCTTGCTGAATATCTAGAATGTACAGTTGAGGAACTCCGTGAGAAAATTGAGGAGTTTAAAGAAGAAGGATGTAATTTGTTTGAATAAGGTTGAATTATGAAGCGATTCATTTATGCTGATAATGCAGCTACAACACAATTGGATATAGATGCTTTTGAGGCGATGAAGCCATATCTTTTAAAAGAATATGGTAATGCCTCACAATCTTATTCATTTGCAAGAATAGCGAAAAAAGCACTAGAGAATTCGAGAAAAATAATTGCTCAATGTATCGGCGCTGAACCTGAAGAAATATTTTTCACCTCAGGAGGTACAGAAAGTAACAACTGGGCGATTAAAGGAACTGCATTTTCAACCTCCACCCAACATGCTTTCATAACTTCAACTATTGAACATCATGCGATTCTTCGCCCGTGTGCTGATATAAAAAAAATGGGATATCCCATACTCTATCTTCCTGTGGATTCTACTGGTACTGTAGATATTGAAACTTTGTCAGAGCATATAACTTCAAATTGTTGCATGGTTTCTATTATGACCGCAAATAATGAAATAGGTTCCATTCAAAATATCTCTGCTTTAGCGGCTATCGCTCATTATTATGGTGCTATATTTCACACAGACGCTGTTCAAGCTGTTGGACACATTGAAATAGATGTGAATTCTCTACATGTGGATATGCTTTCCGCTTCTGCTCATAAGTTTAATGGTCCCAAGGGGGTAGGATTCCTTTATATCAGAAAAAACACACCGTTAGTACCATTCGTAAGTGGAGGAGGTCAAGAACATTATATGAGAGCAGGAACGGAGAATGTTGCATCTATAGTTGGTATGGCCACTGCATTAAACAAAAATGTGGCAACGATAAAAGATACAGCGGAACATTTAGCTTTACTAGAAAATAGATTGCTTACAAGATTATCGGGCGCAAATATACGATTTTCTCGCAACGGAAGCGATGCGCATATCCCTGGAAATTTAAGTCTCTCTTTTCCTGGCTATAGCGGTGAAGCCCTTATGCATCGATTAGATTTAATGGGAATTTGTGTTTCTACTGGCTCTGCTTGCAATAACAAAGAAACTCAGATATCTCATGTATTGCAGGCTATTAGCTTGGAACCATTACTTGCAAAAGGAACTATTCGGTTATCGCTTGGAAAAAACAATTCTGAAACTGATATTGATATGATTGTTGAGGCTCTTCAACGAATTTTAAAGTAATTCTATTACAAATAAAAAAACTATAATCTCCTATAAATTATACTAATACACTTTACCTAACAGGTCAGCTCTCCTTTTTGATATGCCTTTGTCAATTAGTAAGATCCAATCACTTTTTCTCTCCAAAAAAGTTTATCCTCTTACAAAATCTGATGTTAGAGTTCTTCCACAGCATATTTTTCCTTGATAGGTGAATTCATTATTATAAAATTCCAGCCAATTATCCAAATCTGTTTGAAATTCTTCAATAAAATTATATGTTTTTTTACGAAATGCAACTTGAAAAACTCCTACAAAATTGTTTTATGGAAACTTTCACTTATGCCATTGGTCTGCAAAAGTCTTTCTTTTATTTGGCTGAGTTCAATATTATGTATGCCGAGAAACAATTTATAATCATTTATTAAAGTTTTCCGAAGTATTTAGTACCTCTGTCCATCAAAGTACAGATAATTCCTATTTCCTGCAACGTAACAAGATTTTTTAGCTATAATTTTCCATAAGGAACTCTTTTGTGATTCTATCCCATTTTTGTTTTTATCAAAAAGTAACTCCTCTTTTTTACAAAAAAAATTATCAAATTAAGGCTAATACAAATAAGCACAACAAGTTAATATAGCTATACACTAATAACCTGTGGTTATATAACACAAATATATTATTATTTTAAATTTTGAATTCGCAAATATTCAATCAATTCATCAATTGAAATATCATGTCTCTCTTCTATTATTTTTTTTCTTAATCTTTTATATAATTCTTGATCAATATTATTTTTATCTAATTGAATTAATTCTCCTACTGACAACTCATAGTTATTAGAAGATTTTTCTTAATTATTCTTTCTAACTGATTATCATCATTAATATCTTGCAATCCTGACTTAATATCTCCTGTTATATCTCGCATTATTTGATTAACACTTTTTCAATGGATTTAATTTCTGCTGGCCGAGTTAAATAAGCCAATAATCCACAAATAACTAACACCACAATCAAGACTCCAAATAAATCTACTCCAACATAAGGTAGCCCAAATAAAATACATAAACTACATAAAATAATAAAACAAGAAGTTATAAAAATCTTACTCATTGTTACCCTCTTCGTTATTTCTCACTTTCTTAATTTCTCTAAAATTTCGTCTAAACTCATATCATCTAACTGCTGACCATCAGTCTGATTATCAGTTTGTTTATTCTTTTTATCAAGTATTGCATTAATAATTCTAGAATCTTCCGACTCTTCCAGCAATTCCTTCAAGTTATCATCAATATATGATACCCCCCTAAACAATTCCTTTGTTATTCCCATTATATTTCTAATTATACCCATAGCTTTTCCTGAAAAAATTTAAAAAAATATAACACGCCGTTAACATATTATTACCAACAATTTTCAATAGTTCAAGTATTCAACCTGATCGCATTCAAAGAAAAATTCATCATATTTGTTATTACTTATATTTATAATGAAGCAAAATTCTTTGGAACGCGATACCCCTGTATATAAAAGTTCAGGCTTTATAGGACGAACCTTTTCTTGATTAGATGAAGTATAAAGCAACAAAAATACGGCCCTAGCCTCCCACCCCTTAAATGAATGTATAGTCGAAAGTGAAAACTTGTTATTACTCAAATAAAAATTAATCTTTTTATGCCGATTAACTGCATGACATTGTAAATGATAAGTTTTTTTTTCATCAATAGACAAATCATCAAATGACATTGCATTAGAAGATATATTATGAAGAATCATTTGAGCTTCTTCTTTGGTTTCAAAAGTAATATTTGTAGCTATGTCATAATCTTCATTAAGAATTTCATTAAGTTCAATAAGAGGTTCTTTGATCGGGGATAAAATTACACATTCAGAGTAATTGAGTCCTTTTCTTTCTAACATTTCAAAAATAAATTCTAATAACTCATTATAATCAATTTGTTCGTAAGAGGAGTAATACAATTTCAATTGGTTATCTTTAATTGAATCCAAAAGTGAATACTGATATGTGTCAATTTTGTCATAATTATAAGATTGTAATAAAAAAGATACTTGCAATTCTTGCAATAACCTATTAAGATTATTTATATTTCTATACATCATAGATAGAGATCTATTCCAAGCCCCAGGAATAGGAGTTCTCGGCATTTTATCATTATCAAGCTCTCTCGAGTAAATATTTTGCTTTTCATCTGCAAAAATTACAAACTCACAATTTGGTAGAGTAAAATTTTCATATATTATTCGAAACCAATCTTCTTCAAAATCTTGCCCTTCATCAATAAAAACAGAACGAAATTTTTGAAACTTATGAGAATATTTAATAAGCAATTTATTATCGATTAAAGTTTTTTGATCCTGAGAATCAGCATTAAAAAAGTGACTTCGCTTATGTGGTTGAGCAAAATCAAATATACTGATTTTTGAATAAGCAGCTTTTATAAATTGATGAAATGATGTTATAAAAATAAAATTTTTATCAAAGTCTTCAGGAATACTATCTAATTTCTCCCATAAATAATTACAAAGAGTAAGATTATACGTCAAAATAAGAACTGGTGAGCCTGTTCTTTTATATGCATCGATTGCCCGAAAAAGCAATACAAGAGTTTTTCCTGAACCGGCTACGCCTTTTATTTTTTGTCTACCAACTCTACTTTTCGATAATAATTTTTGTGGATTAGATAAAATATATTCTTTACCTTCTTCTTTTAAGTGATAATTTGCTAATAGTACTTTTATAAAATAATCATAAATTTCTTTAGAATTAGTAAAACTTTGTTGATTACTTTTATTTTTTTCATAAATTTTTCTACATAACGCCTCATTTAAACTTGAATTACCGATCAACTTAACATAAGACTCCTTTTTTTCCAATTCATTCTGTGAAAAATTTACAAAATATATACATGAAGTAATTTTTTTATAGTTTCTTGAATCTTTCAAATTATCTCTGAATAATTTAGGATGCAACTCAAATAATACACTTTTAGCTTCATTTATTTCATGTATTGCTTGATCTATTTCTTGTTCATTTTTTGCAAAACTGATATTAAATAAAATTGCTCCAATCTTACGACCAATAATCATTAAATCCACTGTAAATCCATGCAAAAATGGAGCTTTAAAATAATTATTATCATAAGTAATTTTTTCAAAATGATTATATATATTACAAATAATTTCATTTTTAACAAAATTATCATCATAAATTTCAATTGGAAAATTATTTTCTTTATAACCTAATTCAATGATTTTACAATAACAAGTATAATCATTTTGAATCAGCTCTGACTTTCCTCTTTTATCATATTCAAACAAAAGCTTTTTATCATTAAAAAGTGAAATAAAATTATCTAGTTGACTTCTTGCTCTTACATAACTAGGACTTGTCATTAAAACATAAGAGTGATTTTTCAAAAATGAAATAATTTTATATAACCTTTTTAAATCTATATGTTTTAAATCTAATACATTTGAAAAAAGATGTAATACTGTATTATTATTTTCAATAGATAAATTTTCCTTTTCAAATGAATTAAAAACAGTATTATATCTTTTTATATTAGCATTTGGATAAAAATATTTAATATGCAAAATAGCTCTTTTTAAAGCAACTTCAGAAGGTTCAATTAAAATAATTTGTTCAATATTATCAAATGAAATATTGTAATATTTCATGAATTCAAGTAGAGTTAAAGTTGCAATTCCCTGACCACATCCCCAATCAACAATATTAAATTTTTGATTTAGTACATTATAAGGTAAATTTTTAAATAAAATATTCAATTTTTGTAAATGCATAACAGCGTAAGCTGCCAAATATGCATCCAATTGATTCTCATTATTATAAATGGCAACCCCTCGTTCTAAATTGAAAGCAGTCCACGGAGTTGCTTGATTATATTTAGGTAAACATAATCGTGCTGTTTCAGCTATCACTTTAAGATTAATATTTTTCAACTTTTCAAGCTTTTCTAAGTATGCAGAATACATCTGTTTATCTTCCTGTAATAGTATCACTCAAAGGGTTATATTTATGCATTGCATAATTTCTTAAAGCAATCTCTTTTGATGCATTTGCATAACAATATTCACATAAATGTGGACAAGTATTATATTCGCCGATATCTTTGCTGAAAGAACATCCGCAACTAGCACGCTGTCCTTTATCCTTATTTGATTTCTTTCTGACAGCTTTTACAAACTCATTTATTTTTATCTCGCTACTATTCGATAAATCACACAATGTCAGCAAATTTTCTTTTATTTCCAATCCAAGATAATCAAAAATTTTTTTATTCGGATATGAAAGCTGAGCAATAAGACTATCATCAATACAACGACTATGAGCAATATTAAATTGGGATAGATCTATACATTCCGCACAAGTAGCTACATGAAACTTCCATTTTTTATTCAACTCTGCGATGCCTTGAGCCAATTTAATCATACTTTCATTATCCCACTCAGCATAAACAACGTTATTTCGGATAAGATTATTTTTTACTTTTTTATAATCAGTAATATCGGCAAAACTAAAAATAAAACGCTCAGTATAATTTTGAAGTTGATCTCCTATGCTTTCAATTTTTTTTAGTAAAACTTCAACATTAATTTGGGAAGTTAAAATTAAAGGATCAAATCTCCAAATAACGGCTTTTTTTCCTAATAAAGAAGATAGTTTTTTAAAAGTTTCAATCCGTTTTTCTAACGCAGGAACCCCTTTCTCCAACATTTCTTTATCATAATCATTAAGAGTAAAATGAATATAACATTTAATTTTTTTCTCTTCCAATATAGGCAAATATGAAATTAATGGTTCAGGATTTTTAGACCAAAAAACTATAAACTGAGTATTATTATAAGATACATAACTTTTTACACCATTAAAGGGGTTAGTCCAAGCAGAATAGCCTTTTTCTAATCGATGAAAAAACCAATCTGAATAAAAAGCAGGAATATCTGTACTTCTGCTCGCAGAAACAATAACAGGAGCTTGAGCTTCCGCTTTAGTTCCATCATCTAATATTATTTGCAGCTTATCGTTTTTAGCCATTTTGATTCACCACAGCAATAAATTTGTAACTAACTTATCAAGACTTTTATTTATTGTAAACCCAATATCAACTTTATCCTTAACTTTTTTATCCTTAACCTTCTATAACCTGTCATTTCATATAAAATAAAAAAATATTACAATCCTCTTCTAACTTATCTTACTCTTCTTATTACCCATTACCTAAACAATTACATAAAATCCATATCGTGATAAAACAACTAAACATTTTTTACTTATATTTTATAATGTTCCTCATTATTGAACAGGTATACTTTTCTTCTCGCCAGCACAAAGCGTTCTACATCTTCCTCGAGCCAGCGTTGTCCCTTATGACTTCCCGTTACATTGACAGGGTTCGGGAAGATACCTTTTTTTCTGAGTTCATAAAAAGTCGTCCTCTTGATCATCAACCTTTCCAGTACGTCTGATATAGTAAGCAGCTTCATATAATTTCCTCCGTGTTAATTTTTTTCCTTAATTATACGTTTTCTAAAATTCAAACGCTAAGAATTGTATTTGTTCGCGACGTTTTTTATAGCTGTGGACTACTGTTACTCCATTCATAGGAATTATCTTCATCATAGTCTTCTTGCTCTGCTTCAGGGTCTTCAAGATAACATTCTTTCTCTTTCTTTGAGAAAGTCATAGATCTGGCAAGCTCAAGGTAATATTCGTCACTGTCTTCTTCATGCGGCTCATTTCTTGTCACTGAAGCTGCAGGAAATTCTTCGAAAGAGTGTACCGCTTCAAAAGGCACATCAAAAAAATCCGAATCAGCCGGTAGAAATGGAGAGTCATCTTCGTGAAAGTTTTCCGGATATTTTAAGCCAATGAGCCTCAAATCAACACCATTTTTTTGAAATTCTATATCTTCACCAAGGGGATGATCGTCTGCAAATTGTGAAGAATTATCAGAAAAAACAGATAATTCGTTATGATTATGCCCTGCTTTTAGAAGATTTTCTTCTATTTTTTCGCCATAAGTATCATCATCAAACGTCGTGTACTGAATGGGAAGATTTTCAGCCACTGAGTAATCCTCAAACTCCCAAATCCCATTAAAATCTTCAGAAAAACAAGCTTCGTCTTCCATTTCGAGGTTCACCCAGGGTACATTTTTAAATTTTTCGTCAAGAAAATGATACGCAGAAAAATCCATTTCTTTTTTCAAACGGCAGCTATTAAGAAGATTTTTGGCAAAAATCCCCGGATTGTCCTTTTTGTCTGCATAAAAAATACTTGAACCGGTTATTTTCTTTCGGAATGCTACGTTTTCTTTTCCTTCCGGTTTCAGCAAGTATTTTGAAAAATTCAAAACTTCCAAGAGATTGAAAAGAAAATCTGCAAATGTTCGGGTTAGACAACACCCATTATAAGCTGATCCGTCATTTTTATTTCGTATCTTGGATTTTTGCACTAGCCCCCCGTTTTCTTCTGTTGACAATCCAAGATTACCAGACCAAATTTTTGTCAGCTCCTCTAAATGTCCCCACACGTTATTTGTTTTATTTCCGTCAAGAAGTAAGAGAAGATGGTAGTGTTCATAAGAAGCGTCTTGACTTCTTTCGCACGCACAAAGATAAAATGGGTCCAATTTTTTTCTTTTCAGCTTCTTGATAAAGTAACTCAATGTGTTCATTCGCATTTCTTTTCTTTTTGACGGGTCTGCGTACAGCTCACGCTGAGCTTCAGTCAGAGGTTGTTTGTCAATATGCTGAGGAAAGTGGAAATCGAACCGTAACACATAGCATTTACTATGTTTATTACAGTAATAAAGAAACAACTCTAAGAGTTTGGCATGATTTTTATAGTTTTTGGCGGTTAATCCCATCTCACCATAATAATATTGAAGTGTGGAGAATAATTTTTCGGTCATAATCATAGCACTCCTTTAATTTTTACTATGATTATGGATTATTTTTTTTCGAATTTTATGAAAATTGGCAAAAATTTAAAAAAAAAGTATACCTAAAAAAGAATATGACAGCAGAAGTATAATATTTAATATTAACATATACCGAGCAGCCATAAAGAGATCAACTGTCAGCACTTTGCTCCAATTCTGTTGCCTGCCAACAGCTAAACAATTGCGACAAAATCAATAATGTCTTTTTTTTTACCTGTCTGAGATAGAAAGGTATTTATCTCGGACAAACATGCGATTCTGTGTCTAAGATAGGAACCAATATGTCTGAGATAGAAACATGACTGTCTTACAACTCCCCCTCATTCTGCAAGTTACTTTAAATGAAAAAGGTGCATAGAAATGCACCTCGTCCATTCCAATTATGCCATCATTCTTTCATATCAGCGCTTTGATCTTCCTTATCTGACACTGATTTTTCTTTTCCGCTAAAACTGTCTTCCAAGAGTTTCTCCATGACCTTGGATGCGTCCTGAACGGTTTTGTCCATAAGATGAGCATATCTCAATGTCATCTGCGGCGATTTATGCGTAAGAAGCTTCTGAATGGCATAAAGTTCAACTTTTCCCGATGATGCGAGCTGTGTCGCAAAATTATGTCTGAGCATATATATCGGACGAAACCAGGAAGGAAGTCCCGCACGTTCTTTAATCCTGTTGGCAGTCTTATTGAATGTTGTACGGGGAAGACCGTTTCGCTGTTCAAAGACATACACGGAATACTTGGTTCTCGGGACATCCGCAAGAATACCTTTAAGCTTTTCGGGCAAGGGGATATAATCAGTTGTGCCGTTTTTGGCTGTTTCTCCACGGAGCATTATCCTGTTGTTTTCATAATCAAGGTCTGACCATTTCAAATGCATAATGGCTTTAGGCCGCATGCCTGTATATAAGGCAATTTTCAGAAAAATCACCCCGATTGTATCCTTGTCCTCGTCCAAGGCTTTTAAATACGCACTGAGCTGTTCCTCCGTAAGAAATTCCGTAACCTTATTGTCTACTTTGGGAACGTCAATGACCAAATCGTGCCGAGGAGCGCAAAGTTCCCTCTTTACCCCGTGATTGATGATCAGACGTATTACTTTTAGAATATTGCCGATAGTTTTCGGCACATAGGGAGTCCCTTTCGGCGTTATGAACTGCTCCAGCTTCTTCCGCAAATCCTGCACCATACGGTTCTTTATATTAATGATAGGAACAGAGTCAAAAAACGGAATATGACGGGAATATGCTTTATATTCCCGAATGACATGCGGCTTTTCCCGAGCATAAAACTGACTGTAATCAAGAAACACGTCTTTCAGGGTAACTTCATCAAAAGGTTTTATTTCAAGAACCTGCCCTTCCGCCAAAATTCTTTCTTTTTCAAGATAGGCTTTCTGCATGGTCCAGCCCTCGGATGCTTTGCCTATTTTATCATACCGAACTTTTCCCTGCTGATTTTTATCTCTGCAGTTCATGGAAAATATCCAGTCTTCGCCAAAACCTTCGACAAATCCCAAAGAACGCTTACGCACTCCCGGAAATCTTTTGTCGGTAATATACCTTTTTTCGCCAAGAGTCTTCTTTTTCAACATATAATAATCCCTTTCAAATGTCTGTTCCTACAAAATCCGGCCGTTTCGAAAATACAGCAAAATTTGTAGGAAGAATTTTTAACTATTATATGTTTTCCAAATTACGATTTTAGGCCAAAAACACGTGCGAACAAATATGAACAGAAAAATTTTGATTAAGTAATTTTTTGCAATTTGTAGGAACGAAAATTAAAAAAAATAAGGGCTTATGATATTTTTTCTACCATAAGTCCTTGAAATATGTGGTAGCAAGGGGGAGATTTGAACTCTCGACAACTCGGGTATGAACCGAGTGCTCTGACCAACTGAGCTACCTTGCCACACTGTGTATTAACGTGAAAGAATATGTATATGCAAACCAAAAAAAATGCAAGCTTTTTTTTTATCTTTTTTCATTTTTTTTATAATAACCTCAAAACAGCTTTCATTCTAACAGGTTAATGCACCATAAAATAATAAACAGAAACAACCAAGAGCAGGCGGTACACCGCAAAAGGTGCTAAGCCGACTTTTGAAAGCATGGCAATAAAGCCTTTAATCGCCACCAAGGCGGAAAGAAAAGAAACAACGGTCCCCACAACAAAAAAGGGAATATCGCTAACCAAAATCAAGGAATATGATTTAAACAAATCATAACAAGCAGCCCCGACAATGATAGGCACGGCTGCCAAACCTCAAAACAGCTTTCATTCTAACGTGTTAATACACCATAAAATAATAAACAGGAACAACCAAGAGCAGGCGGTACACCGCGAAAGGCATTAAGCCGACTTTTGAAAGCATGGCAATAAAGCCTTTAATCGCCACCAAGGCGGAAAGAAAAGAAACAACGGTCCCCACAACAAAAAAGGGAATATCGCTAACCAAAATCAAGGAATATGATTTAAACAAATCATAACAAGCAGCCCCGACAATGATAGGCACGGCTGCCAAAAAAGAATATTCCGCCGCAATTTCCCTTTTCAGCCCTAAGATCATCCCTCCGCAGATAGTTGAAGCAGAACGGGAAAAACCGGGCCATAAGGCGCAGCACTGAAAAAGTCCGATACCCAAAGCTGTTTTATAATCAATGTCATCAATACTTGCATATTTTGCTTTGAACTTGATTTTCTCCACAACAAGCATGAAAATTGCCCCGACAAACAAAGCTATTGCAACGTATAAAGGCGTAAAAAGCGTTTTTATGAATGAATGGAACAGTAAACCGAAAAATGCCCCCGGAAGTGTGGTAACCATAAGAAGCGTTATCCCGCGCAATCCGCTGAAAGATTTTTTCTTTTCTTTTTGCGGAAAAAGCAATCCCCAAAATCTATTGAAATAACACAAAACAACTGCAAGTATCGCGCCAACTTGAATAACGATTTCAAACGTTTCACCGGAAGCACCGTCAAGTCCGAGCAATTCGCCCGTAAGGATTAAATGCCCCGTTGAAGATACAGGCAGAAATTCAGTCAATCCTTCAACAATTCCCATAATAACAGCGTAAAAATAAGAATCCATACCAAGTCCTTGTCGTTTTGTTTTTTATACCGTACTTTATGGAAATATACAAATATAAATATCAGGCTTTCCGCGCTTGCTTTATGCTAACAATTCGCTATAATCAAAAAAATATACCTGCAGGAGGTGCGTTATGAAAATATTGGCTTTTAACAGCAGTCCGAGAACAAACGGCAACACCAGACAACTTATTGATATTTGCCTGAAACCATTGCAAGAAAAAGGATATGATACAGAAATCATTCAAGTGGGCGGAACGCTTTTGCACGGGTGCAGCGCTTGCCTTTCCTGCCGTAAAACAGGACAATGTATTTTCAAGGACGACCCGATCAACGAATGGGCAGAAAAAATAAAAACCGCCGACGCGATTATTCTTGCTTCTCCGACCTATTATGCCAATATGACTTCAGAAATGAAAGCATTTATCGACAGAACAGGCTATATTCTCGGTCCTACGGGTATTTTGGCCCGTAAAGTGGGCGCGCCTATTGTTGCCGCCCGCCGCGGCGGAGCGATAAATACCTATAATACGCTTATGGCGTTTTTTGGTATCAATAGCATGATAGTACCTATGAGCAGCTACTGGAATTTAGGCATCGGACGTGAAAAAGGCGAAGTGCTCAAAGATGAGGAAGGCGTCAGAACAATGACAAACCTTGGAAACAATATGGCATGGCTCTTGGAAAAACTGCATGCATAGCATGGTGTGGCGTGCAAACAAAAATTATCCGATACGCTCTTCAAAAATCCTCAAATAAAGACCAGCGGCTTTGAACAGCCCCTTATTTGTTGGACACAGCCAAACCAATAACTGTTTTTTATGCTGAAGCGACAAAAAAGTCCCTCTCAAATACGAGAGGGACTTTTTATTATTTTTGTACGATTTTTTCAGCATGCCATGCGCTAATCATACGTGATGACAAAACGCATAGCCCATGCTGTTCATATAAAAATCATACAATTTACGCGCCTAAGCATTTAAAGCCTTTTTTGGTTGCGCCGCAAACAGGGCATCTCCAATCATCGGGCAGATCTTCAAATTTTGTGCCTGCCGCAATTTTGCCTTTTTTATCGCCTTTATCCGGGTTATAAATATAACCGCAGTTAGCTACTTGGCACATCCACATATCTTTTGCGTCAGCCATTTCACTTACCCCATGCGTGTTGTAAAAAATGCCTGAGGATGATCACATGCAGGACAAGTTTCAGGAGCTTCATTTCCTTCATGCACAAAACCGCAGTTCAGGCAGCGCCATTTTTTTGCACCTTTGAATACGGTACCGTTTTTAATATTGTCTGCAAATTCCAAGAAGCGTTTTTCATGTGCTTTTTCGGCAACAGCGATATTGCGCATCACGCATGCGATTTCCGGAAAACCTTCTTTTTCCGCAATTTTGGCGAAACTTGGATACATATCACTATGCTCATGATTTTCACCAGCCGCAGCGGCAATAAGGTTATCAACAGTTGAACCGATTACTCCGGCAGGAAAAGAAGCGGTAATTTCAACTTCTCCGCCTTCAAGAAATTTGAACAAGCGCTTCGCATGTTCTTTTTCTTGGGAAGCGATTTCTTCAAATGCCTGCTGCATTTCAACATAGCCGTCTTTTTTTGCTTGGGAAGCAAAGTATGTGTAACGATTGCGGGCTTGGGATTCTCCTGCAAAAGCAGTGAGAAGATTCTTTTCTGTTTTGGTACCTTTTAAAGATTTTTTCATAGTATCTCCTTTTGCTAGAGGTTTATATTTTTTGTTCTGCAAATAAACTATAATTATTTGTAATAATTATTATTCTTTTTTTGAGAACATTCAGTGCAAACTCCGTCAAGTTCAACCCTGATATTGATATGCCGAAAAGCATTCAAACACTCGCTGTTCAAATTCAATTTTGACGTATCTATGTACGGAACATCAAAAACTTTTCCGCAAGAAACACAGCGGATATGGGAATGAGGGTTCATATTTGCGTCATAACGCCTGATATTCCCCGCTGTTTCAAGTTTTAATACCTGATTATTTTCTGCAAGTAAATCTAAATTTCTATAAACGGTTCCCAAACTGATATTGGGCAGCTTTTCTTTAACCATTGTATATATTTCGTCAGCCGTGGGATGCGTGTAAACTTTGCCCAGTTCTTCAAGAATCACTTTCCGCTGGCGTGTCATTCTGCTTTGTGTGGTTCTCATGGAAAACTCCTTTGGTTTTTCTTATCAAGAATGATTATCATTGTCAAGTTCATACCGGCTGTACAATGTATTGACTGTTTTTCACCCCCGCGGAAAAAGGCGAAATGCATTAACACAGCGGAATACAATAATATTTTTAATACGTTCACTGTGTTTTTAAATTTTATCCAAATGGCACAAAAATTGCTTATCAAATTGTATACATACGTATTTTGAAACGTTTAACCTTTTGTGAATACACATAACGGAATAAACAATGAACAATTTTAAAAATAAAAACAACATATTGAACGCAATAGTAATTCCTAGTGCCAATTCTATGACACATATTGAAAACAGATGTAAAAAAGCCGTGCGCACAGTAATCACACATACTAAATTCAAACATTTTGTTTTGCTTTTACTTTTGCCTGTTTTTCTTTTTCCGATCACCGGTTTTATTCAGAAAAATCCCGAACAATCATATTTCGGCGTATTAAATACCAATCTGCTCCAATTTTTGCCCCTTAAAAATGAAACAGGCAAGCGCGATTCGCTGCCGACCAGCGGAATTATCGCCATAAATAACAAAATCGACGCAATATACCAAAATACAGCTCCGCTGCAGAAAGCGGAACACTTGGAAAAACAATCTTTGCCAAGCCAAAATATGCCCGGCAAAATATATCGCAATATCTCAGCTTCTTCACAGGAACGTCCGAATTTCATTGAAAACATCAGCCGAACTGAAATCATTTCCCTCATGCCCCATTTGGCTAAGGACAAATACCGTTCTGACACGCGAAAATCATACAGCAAACGTAAAAAGGCGATAACCCCTTATGTCAACCGTTATGCGGACAAATTCGGTTTGGACAGAAACCTCATCATGAGCATTATCGAAGTTGAAAGCAATTTCATTCCGCAGGCTCTCAGCAAGCAAAACGCACACGGTCTCATGCAGGTAGTGCCAAACACGGCGGCGGCGGAAGTGAACCGTTTTTTCAAACACAAACAAGAAGTTACAGACATGGAATTGATGCACCCTGAAAATAATATTTACTATGGAACCGCATATCTGTATCTGATTAAAAAATATCATCTGAACGGAATAACAGACCATGACAGCCTGAATTCCCTGCTGATCGCTTCCTATAACGCAGGTTCCTCCGCGGTTCTCCGCCATTTCGGCGAAACAAAAGAAAAAGCCATCCGGGCTATCAATGCCATGAGTCCGCAGGAAGTTTACAACAGCCTTATCCAAAATTACCGTTCAGGCGAAACAAGGGAATATTTAAAACGGGTTACAGAAAATTTAAGCTAAAATTTTTCTATTGCCAATTCTGAATAATATCAGTATACATATTGAAACATATTTAAAGGAAATCCTATGAAAAAACTTCTTATACTTATCTGCTCTTTCGCTCTCGGCATTTCATTTTTGAACGCAGCAGCTTTCGCCCAATCTTTGGCGGTTATCGATACGAATAAAATTTTTGAACAAAGCAAACACGGTCAAAGCATTAACAGCTATTTTGAAAAATTGCAGAGTGAAGGCATTAAACAATTGGAACAGCTTGAAGACAAGCGCAAAAAAGCCGATGAACAGAAAGATGAAAAACTCATTCAAAATCTGGAATCGGAAATTCAGGCAACAGCCTACGAACTGCAAAACAAAATCCAAAATCAGCAAACAGTCCTGTTTACGGTTATTTCGGACAAGCTCATGAACGTCATTGATACTTACAGAAAAGATAACAATATCGATGTGATTTTGCATGCAACGGAAACAGCAAGCTACAATCCGGATATTGATGTTACGGAAAAAATCATACAGGAATTTAATAAAATCGAATTTGATATTCAAAAAGAATTGAAACAATAGCCGCAAGCCCTCTTTTGAGGGCTTTATCGTATCTTGGAGTTTTTTATGAAAAAAATCATTCTTACCCTTTTATTTTCTTTTTTATTCCATTTTCAAACAGCGCAAGCGAACGAATATCCCCATATCAGCCAATTACAAAACGGGCTGACCGTGCTCATTAAAGAAGACCACAGATTTCCCATTGTTTCCACCCGCCTTTATGTGCGAACCGGTTCAAGCAATGAGAAACAAGATAAATTAGGAATTGCTCATTTACTTGAGCACATGCTCTTTAAAGGCACCAAAACGCACCCGAAAGGTATTGATTTTATTGTTGAAAATGAAGGAGGCGATTTAAACGCCTACACTTCTTACGACAGAACGGTCTATTATAACGATATGCCTTCCCAAAAATGGCGATTAAGTCTTGAAGCGATACAAGGGCTCGCCTTTGAACCAATTCTGCGCAGGCAGCAGCTGAATGAGGAACGGGAAGTCGTTATTGCGGAACTGCGCCAGCGCGGCGATATGCCGGAAACCAAGCTCCTGCACCTTTCAACGTCTTCAACGCTCCACGGCACGCCTTACGCCAATCCCGTCATCGGAACGGTGGAAACGCTCAAATCCATTACGACTCAAGATATTCAGGAATATATAAAAGCAAACTACAATCCGAACAATATGCTCCTTGTTGTCGCCGGCGACATCGACAGGAACGATGTGCTCAAAGAAGCGAACAAACGCTTCGGGCAATACAAAAATAGCGGCATCATACAAAAAAAACGTCCTTTATCCCTTGAAGAAGTCCAGGCTTTGGCACGCGGGACACAAGTCAATATGGAAAAAGGCTCATGGAACAAAAGCTATGTGAATATCAGTTTTCCCGTTTCCCATGAGGCAAGCCCCGACAGCTCCGCCCTCCTGATTTTGTGCATGCTTTTAAGTTTTGATGACAACGCCCTCTTACAGCAGGAATTTATCTATAAGGAAAAAATTACGGATACCATTGCCGCCTATCCCATGTTTTTTGAAACAGTGGGACAATTTAACATTTATGCCGAACTTGACGAAAAAAACATTCCGCAATTCATTGAAAAAATCAGCAAATTTTTTGCGAAACTGAATGCGGACACATTCAGCGATACGGAATATGAACAAATAAAGACCATGCTTGAAAATCTGCATTGGAAAAAAGCGGAAACCATTCAAAGTCTTGCCACAACATACGGGGATAATTATTTCAACAATCCAACGGACCCTTTGGCGGAAAATGCATTGCAGCAAATTTATTTGACCAACAAAGAAAGCGTTGACACGGTCATTCAGCGTTATCTGCGGCCGACAGCCCTCAATCTTTCTTTAATTCTTCCCGATACAGCCAAAATCAATAAGGAAGAACTCGTCAAAACAATAGAAAAAAACTGGCAAGCCCTAAAAACAAATGCAGAACAATCCAAACAAGCGGAAAATAAAACGGAAGTCATAGAAACGGAAAACAAAACCGTCATCCTCATGCAGGATGACCATATTCCTTTTATGAGCGTTGATGTAAGCTATCTTGGCGGAGAAAGCCTTTTGCCTTTTGTCGGCGCAAAAAACAAAGAGGCGCTGCCAGCGCTCACTGCCCGGTTATTGACCATGGGCACGAATAAAAAAGATTATAAGGAACTTACCCGCTATCTTTCTGAAAGAGATTTGTATTTGTCAGCTTCTTCCGGCACGCTGTCGTTCCAAATTTCAGCAGGCGGACATAAACGCCATGCCAAAGAAATTATCGGTCTTTTGGCTGAAACCGTCAAAAAACCCGCATTCAGCAAAAAAGACCTCAAACACATACAAATCGAGCAAATCGCCGCTATCCGCAAAAATGAAGATTCCGTTGTCACAAGCATGATGACAAAATTGCCCGGTTTCCTTTATCCGAACCATGTCTACGGAAACAATAAAATTGGAACAGAAGCAGGCGTCAGCGCCGTAACGGTGAAAGACATAAAAAAATATTGGGCTGTCCAAAAAGAACAGCGTGTTGTAATCAGTGTGGCCGGCGACTTTGACAAGGAAGAAGTCCTTGCCGCCCTTACGGAATTGCTCGCCCCAAAACCCAGGGAAATTCAAATTTCCAATCCAAAATGGACGGATGAAAAGTCTTTTGAAACCGTTGTGGAAGGAAGAAACCAAGATTTAACCCTGCTTATTTTCCCTGCGGTCGCGCTCGATCATCCGGATGCACCTGCCCTTGAAATATTAAATTCCGCCCTGCAAGGTTTTAACGGCATTTTATACCAAGAATTGCGTGAAAAAAGAAATTTGGGGTATTCCGCATTTCCTCTCCTGCTGCAAAGCGAGCACACCGGCTTTATCGCCTATGGAATCATTGCAGCTCCGGAGCACAAACAAAGCATAGAGGAACAATTTAAAGCCATTACAAAAACACTGCGCACACAGGGAATTGATAAAACAACCTTCAACCGGGCAAGAGCAAGCGTGCAAATGAACTTCATCAATAATCAGCAAAAAGTGCAGTCAAGAGCTTCTTCTGCGGCAAATGCGGTGCTTTTTGAACGCTCCCCAAATTACAGCCAAGAACATTTGCAAAAATTATTGAATGTCAGCCTCGACGATGTTAACGCCTGCATAAAAAAATACCTTGTTTTAGACAAGGCGTATACTGCTCATTCCGGTTCAAAGTAAAGGCGTATATGCAAAAAATACTTATTTCAGGTCTTAGCGGCGGAAGCGGAAAAACCATTGTCAGCCTTGGTTTGACAAGATTTTTCACCAATAACGGCTACACAGTCTGCCCTTTCAAAAAAGGCCCCGACTATATTGACGCGGCATGGCTTATGCAGGCTTCCCGCAAGCCATGCTATTGCCTTGACCCTTTCTTTTTAGATGATGAGGCACTGGCACGGCATTTTTATGCGACATGTCAGAATGCTCCCCAAAAAAGCATAGCCCTCATTGAAGGAAACCGCGGTCTTTACGACGGCAAAGACTATTTGGGCTCTTGCTCCACGGCGCATCTTGCCCATACCCTCGACTGCCCCGTGCTTTTAACCATAAATTGCGCAAAAATCACCCGCACAACGGCGGCGCTCGTCTTAGGCATACGAAATTTCGACCCTAAGCTCAGGCTTGCCGGCGTCATTCTGAACAATATCGCCTCTGCGCGGCACCAAACAATCATCCGGCAATCCATTGAGGAATATACGGATATTCCTGTGCTCGGCGCTATTCCCCGCCTAAAGGACAACCCTATTCCCGAACGGCATTTAGGCTTGAGCCTCAATAAAAACGACGATAAGCAAATCATGCTCGATTCCTTGGCTGAACTTATCGCCGACAATACGGACACACAAAAAATTCTGGCAGCCGCAGACGATATGCCCCGGCTTCCCGATCCGCCCCTTGAAATAACACGAAAAATGCAGTCCAGCCCTCTTAATATCGCGTATCTGTACGATGACGCTTTTTGGTTTTATTACCAAGAAAATTTTGACGAGCTCAAAAAATTGGGAGCGAACCTCGTCCCGCTTTCCCTATTGTCGGAACAAAGCTTTGCGGAACAGCTGCAAGCCCGCAAGCTCACCGCAAAGGATATTGACGGACTGTACATAGGAGGAGGCTACCCCGAATTGTATGCCAAAGAAATCAGCCGCTCTCCGAAACTTCCGCAAATAAAGGAATGGATTGAACAGAATATGCCCGTATATGCCGAATGCGGAGGCTTTATGCTTCTTGCCAAACAGCTTCATTTTCCTGAAGAAAAAAAATACGAAAGCTATCCCATGATCGGTGTTTTCGATATTGAAACAAAATTTTTCGATAAGCCGCAAGGGCTCGGATATGCGGAAATAAAAACAATCCGGGAAAACCCCTATCACCCGCTGGGAAGCATTTGGAAAGGGCATGAATTTCATTTTTCAACAGCGGTAAACGCCAAACCGGACCAAGAATTTCTCTTTGAACTGAAAAAAGGACGCGGCATGACGCAGAAAGAAATGCAAAACAATAACCTTGCGTTTGACGGACTTATCTATAAAAACTGTTTTGCCTCCTATACCCACATTTTTGCTCCCGCTGTTCCGCATTTTTCCAAAAACTTTATCGAAACAGCCCGTCAATACCGCAAAAATCAAAAGGAAAACGCATGAACACAAAAAAAAATGAAAACGGCAACCCTCTTTTCGGCATGCTCGGAACAGCCTCGACCATGGGGCTGCACATGGTGTCAGGTCCGCTTGTGGGAGGAGGACTTGGCTATCTGTGCGACACGTATCTGTTCGATTCCTATCCGATCGGATTGAGCATAGGAGTTGTTCTGGGGATTTTCGCAGGTTTCAGAAATGTTTATATTGATGCGAAATACCTCCAAAAAAAGCAAGAAGAACTTGATAACAACGGGGAATAAATGAGAATATTTTCATCCGCTCAAAACTATATAAAAAAAAATATCACAAGTCCCGCCATTCAAAAAATTATTTTTTTCGACATGCTCCTGTTAGGACTGCTTTTTCTTGCCGCCCTATGCACAATTGTAAAAAGCACATTTTTTCTCTGGATTTTTTTAGGAGGAATTTTATCTTTTTGGAATTTTTTTTTCATGGCAATTTTTATGCAAAAATATTTTAATTCCAAACTGTTAGGAACAAGTACAGACAAACTTTTACCCTTCGGGCAGATTTTAACCTCAAATTTAAGGCTTTCCTTAACTGGATTTTTATTATATATATTTTTAAAGCATTGGAATGCCGACCCTTTCGCTTTATGCATAGGACTTTCCGTTCCAATGGCGACAATACCTATCTTATTGATATGCAATAATAAAATTTGAGAGGACATTTATGGCAGCTCAAGGTTTAGCACATCCGCTTCTGTTATCTTCCGTTATGAACATGGATACGATGAACATCGGCGGAACTGAAGTCCAAACCACCTATGTGTTTTTCACATGGTGCGGAATGATTTTCCTTCTTTTGCTCGGTTTATTTGTTAAATCAAGGATTTCCCTCATTCCGGGAAAGACCCAATCGCTTTTTGAAGCCATCATCGGAGGACTGGAAAACTTCATCGTGGACTCCCTTGGCGAAAAAGGCCGTCGTTATGTTCCTCTTTTAATTGGAATTTTTCTTTATATTTTCAGCATGAACATGCTCGGACTTGTTCCCGGTTTCGACGCTCCGACGGCAAACCTCAATACGACGGTTTCCGTGGCGTTATTTGTTTTCATTTATTACAACTACCTCGGCATCAAAACATGGGGTTTCCATTATATCGGACATTTCACAGGTCCCAGCAAAGCCCTTATGCCCCTGATGTTTCCTATTGAAATTATTTCCCATTTGGCACGTCCTCTTTCCATGTCCCTGCGTCTGTTCGGCAATATCTTCGGCGAAGAAATGACGCTGCTTATTTTCTTCAGCTTCGGCGCAAGCATTTATATCGGCGCCCTGCTTGGCACTGTGCCTTTATATTTCCTTTTCCTTTTGGGAAAAACCTTGCAGGCATTCATTTTATTCGTTCTTTCTTTGATTTATATCAAGGGTGCGATTGAACACGCCCATTAATACAGCGGAACCATTAAAATAGTGGGGAATGGTCAACTGACCAAAACAATATAACAAATAAAGGATTTAGAAATGCGTAAAACACTTCTTACCGCACTTAACACTCTTATGATGCTCTCTTTCGCAACTGTCGCTTTTGCAGCTGAAGGAGATGCTTTCTCCACCGGTTTCGGTCTTATCGCCATAGGCACAGCTCTCGGCATCGGGCTTGCAGCAGCAGGCTGCAGTATCGGTCAAGGTCTTGCAGTGAAATCTGCTTGTGAAGGTATTGCCCGCAATCCTGAAGCAAGCGGCAAAATCTCTCAATCCCTTATCTTAGGTCTTGCATTTATCGAATCTCTTTGTATTTATGCTCTTTTGATAGACCTTATCTTACTCTTCGTAAAAATGTAATACTGTATAGTACAAAAGGACTTGTTCCTTTTGTACTTAACTTTTAGCCCTTTTTTCCACCATGCAAAAATACGATCATATTCCCAGAGCGACTATCCAAAGACTTGCAACCTATATGCAGGTTTTGGAAACAATGAAAAAAGACAATATCAAAATTACTTCTTCTGAACCGCTTGCAACGGCTTGTGATGTCAATGCTTCCCAAGTCCGTAAGGATTTAGCGTATTTTGGTGAGTTTGGAGTGCGTGGGGTGGGCTATTATGTTGATTATCTTTTGGATGCGATTAAAGACTGCCTTCATGCCAACAGAGAATGGCGCACAGCCCTTATCGGCGTTGGAAACTTAGGTCGTGCTTTATTGAACCACCAAGAATTTAACCGCCGCGGCATCAGAATTGTCGGAGCTTTTGACTGCGACCCTTTCAAAATCGGCGAAGTCGCTTACGGATTGGAAATTTTTTGCTCCAAGCGCTTGCAGGAAAAAGTCCCCGAACTGGGTATCGAGCTTGGGATTATCACAACTCCGCCGGAACGCGCTCAAAGAGCCGCCGACCAGCTCATTGAAGCGGGAGTGAAAGGTATTTTGAATTTCAGCTCGGCGCGCATTGTGACTCCGAACCACGTATATATTGAATATGTGGACTTTTTCCATCAAATTTATTCATTGACATTCAATATTTCAACCAAAAACTAAATATTGCTTTTTTGCAATCAGTTATGAAACAATATTTTCATGCTGCCTTTTCTTTTTTAACCATTCTGGCGAAAGGCAAAGAATATTCTCATGCAGCCATGCAAAAAAGCATATATTGCTATCCGTTTGTCGGAGCCGTTCTTTTTTTTCTTTCCGCCTGTTTTTCATTGCTATTTCAAATAATTTTAAATAATTATCTTCTTTCCGCCCTTGTTTTTCTCTTCTGCGGCTGCCTGCTTATCCGAGGTCTTCACCATGACGGGCTGGCGGATGTTGCCGACGCTTTGGGAAGCGGCAAAAGAGGTGAAGAGTTCAGAAAAATACTGAAAGACAGCAGAATAGGTTCTTTCGGCGCGCTTGCGCTTATTTTCTATTTCCTCTTTGGAATGACGCTCATAAGCCAAATTTTGGAAGTAAATATCACTCAAAAAAATTATTGGTCCTTTATGGAAGAAATGATTTTTGTCGGTTTTTGGAGCAGACTGGGCTTATTGGCACTCCCCTTTTGTTCACAAATTTACGAACCTCAAAAGCAAGAATTTTCCCTTTCAAAAATACTTTTTGAAAATTTCAATAAAAGCTCCGTGCCGGCATGGTATTTTTTTATTTTCATTTTTTCAGCCCTTTGTTTTAATGCCTCATTAATCATCATCTGCACAACGATTTCTTTTCTCTTTTCCCTGCCGTTATACCGCTTGGCTCAAAAAGAAAAAGGCTATAACGGCGACTTTTTGGGAGCAAATTGCCTCTTATGGGAATTGGCAGGATTTCTTTCTGTCCTGCTTTTTCATTCATTATAAAATGTTTTCTTTGGAAAATTTGGGAAATTTCACTTCCAAGGCTTGCTTTTTATTCTTCGCTATGATAAAAAAAATTTATGGAACTTTTAGAACTTTTAGAAAAACGTGTAGATGCATTACTTGCTGAAATTGAAAGATTAAGAACAGAAAACTCTGTTTTGCAAGAGCAGCTTTCCTCTTATGAACAAAAATTGGAAGAAAGTTCTCAATATATTGGTACGCTCAAGAGCGAACAGCAAAACGTACAACTTGTGAAAGAACGTCTTGAAGTATTAATGCAAAAAATTGAAACTGTTTTAACCGAATAAACAATTTTTATGCAAGAATATAATCTCAATGCTTTTGACCTGGTGAACGTATCGTTCAAAACCGAAGCAAGCGGCGAACGGGTTCAAAAAGCCCATGAATACGCGCAAAGCCTTTATGAAGAACTAAAAGTACATGGCGGTAATCTCACTCGTGACAGATTATTGGCGATTTTGCTCTTAGGTATTACTGATGATTTATTGCAGCAAAAAGACAAGGCTAAGAACCTGAATACTTTCCTTATTTCTTTGCTGAAAAAAATAGATGATTGTATTCCTGATAATCCGCAATAGGATTATTTGAAATATATCCCCTGAGGTGTACGTGTTGCAATTCAATGGTGCCGGCCGTACAAGCGATTTTAGGGAGTTGATAGACAAAATGGTGTGCATGCCTTGCTGCAAGGAAGCCTGAAGTTTTGCTGATATTCCCACCCTGGCAAGCCAGGTCACGTGCCCTTATTGGTCACGGCATCTTGGGGTTTCACATTAAATCTTCCCTTATCTGTTAAATACCCTTGCAATACGCCAGCAATCAAGCATTACCGCTTGATTTTATTTTTTAAAGGCTTTTTTATAAAGAGGAAAAAATGTATATAATCTCATTATCCGTCAGTATTATTCTCACTGCCATTGTCGGTATCGTTGCCGGCTGTTTCATACAAAACAGAGTGACAGCCAAACGCTTGGGCGACGCCAAAGATTTGGCGACACGCATTATTAACGAAGCGAGAAAAGAAGCGTCAGCGCAAAAAAAGGAATTATTGGTTCAATGCCAAGATGAAATTTTGCAGCAAAAAAAGGTGATGGAAATTGAATACCGCGAACAGGAACGTGAAATAAAAAATCGTGAACGCAAAGTCCAAGACCTTACGGAAAGGCTTGACGAAAAAATCGAACGCGTCACCAAAAAAGAAGACGAAATCATCGCCTTTGAAAAAGAACAGGCAGCCAAAGAACGGCAACTGGCAGAAAAAGAAGCGGAACTGCAAAACCTCATGGACGAGCAGGAACGCAAACTCCAAGAAGTTTGCGGACTGACCGTTGAAGAAGCCAAGGCCCGCTTATTCCAGGAAATTGAAGCAAGAACCCGCCATGAAGCCGCCCATATCGTCCGTGTCATTGAAACGGAAGCCAAGGAAAATGCGGACAGAAAAGCGAAAGAAATCATTGCAGGGGCGATACAGCGCTATGCGGGCGACTACGTCGGCGAACAAACGGTCACGGCGGTTCCGCTCCCAAGCGAAGATATGAAAGGTCGTATCATCGGCCGTGAAGGCAGAAACATCCGCGCTATCGAAGCCGCCACCGGTGTCGACCTCATTATTGACGACACGCCGGAAACAGTCATTTTATCCGCATACAGCCCGATGCGCCGCCAAGTAGCCCGCATGGCGCTTGAAAGACTTATCCAAGACGGCAGAATACACCCTGCGCGTATCGAAGATATTGTCTTAAAATGTGAAGAAGAACTTGATATCCAAGTCCGCGAAGTCGGCGAACAGGCGACCTTTGACGCCGGCGTGCACGGTATTCATGCGGAAATCGTCCGCTTGCTCGGACAATTGAAATACAGAACAAGCTTCACCCAAAACGTTTTGCAGCACTCTTTGGAAGTTTCCGCCCTTTGCGGCATGATGGCGGCGGAACTCGGCATGGACGTGAAAAAAGCGAAACGCGCAGGTCTGCTCCATGACATAGGCAAAGCTGTCGACCATGAAGTCGAAGGGTCCCACGCGTTGATCGGGGCTGACATCGCCAAAAAATACGGTGAAAGCAAAGAAATCATCCACGCCATCGCGGCCCACCATGAAGACCAGCATCCGGAAACCGCCCTTGCTGTTCTTGTGCAGGCAGCAGACTCCCTGTCCGCAGCCCGTCCGGGAGCAAGAAAAGAATTGATGGAAAGCTATGTCAAACGTCTTGAAGAACTTGAAGGAATCGCCACCGGTTTTGACGGTGTTTCCAAAGCATATGCCATTCAAGCCGGACGCGAACTCCGCGTTATGGTTAATTCCGACAACATCGATGACGACAGGGCATATTTGCTTTGCAAAGATATTGTTGCTAAAATTGAAGAAACATTGACTTACCCAGGACAAATCCGCGTCACTGTGATCAGGGAGCGCCGGGCAGTTTCTTTTGCACGCTAATCCCTTTGCCTCATGCCAACAGAACAGTCATGCAACAGTCGCGGAACAAGGTAGGAAATTGTCATGAAAATCCCATTTGAACCCAATTTTAAAAAAGGCGGCGGACTTATCACCGCCGTAGTGCAGGATATTCATTCCAATGAAGTTATCATGCTTGCTTACATGAATGAAGAGGCCTACCAGAAAACATTGGAAACAGGGGAAGCCCACTATTACAGCAGAAGCAAACAAAGGCTCTGGCATAAAGGGGAAACTTCCGGACATATCCAAAAAATACATTCCATCCGTCTGGACTGCGACAGCGACGCCCTGCTTCTGAAAGTGGAGCAAATCGGCGACATAGCTTGCCATGAGGGATATCATTCCTGCTTTTTCAGGGAATTGAAAAACGGTATCGTATCTTACTGTTTCAAACAATTGAAACACCCAACATTAATATACAAAAAGTAAGAGGAAACTATGCCTAATCAGCTTAAACTTGGTCTTCCCAAAGGTTCGCTCGAAGATCCCACCATTTCCCTTTTTGACCGCGCAGGCTGGAAAATCCGCAAACATATCCGAAATTACTTTCCTGATATTGATGACCCGGAAATAACCGCCCGCCTTTGCCGGGTTCAAGAAATCCCCCATTACATCCAAGACGGTATTCTTGACCTTGCCTTGACCGGAAAAGACTGGATAGAGGAAATGGGAATCGACATGAAAAGTGAAAATTCTCCCGTCATCCATATTGCCGACCTTGTTTATTCAAAAGTTTCCAACAGACCCGCCCGTTGGGTTTTAGCCGTAGCAGGCGATTCTCCCTATCAAAAACCGGAAGATTTGAAAGGCAAACGCATTTCGACAGAACTCAAAGGCGTAACGCAGAAATACTTTGAGCGCCTCGGTATTCCCGTGCAGATTAATTATTCATGGGGAGCGACAGAAGCAAAAGTCGTGGAAGGCTTGGCGGACGCTATCGTTGAAGTCACAGAAACGGAAACAACCATAAAAGCGCACAATCTGCGTGTCATCGACGAAGTTTTTGTTACGAACACCGTTCTCATTGCAAACCGGGCAGCTTACGAAAACCCTGTAAAACGCAAAAAAATAGAACAAATCAATCTCCTTTTGCAGGGCGCATTAAAAGCGGAATCCCTCGTGGGGATAAAAATGAACGCTCCCGCGGCAAAACTTGATGCAATTCTCGCCCTTTTGCCTGCGCTTAATTCCCCCACGGTCGCAAGCTTGAAAGATTGCGAATGGCTTTCTCTGGAAACGGTTGTGGACAAGAATTTAGTCAGGGATTTAATCCCGAAACTTCGGGAAAAAGGCGCTGAAGGCATACTTGAATACGCCCTCAATAAAGTTATTTGAACAAGCCCCTTTCGGGGCTTTTCTTTACCCATTCTGAAAAAAAATATCAGCATAACATGCTGCATTAACAATCTTTTAAAATGCTTTACTCAAACCGCGTTTTGGCATAGAGTACACTTCTGAAATTATTGATAACCTATTTGAAATGAACAATAAAACAGCCTTCACAACAACGCTCACTTTTGACGATCCGAGTCTGGCTCAACAGCTCTTTGGTCCGCTGGAACTTCATTTAAAAGAACTCAGCCGATATTCCGGAGCTTCTTTCAGCACACGCGGAACAGAACTTTTCATTTCGGCAAATTCCGCAAAAGAACAGGAGCAATTGGCGCTTCTTTTTGCAAAAAGCTATGAAACCCTGCAAAAAGGAAAAGAATTGGATGCCCATTCCCTTATTGATGCTTACACACAATTAAAAGCAAACGCCGAAGAAGAACTTTTTCCGCAGTCAAATACCCTTGTCACACCCCGCAAAACAATAACGGCACGCAATAATTCGCAAAAGATATTTTTGGATTTGATCCGCGAAAAAGAAATGATTTTCGCAACAGGCCCGGCGGGAACCGGCAAAAGCTATTTGGCTGTCGCAGCCGCTGTTTCAATGCTCCAAACCAAACGGGTAAAAAAGATTATTTTAACGCGCCCGGCAGTGGAAGCAGGAGAAAAACTCGGCTTTTTACCCGGAGATATGGAAGAAAAAATCAATCCCTATTTACGCCCGTTATACGATGCGTTAGGCGATATGCTCGGTACAGCCCAGCTGATTGCCAAACAGGAAAGCGGACAAATCGAAGTCGCCCCTCTTGCGTTCATGCGGGGCAGAACCCTCAACGAGGCATTTCTTATTCTTGATGAGGCGCAAAACACCACCCGTGAACAAATGAAAATGTTTTTAACCCGTTTGGGATACGGCTCGCGGGCGATTATCACGGGCGACCTTACACAGATAGATTTACCTCCCATCCATGTGAGCCAATTGCAGGAGGGAGAAAAAAAAGGCGAAACAAGATCTGGTCTTGTCCATGCATTGAAATTATTGAAACATATCCCGGAAATCGGATTTATCCATTTTAAAAAAAGCGATGTCGTACGTCACCCCCTTGTGGGACAAATTGTCGATGCATATGACATTTTCGATACCAAAATGAAAAATGAAGACCTTTCCGACAACAGCATGAAAAATAATGAAAGCTAACCAATTAAATTTAAAACAACTGTACATCCATATCAAAGGCATGCTTTTATACCATGACCATGGTTACGGCATGCTTTCTTTGCTCGGCACAGCCCTTTTACTGGCTTTTTTTATCGGTATTCCTCACAATGACAGCCCTGTCCTTTTTGTCGCGGGAGAAATTGCCGATGAAACCGTCGTTGCAAAACGGGATTTTCTTGTTGAAGATGAGGAGGGAACCAAAAACCGCCGGGATAAAATCCGAGCCATCCAGCCCCTTGTTTTTGACTATAACCGTGAAGTCGCCACCCATGTGAGAGAAGCAATTCTCAATTTGCTGCACGCTATCAATACCTTTTCCATCCATAACGATATAAACGGATTGGAAAAAATTCAAAAACAATTCAATTCAACTTATGATACGAATGTCAGTTTGGAAGAATTCAAATCGCTTGCCGCCGCAAAACCTCAAGACTTCGCTTTTGACACGCTTCTTCCATGGATTGATTCCAGACTGTCCGACGGCATTTTGGCTGACAGCAGAATTTTATACAATACTCCCAATTCAATTCTAATCCGTGACACCCAAACCCTTGCGGAACGCTTACGCTCCACAAGCACCGGACTTATCGACTTGTCTTCCCTCACCGTCGCCATGGGAAATCAAATCAGAGCGAATTTAGAAATTTCTGAAAATTCCAAACAGGCATTTTTAAAAATTTTCCCTCATTTTCTTGCCCCGACCCTTTCTTTAAATCAAAAAGAAACCAATGATAAGACCCAAGCCGTCCTAGATTCCATCAAACCCATTTATTTTCAAATTCACAAAGGCGAAGTCATTGTGCGCAAGGGCGATATCGTCACCCGTGAAGCACAGTTGAAAATGCAGGCAATTTTTAACAACACAAGCACCAATTTCAATTTTTATAAGACAGCCGGAACATTTTTACTCAGCCTGATTTTAATGCTCGGACTTTTTATGACCCCCTCCGGACAAAAAGGCCGTATTCTCCACTCAAAAGACCAATTGTTCATTGCCGTGATTTTAATCTTGGTCGGAATGGGGGCAGGAAGTCTTGCCCTTTTCGGGCAGTCGTTTTCTTCGGAATTATCCCTCAGTCTGCTTGCGTATTTCTTTCCGATTTCGGGTATTGCGGGGCTTGCCGTGCTTATTTTCGCCGCCCGCCGCTACTGCGTCATCGGATTTTTGGTATCTTTCTATACCTGCCTTCTTTTCCAAGGTGACATTTCCTTATTTTTATTCTATTTTGTCAGTTCCATGATCAATACTTGGCTGATTTTACGCTCACAGTCACGCCAAGACGTTGTCTGGAGCGTTATCCCGCTTTTCACCGCCTTGCTGATCACCGGTTTTTCTTCCGCACTCATCATGGGATTATCCCCTACCAAATACCTTACGCTCATTTATCTGCTTGCGGCGAATGCAATCTTATCCATTGTCATTCTCTTTGCCCTCAGTCCAATTTTGGAAATGATGTTCGGTTACACCACACGGTTCCGGCTCATGGAACTTATGAACCTTGACCACCCTCTTCTGCAAAAACTCATGATGGAAACCCCCGGAACATACCACCACTGCCTGGTTGTTTCCAACCTCGTGGAAGCAGGGGCGAAAGCCATAGGGGCGAACAGCTTATTGGCGAAAGTCGGAGCATTGTACCATGATATCGGAAAACTCGGACATCCGCACTATTTCAGTGAAAATCAGTTCGACGGTGTCAATCCCCATGACAAGCTTTCTCCCCGCATGAGCTGCCTGATTATTTTTTCCCATGTGAAATTCGGCATCGAACTTGCCGAACTGCATAAGCTCGGCAAAGAAATTACGGACATGATTTGCCAGCACCACGGAACAAGAATGCCCATGTATTTTTACCACAAGGCGGTCAAAGCCGGAGAAAATCCGAAAGAAGCGGACTTCCGCTATTCAGGTCCGCGCCCGCAAACCAAAGAAGCCGCAATCCTCATGATGGCTGACACCTTGGAAGCCGCAATCCGCTCCATGCCGGACCCGAGTTCCGCAAGAATAAGCAGTTCCGTTGAAACGCTGGTAAAAAACATCTATGCTGAGGGACAGCTTGACGAAGCGGATCTGACGTTTAAAGACTTAACAAAGCTCATTGATGGATTTACACGGACGCTTATCGCATTAAACCACCAAAGAATCAGTTATCCGACCATAAAAATCAACGATCCCAATACGAAAGAAGAACAAAAAAATTCAGAAAACAAATCTGAAACTAAAACGGAAAGCAAACCGGAAAACAGAGAAGAAAAACAAAAAATCCAATAAATACGCCGCATGATGAAAAACAAGTATGACATAAGAATTGACAGCCTCCCCCCCTATCCCAAAAAACTGTGGGAAGAAATACTTGTTCTTTTTCTCGGTCTTTTAGAAACGCATAAAAATTTTTCTTTTAAAAACTGTACATTAACCTTGCTAGTTGTCAAAGATAACGATATGATTTTTTACAACAAAGAGCAAATGAATGCTTATGGACCTACCAATATTTTGAGCTTTCCGGAAAACGACAGCAAAACGGTATTCATCGGCAAAGCGCAATCCGCCATTATGAAAAACCGCAGCAGTTTGGGAGCTCTCATTTTAAGCATTGACACGCTTTTGCGTGAAGCATATCTGTACGGACAAAATCCCCAGACCCATGCGATACGGCTTCTCGCCCATGGGCTCGCCCATTTGCTGGGATACGACCACGGAAAAGAAATGTGGGAATTGACAGATTTTTTAGAAGATAATTTTTCACGGCAAGAATATTCACACACCATCACCCCTTTTTGGAGTTTTACACATGGCTAAATCACATCGCTGCGGCTGGGTTGTCCTCATGGGACCGCCAAATGCCGGAAAATCAACACTCACCAATGCTCTTATCGGGCAGAAAGTAAGTATTGTCACCAGCAAACCGCAAACAACAAGAAACCGCATTATCGGTATTTGCTCCGAAGACAACGCCCAAGTGATTTTCATGGATACGCCGGGACTGCACCATGATAAAAATCAAATGCGCGGACCTCTTGGAAAACAGATGATTCAGGCGACATGGCAAAGCTTGTCCACAGCCGATGCGATTATGATGGTGCTTGATTCCGATTTATACATCCGAAAACCGGAATTTTTGGAGCGTGATATAGCTTCTTTCAAAATGGCGTTCGCACAAGAGGAACGCCCTGTTTTCATCATCGTCAACAAGGTGGATTTATTCGCCGATAAGGCGAAAATGCTGCCCCTTTTGGAAAAATTACATGAGGATTTGCCAAAAGCAACGCTCTATCCTTTGTCCGCAGCGCAAAAAGACGGCATAGCGGAACTCAAAAAAATGCTTATCGACGCAATGCCGGAAGGTGAACCCCAATTTCCGAAAGACCAGCTTTCAACCGCACCGACCCGTTTTTTGTGTGCGGAAATCATCCGCGAAAAGGTTTTCGACCATTTGCGCCAAGAAGTCCCCTACACGACTGCCGTCGATATTGAACACTGGGAAGAAATTCCTGAAAAAAATCAAACCATTATCAATGCGGTCATTTATGTTGCGCGCTCTTCCCACAAAGCCATGGTCATAGGACGTGCAGGAACGACCATTAAAGAGATCGGAACGCTCGCCCGCAAAGACATTCAGGAGCTTATCGGGGGCAAAGTCCATTTGGAGCTTTGGGTGAAAGTCAAAGAAAACTGGCTTGAAGAAATTAATTTATATACTGACGAAATGCTTTAAAAACAGAGAGAAACACCATGAGCGAACTTGCGGAACGGTATTTTAAAGTTAAAGAACGCGTACATGAAGCCTGCAAAAAAGCAGGACGGAAGGAAGAAGAAGTCACACTTGTCGCCGTTTCAAAATTCCACCCCATTGAAGCGATTATGGAAGTTGCGGAACTTGGACAAAAAGAATTCGGTGAAAATTATATCCAGGAAGCGCTGGAAAAAATTGCTCTGCGTCCGGATTTGAAATGGCATGCCATAGGTCCGATACAAAGTAAAAAAACAAAAGAAATCATTGGCAAATTCAGCCTTATCGAAAGTTTGGCTTCCGATTCCTTATTGAAAGAATTTGAAAAACGGACACAAAACAGCAGTCAGCGCCAAGATGTTCTGTTGCAGGTGAACATCGGACGGGAAGAACAAAAATCAGGACTGCTTGCTGAAGAAGTTCTTCCTTTTGCTCAAAAAGTTCTTCAAATTCCCGCTTTAAAACTCTGCGGGCTCATGTGTTTGCCTCCTTTGGACGACAATCCGGAACACACTCGCCCTTATTTCATTCAATTAAGAGAATTAAAAGAAAAAATCGAAAAAGAACTGAATATGACACTGCCCCATTTGTCTATGGGCATGAGTGCGGATTTTTCCGTCGCCATTGAAGAAGGAGCGACAATCATCCGTGTTGGTACGGACATTTTCGGTCCCCGCAAACAATATTAAACATATTGCCTTTTTACAAATTTTCTGTATAGTTACGGCACTGGAGAATGAATATGGCAAATGAACCGACAAATCAAGAACAACCCAAGAAAAAAAGCAAATTGAAACTCATTATTATTCTTCTTATCCTGCTCCTGCTCATTTTAGGCGGCGTAGCGACGTATTGGTGGTTAAACCTCCGTGTGCCGGAACCTGTGAACACGGAAATCCCGCAGCAGGCCCAAACAGCAGAAGCTCCGGCTGAAAACCCCAAAGAAGAAAATTCCCTTGTGGAAAACGTGAAAAATCTCCGTGAACAAATCGCTCCCACGAAAACTTTATTAAATATCGTCACCATCCCTACTGTAACGATAAATTTAGCCGATAAAGACAGTATACGGTACTTAAAAGTCGGTTTTGACATAGAGCTGAGCACAAAAGATGCCGCCGAAGCTCTTGAGGACCAAAAAGCACGCATACGCGATTCCATCATTATTTTGCTTTCAAGCAAAACCTATTCTGAACTTTCCACGACAGAAGGCAAGTTGAAAGTGAAAAATGAAATTTCAACACGCCTTAACCAAATTTTAGGAGTTCCTCGTGTTGTTCAAATTTATTTTAATGAATTTGTCATTAACTAAAGGATAAAATTATGAGCCAAGAAGAAATGTCTGAAGACGAAAGACTGGCGGCGGAATGGGCAGCCAGTCTGGAAGCGGAAGCGGAAAACAATAAAGAACTTGATGAGGAAAATTTTGGTGAAAACGCCCCTGCCGATGATGACGCAAAATTAGCGGAAGAATGGGCGGCTGCCTTAGCTACCGACGAACAGGAACAGTCAAAGAAAAAAAACAGACAGCTTGCGGCGGAAGTTTCAGAACCTTCATATAAAAACTTGACCGATGTCGCAAAAATCACTCCCCAAGACAATCAAAAAAGGGAACTTGACTTCATTCTTGACATTCCTCTTGATGTTTCCGCAGAACTTGGCAAAACAAGACTTCTGATTAAAGACTTGCTCCAATTAGGACAAGGTTCCGTTATCGAATTGAACAAATTAGCCGGCGAACCCTTGGAAATTTTCGTTAACGGCAAACTTGTCGCCCGCGGCGAAGCTGTTGTCGTCAACGAAAAATTCGGCGTCCGCCTTACCGATATTATCAGTCCAATCGAACGAATAACACAGCTAAGCTAAAATTTTTTATGAAAGAGATACTTGTTATCTCTTTTTTTTTAGGTTAAAAAAAACACTATGAAATCAATAAGCATATTTTTCCTTTCCTTTTGCCTCATTTTCACAATCAGTCTTTTTGCACAAGACTCTTTCGCCGCCCCTGATCCTGTTCAAAATAATGCGGCAGCAGAAGAACAAAGCAAAAAAACAAATACTGCCCAAGAACAAAAGCAGGAAGGTTTTGCAGCGTCAAAAGAAATGCCAAGCACACCAAGCGCAACATGGGGAAATTATTTTCAAGGGCTCGGCATAATGCTTTTGCTTTTGTTCGCCTTTTGGTATATCCTCAAATTAATGCGAAAATACGGCAACGGAAGATTTTTACCCAATCAAAAACTCCTTCCCCGCGACAGCATGTACCTTGAGGGACAAATTCCTTTGGGACAGGGAAAAAGTGTTGTTATTGTCAAAGTTCTTGATGAAAGGCTCATACTTGGCGTTACGGAAAAAAACATTAATTTGCTTTCAAAAACAGGAATAAACCATGCTGAAACATTTGAAGAACTTATGCGGCAAACTGCCCATAAAGACAATACTGACGCTTAGTTTCGTTCTTCTTCCTTTTCAAGCCCTTGCGGAAGTTCCCACGTTCACCATGACCCTCGCCGGCGGTGAAGTCGAACCTTCCGCCGTGGCATTAAGTTTGGAAATCTTATTTCTTTTCACCATTCTTTCCCTTGCCCCCGCCATTGCCATGACAGTGACAAGTTTCACCCGGATCATCATTGTTTTCCACTTCCTGCGCCAAGCCATGGGCATACAGCAAATTCCCCCCACGCAAATTTTGGCGAGTTTGGCTATTTTCATGTCCGTCGTGATTATGTACCCGGTGGGAAAAGATATCAATGACAACGCCTTGCAGCCTTATCTGCAAGAAATGATCGGTTTTGATGAAGCCTTGCAGCGGGCGGAAATCCCCCTCAGAAATTTCATGTTTAAACACACGCGGGAAAAAGATTTGTCCCTTTTTTATTCTATCGCCCAAATGGACGCCCCGCAAAACAAGGATGAAGTGCCGACTATCATGCTTGCGGCAGCCTATGTGATCAGCGAATTGAAAACAGCGTTCAGCATTGGTTTTTTAATCTATATTCCGTTTCTCATTGTCGATATGGTCGTATCCAGCACCCTGCTCGCCATGGGTATGATGATGCTTCCGCCCATGATGGTTTCCATGCCTTTTAAACTTCTCCTCTTCGTTATTGTGGACGGCTGGAACTTGATCATCGGTTCACTTGTAAACAGTTTTTTATTCTGAGGTAGTGTTATGAGTCCAGAATTTGTTATCGGTTTTATGCGAAGCGCCATAGAACTTACCCTCAGCCTCGCTCTGCCCATGCTGTTAGCCGGGCTTTCTGTCGGAATTATAGTCAGCATCATTCAAGCGGCAACACAAATCCAAGAACAGACCCTTACGTTTATTCCCAAGCTTTGTGTGATATTCGGCATGCTTATTTATTCTTTTCCTTGGATATTGGAAAGAATTTCTTCTTTTACCACCAATATTTTGATAAATATTCCGCAATATGTCCGGTAGCAGGCTCTTATGGCAATAATAATGGGAACCGCCGGGCATATCGACCATGGAAAAACAACGCTTATCCAAGCTTTGACCGGCATTCAATGCGACAGATTGGCGGAAGAAAAAAAAAGAGGAATTACCATTGAATTAGGTTTTGCCTTTTTTGATTTGCCGGAAAAAAACGGGCAAAAGCTCCGCATGGGCATTATCGATGTTCCGGGACATGAAAAATTCATCAAAAATATGGTGGCAGGTGCCTATGGCATTGATTTCGTCCTTCTCGTCATTGCTGCAGATGAAGGGGTTATGCCTCAAACACGGGAGCATTTGGAAATTTGTTCCCTGTTGGGTATCCAAGACGGAATCATCGCGCTTACCAAAAAAGACATGGTTGACCATGAAATGCTTGAACTTGCAAAAGAAGATATTCAGGAGTTCGTCAAAGGCTCTTTTTTGGAACATGCCCCGATTTTTCCTGTTTCCTCCCATACGGGCGAAGGTTTGGAAGAACTCAAACAGGCTATTATCGAAAAAAATCATACTATACGCCCCAAACGCAGGAATAATATTTTTCGTTTGCCCGTCGACAGGGTTTTCAGCCTGAAAGGTCATGGAACGCTCGTCACCGGCACGCTTCTTTCCGGTTCCGCCCGCGTTGGCGATGAAGTTTGCATTATGCCCCGAAACATACCCAGCAAAATCCGCTCTGTTCAAAGCCACGGACAAAACTTGGAAAAAGCTCTTGCCGGAAACAGAACGTCCGTCAATTTAGCCAATATTGAAGTCAGTGACATCGAACGGGGCAATACCGTCACCTATCCTCAAACCCTTTTTCCTTCTGCCCGCTGGCTTGTAAAACTTCATTGCCTTTCCGCTTCGCCAAAGCCGATCCGCCACAGGACGGAAATCCATTTCCACCACGGCACAAAAGAAGTCATGGCAAAACTCTATTTAAAAGATAAAAACAAGCTGGAGTCGAACGAAACCTGCCTTTGCGAAGTTAAATTTTCCGAACCGATGTGCGGCGTTTTCGGAGACAAATGCATTTTACGGAATTTTTCTCCTTTGCAAACCGTTGCAGGAGCTTCCATCATCAATCCCTTACCCCATTTTCCAAAACTCAGGGAAATACCCGACCCGGAAAATTTCCTGAGCTTGGAACAGAATTTTCTTGATGAAAACACACGAAACAACGCCTTATATGAACAGCTCAAATGCGGCAATAAAACGGGAATTTCCCTCAGGCAGTTAACCCTGCTGTGCAATCTTGACGAGAAAGACCTTGATAAGGCTTTGCAGCAATTAACAGCCCAAAAACGCTGTATTTCCTATGACAAGGAAAATAAAACCTATCTGGCTGCCCCTTATGCCCTTGAGCATGAACAAGCCATGCTTGAAATACTCCAAAAATACCATCAAAACGAACCATTGAAACAATATATGCCGAAAGCCTCTTTGCTTTCGCATTTTGAACAGCCCAAATTAGCCCATTATGTTTTGGAAACATTAATCAAACAAAAGCGAATTGCCGTTTTTGAAGACGGGGTATGCTTGGCGGAACACAATATTGCATTAAAAAGCCATGAACATGCGCTCAAAACAAACCTTTATGATGAATTTATGCAAAATCCGCAAAATCCTCCCCTCTTGAAGGAACTCATAGAAAAATATTCCGTTCCCCAAAAAGAACTTCTTGGTGTGCTCGCTTTGCTCATCCAGGAACATAAGCTTATAAAAATCACGGAGGGCATGTATTTTCTCAGTACGGAACTTGCGGAAATAAAAAATAATATCCTGCAATTTTTCAAAAACAACCAAGATATGAGTCCCGGTGATTTCAAGGAACTTTCCAAAGGGCTTACCCGAAAATATGCTATTCCGGTGCTTGAATATTTTGATAAGGAACGCATGACCATCCGTGTCGGAGATGTGAGAAGATTGCGGAATACGGGTCTGATATGATATATACCGCCATTGACTTTGAAACCGCCGACAACGGTAAAGACAGCGCCTGCGCCGTAGGTTTGGTTAAAATGCAGGACACCTGCATCATTGACAGCTTTTACCGGCTTATCCGCCCTCCGCGTTCTTGGATAAAATATGCTTATTTTCATGGAATCACATGGGATATGCTTAAAAATCAGCCGAATTTTGCCGAACAATGGCATGATATTGAAGCATTTTTAAAAGGCACGGAAGCTTTCATTGCCCATAATGCCCAATTCGACAAAGGAGTTTTGTACGGTACGGCAAACGCCTATGCTATCCGTCCCCCGGAAATTCCTTTTTATTGTACGCTCAAAGGTTCCAGAAAATTTTTGCAGCTGCAAAAAAACAGTTTAGATTATGTTTGCAGCGCCTTGCAAATAAATCTGCAGCATCACCATGCACTTTCAGACGCCGCGGCATGCGCTGAAATTTTCATTCATTTTCATAAACAAGGATTTCCGATAAATTCTTGCCTCTTACAGTGAGTTTTTATGCTTATCGATTTACACACACACACTTGTTACGGACACGGCAGCAATACTGTTTTTGAAATGTTCCAAGCGGGACGAAAAGCGGGCTTGGACGTACACGGTTTCAGCGAACATTCCCCGCGTCCTTCAGGGTATGATTACACCAATGAATACCGTGAACATTTAAACAAGCATTTTCAGGATTATCTTGATGAAGTCGAAAAAATAAAACAAGAACGGACAGAAAACAAGGTATTGCTGGCTTTGGAACTCGACTGGCTGGAAGACGAAACGGATTTCATGCAGGAATGTATGGAAAGGCATTCTTTTGATTATGTCATCGCAGGCATTCATTTTATCAAAAAATGGGGATTTGACGACCAGGCTTCCCATTGGGTAAACTTGTCCAAGCAAGAAAAACACGCCTATTATGCCGCCTATTACAAGACCATGATAAAAATGGCGGAAAGCAAACTGTTTCATATTGTGGCGCACCCCGACCTGATTAAGATTTTCAGCCGGGAAACCTTTGCGGAATGGATAAAAAACAACAAAAGCCTTGCGGAAGACGCGCTTCTTGCCTGCAAAGAAAACAAACTCTGCATGGAAATTTCTTCAGCCGGCTTACGCAAACCTTGCCAGGAAATTTACCCTTGCAGAACACTTATGGAAATAGCAAAAGATATTGATATTCCAATCACGTTCGCCTCCGACGGGCATTGCGTCAACACAATTGCCAAAAATATCGGCATGCTGCATGAGTACGCCAAAGAATACGGCTTTACGGAACAAAATTATTTTGAAAACAACACTCAAATCACAGTAGCGCTCTGATATGCCCAAACTCATTGAAATACAAGATTTAAGTTTTACTTATCACACTGAAAACAAAGAAGAAATCACTGCCCTTGACCATATCGATTTTACCTTAAGCCAAGGGGAACATGTCGCAATTATCGGTGAAAACGGTGCAGGAAAATCCACGTTCCTGCAAATAATGCGCGGAGAAATTTATCCAAGTCCCAAAAACGGCGGAAAAATTTATTGGTATGAAAACGGCAAGGCAAGCGATTCTCCCCTTTCGGCTCGTGAAATATGCGCTATCATTTCCCCCAAGGAGCAAGATTATTATGCCCGGCAGGACTGGAAAGTGAATTGCCTTGAAATTGTCTTGGCAGCCTGCAGCAACGATTATATCCTCTATCGGGAACCTGACACGGAAGAAATACTGCAAGCAGTTGAAATTGCAAAACAATTAGGTGCAGAATATTTACTTTACACGCCTATCAACAAACTTTCCCAAGGGCAGCTCCGCATTATGCTCATAGCAAGGGCGCTTATGAAAAAAAGCCCCGTGATTTTGCTTGATGAACCTCTGAACGGTTTAGACGGGGAAACGCAAAAACTTTTCTGGAACACCTTGGAAAAACTTGCCGCAAGCAAATTGGCGCATAAGCCCACCATTGTCTTGACAACCCACCTTTTTCCATTGCCTCCCTATATCAAGCGCTGTTATGAGATGAAACAAGGCAGACTCACCGCCATTGATAACGACAATCCCAGCGAGCTTATGAAAATCGCCGAACAATATCAGCCTATTCCTTTGCGGCACATTGAGAAGAACCAAGATCAGGCAATGGAAATCATCCTTGAAAACGCAAGCATTTATTTGGAACATGCCGAAATTGTCAAACATGTCAACTGGCATATCAAACCCAAAGAACAATGGACGCTCATCGGGCATAACGGTTCGGGAAAATCCACATTGCTCAACGGTATTTTAGGATTTTTGCCCATCGCCCACGGCGGAACGATTACCCGAAATTGGTATCAAAATATCCAATCTCCCCCAGTTCCCCTGACCATTTTGGATGAAATCAAGAAAAAAATCCGCTTTGTTTCCGATTCCCTGCAAATCCATTATACATTCAACGATACTGTGTTCAATATCATTTTTGCGGGATTTGACGGAAATATCGGCGTGTACCGGGAAAAAACGAGCGAAGAAGAACAAAAAATCCAAGAACTGCTCTATCAGCTCAATCTCGGGCATTTAACCAACCGCCCCTTCCGTTCCCTGTCTACCGGACAAGCCCGCAAAGTGCTTCTCGCCCGCGCAATTATCGGCGACCCTGCCCTTTTGCTCCTTGATGAACCTTTTTCCGGGCTCGACCCCAGAAACAAACAGGAAATCAAAGAATTTTTAGAATACAAAATCGCTGAAACTTCTTTGCAAAGCATATTGGTCAGCCACCTTGAAAGCGATTATTTATCGTGCTCCACACATTTCGGAACACTTTTCAAAGGCGAATTTTCCCTTATAGAATAATTACTCAAAAATATAAATTCATTTGAAGAAAATTATTTTCCTTAGATAATTCTTGATTATCTTATAATAATTCATTATCATGCAATTGCCTTAGACAATTTTGATTAACTAATAACAAAAGGAAATACTATGTCTTTTCCAAGTCTTACCATCGGCGACCTTGTTGCTAAATTACCCATTGTGCAAGGTGGCATGGGAGTTGGCATTTCTCTTTCCGGGCTTGCTTCCGCTGTTGCAAACCAAGGAGGCATAGGCGTTATCGCAGGTGCTATGATCGGCATGCGTGAACCTGATATTGTCAAAAACCCTGTTGAAGCGAATGTGCGCGCATTAAAAAATGAAATTGAAAAAGCCCGCGCCCTCAGCCCGAACGGAATTTTAGGCGTAAACATCATGGTTGCCCTGACCACTTTCAAAGAAATGGTGAAAGCTTCCATTGAGAGCCGTGCGAATATTATCTTTTCCGGAGCAGGTCTGCCCATGGACCTGCCTAAAATCCTTTTAGCGACCTGTGAAGAAAAAAAAGAAGAATTTAAAACCAAACTCGTCCCCATCATTTCCTCCGCCCGCGCAGCTTCCGTCATTGCCAAGAAATGGGAATCAAAAACCGGACTTCTTCCCGACGCTTTCGTTGTCGAAGGTCCGAAAGCCGGCGGACATTTGGGGTATAAATATGAAGAGATAACGGACCCCAACCACAGCCTCGAACATATTGTTCCCGAAGTCGTTGAAACGGTAAAAGCCTTGGAAGACAAAAAAGGACAGGCAATTCCGGTTATTGCCGGCGGCGGGATTTACTCCGGCGAAGACATTGCGAATATCATGGCGCTTGGCGCTTCCGGCGTACAAATGGGCACACGTTTTGTTGCAACCAACGAATGCGATGCGGATATAAAGTTCAAAGAAGCCTTTGTGAACGCAAAAGAGGAAGACATCACCATTATCAACAGTCCCGTGGGTATGCCCGGCAGAGCGTTGTTCAACAGTTTCATCGAGGCTGTCCGTGACGGAAAGAAACGTCCTGTTTCCTGCGCATTCCACTGCGTAAGCACCTGCACGCAGGAGAAGACCCCTTATTGCATCGCTGCCGCCCTTATTGCGGCGATGCGCGGCAATTTGGAAAAAGGCTTTGCATTTTGCGGTACGAATGTGAACAAAATAAAATCCATTGTTTCCGTAAAAGAACTTATGGAATCCCTGCAAGCGGAATACGATAACTTCAAGGCGAAGTTCTAACCGCGCATAAAACACAATAACATTCAGAAAAGCTTGTTAAAAATAACAAGCTTTTTTATTTTATATTTTCTTATCGACAAAATAAAAAATACTCGTTATACTCTATTTAAAATCAGAAAGGCAACTTTCTGAAATTCACTCCATTACAGGAGGTAAACTATGAATATAGACTTTACTTTCAAAAACTTCGAGCCCTCCGAACATCTTAAAAAATACGCGCGCCGCCGTTTTGAAAAAATCACCCGCTTTCTGGGAAAATCGCCCGCATTGCAAATGCAGGTAATCTTAAGTGTGGACAAATTCCACCACAAAGCCGAAATTTCCCTTACAGGCGAAGGACTCAACATTAATGCCGCCGAATCATCAAAAGATATGTATGCGACTATTGATATGATCAGCGACAAGATCAGTTCGCAAGTCCGCCGTTCTTCAGAAAAATTGCACAGCCGCCAAAAAAGCCGCGATGTCAATGTCGATATTTACAGCTATGACATTCTTGAAGAAGACGGTATCCAAGTTGTCAACGGCAAAGAAAACTTCGCTCCGAAGCCTTTGCACATGGACGAAGCGATTATGCAGCTCCAGCAAAGCGACAACGAAGTTTTAGTCTTCATCAATGCCGACCTTGAACGCATAAATGTCATTTACCGTAAAAATAACGGAGATTTCGGCATAATCGACCCTATTGTCTGATATTCCGAACAAACTATCTCAGGGAGTGGCAAGACTGCTCCCTTTTTTTATACGGACAATTTTGTATGGACACGCCAGAAGATAAAAACAATAACGAAGTTGAAGTGATTATCATTACCGGACTTTCAGGTTCCGGCATAAGCACAGCCATTCAAGTATTTGAAGATATGAACTTTTTCACCGCAGACGGACTGCCCCCTTCCGTTATTCCGGAATTTATCGCCCTTGCCCATAAACCTGAAATGCAACATTTCCGAGGTATTGTTTTAGGTCTTGATTTAAAAAGAAAATACCTCAATGACCCATTGACGGAACTTTTGCCCGTATTTACCAAAATACGCCAGACTGACGATACGAAAGCAACGCTCATTTATCTTGAAGCGGACAAAGACAGCATTCTCAGACGCTATGCCTCGACAAGACGCCCCCACCCCTTGGAACAGGAAGGCTATTCCCTTGAAATGGCAATGGAGGAAGAAAAAAACCGTCTTTCCGGCATACGGACCATGGCCGGTCATATCATCAACACCACGGGCTACTCCATACACGATCTTAGGCGCCATATCCAAAAACACTTTTCCAAAACCATGGAAGACAGCCATTCCATGTGGGTCACCATCATGAGTTTCGGCTATAAATACGGTATTCCCAAAGATGCCGATCTTGTTTTTGACATGCGTTTTTTGCCTAATCCGTTTTTCGAGCCCAAGCTGCGCGAATACACCGGGCTGCAGCAGGAAGTTGCGGATTATATTTTCAAAGATGAACCCGCTCAAAATTTCAGGCGGCAGCTGCTTGAGTTTTTGCAGACCATTCTTCCTTATTACGACAACGAAGGACGCTACCGCCTATGCATAGCCATCGGCTGCACCGGAGGCTGCCACCGTTCTGTCGCCATGGTTGAATACCTTGCCAAAAACCTTATGCAAAGCGGGTACAGAATAATAAAAGAACACAAACAGTTAACAAAAAAATAACATGAACACGATCTATCAAAAACGCCGCGAGGCGGTACGCCCCAAATTAACGGAAGAAAATTTGACAGCCCTGCTTGTGAGCTACCCAACCAACAGATTTTACCTTTCCGGTTTTGAACTGCACGACGGTCAATGCAATGAAAGTTCAGGACATATTCTTATTCAAAAAAACGGAAACGATATTCTTTTTACGGATTCACGGTTTTATGAAGCAGCCAAAACCCTTTGGGACGAGAAAAATATTTTCATTTATTCAAATCAAATCGAAGACATGCGGAACTATTTAAAAAATACGGTCCATGGAAAAATCGGATTTGAAAGTAAGACAATCAGCCAATATTTTTATGAAAACCTTGCTCAGGGCTTAGAACTTGAACCTTGTGACGGAATAATCGAAGAACTGAGAATAATCAAAGACGAAGAAGAAATCAAAGCCATAAAAGAATCAATAGCCGTAAACCACAAACTTTTCGAATGGCTGCCAAGCACGTTCCAAGAAAACAAAAGCGAAGCGGAACTCGCTTTGGAGATTGAAACATTTTTCAGAAAACACGGAGCAACGGAAAACAGCTTCGCTCCCATTGTCGCCATAAACAAACACGCCGCCCGCCCCCACCATATCCCGGACCAGGAAACGAAAATCACCGAAAATTGCCATATACTGATAGATGTGGGCGCACGATATAAGAATTATTGTTCCGACCAAACCCGTACCTTTTGGTTCGGCGATACAATGGATTCCCGCTTTCAAACCATGCTTGAACAAGTGCAAGAAGCCCAAATGGAAGCCATAAAAATTCTCGCCCCTGATTTGCCTTGCCAAGACGTGCATTTAAAAGCTGTGGAAATTTTTAAAAAATACGGCGTTGAAAAAGCATTCAGCCATTCCCTCGGACACGGTGTCGGACTTGATGTTCACGAAGACCCGCGCCTTTCCATGCGCAGCAAGCGCCTTTTGAAACCTAACATGATAGTGACCGTTGAACCCGGACTTTATTATGGTGACTACGGCGGCATACGCTGGGAATATATGGTACGCATAACCGATGACGGATGCGAAATTCTCTGACAAAACTCCCTGCTTTGCCTAAAGCATTTTCACATCATATTCATAATATTATGTAACATTAAGAGCATGCAGAAAATTAGTATAAAAAGTTTTGTAACGAGGGTAGAGAGAGAAACTTTTTCGCTTTGGCTGTTAACTAGCTTACGAGCTTTACGAATGGCGGCAGCAGAGATACAGTTTTTCCCTGCATAAAAAATTCCCAGTATTATGGAAATGTTCCAATCTTCAAAAACAAAATGAATTTTTATCGTTAATACCCAAAAAGCACCATGAAAAATGGTGCTTTTTCGTATTTTAATACCTGTTTATTTATTTTGAAGATTTTTTATTTTGTCCGCAGTTTTTCTCAATTTTTTCAATTAAATCATTTAACTGCCTGCCTACGGGGCTTTCCTTTGACACTTCTTCCTCAAGAGAGGAAATTCCTTTTATCACCGTGGAATGCCTGCGGTTAAACCCGTGTCCGATTTCTTCCAACGTCATATCGGTATGCTTACGGAGCAGATAAAAAGCCAAATTCCTTGCCAGCACATAATTTTGACAGCGGGAATTTGATTCCAGCTGCTGCCGCGTCACACCAAAACCTTTGCACACCATATCGACGATACTTGGCAAATCAAAAGAAGGTTCGGTCTGCGATACTTGCTGAATCACATCATAAACAATGTCTTCCGTAATTTCCGTTCCCAAAACTTTCGCTCTGAACACCACATTCTGCAAACATGATTCAAGCATACGCACATCGGCATCAATACGTTTCGCCATAAGTTCGGCAATATGCCCGGGCAGGATAAGCCCCAGTTTTTTTGATTTTTCGACCAAAATATGAAAACGTGTTTCCATTTCGGGTTTTTCGATGCTCGCCACAAATCCGGAATGGAACTGCGAAGCCAAATAACTGTCAAGACCGGCAATTTCCTTTGGAGCGAAAGAACTTGTCAATACGACTTTTCCTCCGCGGCTGTGAATGGATTTTATAATGGAAAGAAGCATTTCCTGCGTCTTGTCTTTTCCTTGGAAGAAATGCACATCTTCAAGCAAGAGCAAATTGCACCCCGCAAAACGCTTTTTAAAATTATCAAAATCCTTGGAAAAACTTGCCTGGACAAATTGGGAAGTAAAGGTTTCGGCAGTTAAATACACAACATTCAAAGCGGAATTTTTTGTTTTTTCCTGCATAGCCATTCCGACCGCCTGAATCAAATGCGTTTTGCCAAGTCCGGAACAGGAAGAAAGAAAAAGCATATTGGTCAAGGCATTGTCCGTAATGATATTCTCCGCGGCAGCCACAGCCAGTTTATTGGAAGGACCCACCACAAAATCATTAAAAGAATATTTAAATTCAAAGGGCTGTTCATAGGTATACTGAAAAGGCAAAAGAAGCTGGGAATTACTGCCTGTCGCAAGCATTGCCGGCGCTGTGGCTATGCTTTTTGCCACATCTTCGGAAGAAAAAGGCTTGATCACGGCGACATCCGCATTCAACGCCTCATAGGCGACATCAATCAAGGCGCTGTTTTCAATTTCCAAAACCTTTGCCGCAGCTTCCTGAAAAAACACGCTGTATTTACGCAGATATTTCGCAATATGGGTATTACGGGCATAAAGCACAAGACAAGGAATTTCATTCCTGTATTGAACTTCTCCGTCCAGGGTTGCTATCCAGACCGAATATTCCGCTTCCGGCAATATTTCACGCAACCGTGCTTGAATTTGTGACCATATTGTTTTCATAAAAGCATTAGTATACACATTTATTTAAAAAAGCTATCAGCAGAAAATTAAAATTGCTAATCCTTGAAAAGAAACTTATCCACAAAACAGCAAAGGATAATAATCAACAAAAACAAAAAGTTATACGTTTATCTATAAAAAACATTTATCCTGTAAAATCTCTATGATTACACGGCTTAGCAATAGTCAATCACTTTTTCAACAAAAATAAATTTTTTCTTTCCACAATATAAAAATAATTTTTCTTCATTTTACTCAATTTTTATCAATTTTACTCAATAATAAAAATTTACCATATCAAAATAAGAGGTTATCACAAAAATATTTTTTCAACTTTTTTATTTGCTATAAAATCAATCAGTTATCCGTATTCTTTAGTTTTTCCTCATAATCCAGTCGGTTACAAAAAGCTTCATAACACCGCTCTATGCTTTTCATGCCGTGAAAATCGATTTTCTCTCCGTAACGCTTCGGTCTCGGGGGAAAAACGTTTTTTAAATGCTTGGGTATTCCCTTATATTCAAGCAACGATTTTTTGCCTCGGATAAGCGAAAACTCCAGCCGTTCAAAATAATTCGCCAAACCGTAAGCCTCCAGAAAAACATTCATTCTTTCGAGCAGTTCGGCATAATACATGCGGGTTTCCTGCAAATCCAGAGGATTATCCGCTCCGAGATAAAGAACTTTTCCCTTATAGGAATACGGCTTCACCAAATCAATGATTTCCTGCGGGCAAACCATATCCCAATTATCCCAAAGCTGACGCAAAATGTCCTGATGCGGGTTTTTCACATATTGTTTCAAAAGCTCAGGGCAAAAATCCTGCAAGGCAACAGGTGATGATGTTCGTCTTACTTTTTGTCGTTTTTTTCTCATAATTTTTATTTACCCTCTGCCGAAAAATAAATCAATACTTATAACCTATTATTTTTTATCCATATTTTATTTTTTTTCAAATTTATTTAGATTAAATTTAAAGATTTTAATTCTTATTTTTCAATATATTGTACGCCAAATAAGGATTTTTTGGCATAGAAATACTTATTTTTTTGTGCTAAAGTGACGGTCTAATGTCCATAATAGGTTAGGAATTATGATACAGAAACCAAAAAATTTAGCTCCTGCGAATATTTCTGAAAATGCGGAGCTCGTACTTTCAAAACGTTATTATCGTAAAGACAGTGACGGAAATTGTATTGAAACAGCTTCTGATTTATTTTGGCGCGTTGCTTCAGCCATTGCAGAAGAAGAAAAAAAATATGCAAAATCAAATTATCAGCCTGAAGAATTGGCGGAAAAATTTTATTCCGTCATGACGAACGGGTATTTTCTGCCAAACTCCCCGACCCTCATGAATGCGGGTTCGCCTTTGGGACAGCTGTCTGCCTGCTTTGTTCTGCCTGTCGGCGATTCCATTGAAGAAATCTTCGACGCAATCAAATATGCCGCAATGATTCACAAATCAGGCGGCGGCACCGGTTTTTCCTTTTCAAATATCCGCTCAAAAGATTCACGTGTGGGCACAACAGGCGGAGTTGCTTCCGGTCCTGTCTCTTTTTTACGTATTTTCAACACAGCTACGGAACAAATCAAACAAGGCGGCACCCGCCGCGGCGCGAATATGGGCATTTTGCGCATCGACCACCCCGACATCATGGAATTTATCCGCGCAAAAGAACAGGAAGGGGAATTTGTCAACTTCAACCTTTCCGTCGCCCTTACGGAAAAATTCATGGAAGCTGTTGAAAAAGGCGAAGATTATGACCTTATCGACCCTCATTCAGGAGCCGCCAGGGGCACATTGAACGCAAAAGAAGTTTTTGATATTTTAGTCAATAAGGCATGGATCAGCGGTGATCCCGGCATTGTTTTCCTTGACAGGATCAACCGTGACAATCCGACTCCGCAGCAAGGGGAAATGCAATCCACAAACCCCTGCGGAGAACAGCCTCTTCTTCCTTATGAAGCCTGCAACCTGGGTTCGATCAATCTTTCAAAGTTTGTTATCCCCAATAAGACAAGCGACAATAAAGAAGAAGCCGTTGACTGGGACAGCCTGAAAGAAATCATTCATCTTTCCGTCCGTTTTTTGGATAACGTTATCGACGCCTCTAAATTCCCTCTTGAAAAAATTGCGGAAAAAGTACGGACCAACCGTAAAATAGGGTTAGGCGTCATGGGCTTTGCGGATATGCTCTTCGCCCTTGAACTTCCCTATAATTCCGAAGAAGCGCTTCAGCTTGCCGAAAAAATCATGGAATTTATCCAAACGGAAGGGCACAACGCTTCCCGGCAATTGGCAGAGGAAAGAGGCGCGTTTCCGGCATTTTCGGAATCCATATACAAAGACGGCAAACCTCTCCGCAATGCAACCGTAACAACCATAGCCCCAACCGGAACGCTTTCCATCATCGCAGGCTGTTCTTCCGGGGTGGAACCGATTTTCGCTCTTGCTTTCGCCCGCCATGTCATGGACGGCGAACGGCTTGTGGAAGTGAACCCGTATTTTGAAAACGCCTTGAAATCCTGTGATTTATATACGAACGAGCTTATGGACGCCGTGACCAATGTCGGTTCTATCGCAAGTTTCGACTTTCTGCCTCAGCATATCAGGGATACTTTTGTCACTGCGATGGATATTTCTGCAGAAGCCCATCTCAGAATGCAAGCCGCTTTCCAAAAATATACTGACAATGCGGTCTCAAAAACGGTGAACCTGCCCAATAACGCCACAATCCAAGACATCGACCGTATTTACAGACTTGCTTACACGCTGGGCTGCAAAGGCGTCACTGTCTACCGTGACGGCTGCAAATCAGGACAAGTTTTAAACATTGGCAGCAAAAAGGAAGAAAAACAAAATCAAAATCCGCAAACCGTAAGCATTGTCCGTCAACGCCCCGATATTGTTGACGGTTTTACCCAAAAAGTAAAAACGGGACTTGGCGTTTTATACCTGACTGTCAATGAAATCGACGAACAACCTTTTGAAGTCTTTACAACAATCGGAAAATCCGGTCGTTCCATTACGGCAAAGGCGGAGGCGATCGGACGCCTTGTTTCCCTTTGTTTCCGTTCAGGCGTTCCGGTGCGTGACGTCGTACAGCAGCTCAAAGGTATCGGCGGCGAACACCCTGTTTTTCAAAAGAAAGGAATTTTACTTTCCATACCTGACGCCATTGCTTGGGTGCTTGAAAACAGATATTTAAAAGGAGAAACTCCTGTTCCCGCAACCAAAGACCAAGATCTGCAAAATCCATCCTGTCCGGAATGCGGTTCAGAAATGACATTCCAAGAAGGCTGTCATATCTGCCAAAATTGCGGATACAGCCGCTGCGGCTAAAAAATAGTTTTTTAAAACGGTTAAAAAGCGTTTTTCCATGATAGGCAAAACGCTTTTTTTTTGCTATGGTTATGCCATGGAAAATAAAACAAAAAATCTCATGCCGCAGCTTCCCGATTTTTCAAAAGAAATTGCAAATTCTGAAAAATTTTTAGCTGCCAATCCGGAAAAAAAAGAAGACGTGTTGCTTTTGCTTTTCGCCCTTCTGTACCAAAATCAAAACAGCAATTCTTTTGAAGCCTATAATTTCTTATTCGCCTTATTGGAAAAAATTTTCCCACGCTTGGAAGCGTATACGTTTGCAAAATTCCATTTCGCCTTAGTCACCGCACCGCAGCATCAAGAAAAATTCTTATCCCGGTTCCAAAGCCTTTTTTCCGCAAGTGAAAAACAAAAGCTCTTAACAGAACTTGAACAAAGCCCATTTTTCAATTCTCAGAAAAATAAAAAACTTCTGCAACGCCTGCACGAAGATCCGGAGCACGCCCCCCATGAAAAAAAATCCCTGCCCGGCTTGCTTTCCCTGCCGCAAAAACAGCTGCACTCCATTTCAAAGCAGCTAAAAGAAAATATTCCTTTTAAATTCACGCATACAGAAACGCTCACTTCTCCGCTTACGGATTTCCAAAAATCCCTGCAAGAATTTTTTGAGCCTTTTTATCCCGTTCTGAACCGTGACAAAACCTTGCAGCAAGAACTTGAAAATTTTTTACAAACATTGAAAAATCAAAAATACCACATAGTTATCACTGGCGAAGGAAAAAGAGGAAAAAGTTCGCTCATCAACGCCCTTTTGAAACAAAATATAAGCTTAGTTGAAGAATCCATTCCTAAAACGGCTGTTCCCATTGAATTTTATTTTAGTGAAACTGAAGAATATCATGTTGAATTTCTTGAAGAAAAAGATTTGGCAAAACAGAAGGAAAGCTATGCCCTGCAAGGACTTTTTCAAAAAAAAGAACTTCCCGCCTCTTTCAGTTTCGGCAAAAAAATAAAAATCAAAAAACAGCAATTAGCCGATTATACGGATGTTGACGGCAAATTCGTACAGCAAACGGCAAAAGCTTTCATCGGGCTTAATAACGAACTGCTTGCCCAAGGCTTTTGCCTCAGCGACACTCCCGGACTGAACTGCGTTAACTCTTTCCACGATTATTTGACGTACAAAGAAAGTTTGCAGGCGGACTGCCTTATTTTCATTGTGGATGCAAGAAAACCGGATTCCGCCAGCGAACTCAGTTTCTTACGTGAAATCACCGCTAAAAGCAGAGCCATTAACCTGCTTGGGGTAATAAGCAATCTTGACAGACTGAACAAACAAGAAAAAAGCCAAAACAGCATCGACAGGGCTAACCTTCTTTTTCAGGAAGCCGCACAACACAACGCCATCAAATTTTTAGGGCTTTATCCTCTGAACCCGAAAGCGCTCATGGCGCATTTTTGCTTTCAAAAAAGCCTTTCCGCCGGTGAGCTGCAAAACTGGAACAACTTTCTCGACAGCATTGTGCAGGCAATTCAAAATGACACCAATACGGTTGAATATCAGCAAAAAATCAGCGACAATGCCGAAAAATTACTCCGGCGTATCGAACAGAATTTGGAAAAAAATCAAAAAGAAATTACACAGATTTATCCCAATAACTTCATTCAGATATTGGAAAAACACGAACAATCCCTGATTGCTGCTTTGGAAAAATATCGCACGCAGGCAACACAAATTTCCAAAAGTGCAGAAAAAGATATTTTAACTTGGCAAAAACAGCAGGAAGAAGCTCTTGATTTGTTTGAAGAAAAATTTATTCAAACCATACAATTAAAAACCCGTGAATTTGCGGACACCTTAGGTTCCGATATTGCAAAAAGCGACAAATGGAAAGAATTTGACCAAAAAGAAGCCAAGGAACTCGCCAGGACACTTGTTCAGGATTTTGTCCGGAAGCAAGAGGAACAATTACAGCTCTGGGAAGAAAAAATCAAAATTTTCCATAAGGATATCCATATGCTGTCCAATGAATGCCTTGAAACGATTTCTTCCGGCGTGCATACCATGGGCGATATAAAGCTTGAAAGCACAACGCTCAATAATGTGCTTATCCAAGGAAACCTCAAAATGAAACAACTTTCCCTCTTTTTAGCGGGAGCGGGAAGCGCGTTCATCCTCTCAACCTCATTTTTCAATCTTATCACAGTCGGCAGTATCGCTTTGGCGTTTTTGGGCGACCCCATCAGCATTTCCGGTTTGGTTTTAACGGGAATAGGAGCAATTACCCTGCATTTTCAAGGAGATATACAAAAACACAAGAAAAATATCTTGGAAAAGAAACAAAAAAAGATTGAAGCATGGGCAAAAAAAATCCGCACGGCCTTGGAAGAAGCCATTCAGGAAAAGCAGGATGAAATTTGCAGACAATATCAGACAATCATACAACAGAGTTTTCTTCCCTCTTTCGAGCTTCTTTTTTCAGAAACCATACATATTCATTGGTATAATGAATTTTTAAAACATCTGAACGAAAACGCAAATACGGAAAAACAGAACAATCAAAAATCCCTTGAAAAAGCAAGACATTTCTTAACTTCCTGAATAAACAAATGAAAGACAATTTATTCATCATGCTTTTTCAAAAAAAGCGCGTTAAACACTGTTTTTTCAACAAGCTGTATAAATGTTGCATAATTTCGGCGCAAAAAATCCATATACCATATACAAGGACAAAATCCATAGCATAAAAACAAAGACATTGCGCTTCGCCCAAATATGGCGCCGGCGCAATACCATGAATAAAAAACGCTTCCACGCCGTAAAAGCTTCCTTTACGCAATAAAAACACAAATACGGCACACAATCTTACAAAAAAGCCCTTTTTCCCGCTTATTCAGGAAAAAGGGCTTTTATATGCAATTGTCAATATTACAATTAATCCTTAAGCAACTCACGCACGGATATTTTCTTGAATAAGAGCCCGACAGCAATGGCGACAACAGCGAAGAATGTCGGAATAAAGAAAATACCAAGAGCCGTTGCTGTCACCGTACCGAAAAATACCGCTCCGCCGACGGCAAGCTGGCTCGCCGCACCTGCACCGGAAGATAACAGAAGCGGAATAACCCCAAGCCCGAAAGCCAAGGAAGTCATCAAAATCGGACGGATACGGAGCCTTGCGGCTTCTGCCGCCGCAGCCCGGTAACTCTTTCCTTCTTTTTCCATGATTTCTTTTGCAAATTCAACAACCATGATTGCGTTTTTCGCCGAAAGCCCCATTGTGGCAAGAAGTCCGACTTGGAAATAAATATCATTGGAAAGACCCAAAATAAATGTTCCCAAAACAGCTCCCAAAACCCCGATAGGCACAATCAAGATAACGGAAAACGGAATTGTCCAGCTTTCATACAAAGCGGCAAGGGCAAGAAAAACAACCAAAATGGAAATGGCAAGAACGATACTTGTCTGGTTGCCCGCCTGAACTTCTTCATAGCTCATGCCGGTCCAGCTCAAACCGAAACCTTCGCCAAGTTTCGCCACTTCTTCTTCCATGATAGCCATAGCTTCTCCGGTTGTAACGCCGGGAACGCCCACACCTTGAATTTCAACGCTGGAAATACCATTATACCGCTCCAGCATAGCTGCCCCCTGCACCCACTGAACATGGGCGATGGAAGAAAACGGAACCATCTTGCCTTGGTTATTCCTAAAGCTCAAATGCAAAAGGTCATCGGGAGTCATTCTGAAAGGACTGTCGACTTGAGCATATACTTTCTTGATACGTCCCCTGTCGATAAAGTCATTAATATAATAACCGCCGAGAAAAATAGCAAGGTTCGTGCTGATTTCATTGACAGAAAGCCCCAAGCTGGCAGCCTTCTGATAGTCAAAGGTGATTTCATACTGCACGTTATCTTCCTGCCCGGTAGGACGGACATAAGCGATTTTGGGATTTTGGAAAGCCGCCGCCATGAGCTGATTTCTCGCAGCAATGAGTTTTTCATGCCCAAGCCCTGCGTTATCCTGCAATTCCAAAGTAAACCCTGTGCTTGTCCCAAGCTCGATAATGGCAGGAGGAACCATGATAAAAATAGAACCGCGCAGGTCATTGGCAAAACGGGCGCTCATCCTGTTTGCAAAAGCAAAAACAGACTGATCCTTGTCAGGACGCTCCGACCAATCCTTTAAGGAAATGAAAGCCACACCGACGTTCTGTCCCTGAGCCCCCATGCCATAGCCCGCAACAACAATGATATTCTTTAAAATATCCCCTTCGTTTTCCATGGCATACTTTTCCATATCTTCAAGAACGGCAAGGGTTTGCGCTTGCGTGCTGTTTGGCGGCAAAGAAACGATGCCGATAACGATGCCGGCATCCTCATCGGGCAAAAAGCTTGTGGGCAAATTCAAATACATGGTGATAAGCGCCGCAAGGATTAAACCATAGGCAAAAAGCATTTTTCTCGCTTGCCGCAGCAAACTGACGACTTTTGTATAATAGAAATTGGTAAACGTATCGAATTTATCATTAAACCAAACAAAAAACTTGCCGACCTTTTTCTCTTCCGCATGCGGCTTTAAAATCGTGGCGCAAAGCGCAGGCGTAAAAACAATCGCAACAGCCAAAGACATCAGCATCGCCGTCACGATGGTTACGGAAAACTGCCGGTAAATAACCCCTGTCGAACCGCTTAAAAATGCCATGGGCAGGAACACCGCACAAAGCACGGCAACAATACCGATCAATGCGCCGGACACTTGTTCCATGGATTTTTCCGCAGCTTCGACTGGTCCCAATTTTTCCGTCGCCATAAGCCGTTCCACGTTTTCAACGACAACGATAGCGTCGTCAACAAGCAAGCCGATAGCCAAAACCATGGCGAACAGACTGAGCGTATTGACGGAAAAACCGAGAACAAGCAAGATAGCGAACGTGCCCAGCAAAACAACGGGAACGGCGATAGTGGGAATGATAGTCGCCCGAATATTCTGCAGGAACAGATACATGATAAGAAAAACAAGCACGATAGCTTCAAAAAGCGTATGCACGACGTTTTCCACGGAAGCCGTGATAGGCGGCGTTGTATCGTAAGGAACGAGAAGTTCCATATTATCAGGTAAAAATTGGCGGAGTTCATCCAATTTCGCATTCACGACTTTTGCAGTATCAAGAGCATTGGAGCCTGATGCCAAAGAAATCCCCATGGCACCGGAACTGTTGAGCGTCAGCTGCGAAGTGGTGTTATAGCTGGCACTGCCGATTTCAACACGGGCTACGTCTTTCAAAAATACGCTTCGTCCTTCGGAATCGACACGAAGCAAAATATTTTCAAATTCTTCAACGGATTGTAAAAGGTTTTGCCCTTTGATGACAACGTTGATCTGCGCATTTTTTTCCGCCGGCAATGAACCCAACTGTCCGGCGGTAACTTGGGCGTTCTGCGCTGAAATTGCCGCGACAACATCGGATGCGGACATATTGTAATCATACAATTTTTGAGGATCAAGCCAAATACGCATAGCATATTCGTCACCGAAAAGGTTCACGCTGCCGACCCCCGGCAAGCGGCTGATCTGGTCCTTGATATAGGACCCCATATAGTCAGCAAGGTCAACGGAATCAAGAGAACCGTCCTTACAAACTAAAGCGATAACCATGAGCATGTTGGAGTTGCCTTTATCAATGCTCACACCCAAACGCTGGACAGACTCCGGCAAAGAACTGATAGCGGTCTGAATTTTATTCTGCACTTGAACCTGCGCGATATCGGAATCCGTGCCTTGCAGGAAAGAAACGCTGATATTGGCTATCCCGTTGGAATCGGAAGTTGATTTCATGTAAATCATGTTATCAACCCCTGTGATGTTCTGTTCCAAAACCTGCGTGACCGTTTCTTCGGTCGTGCTTGCGGACGCGCCCAAATAGGTTGCCTGAATGGAAATAGTCGGCGGCGCAACTTCGGGATACTGTGCTACCGGCAAAAGGAATAATGCTAACACCCCTGAAAGCATGGTGATAATGGCAAGCACCCACGCAAAAATAGGGTGATGGATAAAAAAGCGTGCCATTATGCATTGCCTCCGGTACTTTCAGCAACAGTTGCTGCTATTTCATTTTTTTTCATTGAATTTTCCACTAAGTAATCAGCATCTTTCGGAATATTGATATCGTTTATCTTAATGACATTAAGATCCCCGTTATCCGTAACTTTTTGAATACCTTCCAAAATAACGCTGTCACCGTCTTTCAATCCTTCCGTGACAAGCCAGTTTTCACCATAGGTATCCCCTAACGTGACAAATTTACGGACGGACTTCGCTTTTGCAGGAGCCTCTTCGCTCACGGCTTGGTTTGGGGATAAGCCTTCAGCGATAAAAACATAGGCATTTCCCCGATTATCGCGGAGAACCGCTTTTTGCGGAATTAAAAGGGCATATTCATCAACGCCGATCTGCACTTTCGCCCGCACGAACATTCCGGGCATGAGATGATATTTAGGGTTGGCGAAAGAAGCGCGCAGCGTCATTGTTGAAGTGTTCACGTCAACGCCGACGTCCACAAATTCCAATTTACCGACTTGGGAATATTCTTTGCCGTCGTCAAAAAGCAGTTTCACGGGAACATTTAAATTTTGCAGATTTCGGGAAGCTTCCTCGTCCGCGCCCAAATCATTTTGCCTTTTTGCTTTGACAAGTTTTTCAACGGATTCCGTCAAATCCACATTCATAGGGTCGATTTGATAAATGGTCGCAAGAGCTGTCATTTGATTGTTGGAAACAAGCGTTCCGACAGAAACACTTGATTTACTGATCAATCCGCTGAGAGGTGCGGAAATTTCCGTTCTGTCAAGATTGATTTTCGCCGTCTGGACAGCCGCTTTCGCTGACTGCAAATCAGCATTCGCCTGTAAATAAGAAGCTCTCGCCTCATCATAATCTTGCTGGCTAATTGCATTTTTCTTGCGCAGTTCACTCATTCTGCGTTCTTTCAACTGCGTCAGGGTGACTGCGGCTTCCGCCTTGGCAAGATTCGCCTTCGCCCCTTCGTAACTTGCTTTGTACATTTCATCATCAATATGGTAAAGCACATCGCCTTTATTGACAAAAGCCCCCTCCTGATACACTCTCTCCCGGATAATGCCGGTTACTTCGGGACGGACTTCCGCTGTTTCGTAAGCAAGGGTACGCCCCGGCATTTCACTGTATAAAATAACGGGACGGGCTTTAACATTCACAACCCCGACAGCGGTTGCCGGACGCTGCCTTTCTTGCTGGTTGTTGGAATCGCCGCAGGCGGTCAGTGCAAGCAATGCGACACCGCACATTAATATTGGTTTAAAATTAAAACACATTTTCAATCTCCATTTATGCGATATAAAACAATACAAAAATACTGTCATGATAAGATAGTTACAACATTGCCATTATATACATTTTTAAACTTATGTCCAGTTATTAACACCGACATCCATATATACTTTCCAACGTATTTCCAAGCAAATTTAGCTCTTGACCATTCTTTTCCGCTTTTATATAAAAAAAGCATGAAATTTTCAAAAAAGTTAGAACTCATAGGCTGTGCGGAACATGCCGCCGACACGGAGAAAAAAGAAAAACTTCCTCTTTATCTTTCCGCCGTGGAAGCCGGCTTTCCCTCCCCTGCGGACGACTATATAGATAACGAAATCAATTTGCACGATTTTTTGGTCCGCAATAAGAATGCGACATTTTTTCTCAAAGCCCACGGAGAATCCATGCTCGGCGCAGGCATTCACGACGGGGATCTGCTCATTGTCGACCGTTCCGTTGAAGCGGGTCATAATAAAATCGTAATCGCCGCCATTGACGGAGAGCTTACGGTCAAACGCCTTTTGCGCCGCCCCCGTGCCGCAGTCCTCGCGCCGGAAAATCCCCTTTATCCGGAAATAGACATCACCGATAAAGAACATGTTCACATTTGGGGCGTTGTTACGTTCTCCATCCACAGCACACAATGAAAACGGCAGAAACCGACGATAAATACGAGAAATTGCTCAAACCCGATGAACTTTGGGCTCTTGTCGACTGCAATAATTTTTATGCTTCCTGCGAAGAATTATTCCGTCCCGATTTAAAAGACAAACCCATTGTCGTTCTTTCCAATAACGACGGCTGTATCGTAGCCCGTTCCCAAAAAGCCAAAGAACTCGGAATACCCATGGGCGAACCTGAATTTAAAATCCGTTCTTTTTTGAAACTCCACAATGTGGCGGTATTTTCTTCCAATTATGCGCTATACGGGGATATTTCAACAAGGGTCATGCATATTATCGACGAGATCTGCCCCTGCGAACCCTATTCAATCGATGAAGCCTTTTGCCGATTAAAAAAGAGTCTCGCCCCAAACTGCCTTGAAATTGCAAAGCTTTTAAGAGAACGCATTCAAAAATGGACGGGAATAACCTGTTCCGTGGGCATAGCACCGAGCAAAACCCTTGCGAAACTCGCAAACCACATCGCCAAAAAAGAAAACGGCATTTTCATTCTCGACCCGGCACAAGAAAATTTCAATGAGCTTTTAAAGAAAATTCCTGTCCGGGAAATTTGGGGCGTAGGAAAAAAACAAAGCGAAAAACTCCGCACAAATTCCATAAGAACCGCTTATGATTATAAATCCGCCTCCGAAGAATGGATACAAAAAAATTTAACCGTTACCGGATTGAAAACCCTGCGGGAACTGCACGGCGTTCCGTGCATAGAAACAGATTTTTCCGACACGCCCAAAAGCCTTGTCTGTTCACGCTCTTTCGGTGTCCGCATTCAAAATTTCGCGGATCTTTTGGAGGCCGTTTCCTCATTTACGGCGCAAGGTGCGGAACGGTTACGCCGCAAAAATCTTCTCGCATCCGGAATGTACGTTCATATACGCACGTCTTCCCATGCGCAAAACTGCTGCAAAAATACGGCAAACGCTCTTTTCCCCTATCCTCTCTGCGATACGAAGACCATGCTCCCCATAGCGAAAAAGCTTTTGGAAGGAATGTATAGAAAAAACCATGCCTATGTGAAAGCCGGCATAATGTTTTACGGTATTTTGCCTGCGCGCAGCATTCAAAAAAACGTTTTTTCCCTGCTCAATGAACAGGAAGAGCAAAATACGGAAAAACTCATGCATGCGCTTGACGCCATCAATAAACGCCATGGAAAACATGCCATTAAATTCGGGGCGGAAGGACTGGAAAATACGGCATGGCGCATGAAGCAGGAGCATAAATCCCCTTACAACCCGCAGGATCTCCGTAATCTGCCCATAGCGAAGTTGTCCTAAGCCATAAAACCCCCCGTTTATTGCTCATGGTTCCAATAAATGGGGGCAAAACATAAACCAACTGTTTTCTATACTTTTCTGACCGTGAAATGCCGTGGGTCTATATTGTATTTTTTTACCTTATAATTGACAATGCGATAACTGCTTTTCAATATTTTAGCAGCCTTAAGCACGTTTCCGCTCGCTTTCACCAATGCGTCCACAATCATTTCTTTTTCAAAACGCGCAACGGCGTCGCCAAGCGACAATTCATTTTCCGTATCCGTACTTTCGGCAGTTTGCAGACTCGGAGGCAAATCCCCTGCGCGGATGACCTGATCGGAACAGTTTTGCGCCGCCAGTTCCATGCATTTTTGCAATTCAGGGATATTTCCGGGCCAATAATAATGCGTCAAAAGCTGCAGTGCAGGGTAAGAAATCCTCTTTACAGCCTTTTCCGCCTGTCCGGAAGAACTCTCCTGCTCGGCAATCTGAGAGAGAAAATATTCCGCCAAAGGAATGATGTCTTCGCGTCTTTCCCGTAACGGAGGAATATACAAACTGTAAAGATTTAAACGGATATACAGTTCTTTTAAAAACTTTCCTTCCTGTACAAGCTGTTCCAAAGACACGCATGTTGACGCCACCACGCGGACATCGCAAGAAAACGGCTTGCCGCCCAAACGGCTTATTTCATGTTCCTGCAAAAGATGAAGCAGCGCTTCCTGCGCTTCTTTCGTCAAATATTCGACGCAGTCAAGAAAAATCGTTCCGTACTGGGCTTGTTCAAACAAACCTTTTTGGGTTTGCACAGCTCCGGCAAAAGCCCCTTTCTGATACCCGACCAATTCCGCAAACATCTTTTCTTCCGCGATGGTCGCCAAATAACAGCTCACAAAAGGCATATCCTTGCGGGAACTCGCCTTGTAAATACGCCGCGCCAAAAATTCCTTGCCGACCCCGTTTTCACCCACGAGCAAAAGCGGAGATCTTCCTTGCGCCAAGTGGCTTGCCTGGTCAGCCAAATGCCGCATGATTTTTGAAAATAAAAAATAATTGCCCGTATCTTCCTGCATGAGCGTCACAGCGGAATCAACACGCCACAATCTGGAAATTTCTTCCTGCAAGTATGCGGAACCATTGGCTATAAGCGAAGCTACCACTTCCAGAAACAAACAACGCCATTCCAAATCGTCCCTGTCGCCTCCCATGGTATCGACATTGAGCGTTCCCAAAATATCGCGGGCGGTCATGGGATTTGCTTCAACAGGGGATAAAACAGGCACGGAAATAAAAGCGAGTTTTTCCATTTCCTCATCGGTACGATTGAAAAGCAAACTCAAAAAATGCTTATCGTCTTTAAGTTTTTCAACGATAATGGATTTTCCGGTTGCAAAAACCTGTCCGGTCACCCCGACCCCGGGAGAATAGGTGACTTCATTCACCTCTTGCGAGGAATACGCATGGCGTAAACGCAAAAGTCCCGTTTCAGGTTCGAACAGGACCAAATGCGCACGCATGAAATCATGCCGCTTTGCCAAAAGTTGCAAAAAAAATTCCAGATTAGACCTGAAAGAACGCTGCGGTCCCAGATAGGACGCCATTATTCTCAAGGTTTCAAGATAATCTTTATAATTTTCCGGCGCTTTTACCATAAAAAACCTATTTTGAAAGTTCTTTTATACGGTTTTGATAGAAAATCACATCTGTTGAATCTTTCAGTTCAAATAGATTAATCCCGTCCTGATAGGCTTTAATCGCTTTATCTTTATCGCCTAATTGTTCCGCCATTTCTCCGAGCTGGAAATACACGACGGACTGCACATCTTTGGGGCAATGACCGACGATATCCTCATAAATCGCGGCAGCTTCCGCAAAATTACCCCGGTGAGCGGCTATTCCTGCGGTATTCATCGCGGCGGCAATGCCCAAAGCGGAATATTTTTCTTCATTCATGACAGTGCGATAAGCTTGTTCCGCCCTTTCATAATTTTCCTGCAAGCTCGCAAAACGCGCTATTTCAAGTTCAACGGCAAGAGCAAGCCCGCCCGGCGCTGTTTTTTTGAATTCTTCCAACTCGGCTAAGACCTTGGCGCTGTCGCTTTTTGAAATGATAAGTGCCAGCTGACCTTTCGCGTCCGCCATTTGCCCTTCACGGTACCCGCTGTAAAACGTATACCCGCCGATAAGCACGACAAGCGCAATGACAACGGCGGCAATTTTTGGCGCATTGTCATTGATATACTGCCACAACGGCGTAGCTTCGGGAGAAATTTCCTGCTGCATTTCCTTTAACAGCTCTTCTGCGGAACCGGCATAAGGGCTTTGATAATTTTTATCATCCACAAGTTCCGCTTCTTTTATTTCAGATTTTTTTTTCTTTTCATTCAAAGACATATCATCTCCTTAACAATACAAATCAAAAATAACGTTTTTGTAAACAACATATTAACCCCTTTTTAACAAACACTCAAGACAAAAAATGTAAATTCTCTATTTTAATATTGCAAAAAACAGCTAACATCTTTATAATACATAAAAATTTAAATTGACAAACTTGTAACAGGATAAAAGTAATGGCAAACCTTTCCGAACATATTCATCATATCGCTTTTCAGGCGAAACAAGCCTCCCGTGAAATCGCCAAAGCGGGCCCCGAACAAAAAAATGCCGCCCTTCACAGCCTTGCCGAAATACTGCTTAAAAAGAAAAGAAGCATTTTGGAAGCAAACGCCCTTGATATTGCACAAGCGAAAAAAAATGATTTGTCTTTGCCTAAAATCGACAGGCTGACCATTGATGAAAAACTTATTGACAATATGTCTGAAGCCTGCCGCTTTATCGCCGGACTGCCCGACCCCATAGGGGCTATGGATAAGCAATGGCAGCGCCCGAACGGACTGTTGGTCGGAAAAATGCGTATTCCGCTCGGAGTTATCGCCATGATTTATGAATCACGCCCGAACGTAACCGTTGACGCCGCCATTTTATGCCTCAAAGCGGGCAATTCCGTCATCCTGCGGGGAGGCTCCGAGGCATTTCATTCCAACATTCTTTTGGCTGGTCTCATCCAAGAAGCTCTCCTCCAAAACGGTTTTTGCAAAGAAATTGTCCAATACATCGAAAATACGGACCGTGAAAGCATTTATGAACTTTGCAAGCTTTCACAATTCATAGACGTCATTATTCCCCGCGGAGGCGAAAAAATGGTGCAATCCATAGCAAGCCGAGCCACAATGCCCGTATTGAAACACGACAAAGGCGTTCCGCATCTCTTTGTTGACGAAAGCGCGGATTTTGCAAAAACCGCTGAAATCATCTTCAATGCCAAAACCCAAAGAACAGGCGTCTGCAACGCCCTTGAGGGAATATTGGTCCACAAAAATATTGCAGAAAAATTCATTCCTCTTTTGGAGGAAAAACTTGAGCCGAAAAACGTGGAGATTTTTGCATGCGAAAAAAGCCTGCCTCTTTTTAAAAAACTTGCCGAACCGCTGCAGGAAGAGCATAAAGGAAAAGAGTTCGGGGCATTGCAAATGGTTTGCCTTATTGTCGGCTCCCTTGACGAAGCCCTTGATTACATTCATCAATACGGCTCACACCATACGGAAATCATTTGTACCGACAATTACGAAAACGCCCAACGCTTTCTGCGTGAAGCCGATGCGGCAATGGTGGCGGTCAATGCATCTTCCCGCTTCAATGACGGCGGAGAACTCGGACTCGGAGCGGAAATAGGAATAAGCACAACCAAATTGCATGCTTACGGACCCATGGGTGTTGAAGAATTAACCACAACCAAATTCGCAGTTTATGGTAACGGACAAATTCGCAAATAAAAAAATCGGTATCATGGGAGGGGCGTTCAACCCTTTCCATATCGGACACTTGCGCCATGCTATCGAAATTGCGGAAGAATTAAACCTTGACGCAATTGATTTGCTTGTGTCCCACAATCACCCGCATAAAAGCAAAGAGGGGCTCCTGCCTTTTGAAATGCGCGTCCAATGCATTGAAAAAAGCTTGCAGCATATTGATTTCATCCATATCAATCAAATAGAAAAAGAAATCCAAGGCAAATCCTATACCGACATAATTTTGACGGAATGGAAAAAATCACATCCTTTGGCGGCGCCCTATTTTTTAATGGGAATTGAAGATTTCAGTGCCCTGCCCACATGGCATAACGGGCTCAAGCTCCACGAAATCACCCGTTTAATCGTTGTCGCGCGGCATGGAAAAACAGCGCGGGATTTTTTTGAAATTGCAAAAACATATTGGAATAATTGTATAATTAAAGGAGAAAATGCGTCCTTACCCCTTCACGCGCAAAAAAAGGCGCAGCTTTACCTTTCAGAACAGAAAAATCCGCCTCAGCAACCTGTTTGCACCTTCATCGATATTCCGACCCTGAATATCGACGCGACAACCATACGCAAATTATGGTGCAGGCAACGCAATATCAGCGGTCTTGTTCATGGCGGCGCAATACGATTTCTTGAAGAGAACAAGGAAATCGTCAAAAAATACTGGGCATGAAAATTTTCTAAAATTTTCCTTTACAAAGCATGCGCTATATCCTAAATAAGAACTCGCAGGCTTAGTCTGCCTTTTTGTGTTTAAATTCAGCTATGTTATTGGTGAAAAATGAAACTTTATAAAAGCCTTTGTGTCTATTTTGCCACAATATGCGTTATTTCAGCTATCAGCACCCTTTTGTTCACATTTTCAACATTCGATTTTGTGCATATTGCGTTTTTAAGCGCTCCCGTATCTGTTTTTTCCGTAAGTATGGTCGGGCTTGTCGCCAGTTTTGTCATGTACAAAAGCACGCAGCAGACCCTCATCATTTTGCTGAAACGCCGATCAGGACGCGTTTATGCGGAGCTTCTGCACCATAAAATGCGCCTTATCGATGTTATTGACGGAAAAAGCTATGTCGATATTGAAAAATACCTCTATCCCAAAGACGCTTTCATCAAAATCAAAAAACTTCTTTACGATGAATACTTCGCACTTTTTTCCTATGACCCGTTTTTCAAAAACACGAAGTCATACAAAGCGGTTACGGACTTCAATTCCCTGCACCAAGATCTGCTAAACTACCTGCGCTCACAGCATATTGACAACATTGAATACAACAACCTGAAAATTCTTTATCAAAAAGTATACAGACAGCCTATCGTCGCCGATACGCCCGCGGAAAACTTCAACCACCCCGACATTATCGAGGCCATGGAAAATTTCCGTTCCGGTTTAGATTACGCCTTGTTCAATGCCGACACTATTATGACTTTCATCGACAAACACCTTGAAGCCCTTGATGAATACTTCCATACCGGCGAACCATGGACAAACATTAAAGAACGTTTCAATCAGGAATTTCAACACTGGGTTCAAAATCCGGAAGAAAACTAACAAAAGGGGGAACTCGTCCCCCTCTTTTTTTATACGTATGCAAGAAAAACTTATCCTTTTACAAAAAGAACTGGGCTACACATTCAAAAATCCGGAATTGCTCGCAGCAGCATTGACGCACAGTTCCTATATCAACGAAAATTCCTGTTCAGAACATAATGAACGGCTTGAATTTTTAGGGGACGCAATTTTGGAAATCCATATTTCCGAAGAATTGTACAAACGTTTTCCACATGCGCGCGAAGGAATTTTAACCCATTTCCGCTCCGCTCTTGTCAATGAGAAATCCTTGGCGGACCTTGCCGGACAGCTCCGCATTTCCGATTGTCTGCGGCTTGGCATAGGTGAAGAAAATCAAGGCGGCAGAACACGTCCGGCTCTTATTGCCGACGCTTTGGAAGCTGTTTTGGGTGCGATTTATTTGGACAGTGATTTTGAAACATCGAAAAAAATAGTGCTTTCGTTATTTAAAAAGAAATTTCCCAAACAGGAAACAATAATTCAGAAAAAAAGCTATAAAACGCAGCTGCAGGAATTCACACAAGCCCATTTTCACTATACCCCGGAATATGAACTTGTTTCCCGGTCAGGTCCGGAACACGACAAAACCTTTACGGTACGCTATGATTCGCCGCAAGGTTTTGCAATCACGGCAAGCGGCAGCAGTATCAAAAAAGCGGAGCACCAAGCGGCGAAGCTTGCTCTTGAAAAATATCGGAAACTCGTTGGTGAATTTAAATAAAAAAGTCTATTCACAATACAATGAATAGACTTTCAACATGTATACAAGACTATGCACATCCTTAAAACCTCCTCTCATATGCAAAAACGCACACAAGATTATAAGGATACAATTAATAAGCATATTACTCAGGGACTTCTTCTGCCAGTGACGGCAGAAGAAAATCTCTGGTATACCTTATACCTAGGCGGAGAACTAAAACTAAGAACAACCTTAGTTTAGCAAATATGTTCCTAAATATTATCCTATTAACTGCAAAGCCATTTGCGGTAATTGGTTTGCTTGTGAAAGCATGGAAACCGCAGAGTTGCTGAGAACTTGGTTTCTGACAAATTCTGTCATTTCCGTTGCGACGTCTACGTCGGAAATTCTGGATTCTGAAGCCTGGACGTTTTCCGCCTGAATGGAAAGGTTGCTGATTGTCGCTTCCAGACGGTTTTGCATAGCACCGAGGTGGGCGCGGATATTATCCTTTGACACAATAGCTCTGGTAATGGCGTCAAGCGTCAGCTGCGCCATTTCCTGCGTTGAAATGGAAAAACCGCCGTTTGTCTTTGAAGCTTCGCCTGCGTTGTTTCCGAGACCTAACGCTGATGCGGTGGTACAGCCGATTTTAATGTAATAGTAATCTTCGTCGGAATCGTTGCCTGTACCAAAGTGGATCTTAAGCTTGCCGACAGAATTTAAACCGCTGCCGTCATGGTTATCGTCACTTAATGTACCGTCAAGCAATTTGATGTTATTGAAGTCTGTCGCCATGGAAATACGAGTGATTTCCGAAGCCATTGCCTGATATTCAGAGTCGATCATAGCACGTTGGACAGAGTCGTACGTACCGGTGGAAGCTTGTTCCGCAAGCTCTTTCATGCGGATGAGCTTTTCGTCGATGGTCTGCAAAGCACCATCAGCCGTTTGAATCAAGGAAATCGCGTCGTTGGCGTTACGCACACCTTGATGTAATGTTGAAATATCTGAACGCATAAGTTCGCGAATTGCAAGACCTGCTGCGTCGTCTGCCGCTGTACCGACACGTAAACCAGATGACAATCTCCGAGTTGAAGTTGAGAGTCTGTTATAGTGAGAATTCAAGTTTCTCGCTACGTTCATTGCCATCATGTTATGATTTACAACTAATGACATAATTCACCCCTCCTAAGATTTAGGTATGCCTTTAGTATAGCAATGAGCATGCCAAAACATTTTTATACAATATTTTCAATATATTATTCAAACAGCATTAACAAGTCTGCAAAATTTTCCCAGTTTAATCCATATTTTTGACTTAATCGGAAATTCTTTCTCTCCCCGATTTTATTATAAGAATTTAAATTTAAAGAAAAATTTTCCTAACCGCGCCATGACTGAATATTTTGCTTTACACTTTTCCCAAGCCTTATTATGCTCGTTTAACATTAATATATTTAACAAATCAAAAAGAGGCAGCCGTGAGAACCCAAGCCAAAAAGAAAACGACAAAAAATACTTCCCGATATTCAAAACCTGAAAACACAGCGAAAAACAAAATTTCTACTAAAAAATCTCCCGCACATTCCGGAATAAAATTAAAAGATACTCCGATTAAAAATACTCCGACTAGAGATACTCCGACTGATGAAAATTTCGCCATTCCTCATCTGGAAATAGAAGAACTCGCCTATAACGCAAAACTGAGCCCTATTCATTATCAGCCCACGGAAGAAAAAAAAGCTCTTTTGGGTTCACTGCAGCCCATTGAAGGATTCAAGCCTGAAATTCTCGCCCCTGCCGGTGACAAAGCGTCTTTTTTGGCAGGACTTGCCGCAGGAGCCGACGCTGCCTATGTGGGATTAAAAAACTTTTCCGCCCGTGCCGGAGCTGACAATTTCAGCATTTCCGAACTTTCGCAAATGGTCAATCTCGCCAATGAATACGGAAAAAAAATCAATGTCGCTTTCAATTCGCTGGTGAAACCCAATGACATTCCTGCGGCGGGACGGCTTTTTAAACGGCTGGCGCGGGATGCCAAACCGAACGCCCTCATCATCCAAGACGCAGGACTTATCGATATTGCGCGCCAAGCAGGCTTTGAAGGTGAAATGCACCTTTCCACCCTTGCCAATATCACGCACCCGAAGGCATTGGAAAACGCCTATAACTTAGGGGCGGACCGGGTCATTCTCCCAAGGGAAATCAATATTGACGAACTCAGGCTTATTGCGGAAAACTGTCCTGAAAATTTAAGCCTGGAACTCTTTATCCATGGGGCATTATGTTTCTGCGTATCCGGACGCTGCTATTGGTCCAGCTACATGGGAGGAAAAAGCGGACTGAGAGGGCGCTGCGTACAGCCCTGCCGTCGTGTGTATAAGCAAAAATCCCGTGAAGGGCGCTATTTTTCAAGCCAAGATTTTTCTCTCGATGTTCTCGTCAAATCGCTTCTTTCCATTCCGCAGCTCAACTGCTGGAAAATTGAGGGCAGAAAAAAAGGCCCGCACTATGTTTACCATACGGTTTTAGCCTATAAACTTTTGCGTGACGAAGGAAACGCAGCCAAAAAAGAAGCGGAGAAACTTCTCGGAATGGCGCTCGGCAGAAAAAGCACCCATAGTCTTTTTCTCCCTCAAAACGAACAAGCGGTCACAGCGCCGGAAGAAAATACGGGCTCAGGGCTTTTAGTGGGTAAAATCCAATTCGATATTGTGGAAGAAGCGAAAAGCAGCGCAAAAAAACAAGCGCAAAAAGATAAAAAAACAAATAAAAATCAAAGCAGGCAAAATCTTTCCCTGCCTTATTTCAAACCCCGTATCCCTCTTATTCCGAAAGATCTGCTCCGTATCGGCTATGAAGACGACACTTGGCATTCAACCGTAAGCGTTACCCGCGCCATTCCCAAAGCAGGCACATTCACCATAAAAAGCGAACGCCACAAAACCCCGAAAGCGGGAACCCCGGTTTTTCTCATTGACAGAAAAGAACCCGGACTTATCGCGGAATTAAACACATGGGAAAAAAAGCTGGATGCCGCCAAAGCCGTAAAAAGCAGCGCCGTGGAATTCACTCCCAATCTGCCCAAACCTTGCCGCGCGCGCAAACAGCTCAATATCAACGTGCGTGTTTCCCTTCCGCAAGGCAAAGAAACAAAAGCCGCAAGAACTTCATTGACCGGCTTATGGCTCAGCCCGAGCACGGTGCGCGCTGTATCAAAAACCCTTGCGCCCCGCATTTCCTGGTGGCTTCCTCCCGTCATTTGGACAAACGAAGAACATATCTGGCAAAAAACCATTGCCGAAGCCATTAAAAACGGAGCCTTGCATTTTGTTTGCAATGAACCGTGGCAAATCGCCTTTTTCCAAAACTACCCCGCTTTCACCGCACGTTTTGAAAATTTCGGACAAGAAACAAAACAGGAAAAAGGCAAACCGAACAGTCCGGGCAGTAAAATAAAAGTTCCGAGAGGCGGAAAAAACAATCAGACGCAAACCATGTTTTCCCTGACTGCCGGACCATTCTGCAATGTGGCGAATGCCGCAGCCATAGCCCTTTTAAAACGCATGGGATTTGATGACGCCATTGTGAGCCCGGAATTGTCCAGGGATGATTTTCTTTTGCTTCCGCGCCAGTCTTCCTTGCCTTTAGGTGTTGTTTTGGAAGGCTTTTGGCCCATGGGGCTTTCCCGCCACGACCCCGCATACCTAAAAAGCAATATCCCCTTTGAAAGCCCGAAAGGCGAACAGTTTTGGACCAAAAAATACGGGCAAAACCTTTGGATATATCCCGCTTGGCCTATGGATTTGTCCGGACACAAAACCGAACTTGAAAAAGCCGGTTACAGCTTTTTTGTCAAACTTGAAGAACATTGCCCCAATGAACAGGAAAGAAAATCCAGCGAATTTAACTGGAATAACGCATTATTATGAAAAATTCCTCCTTACGGAGGAATTTTTCATCCCTTTCTGCGTTTATATTTGTAAAAAATATCCCGTATTTTTTTAAAAGGCTTTTCAATCTTCCGTATAAAAGGACGGCTGTCCCTCTTCAATTTCAATAAGCTCCTATACCAAGCAAATTGAAGCAAAAACTTTTTTCTTTTATTGTTCGCCGACATTTTCCCGTATGGACCGCTTTGCCGTATCGCCAGCAGCTCTTCCGCAAAAACCGGAACTTCTTTCGCCATATCCCACCACAAATCAAGATTGGGGTAATAAAAAAACGTATAATCGTCCGCAACCCTGAATCCGTCGCTGTCCCATGGTTTCACGGAATAATGGATAATTTCGGGCGAATCCAAACCGTCATAAAACCCTTCACCCGCAAACGCTTCCGGCTGTTCATTCCATTTCTTTTTAATTTTTTCCGGCGATACCGTATTGTGCCACATCAAATTCCATCTATACGGCAAAATTTTCACTTCGTCTTTAAAAACTGCGTTCAAGGCATCCTGGTCCGGGCACAATACCTGATACGCATTCAAAAAACGCATGACTTTTTCCTGTATGTTTTCTTTCCGCCAATTCTCCATATCAATCAGCATGACACCTGAATTGAAATAGCAAAAATGCCGTTCAAAAGAATATTCCCCCTCCCCTTTGGAACATTTCAGCCTATGTTTCAGCTGCGGAAAATTCGGAACGGCTGCAAGCGTTTTATCCCCCAAATCCTGCACCATGAAAGCGCGGATATCCGTATTCACCAGCGTGTCGCCATCCAAATAAACGGCACGTCTGACATTTAGGGGCAAAAATTGCGCTACCATTATCCGGTAATAAGCAGAAAAACTCTTCCGCCAACGCGGAAAATCAAGAAAAAGCCTGTCATCAAGAAAATGCAGTTCAACGGATACGGGATAAATTTTCTTTAACTGTTTTTCCAGTTCATGGATTTTCTGTATTGTTTCCTCTGAAAGAAAATCCGTCAAAATATGAAAGCAATATGCTTCTTCGCACGCTTCATCCGCATTGCCGGCACATAAAACAGTACGCCCCCGTTCCTTATACGAAACATTTTCATCCGTATTTCTGACTATGCTTGTCATGCAAACGCAAATATAAGGAATATATTTTTCATTTCCATTAAAAATAATATGATACATGCCATCCTCGTTTGTTTAACGTATCGACTATACCGAGTTACAAGAAAATTGCAAGAAAACTCCCGCCTTGGGAACGGGAAATGCCCTTCAAACTCTTTTCTTTACATTTTACAAAATTACACCTATACTTTATCTTCATCATTCACAAAAAGGAGCTATCCATGGCTTACGATATCCGTTTAGTAAAAATCGTCACAGGCGAACTCACAATCGGTAAATACGACGCAGAAGCGAAAGCGCTTACCGAAGTCGCCATTATGCAAACCGTTCCTTCCCAGCAAGGCGGCGTACAAATCATGCTTCTTCCTTATGGTTATCCATTCGAGCAAGAATTTTGCGGTAAAATCGAAGAAAAGCATTTTCTCTACGTGTACTCAAAAGTTCCGCAGGAAATTACGGATAAATACCTTGAGAACAGTTCAAACATCACGTTGAAATCCGGCGGATTGGATCCGAATCCTTCCAGCGGCATTATTTTATAATTTTTTAACGGTATCATTTTGAAAGTGAGAGGAGTTTCCTCTCATTTTCCTATTAAAAAGGGTTGTTATGCGTGAAATTTTAGCCTTGCTTCCGAAACCGAGCCGTTATCTGGGCATTGAAGAAGGTGCTGCCGAAGTTGATTTATCCAAAACACGGCTCCATACGGTTTTGGCGTTTCCCGACATGTATGAAGTCGGAATGTCATATTTGGGGCATAAGATCTTATACAACCTTTTAAACAACCACCCCGAAATCACTGCCGAACGGGTTTTCACCCCCTGCCGTGAAGCCGCCCAAATTTTACGTGAACACGGTATACCCCTCGCAACCCTTGAAAGCGATACCCCTCTCGCCAAAACGCACCTGATCGGCTTTAGCATCACTACCGAACTTTGTTTCACCAATCTTTTATATATGCTCGACTTGGCGGATATTCCCCTGCGCGCGGAAGACAGGGGCGATGATTTGTTCGCCTACCCAATAATCATGGCGGGGGGAGGCTGCACCATCTGCGCCGAACCTGTCGCACCGTTCATGGACATCATGGCGCTTGGCGAGGGTGAACTCATGATGCCTCCGCTTATGGAATTATTGATTGAAGCCCGCCGAAAAAAATGGACAAAAACACGATTTTTGGAAGAAGCGAGCCGTATTTCCGGAATTTATGTCCCGCGTTTCTTTGATTTGAATGCTGACGGAAGTTTGACTCCGAAATTGAGCGGCTACACGAAAATCAAACGCCGTGCGGTGGCTGATTTAAAAGACGCCCGTTATCCCGACAAGCAAGTTGTTCCTTTCGGGGCGGTTCACAACAGGCTTTCCCTTGAAATCGCCCGGGGCTGCACAAGAGGCTGCCGTTTTTGTCAGGCAGGCATGACGCTCCGCCCTTCACGGGAAAGAAATGTTGAGGAAATTAAAGGCATTTTGGACTCCTGCCTTGCAAAAACAGGTTTTGACGATGTTTCTTTTCTCGCCCTGTCTTGCGGCGACTTTTCCATGCTTAAACATTTGTTTTTAGATTCCGCCGAAAAATGCAAAAAAGAACAAGTTTCCATATCCCTGCCCTCTTTGCGGGTCGGCTCTGTGGACGGAGATATCATGCATGCCATGGCGGGTATCAGAAGAACGGGCACAACCCTCGCTCCGGAAGCGGGCAGTCAAAGGCTCCGCGATGTCATCAACAAAGGCGTTACCGAAGAAGCCCTTATCCACCATGTCCGCCAACTGGTCGGTTATGGCTGGCAGCAGGTGAAACTCTATTTCATGATCGGACTGCCCACAGAAACCTATGAAGATTTGGACGCCATTGTCGAACTTTGCAAAAAAGTGCGTGATTGCTGCCGCATTCCCAATGAAAAAGGTTATATTGAAGGTCCCCGCATAGCAGTCACGGCAGCCCTTTCCCCGTTTGTTCCGAAAACCCACACGCCTTTTCAGTGGGAAGCGCAAATTTCACTGGAAGAAATGAAAAACCGCATTTTTTATTTGCGTGACCAGTTCAAAAAACAAAAAGCCCTTGTCATGCGTTGGCACGAACCTGCCATGAGCCACCTTGAAGGCATTATTTCCCGCGGTGACAGGCGGCTCGCCCCCTTTATCGAATGCGCATACAAAAAGGGCGCAATCTTTTCCACATGGGTTGAGGGCTTCAGCCTTGAACCATGGTATGAAGCAGCCAAAGAATGCAATATTAATATTGAGGAATGGACAGGAAAAAGGGATATTTCCGCCGCGCTTGCATGGGACCACTTGGAAACGGGAGTAAGCAAAGAATTTTTGCTCAAAGAAAGAGAACGTGCCCTGCAAGAAAAAATCACGGAAGATTGCCGTTACCATGCCTGCCGAAATTGCGGCGCATGCGATACGAAGGCAGGTCCTTCGCTTCTCAAAGAAGACGGGGACGGCCCGCTGCAAACGAAACTCAACCAACCAAGCAGAGATCAGATTGAATTCGGTGAAATCCCGGCTCCTAATCCCAACCAAAAAGCGGAAGCGCCGCATATTGCCGACAGCCTCAAGCAAAAAGCCGTCCGTTACCGTATTTGGCATAGGAAATTGGGACAGGCGGCTTTTTTAAGCCAACTGGAAATACAAGCTCTTTTCGATAGGGCAATGCGGAGGGCGAAACTGCCCTTGGCGTTTTCCCAAGGCTTTCACCCCATGCCCCTGCTCACGTTCGGCATGGCGCTGACAACAAGCATAGAAAGCGAAGCGGAATGGTTCGCCATAACCCTGCGAACCCGCATGAAAAAGGAAGAAGTTGTCAAAGCGCTGAACCCCCATATGCTGCGCGGCATGGAAATCACCCATATAGAAGAAATGCCCCTTACCGGAACAATAGGCAGCGCCGTCAGGGAAACCTTCCTTTTGGGGCATACGCGCTATGATAATGAAACCATTTGGAACCGTATGGAGCAATTTGCCCTGCAAAAAGAAATCATGCACAGCAAAACAAATAAAAAAGGCGTATTGAAATCCCGCAATATCCGCCCTGTGCTCGTTGCATACGAAAAAGCGGAACACCCTGATTTTGCCGTGAAAATGACTTTATCCTGGGAAGAAGGCTATATTTCTCCCATAACCTTCAGCCAATTCATTCTTGAAAACAGCTCGGGAGCGGACATAAAAATCCGCAAGACAACACAGTATTTTGCATAACCCGCTTTTTTACTGATTATTAATAATATCGGAATAACTTTTCAATCCATAGAGGGGGACTGCGGTTGTCACAGCCCGGATAAGGGCTTTTTCCATAACCAGCGTGCTGAGTACGCCCAAGGCGTTGATATCCGTTTCTTTCTGTCCTAAACTCACGGTATAGACAGTGTCGCCGTCCGCCATGGTATGCACCGGGCTGATGACGCGGGCGAAAGCGTTATGCGTCACAGAAGAAATTTTTGCAAGCCCTGCTTTGTCAAATCGGGCATTTGTAAACACAATGCCCAGTGTCGTATTGGCAATGCTTTCTTTTTGCGCAAAAATATTTTGCGCTTCTTTTGACAAAAATTTTAAAAATTCCGTCTGCACAGTTCTTTCAGCTGAAAAAGATTTTTTATCGGGTGCTAAAAGACCTGCTATTTTTTGTCCTGTTTCGGGAATAAAAACATCTCCCAAAGCATTTAATACAACGACGGCACCAACCTGTATTCCGTTGCATTCCGCGGCATACGCGCCAATTCCCGTTTTCATGGCATATTCCATACCGCAAATTTTTCCGGTGCTCGCGCCTATGCCCGCACCGACACAACCTTCTTCAAAAAAATCATTACGGGCATTTTGGCAGGCTTCATAAGCCATTTCCCTAGTGGGACGGATATAAGGACTTCCCACAGCCAAATCAAAAATGCAGGAATGGCAGACCAAAGGAACCCTCGTCACACCGACATCAAAGCCAATGCCTCGTTCCTCAAGAAACCGCAAGACTCCTCCGCTCGCATCCAAGCCAAAGGCGGAGCCGCCGGAGAGCGCAAGGGCATGCAGTCCGCCCGCTCCCCTTTGAGGGTCAAGCAAGGGCGTTTCACGGCTCGCAGGTCCTCCCCCGCGGATATCACAGCCGACCGGGCTAAGCTTGTCAAAAAGAAATACGCTTACCCCCGTGCCTCCCTCGCTGTCATGGGCATGTCCTGCTTTAAATCCTTGAATGGCAAAAAGGGGAATTTCCTGTATCTTCATGATATTTTTTCTTTTATGGTTTGACAGGTCCGCTTTCCCCGCTTCGCTTCATTGCTGCTCCGCATGGGAAAGCGCATAAGTATCCTTGGCGACGAAACTGCAGACAAGAGCAAGAACGGCGCTCAATAAAACAAGCCCGCAAGCCATTTGATACGAACGTACCGTATCATAGCCAGCCTGCGCTGAATAGGTTAAAATTTTCCCGAACCATATTTGCGTCAAAGCCGTCCATAAGGGATAAAACATGTTGAACAAACCGAGTGCCGTACCGGTCAGCTCTTTCGGACAGATTTCCTTCACCATGGTATTGCAGATATTGGAACCCGAAACCCCGCACATGAACATGATGCCCAAAATGACAAACATGATGTAATTCAAACGTCCCGCGGCGAACACGAACAAGAAACAAGGAACTGCATAAATCACGGTGATCAGGATAAGGACCTTTTTCCTGCTGCGGAAAACCATGTCAGATAAGAAGCCTACGGAAAATTGAATAAAAATAAGACATGTCCCGCCAATGGAAATAACGGAAGAAAGCTGCATGAAACCATAGGAGGAAGTTTTTTGCATGTATTCGATAAACCAAAGATTTATCATCATATAAATGGAACCGGTCGCCACCATCTGCCATAAGCACATAGGCCAAAAATGCTTATTTTTCACAACAATCAAAAGCCCTTTCATCACCCCTTTGAATGTTGCTTTTTCTTTTTTGGGTGTCTGATAGGGGGAAATTTCCGGAATAAAGAAAAACCAGCAAAAGGTCAGCCCTAAAATAATCGCAGCCATAAGAAGCATAGCACCGCGCCATGTCAGAATTTGCGTGACAAACAAAAGCGGAGTCGCGGCTAAAACCGGTCCCAGTTCGCTTATGCCGCACAATATGCTGTTCGCCCTCGCGAAGGTCTGCGGGGTGAACCAAAGGCTGAGCATGGTAATGGAAATAACGGATAAGGATACCCCTACCCCGATAAAGAAACGGGAAATAATCACCTGCGTCTGTGTTTGGGAAAAAGCGAAACAAAGGGTTGAAAAACCTGCAATCAAGGTAAAAATAATTAAAATTTTCCGAGGTCCGAAAGCGTCTGCCAAAATTCCGGCAGGCAGCTGCATGAAACCGTAAGAAAACATGGTTGCGGCGCTGACGTATCCGATATTCTGCGGTGTGAAAGCAAAATCAAGCGCCATGTAATCGACAAGCACGGTAGGACAGCTTCTTGACAAGAGGCTGAGCAAATACCCGACAGCACAAAGAATCAGAACAAAATAACTTTTTCGCATTCCGCACCCAAAGACGATTAAAACTCCACTACCTGCCCGCTCTGCGCCACTTCTTTCAATAAAGCCAAAGCCTCACCGGCTTCTTTTTCTTCAAGCACGCGAAGGGCGAAACCGGCATGAACTATCATGTAATCGCCAATTTCAGGAGGATTTTCCAAAAGCATGGTGGAAACGGTCAGATACGTTTCTCCCTCGCCCACACGGACTTTCGCCATATCGTCTTCCAAAACTTCCGTAACGCATACGGGAACTGCTAAGCACATAATCGCACCTCATTTTCAAATGGATAATTCCTTATACTTCTTTTCTTATCCTCTGACAAGCAAAAGCCCCATTAACCCGTTTTTATTTTTATTGCCAAAACAAAAAAAATAGTCTATTTAAATAAACGCGGGAAAATATATGATATACAAAATACCTATTGATATTTTCATAAAGATACTTGACACGTTGGGCGCACTGACCCTTTTTCTTTTTGATGCAGTTATTGCCACCAAAAATGTCCGTCACCTGTTAAACAAAATTTTCAATCAAGTTTTCGTCATCGGGGCGCAATCGATCTTCGTCATTTTGCTCATCGGGATTTTTACCGGTCTTGTGCTCGGACTGCAAGCTTTTTACGCCATGAGCATGTTTGAAGCGCAAGGCATGCTCGGCTCACTCATTTCTTTGACCCTCATCCGTGAAATGGGTCCTGTCCTAACAGCCATCATGGTTGCGGCAAGGGCGGGAAGCGCCATGACAGCCGAAATCGGCGTTATGCGTATCAGCGACCAAATCGACGCTCTTGAAGTTATGGATATTCATCCTATCGGCTATCTGGTCAGTCCCAGATTATGGGCGGCGCTGATTTCTTTTCCTCTGCTCACGGCGATTTTCAACATCATCGGACTTATCGGCGGTTATTTGTCCGCCTGCGTCCTTTTAGGGCTCAACAGCGGACGCTATATGTCCGGCATAGAATCTTCCGTAATGCTGAGCGATGTGAACGGCTGTATGCTCAAGTCCCTTGTTTTCGCCGTTATCGTTATTTTAATCTGCTGCTACCAAGGCTATTTCGTGCATAACAGAAAAGACTCCAAAGGTCCTGTCGCTGTAGGAAATGCGACGACTTCCGCAGTTGTCACAAGCTGCGTATTGATTTTAGTTGCCGATTATGTTCTCAGCTCCATTCTTTTATAGGAACCATTATGAATTCGTCATTACAAAAAGCTTGGGATATTAAAATTGAAAATCTCTCTTCCGGCTATAAAGACGTTACGGTTATAAAAAGCATGAACGCCCATATCCCCGCACAAAAAATCACGGCTGTTTTGGGTGAATCAGGCTGCGGCAAAACAACGCTCATAAAAACTTTTTTAGGGCTTATTCCCATTAAAAGCGGAAAACTTTTTTTTGCGGATAAAGACGTGACCGCTCTCAACGAAAAATCGTTCCGTATCATGCGCAGGCGGTTCGGCGTTCTCTTCCAAGACGGCGCTTTGCTGAGTTCCCTCAATCTGCTTGACAATGTCGCCCTTCCTTTAATGGAACATACCAAGCTTTCCAAACAAACCATCAGGAAAGCCGTGCTTGAAACCCTTGATCTGGTGGGATTAAAAGACGCAGCCTACCGGTATCCCAGTGAGTTGTCAGGAGGCATGCGAAAACGCGCAGGGCTTGCAAGAGCTATCATCACAGAGCCCCCCCTCCTTTTTTACGATGAACCGACCTCCGGACTTGACCCGATCACGTCCCTGCGGATGGACAGGCTTTTGCTGGATATGCAATCTTACTATCAGCATATGACCACTATCCTTATCACCCATGACATGAACAGCGTAAGCCGCGTTGCCGACCATATTCTGCTTGTCAAAGACGGTATCGCCCATTTCAACGGCACAAAGGAAGACTTTTTCTCCTCTTCCGACCCCTATATCAAAAATTTTCTGGAACAGGAAGAAACGCAAAAACAAAACCATGTGCTTCCAGATAATCCGGAAGTGCGCCAAGCCCTTGATGCATGGCTCGAAAGTTAAACACATTAAGAAAAATATTTTGAGGTAATCATGGTAAAAAAACAAAGCGCTGTCGGAATATTTGTTTTAATCGGCCTTATCTGCCTTGGCTATTTAACCGTAAAACTGGGGAAAATGGAAATTCTCGGAAGCAACACCTATACCGTTGAAGCGCTGTTTTCCTCCGTCCAAGGGTTAAGAAACGGTGCGAACGTTGAAATTTCCGGTGTCCAAGTGGGACGTGTCAGCGCCATTGAGCTTGACACGGAAACATATACAGCCAAAATCAGCATGAAAATCAACAATACCGTTGCATTAAGCGAAGATACAATGGCGGCGATAAAAACAAGCGGGCTTATAGGCGATAAATTTGTGGAACTCACTCCGGGAGGCTCTGACGAGCTTTTAGCCGAAGGGGCATATATTACGGATACAGAACCGCCTGTCGATTTAATCGCCCTCATTTCAAAATACGTATTTGGGAGTTTATGATGTATAAAGCAATCCTATCCTGTTTATTGGCATTATCAGTTTCCGTCTGCGCCGCCTTTGCCGACCCTGGAACACCGAAACAGCGTGTTGAAGACGGCAGCGCGAGAATTTTCAATCTCCTTTTGCAGGAAGAATTTCAAAATCCGCAAACAAGACCGAACGTATTGAAAGAAATCGAAAAAGAGCTGATCAGCTTCTTTGACTTTGAAGAGTTTGCGACCCGTACTGTCGGACCTAAATGGCGCCAGTTCACTCCTGAACAAAAAAAACGCTTTACTGACGCGTTCACCGAATTGCTTAGAAATTCCTATATCGACACGCTCAATTCTTATAACGGGGAAACCCTCGCCTATGTCGGCGAAGTCCGCTCCAAGGACGGTAAAAAAGTTGAAGTCCATACGCTCTTTAAAGGGCAGGAAAAGGATTATCCCGTATCATTCCGCATGATTGTAAAAAATGACATTTGGGTTGTCTATGATGTCATCATCGAAGGAATCAGCATGATTAAAAATTACCGCGAACAATTCCATGATATTTTAATCAAGGCAAGCCCGGAAGAGCTCATCACCCGTATCAAACAAAAAGCAAACGATAAGAAAAACGAAATCGGAACCAAAGAAAAAAACAAAGACACAGCTAAAAAATAAATAATGAAAACACATATGCCAAAAATCCTTTTCACATTTTTTTTATGCGCGGCATTTTGCGTAAGCAATGCCGTTGGTTTTTCCTTTGCGAAACAGTTGGTTATCCCACCTGAAGTCATTGTTTCCGAGGATTATTTCGATGATGACTATTTCGATGACGAATACGAGGACGAAGCTTCTTTTGCTCCGCATGACGACACGTTCAGAGCGTGGAACACGTTTTGGCACAATATCAATGATTATGCCTTGATGCGTGTTCTGAAACCGGCCCACAACAAATACAGCAACATCACCACCCCGGAAATCCGCACGGGTTTCAAAGCGTTCCGTGAAAACATAAAAACCCCGAAACGCATGTTAAATGCTTTTTTACAGGGAGATGTCGATCAGTTTTTTATTGAAATCGGAAGATTTATCGTCAACACGACAACAAGCCTGGGCTTTGTCGATGTGGCAAGCGTCAACAACAAGCCCCTTTCCCCTTATACCCCTGAAAATCTCCGCTTCGGCTACACGCTGGCAAAATGGGGCTTTCCGGAAGGAGCGTATTTTGTCATTCCTTTTTACGGACCTTCCACGATCCGTGAAACCATCGGCACCGGGGTTGATGTGTTCAGCAACGCTTTCGACTATCTCATAGCGTGGTATGTCTATACCCCGACGGAACTTTTCTTGGCTTTCAACGGATTAGACGATTTTATTCCGCCTTATGAAGCAATCACTTCCCATGCCGTAGACCCGTATGTGGCGCTTAGGAACGCATATTTGGAAACTCTCTACCTTTCAAAACCCATTGTTTCAAAACCGAAAAAGTAAGGAGCTGTCATGCAAAACAAAACCGTCAATACTTTTCCCGTCACATGGGAGCAAGTCCACCGTGACGCTTTGCGTTTAGCCAATAAGCTGAAAGAAATACAAAAATTTGACGCAATCCTTGCCGTTTGCCGGGGAGGGCTTGTGCCCGCCGCCCTTATCGCACGGGAACTCAATATCCATGTTATTGACACTGTTTGCTTTGATACCAATCAAAACCAAGAGCATATCATAAAAATTTCTTCTTTGCCCGACAAAAACCTGCTTGTCATCGACGATATTGTAAATACCGGAAACACGGCGAAAACGGTTCGCAAACTCTTTCCTGCTGCTCATTATGCCAGCCTTTATATCAAAGAAGACTATAAAACGCTTATAGATTCGTATATCACAGCAGTAGACCAAAACACATGGTTTATTTTTCCATGGGAACACGAGTAAATGAACCCTAAACTACAGTCAAGGATTTTGGCTTGCCTTGCCGTTTTATGTTGGATTTTGCTTTTCCATTCACAGACAAATCTTATCATTATGGCAAGCGCCATAGCGTTTTTAACCTATCCTTTTTTTCAGCGGCTCAACAAAAAATTCAGCATTTGGTTTTCTGTCGGGATTTACTACGCCTGCCTCGCCCTGCTTTTTATCATTCCCATTGTCCTGATTACGGTTCTTGTCACTCCGCAGGCTGTCAACGGCTATAAAACCATTCTCCTGTGGGTCGATAAAGGATTGGAACTGCCTCCTGTGGCTGAACAATATATCAATCATGTTTACATATGGCTGGACGCTATTCCCGGTTTTCAAGACCTGCAAAGTTCCACTGCGGAAATAAGCGGAACAATAAAACGAAACCTTTCCAAATTCTTGCAGCTGCTTTTAACGGGCGGTATCAGCTTTGCCGGCAGCACCATAAATATTGCTCTGCAGCTTTTTTTAATTATTTTCCTTGCCGGGCTTGCCGTTGTTTATGCAAAAACATGCTACAAACTTGCCGTCAGAATCACGGGGCTTCCGCAAGAGTGTATCGACAGGTTCATCATCGCCCTGCAACGAGCTGTGCGCTCCATTTTTTTGGGAATTTTCTTTGTCGCTTTCGTGCAGGGAATTTTAACAGGTATCGGATTTTTCATTTTCGGCGTGAACGATGCGGCTTTTTGGGGATTGACAGCCATGATTTGCGCCGTTATTCCGATTTTGGGAACAGCCCTTATCTGGGTGCCTATCGCCATTACCGTTTGGGTCGGCGGTTCTTTTTACAGCGCGCTCGGCATTGTGCTTTGGGGTATCATCATTGTTGCGGGAGCTGACAACTTTTTACGCCCTTATTGCCTTCAAAAGGGCATAAAAACATCCATCATCGTTTTATTTTTCGCTATCATATGCAGTATCATCGCTTTTGGCCCGATCGGGCTTATCCTCGGTCCCACCCTTGTGGCACTTGGCATTCAAGCCGTGGAAGAAAGCGATTATTTACTGCGGAAAGCGGAACATACGGAATAAAAGCGCTTACCCTTCTTAATGACCCGCAAGAATTAAATTCCATAAAAAAAGCAGGACATTCGCCCTGCTTTTTCGGTATTAGAAAAAAGCCAAGCTAAAAATAATCCAAGTCAACGGCGGAATAGCCGTTTCCCATCATCAGCTTCACATACTGCACGCTCCGTTCATTGACCGGCAAAATAGGAAAAACATTCTGACAATTTTCACACTTCACAGAACGCGGGCTCGTGGGTGAAATCAACACATTTTTTTGCCCGCAGTGAGGGCATTCATAAACAAAAATAAGCTCCAAACCGCTTGGGGCAACCGGTTTCACAATATCCATATCATCCCCTCTATATCAAAGACCGACCGTCCATTTCCGCCGGTTTTTCTTGTTTCCAAAGGGCAAGCAAGGTCGGGGCGATATCTCCGAGTTTTCCTTCTTTTTCGGTCTTAACCGACCCTGTTCCGCTGAGTATTAAAAACGGTACTTTGTTCATGCTGTGGGCTGTCTGCGGTTTGCTTTCCCCGTCGAACATTTCTTCCACATTGCCATGGTCAGCGGTTACGCAAACATACATATTTTCCCGCAAAGCCGCTTCAATGATTTTTTTCGCGCAGGAATCAACCGCTTCGCACGCCTTTACCGCTGCGGAAAGATTGCCGGTATGCCCGACCATATCGGGATTTGCCAAATTGCAAACAATAAAATCAAAGCGAGAACTCCGTATTGCCGCCACAAGTTTATCCGTAACTTCAAAAGCGCTCATTTCAGGCTTCAAATCATACGTCGCAACGCTTTTGGGAGAATTTACCAAAATTCGCTCTTCGCCTTGAAATGTTTCTTCCCTGCCTCCGCTGAAAAAATAGGTGACATGCGCATATTTTTCCGTTTCAGCGATACGCAGCTGCTTCAAGCCGTGTTTCGCAACCCATTCCCCCAAGGTATTGGGCAAAACATCTTTGCCAAAAGCCGCGGGCAGAGGCAAATCCGCTTCATACACCGTCATGGAAGCCATAGAGGTTTGCGGAACAAATTTTCTTTGAAAACCGGAAAATTCCTTATCGAGAAAAGCATGCGCAAGCTCCCTCGCCCTGTCCGCCCTGAAATTGAAAAAGAAAATTCCGTCGCTGTTTTGGACGGTCGCTTCTTCTTTTGCCAAAAGCAAATGCGGTTCTATGAACTCATCGGTAATTTCTTTCGCATAGGAAGCGGATAAAACTTCTTCGGCGGAAGAAGCGGTATCCGACACGCCGTCGACCAGCATATTCCAAGCTTTTTCCACACGTTCCCAGCGCTTATCCCTATCCATCGCATAGAAGCGCCCGCAAATGCTCGCCAATTTGCCGCCATACTCATCCATGGCGCTTAAAATTTCCTGCACATAATTCATGCCGGACGTGGGCGAAGTATCCCTTCCGTCCGTAAACGCGTGCAAATAGACAGGAACATTCTGTTCTTTCGCCAAACGGAGCAGCGCTTTTATATGATTGATATGGCTGTGCACGCCGCCGTCGGAAAGAAGCCCCATCAAATGCAGGCGTCCGTGCTGTTTTTTGATTTGTTCACAAAGCCTAAGCAAAACAGGATTGCGGTAAAAATCGCCATTTGAAATAGCGGCGTCAACAGCTTTCATATCCTGCAAAACGACTCTTCCCGCCCCGATATTCAAATGCCCGACTTCGGAATTGCCGATAAACCCGGCAGGAAGCCCGACCGCTTCGCCCGAAGCTTCAAGCCTTGCCAAGTTGCTGTCAGCCAACAGCGCATCCAGATAAGGCGTGTCCGCGAGTTTCGCGGCATTTCCGGCACTTTCTTCCGCAAGTCCGTAACCGTCCAAAATGAGCAATAACGTCTTAGGAACAGCCCCCATACTCATACCTTTTTCGCCCTTTCGGAAAGAACGACGCTTTCCGCCTCACGCCATAAATTTTCCAATTGGAACAATTCACGGGTTTCTTCCTGAAAAATATGCACGACAATATCATTCAAATCAACAAGAACCCAAGTTCCTGCCTGATACCCTTCCGTTGACAAAATTTCAAATTTCTCTTTTTTGCTTTCCATGATGATATGGTCCGCCAAGCTTTTGGCATGACGGGCGGAACTTGCGGAAACGATGACAACCATGTCCGTGACAGCGCTTTTCACATCCAACACTTTAATATCTTTAGCTTTGCCCTCGACAAGCCATGTATAGACATACTCGACTTTTTCCTTAACGGGCAGAAGCGAAAACTTTTTTTCTTTCGCCATTCCTATTCTCCAAGGGATTTTTTCCCAGTTTAGCAAAATTTTTCCACAAGCACAAATAACATTTTTGTAATTTTTTTGTTCCCTATCCGCTTTATCTTGACCTTGCAAAAAAAATGATGCATAAAAAAAATAACTTTTGTGAAAGGTATGCTGTAAGGAGTGGATTAATTATGATGTTTCAACAAGATTTGGAAACCTTGCCAAGAGAAGAATTAAAAGAGCTGCAGCTGAGAAGACTGCAAGATTTATGCGCGCGCCTGTATGCGAACGTTCCATTCTATCAAAGAAAATTTGACGAAATTGGAATTACGCCGAAAGATATAAAATCCCTTTCTGACATAAAATACCTTCCTTTTACGGAAAAACAAGATTTGCGTGACAATTATCCCTATGGCTTATTCGCCATGCCTAAGGAAAATATCGTCCGCCTGCACGCCTCAAGCGGAACAACGGGAAAAGCGACGGTGGTCGGCTATACCCACAGGGATATCAACAACTGGGCGAACTGTATGGCACGATCTTTCGCATCCGTCGGGCTGACCCAAAAAGACATGATACATATCGCCTACGGATACGGACTTTTTACCGGAGGACTCGGAGCGCACTATGGGGCTGAACAGCTTGGCGCCGTAGCAATTCCGATGTCAGGAGGCTCCACCAAGCGTCAAATCCAGCTTATGCGCGATTTTGAAGCCACAGCCCTTTGCTGCACTCCTTCCTATGCCCTATACCTTTATGAGGCAGGGCTTGAAGCCGACATCAATTTTAAAGAACTTCCTTTGCGTATCGGTGTTTTCGGGGCGGAACCATGGACGGAAAACATGCGGCACGAAATAGAGGAAAAACTTTCCATCAAAGCGTATAACATTTACGGGCTTTCCGAAGTCATGGGTCCCGGTGTCGCCTGTGAATGCGAAGCGAGCGCCAACGGACTCATGCATATCCAAGAAGACCATTTCTACCCTGAAATTATCGACCCGATAACCGGAGAACAGCTGGAAGACGGCGAAGAGGGCGAACTTGTTCTCACAACCCTCACCAAAGAAGGCGTGCCGCTTCTTCGTTACAGAACAAGGGACATCACTTCCATCAACACAACGCCCTGCGCCTGCGGCAGAACCTTTAGAAGAATCAACCGCCTGAAAGGACGTTCCGACGACATGCTCATCATTCGCGGCGTCAACGTGTATCCGCAGCAAATCGAGGGCATCATCATTGAAGCGGAAGGAACGGCTCCTCATTACCAAATCATCGTCACCCGCGAAGGCGCGCTGGATACTGTTGAAATTTTAGTGGAAATCGCAGAAGGAACCTTTACCGATACCATTAAAGGCTTGCAGCAACGCGAACAGAAAATTCAAAAGACAATCAAGGAATTTCTTGGGGTCACAACCAAGGTTCGCCTTGTCGAGCCCAAAACAATCGAAAGGACCGATGGCAAAGCGAAACGGATAATCGACAAACGTTAATAATGATAGACTTTCATATTGAAATCAATGAGCAACTCCCCCCGGCTTCCGCTGTTTTTTACGCAAAAAGTTTGGGACTGCGTGCTATCGCCCTTATTGCCGATACAGACCATATCCCTGTTTCGGCAGAAGCAATCCGAAACGGGAATACGCAGGAAGCCATAAACGCCTCACCGCATATCGCCTCGCTTTTTGAAACGCAAAAACATATCCATGAGCTCGCTGTTTATTATGATATGCAGGTGATTTTCGGAATACAGCTGCGGCATGTTCCGCCCGCTCTTCTTGAAACGGCTGTTGCGTTTTACCGCTCCATTAACATTCCTTTCATCGGCGTACACGGGGAAAGCATTTCCGACATTGTGGAAAAGGGCACTAATTTTTCCGCAATAAGGGCGAAAGCGGATATTCTTTTCAATGCGGGGCTTATTGATGAAAAATGCGTGGAACTTGCCAAAGAAAACAATGTGTTCCTTGAAGTTTCAACCCACCCGAAACACGCTTACGCCAATGCGCATTTGGCAAAGCTTGCCGATAAACACGGGGCAAAACTCGCCCTTGGAAGTAAGGCGCGCTCACTGCATGAAATCCATAGTCCTGAAATGCAAAAGATGATTTTAAAAGGGGCTTGCGTTAAAAAGGAAAACAGCTATGAATTATTACAAAAAATCCAATAAATTTAAAGGAGTACAATATGGCAGAATGTCCAAAATGTAATGGTTCCGGAAGGCAATCCTGCGGTGTTTGCTGGGGCGGACAAAGACAAATTCTTTGCATGGGCTGCAGCGGACGCGGCTACATCAAACATGAAGACGGCACCAAAGAAACTTGCAAACGCTGCAACGGTGCAAAATTTTATATTCCATTAAGCTGTCCGAAATGCGATAACAGCATACCATGCCCGCACTGCAGCGGAACGGGAAAAATTTAATCCTATCTGTTTAACATTAAAAAATGTGGGAATAGTTCCCACATTTTTCTTTTAATATTTTCATAAGAAAGAAAAGAGCCTAAGAAATCATCCCCAATAAAGCGATACCCATTCCCCGTCTTTCATATCTGTTTCCTGCCGAAATTGCCGTGCCTTGCCCATTTTTTCATAGGCTTTTTCCAAATCAGCGACTTGTATTCCTAAAAATCCTGATAAAATAAGCACATGGTTCGGACTTACCGCATTAATAATATCCTCCGCCATTTCCCGTAATGGCTGAGCTAAAATATTTGCGATAACGACGTCAAATTGCAGCCCTTGCACTTTCTCAATACTTCCCAGTCCGACAGTAAAATCTTTCACGGAATTTAACACGCAGTTTTCCTTTGCGTTATCCACAGCCAAAGACTCAATATCCAGTCCGCAGCCCGTCAGCCCGTAATGCGTGCACGCAATGCCCAAAATGCCCGTGCCTGTTCCCAAATCCAAAAAACGCTGACCTGCGCGGATTTTGCCCTCATGATACAAAGCGGTTATGGCTTTCAAACACAAAACGGTGCTGGCATGATGTCCTGTTCCGAAGGCTGATTTCGGCTCGATGATGATAGGATAAAGCTTTTTGGGGTTTTCATAGCTTTTTGCAAGCCAAGGGGGCAAAATGACAAAATCTCCCGCTTCAATGGGCGTAAAATATTCTTTCCATGCATTGGTCCAGTCAGCCTGCACGATTTTTGAACGCAAACACTGCGCTTCCGGCAAGAAATTCCGTATCTGTGCCGCAAGGGCATTTAAAAGCTCCCCGTCCTCGCAATGCAGTGTCAATTTTATCTGTCCCGTGGCGAGGCTTTCCTCTTCCCAGCCGTAACTGAGGGCTTGACCGACAAGCGCTTCTGCAAGAGCGAAGTCTTCCTCTTCAACAACGATTTCCAAGCGTTCAAGATATTTTTCTTCTGTATCCATACTGTTTCCTTATTGAGGAAGAAGCCTTACTTCGTCGATTCCGTCCAACTCTTCCAAAAGCACGTCGATTTGTTCGCTTTTTGCCGTATTCACCTGCTTTCCGACATACGCGGCATAAATAGGCAGTTCCCTATGCCCCCTGTCCACAAGCACGAGCAAATTAATGGAACAAGAACGCCCGTAATCCTGCAAAGCCTCAAGCGCCGCCCTTACGGTTCTGCCTGAATATAAGACATCGTCAATCAAAATCACCCGTTTTCCCTCAATGGAAACCGGAATATCCGAAGCCGTCAGTTCGGGAATTGCGGCAAGCGAAGTCCAGTCATCCCGGTACAAACTGATGTCAAGCGTTCCCTGAATGACTTTCCTGCCTGTTTTTTCAAATAAGATATCCGCCACTCTATTGGATAAGTACACACCTCTGCGGACTATCCCGACTAAAACAACATCGTCCAAATTTTCGTATTTTTCCAATATCTGATATGCCAAACGCTCTAAAGTACGCGCCATTTCGTTTTTATTCATAAGAACTTTCATAACAACTCCTGTACAATGCAAGGCAAGCACCATAATTAATTGTACCTGAACGCAAAATTATTGCAATGAAATTTTAGCAAGAATTTTATCAGAAAAAAATAACATGGCTAAAACCATGCTTAATCATTGGAAAATCAAATTCCATATCCGGAATAATCAAAATTCCGACATTGACAAATCCGTATTTGCAACCTATTTTAATAATACAAACATACACGCATAGTGCGTTAGAGGAAAAAAGAATGATTAAATTATCAGAAAATGCCAAAAAAGAACTTGATGCTTTTTTCGCAACAAAAGAAAAAAGCACCATTCGTGTTTTTTTAGCTCCCGGCGGCTGACGCGGTCCTAAATTATCTTTGGCTCTGGATGAGTCCAAATCAGATGATACAACAGTGGAAGCAGAAGGATATACATTCTGCATTGAAACAAGCTTACTTTCACAAATTGGTGGTGCGACCATCGACATTACCTATTTAGGCTTTACTGTCGAACCTGAAATTCCGCTCAATGCGTCCGGTTCTTCCGGCTGCTCCAGCTGCAGCAGCGGCGGTTCCTGCTCCATCTAATTTATTTCAATGTATTCCCACAGCTTTTTGTGGGAATACCTTTATGACACTATGATTGAAATCAGTTTAAACGCCCGAAAAGAACTGGAAGCTTTCTTTTTATCCCAAGAAAAACAACCTATCCGTCTTTATTTAGCCCCAGGAGAACAAAGCTCCAGACTGGAATTTATTTTGGATTCTCCGACGGAAGGGGACGAAGTTATCGCCGTGCAGGATTTTGTTTTCTGCATCAATGCTGAATTATTGAAAAAATGCGGCGGTATTCATATTGATGTCACTGATGATACTTTTATCGCAGCCCCCCGTATTCCTTTTCCGAAACGAAGCGCTTGTTCCGGAACAAACTGCGGTACATGCGGTTCTTCCTGCAAAAAATAAAGATAAAAAGGTTTAAAAAAATGAAATGTCCTTTTTGTAATTCAATTCTTGAAAACGGATACTGCAAATCCTGCGAACGGCAAATCCATGAACTTTATCGTCATCCCAAAAAAGCGGAACACGAAGAAAATCCTAAAAATGAAGAAGTGATTGAACCTGAAATCGTTGACGAGGAAGAGATCAATTCCCAGCGCAATTCACAGCGCGCTTATCGTAATTTCCGGCAATCTCCTCTTTTTACCCAATATGCATTCACAAATGTCAATATGCACGATTCCTGCCTTACCGGCATTATCAGCTTTGGACTTATCTTTTTCGTTTTTCTGCAAATGGGTTTTTTAGCCGCCTTAGGCTTCGCATTTTTCACGTTTATCGGAAAAATCATTTCCTTGATCATTTCCGTAAAAAGCCTTTTAAAAGGCAAAATCATATCCCCTATCATGCTTGATATCGCCATTTGGATTATTTCCTATTGCCTTGTGACATGGCTTGCATGAGTTAAACATAATCAAAACTTACAGCTAATATCATAATTATATTGCCATATAAACATAAAACAGCCCGGTCCATTCGGGCTGTTTTATTAATTTTAATTGCACTCGCCCTTTTTTTCCCTATTTTCAATCCATTTCCTGTCCGGCAGTACCCTTTTATGCATACTTACAGATTAAATCTTGACTAATTCAAATAATCTGCCAATATTGCATACATTGCGTCAACAAATTCAAAACATTTTATTTTTTAGGAGCGGAAAAACATGAAAATTAAAAAAATATTGTTTCAGGCAGCCCTTATTCTGTTATGTTTGGCAGGAACAACTCCCGCCATGGCGTTCGATTTGAACAAAGCGATAAGCGGAGCGACAAAAGCCGTGAAAGCCGTCACCCTGACCGACGAACAAATGGCGGAATATGTAAAGGAATACGTTGACTGGATGGACAAGAACAACAAAGTTTGCGCAGCCAACGATCCATACACCGTCCGTTTGAAAAAGTTGACCAAAGGTTTGGGCGATGCAGATGGTATCCCCTTGAACTTCAAAGTGTACCATGTGAAAGATGTGAATGCTTTCGCCTGTGCCGACGGCAGTGTGCGCGTATTTTCCTCATTGATGGACATCATGACCGACGAAGAATTGCTGGGCGTGATAGGCCATGAAGTGGGACACGTGGCGCACAGGGATTCAAAAGAAGGCTTCCGTACGGCATTGCTGACATCAGCATTGAAAGACGGCATTTCATCCAAAGGGGGAAAAACGGCTGTTCTGACAGATTCACAGCTGGGTGATTTGGGGGAAGCATTGGTCAACGCTTCCTATTCGCAAAAACAAGAATGTGCGGCTGATGATTACGGTTACGAATTTCTAAAAAAAGCGGGTAAAAATCCATGGGCTATGGCATTGTCTTTCCAAAAGCTGAAAAAAATGCAGGAAGAAGCAGGGGGTGCCAAGAAAAGCAGTGCGTTGAACCAGTTGTTTTCAACCCACCCGGACCTTGACAAGCGTATCGAACGCATGGAAAAGCGCGCCACAAAAGAAGGCATAAAGAAACCTGCAAACACAAAAAAATAACTCAAAGACACAAATTTTCCGAAATTGCGGAGATAAAAAATCCTGCATGCGTTGCAGGATTTTTTGTTCGCCGCTTCAGTGCGAAAAGAGCGGCAAAAGCCGCTCTTTTATTCGTCATTCACAAAACGCTCATTTTTTGCAGTTTGAGTTTTTAGAACATTTATCGCAATACGAACATGTGTTTTTGGTCCGTATTTGTTTAATCGCATAAATCACAGCCACGGCAATTAAAGCTATTACAATGATGTCACTCATGATTTTTTCCTAATACTTGTTATAAGGGTTTCTGCGTACCAACATATACACAATAAAAACAACCGCACCAAAGCCTGCAAATGTTCCAAACGTAAACACGCCGGTCGTCATGAATGTTCCCACCTGGTAAATGATGAGAGAAACAACATAGGCGAGCGCGCATTGGAACGTAATGGCAAACCATGTCCATGCAGGATTATTCATCTCCCGCTTGATCGCCCCGATAGCCGCAAAACACGGGGCGCAAAGCAAGTTAAAGACAAGGAACGCATAGGCTGAAACTTTGGTAAAATCATTGGCGAACAAAGTCCAAAATTCTTCACCGCTTTCAGCAACCTCCGCAAAACCGTAAAGCACCCCGAGCGTGCTGACAACGTTTTCTTTCGCAATAAGCCCGGTCACTGTTCCGACGGTCGCCTGCCAGGTTCCGAAGCCCACCGGAGCAAATAGCGGAGCAATGATATTGCCAAGAGCGGCAAGCAAACTTTCATCACTATTTTCCACAGCGGCAAAACTGCCGTTTTCAAATCCATACCCCTGCAGAAACCACAGCACAATGGAAGAAAGCAGGATAACGGTTGTCGCCTTTTTGAAAAATGAAACACCCCGTTCCAAAGTCACGCGCAAAATATTTCCAAGCACAGGCAAATGATAGGGAGGCAGCTCCATAACAAAAGGACTTGGAGTTGACGCGAAAAGCTTTGTTTTTTTCAGCATGATGCCGGAAATGACAATAGCGAAAATGCCCATAAAATACGCTGACGGAGCAACCCACCATTCACCGCCGAACAATGCCCCGGCAATAAGGGCGATAATAGGAAGCTTAGCGCTGCATGGAATAAAGGTCGTCGTTAAAATCGTCATCCTTCTGTCACTTTCCGTTTCAACAGTACGGGAAGCCATAACTCCGGGAATACCGCAGCCGCTGCCGATGAGCATAGGAATAAAAGACTTGCCGGACAAACCGAATTTACGGAAAATTTTATCCATGATAAAGGCAATGCGCGCCATATAACCGATATCTTCCAATATGGCGAGAAGAAAAGAAACCATTAAAATTTGCGGAATAAAACCGAGCACCGCCCCGACACCGCCGACAATGCCGTCAACGACAAGACCCGCAAGCCACCCGCTTGTTCCGGAACGTTCCAACCATTCATTTAAATTACCCTGCACAAATTCCCCGATGATGATATCGTTGGTATAATCCGTGGCAAGAGTTCCCAGCGTCGTCACAGAAATATAATAAACAAGGAAAATGACAGCCGCGAAAATCGGAATGGCGTAAAAACGGTTTGTCACGATACTGTCAATTTTTTCAGAAAGCGTTACTTCCCCTATGTTCTTTTTTATGACCAAGCGTTCAATTTGCTTGGTGATAAACAAATAACGCTGATTGATAATGATACTTTCGGAATCATCATCAAGATCTTTTTCACAGTTTGCAATATGTTCCTCAATATGGGCGAGCTGTTCTGCATCGAGCTTCAGTTTTTCCTGAATATCGGCGTCACGTTCAAAGAGTTTGATAGCGTACCAGCGGACTTTATCGGCAGGAACCAGTTTTTCAATGATTTCTTCAATATGGGCGATGGAATGTTCAACAGTCCCTTCAAAAATCGAAGGCAAATGCTTTTGCTCTTTCTGCATTTTCGCAAGCTCGACAGCCTTTGCGACAGCCTCTCTTGAGCCTTCTTTCAAAAGGGCGGACGTTTCAAACACGGGACAGCCGAACACCCTTTCCAATTCCTGAATATTGATGGTGTCGCCCCGTTTGCGGATGACATCAATCATATTGAGAGCAATGACAACAGGAATGCCAAGTTCCAGAAGCTGCGTCGTCAGATACAGATTGCGTTCTATATTGCTGGCGTCCACTATATTTAAAATAACGTCGGGACACTCATCCAATAAAAAATTCCGGGAAACAACTTCTTCCGAAGTATAGGGTGACAAAGAATAAATTCCGGGCAAATCCTGAATTTGAATTTCCTTTTCATCTTTAAAATAGCCCATTTTCTTTTCAACGGTAACTCCGGGCCAGTTCCCGACATACTGATTACTGCCTGTCAAGTCGTTGAACATGGTAGTTTTGCCGCTATTGGGATTGCCTGTCAATGCAATAGTGATACTCATCGTTTACCCCTCCGCCTCAACTTCGATCATTCCGGCATCTTCCTTACGCAAAGAAAGCATATATCCTCTTAATGTCACCTCGACAGGATCTCCAAGAGGAGCGGTCCGCACCAATTTGATTTTACAGTCTTTAGTAATTCCCATATCCATAATCCGCCGTCTGACCGGTCCTTCTCCGTGAACCTTAAGAACCTTTACGGAACCGCCGATAGGCACGTCTTTTAAAGTATACATAATTTTCCTAACTCACATAAACGTTTTGAGCAAAATCTTTATCGATAGCATAAGAACTGTCTTTTGTCCTGACAATCAAATTTCCGCGTTCCGCCAAAGCAATTGTTATTTGCGCACCTTCGCAAAAACCCAATTCCTTAAAACGGGTTTTGATTTCATGTCCGGCTTTGATTTTGCGGATAATCAGTTTTTCACCTTTACGGGCTAAAGCTAACGGAAACATAGCCTTTTCCTCAACAGAAACAATTTGTTTTTTCAATATTGAAAATCAATTTCAATTTCATTTAATGCAAAACCCGTTTATTTGTCAAGATTAAACAGAACTATTTTTTTAAATATTGTTTTTACACAGCTTAGGGATGACAGAAAGCAGAATAATGGCGCACCCAACAATCAAAATACCGAACGCTTTCTCAAGCGTCATTCCCTCGCCAAAATAAAATATCCCGATAAACACGGCGGTCAAAGGTTCAAGCACTCCGATAATGGCAACGAACACCGTTCCGATTTGCGGCAAAGCATAAATAAGAAGCATATTGGAAGCAACTCCGGTGATTAGCGCCGACCCCAAAATATACATCCATTCATCAACCGTGGACGCAATAAAAAAATTTCCGGAAAAAAGCATATAGACAAAGCTTGTCAATGCTCCGAACAAAAAAAGATAAAAAGAGAAAACCTCTCTTGAAACATCCCGTGCGGGCAATTTCATCAGCAAAACGATGTACACGGCATAACCGAGCCCCGCAAGCAAACTCAAAACCAAACCGAGCATGCTTATCGCGATGTTTCCGGAAAAAAATCCAGAGAGCAAGCCAACCCCCAAACTTGTCAGACAGATAAGAACAATTTTATAACATTCCAGCTTTTCACGAAAAAATACGGCGGAAAGCAAAAGCACGAAAATGGGATTGGTATAAAAAACCGTTGTCACCAAGCCGCTGTCCGCATACTTCAAGGCAAGAAACAAAAACAAGGCGATAATGAAATAATTCGCCCCATGCAGCATAATGCTGCAAAGCGATTTGAAAGAAATTGCAAAACTTTTTCCTTTTGCAAGAAGAAAAAGCCCCATAAGCACAGCTGCGGTAAAAAAACGATAAAACAACGTCAAATCGCTCGTATACCCAAGCTCATAAAGAGGCAACGTAAAAAAAGGGATAAACCCGAAAAAGATAGAGGAAAACGCCGCCTGAACGGCGCCAACGCTTTTATTCATATTCTCCCCATAAAAAAAACAGCAGCGTTTTCTTATTTTTGAATAATGCAGTATAAGGCTTCCCTTGTCGCCGTCTGAACAAAAATCTTATGTCCGAAAACTTCGATTTGCGGTGAATTCATTTTCACTTCTGCGTATTCCGAAGCTTTATCCGAATGATTGTAAATTTTTCTGAATTGTAAAGTATTGCCTTTTTTTCCCAGGTACACAAGGGAATAATTATTTTCAGAAAGGGCTGACTTCTTTGTTGTTGTCAGCTGCTTAAACGTTATGTCAAGCTTTTCCGTATTCAAATCTATCGCAATCATTTCCAAATTACTTCGCAAATAATGCCTTGTACCAAGCAAGCCTTTTTCCGTAATTCCGACATATACATCACCGGCTAAAACATAATGGCGGGGTTCCACGGTTTCAGAAGAATTTTCCAAAATCTCTCCCGCCCCTGCGCTTTCCTCCCTGCTTTGCGGCAAATAATATTCGGCAGGAACTTCTTTCAAGGTTTGCAGCGGATAAATGATATTCCTGTCAAATTCGACAAACTTCACTTTGTTGGTTTTAGTGCCTTGCTGCAACTCTTTAAAAGTTTTCGGTTCTTCATAAGCGATTTTAACGCTTTTACCGGGCACAACATAAGGCAAGGATATTTTTTGCTCTTTTTCATTGGAAACCGTCAGGACAGCTTGATTTGCATACACGGTTTTCGCTTTTCCGACGGTGAAATTTTTAAAAGAATGAATTTCCGGCTCGTGCGCTTTGTCCCGCACGCTTTCAGCAATTAAAAACTCGCTCTGCGGATAATGCTTTTCAACCAATATGGCTGCGACTTCAACGTTTTGAGGACTGCATGCCGTAAGAATTGCCAGCGGAATAAGTAAAAAAGCGTTTTGCGAAGGCAATTTTATCTTCAATGGTTTTAAGGTTTTTGTAATTATTTTCAACATACTGCAATCTGGGCTCCAATCCCCTGAAGTTCGCTATCTGAATGGCAAGTCCGGGACGTGCATTCAGCTCCAAAATAAGCGGTCCTAAATTTTTGTCAAGAACCATATCGACACCGACATATCCAAGCCCTGTCAATTCCGTGCTTTGGGAGGCCTGATACAATAAAACATCCCAATAAGGAACTTGGAAATCTATCAAACTATGCAGCGTATCCGGGTGTTCCGTAATAGGTTCGTTCTTCCAAACAGCCCGTACGGTTTTTCCTGTTGCTATATCCACCCCTACACCTAAAGCCCCCTGGTGCAGATTCGCTTTGCCGTCCGACTCCTTTGTTGGCAAACGCACCATGGACATAACCGGAACACCGTGGAAAACAATGATCCGAATATCCGGCACGCCCTGATAACTGATAGGCGAAAAAACAGGATCGAACTCGACGCACGCTTCAATTATGGCTTTATCGGGCAAACCGCCTAAACTATACATACCGCTGATAATTTTTGAACAATGGTATTTGATGTCGGCAAGGGAATAGACGCTGCCGTCAACCTTGTAATACCGTTCGCCGAATTTTCTTTGGATAACCAAGATACCGTTGCCCCCGGAACCGCGCGAAGGCTTTATGGCGAAAGATTCACGTCCTTCAAGCACCTTGTCCAGACGGCGCAGTTCATATTGCGTATTCAGCAAGCCGTACAGTTCCGGAACCTTCAAGCCCGCCCCCAGTGCCAGCTTTTTCGTCAGAATTTTATCGTCCACCAAGGGAAAAAGGGAACGCTTGTTCAAAGGCAAAATATAATCCGCATTGCGTTTATTCAGGGCGATAACCCCGCACTCCTTCAAGCGTCTGTAACGTTGCAGCAAATTCATTATTTACCTTCCGCAAAAGCTTTGAAGCGGAACAAATCCATTAATCTGTATCCCGTATAGCGGCCAACCAAAAGCGTGAACGCCAAGAAAACCAGCTGCACTTCCGGATAAACAAAAAGAATGAATTCAATATACTGGGATACGAATATCAAATAAGCCAAAACAGCGATGAACAAACTGCCCAAACCCTGCCTGATGGCGGCGCTTGCCCCGTTTTCATCCCAAACAATAGCCATTCTTTCAATGGTCATTGTTAAAATAATCATCGGGAACATGGCGACGGACAATCCGTAATTGAAGCCCAGCCTATAACTGACAACACTTAAAATCGCCATGATAAGCACGACAATGATGAGTATCGCCGCAAGACGCGGAACAAGAAGCAAATGCAGTTTTTCAAAAAGCAGCCTGAAAAACATGCCGATACCGACAATGGTGCTGAACAGAAGAATGCCCGCGAAAAGTTTCGTTTCCACAAAAGAAAGGGCTATCAAAATAGGCATGAACGTACCGAATGTGCTTACGCCTATCACGTTTCGCAAAATGACAAGCAGCAGCGCCCCGAGCGGAATAAGCAAAATGGTTTTAAAAAGTTCCTGCGTTTCGACAGGCAGGCTAAAAAGCGAAAAAGCCGTTATTGCAGGGGAAGTTTTTCCGATAATGGCGAAGCTGTTTTCAATTTGCGATTCAATGCGCTTCTGCACGGAAATATTGACATGCAAATTGTCTATGCCCGTACCTTTCGCCATAGGTTCGGAACCGCGCCACAAAGGCAAAAAGTTTTTCGGAACGGAAAAAATGCCGTTATTAAAATCAAAGGTTATCCATTTATTGTCCACATACACTTCAATCCAGTGTTCAAGAGAAACGTTTCTTCCGGCATACAAGGGAACGCCGTGCATGGCTTCTGATGCGACACCCGCCAAAGCCAAAAGACGCACCGTTAAATTCACTTTCGACAAGTTGCTTTTCAGCCCTTCCACGAGATACTTCGTATTCTGATCCTGCGGATGCTTGATTTCTTCCACAAGCAAAGAAATAAAACTTTCAGAATCAAAGGATTTTTGACCTATCAAACTTAAAACATTGTCGGCGGCGACAAGCTGCGCCTGCGTGAAAGTATTGTCGACAAGCAAGGGAGGGGGACTGTCCGGAACCGTATATTCTTCATTCTTTTGACGTATTGCGGCGGAATAATAAATCACTTGCTTGCCGTCCGCCCTGCGGATGGTGAAACGGACAGAGCGTCCCCGCTCTTTTTCCGAAACAACGGCGCCGTAACCGCGGGCGACAAAATGCTCATTGCTGATATCAAAAAGATAATCGGATTGCGGAATATGCAGTTCAACACTGCTTGCGCTGTCATCCGCATTAAACACGATTTCTGTTTCAATATTCCACACGGTGGAATTTTTATCGGGCGTCAGCGGAAATCCTAAAACGAACACCTTATACGCCACGACGGTAAGTGAAACAACAATAAGCAGCATACTCAAAATATGGAAAAAAGAAAATCTTTTCATAACTAATCAGCGATAATGAATTGTTTTGAAGAATCAACTAAAATGCCGTGTTTGAGAAAGTTCCTGCCCAGCAAAACCCGATAATCGAAACGTTCGCGGTCCGCAAGATTCACTTCCACATCATGGCTGATGTTTCCGACAGAAATATTGAGCATGACAACGGGACGCTCCTGTATGCCCCCTGTGCGAAGTCTGATTCTGGCGACCCTCACCCTTGGAACGGTGAAATTCACCTTATCGCCGTCGTCAGTCACCAAATTGAACTCCACATAGGTTTTCTTGCCGTCTTTATACGTACGCACGATTTCCGCATCAACGGAACAAACATCCGCACCGGTATCCAATTTCGCAGGAAGCAGCACCCCATTGATTTTAACATGTTCAATATAGCCCGCCACTTCCGTTTCTTCGCCGGAACAAGCCGTTATCACCGTCATAATCAATACGCCCGCCAACAGTTGAATAAATTTTTTCATCAAACACCTTCAAACTAAGCTTTTAAAAGTTTACTCAAATCAAATCAGATGTCAATGATGAAAAAAATCTATAAAAACAAAGTGTCATGGCATTAAAATAAAAAAGGTGCTCCGCAGGCACCTTTTGAAAACCCTTATTTGTTCAATTCCGAAGCATATTGATGAATACCGTTCGCAATGCCTTCCGCCAAACCGTTTTTGTATTTTTCCGATAAAAGGCGTTTCGCCTCGGCGGAATTGGACGTATAGCCCATCTCAATCAAAATGCAGGGCATGGACGAACCTATCAGAACATGAAACGGCGCGCCCTTTGTGCCGTTGTTTTTTATGGAATAGCCGCTCTTTGCGATTTTACGGACAGTATTTGACTGAACTTTTTGGGCAAGACGTTTTGATTCTTGGATACGGGCTTTAATCAGCATATCGCCTAAAATTTTCTCCATTTCCCCAAGCCCGCGTTTTTCAACGCCGGCGTTTTCAATCGCGGCAAGCCGAATTGCCTGTTCATCACCCGTGAAATCCAGATAATATGTTTCAAAGCCCTGCGCATTGGCGTTCACGCTCGCATTTGCATGCAGCGAAATAAAAAGGTCTGCTTTATGCTTTCTTGCTATATCGGTCCGTTCATAAAGCCCGACATACTTGTCCGAAGAACGTGTCAGATAGACGTTATATCCTGCCGATTTGAGAACACCCGCTATTTTTTTAGCGATTTCAAGATTGAAATCTTTCTCTTTGATAGTATTATTGATAGCTCCGGGGTCTTTTCCCCCGTGTCCCGGGTCGATTACAATCGTATCGACTTTCAAGCCCAGCTGATCTGCAATTTTCGCGGCAAAAGTCGGAACATCGTCTTTCTTCGCTTTCACGGCTTTCTTCACTGCGGCGGAACTTGCTTTTTCCTGTTTCTTCTGCCCGGTGTTTTTCGTTTCAACCTTTTTAGTGTTTTTTGACGTTTCACTGCGCACGTTAATACCGGAATCCAACTGCTTGGAAGAATTGGTCGCTTCGATGATGAGCCTTGCCGGCTCGCGTTCAGACTTTACGGCATAGCGCAGCAGCTTTGAAAACTCCAACGTCACAACACTCGTTCTGTTTTCTTCATCATACTCTATCTGATAACCGATAAAAATCCCGTTCTTTTTAAACGTATCCACAAGCTCCAAATTTTCAGAAGGAGCAACATTGTTCAGGGTGACAACAACATGGGGGTTTTCTTCGTCCCCTTGATATTTCGCCCGCCATGAAGCGATGGTTTCCATTGAAATAGTAATGCGGACCACATCATTTTTTAATTGCGAATTGATTTTCGTCAAAGTAATGCTTGCCTGAGCCGGACGGGAAATTTCGACAGTCCCCAAAGAAGCCAAAGCCCCGTCACCTATTTCCGCATAATATTTTTTGGCTTTCAAATGAAAATCACCGGTAGGATAATTCTTTATGCATTGTTTCAGATAGGCTTTTGCTTTTTTCGTATCACGAAGAACAATGTGAGCCAACTGGGCGGCATTGAAAAGAGCATCGTCAGCCAACGGGCTGAGTTCGTGCTTTTTCACCAAATACAAATACCGCTCTATCGCATGCTTGGCGTCCTGACGCACAAAAGAACGCTGCGCCATTTGGTCAAGAGCGTAGGCAGAACGAAAAAGAGCGGCAGGCCTGTTATTCCATGTCGCGTTATTACGATAGATTTCATAAAACTCATCGGATAATTTCAACCAGTTATGCCTGTATTCACTGCGTTTCTTATCGTGAATCAACCGGTTCAATTCGATTTTCGCATTGTCATATGCCGAAGGCTCCGCATAAGCCAACGCAAAACTGACCGCAATAACAAAAATTACCGCAATCGACTGTAAAAAAAGCAAAAAAACAGTATTACGCCAAAAAAACGAACGCATAAAAACACCAACTTTATTTGTATAATTTTCCCTATACAGCATTTCGGAACATAAGCCGATTAACTTTAGGAAAACCACAAGAACGGACTTTATCATAAAAGATAAAGTAAAGTCACTATATTATGCAGTCTTTTTTTTCTATAATAATTTTATATTTTTTCTATATTTTTTTTAGACTTTTTATAGTAAAATTATAATCTCACACAATCATTGTACAGTTTAAAAAAAGCTTTCTCTACAAATAAGAACTGTTCCTTATAAGAAAAACAAAAAAAATTAAAAAAATTTTTTGCAAACCTTAACGGACTGATTAAAACCGCTTTCCCGATAAAAACCATTTTGCCAACAACAATCTAAAAACATTCACTTTTCAAAGACCTTTCCCTTTAAAATACAGTTCGCTTCGTTCAAACCAAAAAATTGCCGTTTCTTCAACCCTTCCCTTTTCCCAAAAAAAAAGTTTCTCTGAAAGAGAAACTTTTTTTCTTCAAACAATATTGCGCAGTTTATTTTTGAAACGCTCTTAAAAATTCTTTGACCGTCGCGTCAATATCCTTTGCTGAACAAATAGCCGAAACAACAGCCACGCTTTCAACCCCCGCCTGTAAAATCTCCCGCACATTCCGCGTATTGATTCCGCCGATAGTCATAAGCGGTATGGTGCATTTTTGTTCATCTAAAAACGCACGCGCCCTCCGCATGCCCTCAATGCCCCAAGCGGGCGCTGTATCCTTTTTCGTCTCGGTCGGAAAAACAGGGCTGACAGCAATATACTGCACTTCTTCCTTTACGGCTCTTTCCAAGGTTTCCATTGTCGGAGCGGTTAAACCGATAATGCGTCTTGTTCCCATTAAACGGCGGGCATCGGCAACAGGCATGTCGCTTTGTCCCAAATGCACGCCGGCAGCCCCGGAAGCAAGGGCAATATCCACTCTGTCGTTAATAATGACGGGGATATTATACCGCACCTGCACTTCTTTGACCAGAACTTTAGCCAGCGCTAAAAAATCACGGGTATTGTTATTTTTTTCCCGTATCTGAACAGCCTGCACGCCCGCCTGCACAGCCTGTAAAACAACATCGACAAGAGGACGCCCCAGACACAAATCTTGGTCTGTCACCAAATACAGCCCGAAATCGCGAAAATCCGACCACTCCATAATCACTCCGATTTATTCCATAGTTACACGTTTTGCGGCATCAGCATAATCAGCAGAATACAGCTCATCAATAAAACACGGCAAAAAAGATCCCGGACCGTGGCATTTTTTTCCGGCTTTCTCCCCTGCGCTGGCAAATAACGCCATAGCGGAAACAGCGCCGATAAAAGGCGTTTTCGCAACAGCCATGCAGGCTCCCGTCACCGCCGTTGCGGAACAGCCAATGCCGGTGACAAGCGTCATGAGCGGGTCCCCGCCTTGCACATAGGCAAAGCGCGTTCCGTCCGTAATCATATCCACTTCACCGCTGACGCTTACCACAGCCTGAAAATTCTGGGCGAGGCGTCTCGCCTGTTCTTTAACTTCAAGACTGCCTTTCGTACTGTCCACCCCTTTGTTTTCCCCAAGTTCACCGGCAAGAGCCATGATCTCCGAACCGTTTCCCCGCACTATACAGGGCTTTACAGTCCGCAAAATGGAAAGGGCGGTCTCCGTACGCAAACGGGAAGCCCCCGCCCCGACAGGGTCGAGCACCACGGGTTTTTTATATTTATTGGCAAAATCACCCGCCACATTCATGGAAGCAATAACATGCTTATCCAATGTTCCGATATTGAGCACCAATGCATTGATGATTTTGACCAAATCTTCCAATTCTTCCTGAGCGTGCGCCATAAGCGGAGAAGCCCCCGCAGCCAAAAGCACATTGGCATTGACCTGCATGACAACCAAATTGGTTATGCATTGCACCAAAGGGCTTTTTTGACGCATCGCCTGCAGCGTTTCCAAAACTGCTTTTTGCATAATTCCCTCTCATTTTTGCAGAAGCAAAACATCTTGCAGCGCACGCTTAGGAACCATGTTGCAGCCCCTTTCATCGTGATAATACTGTGTTTTTCCGTCTTCTTTCACTGTTGTTATTTCACGGTTTTGATTTGGTTTTCCTAAAAGCATCAATAAATCAGGAATAAGTTTCGCCCCTGATTCTTCATCATAAAAAGAAACACCTTCTTTTTGCAGAATATCCGCAACAACCTCTTTTTTAAACGCTCCCACCATGCAGGCGGCATACCCTTTTTCCGCAGCCCCAAGCTGAATGGTCTGGGCGGCTATGCCGATATCCATAATACCGAACTGCGTTTTTTCCTGCGGCGCAAGCAAGACAATGAACGCCACGGGAGAATCGATTCCCCGCTGCGGTTTTTGCTCGGGAGGCAAAGCCCCGCCAAGCACAAAAGACTCTTCTATTTTGGTACGGAGACTTTTATCCTGCACAATCACATAACGGATGATTTGCGCATTGCGGGCGGAAGAAGTAATGCGCGCCGTATCGACAAGGTCAATTAAAATTTCAGAGGGAATTTCCTCCTGACAAAAACGCCGGCAAGTCCTTGCCTGCATAACCAACTCTTTCAATTCCATACCTACTCCTTAAACGGTTATCGCACCATTCCACAATAAAAATTCCACACATTTCGCAACAGGCAAACCTATGACAGTATCCAAGCAGCCATGCGCGGAAGAAGACAAAAAACTTCCCGTACCGCTTATGCCGTATGCGCCGGCTTTATCAAACCCCTCGCCGGTTTTCGCATATGCTTCCAAAACGGCGTCCGCCCACGGCGCAAACGTCACCTCCGTCTTATCGGAAAAAACATAGCATGCCTTATCCGCCATATCGGTAAAAGCGACAGCGGTTATCACCGCATGGGTTTTTCCTTTCAGCTTTTTGAGCATGGCAAAGGCTTCTTGCTCCGACCTTGGCTTTCCCAAGATTTCCCCCGCCATGCAAACTATGGTGTCGGCAGTGATAATGAAAATATTTTTGCTTTCTTCGGTCAAATGAGATAATGAAAACGTTTCAAAAGGAAACGATAAGGGCTGTTCTGCGCAAGTTTTTTCAAAAACAGCGGAAACCGTATGCCCCTTTTCCAAAAACCCCAAATAAGACAAAGCGCCGTACGCTTTTGACCGCACCATTCTTTTCACGTATTCTTCAGGCTTTTCATTCCCGCAAGGACGTTCTTCCCGGTCATGAACCCCCAACACGCCCCGTTTCGGAATGGAATATTCCCGTTCTTCATACAATTCATTTTTCTGTATGTTCAGCACCTGAAATTCCATGCCCAAATTTTTAAAAAATTGCTGCCTCCTTGGCGAACCGGAAGCAACAATGATTTTTTTCCTTGTTTGAAACATGTTATTGAACAGGTTCCTGCGTCACATCTTCAGGATTGATGTCGACAACGCGTCCTTGCAGCCAAAAAATCATATCGACTTCATCGCCGGCTTTCGGAACATATCCTTTTTGGCATGCTTTTGCAGGCACAAACATCAAAATACGGATATTTTCCTTATCTCCGAAAGTGGATACGAAACGGTAGATTTTTTCACCGCCTTTCGGCCCGAAAACAAATTCCTCCACTTCTTCGACAACGACACGCGCCTGATATTCGGAAGCGGTATCCGTCGGAGCGAGCAAACGTTTTCCTTGTATATCGACTTTCAATGCCGGAACATCCAAACGGGTTTTGTCAGGGTTTTCTTTCAGCCATTTTTCGGCATGGACTTCATAATAAGGACCGCTTGTGATAGTGATTTCGTCAAGCAAAGCGCGGCGCAAGCCAAGGCAAAGCCCGGACAGATAAAAGGTCTGTTCAATGCCTTCGGTCAAATCGATTTTATGGTCGCGGAAGAAGAGAGGATCGTAAAACCAAAGAATTTGCTCGGATTCTCCCGCAAAACAGCCGACTTCCCCTTCCAGTCCGTTTTTCCACGCATAGGTCGTTTCAATACGCAGCGTATTCGGATATCCCTCCATAAAAGGAAAAATGGCTTTAGGCTCAAGCTTTCCCTCCGCTTCGCCGCCGACGATGATGCCTGCCCGCAAAAGCGGTTCCTTAGGCCAAGCCATTACAAAATTTTCCTGATTTCCGTCTTTGGCATGCCAAATGGGGCGGGTTCCCCCTTCATCAACGACGACTTTCATCACATAAGGCAACTCTTTCAAGTTATTTACAAGAACACTCCAAGGTTTCACCAAAAGTTCTTCATGTTTCATTCTTTATCCTCGCATAGAAAACTACATAAACTATGACATATTCATAACAGATTTTTTTTATAAGGTCCATATGCAAAAAAATGCAGCGCCGTATAAAAAATTTTACAATAAAAAAGTATTATATCAATAGATTACAATTTTTTTAAACAATTCTTGCAAAACCATGTTTCTTTATGGTATGCTTCACGGATAGGGAAATACGAATGATTATGAACGATATGGAAGAAGAAACGCAATCTTTAGGATACGCTCCGCTCAAAATTGAAGAGCTTTCACAAAATTTACAAGAAGCTTGCTTCAGTGCAAACTGGAAAACCCTCATGCCCGTCCAAGCGCATAGCCTTCCTTATACTTTGAAAGGCTATGATGTCATGGTGCAGTCCCAAACCGGCAGCGGAAAAACAGGAGCTTTCCTTCTTCCGTGCCTAAAAAACATCGATGCGGAAAAAAATGTCTGCCAAGCGCTCATTCTTGTTCCGACAAGGGAACTTGCCCTGCAAGTGGAACATGAAGCGAAAATCCTTTTCCGCGGTACGCTTTCCTGCCTCTGCCTTTACGGAGGAACAAAATATTCAAAGCAGCTGCAAGCTTTGCAAAACGGCGTCCAAGTCGTTATCGGAACTCCGGGCCGGGTGCTTGACCATTTATTGCGCCGTTCCTTAAATCTCTCCCAGCTGAAAACGCTTGTTTTCGATGAGGCGGACCGCATGCTTTCCGTCGGCTTTTATCAGGACATGCAGGAAATCAGACGTTTCGTTCCGTCCCAAAACGTGCAGGTCGCGCTTTTTTCCGCAACCTATCCTCCCGATGTTCTTAATATTTCCAAAAGTTTTCTGCATGAGCCTAAAATAATCAGCCTCTCGCAAGGCGAAGTGCATGTTGCCAAAACCTCGCATTATTTTTGCGAATGCAGCCCCATGGATAAAGACAGATGCCTCACCCGCATCCTTGAAAAAGAAAATCCCAGCCAAGCGATTATTTTCTGCAACACCAAGAACAATGTGCATTACATTGCGGGAGTTTTGCAGGGTTTTGGCTATAACGCTTCAGAATTTTCCGCGGATTTGCCCCAAAACAAGCGTGAACAAGTTTTGGAAAAATTACGCAGCGGTTCGCTGCAATATTTGGTTGCGACGGATGTTGCGTCACGCGGTATCGATATTCCCCACCTTTCCCATGTTTTTTTATACGAAGTCCCGGAAGACAGGGAAGCCTATATCCACAGGGCAGGACGCACGGGACGGGCGGGAGCCGCAGGCACTGTCATTTCCCTTGTGGATATTATGGAAAAGCTTGAATTGGAACGGCTTGCAAAATTTTATAAAATAGATATGCTGCCTTATCCCGACCCGAGCAATGAAGAAATCGCCCAGCTTGTCAGCGAAAGAATGGCTAACCATCTCAACAAACTGCGGCGCGGCAGAACAGGATTGGAACTGGAAAGGGCGAAACGCTTCATCCCCTTACTCAAAGACCTTGCGCATGATTTTGATGATATTGAAAACATTCAACTTTTAACCATGCTTTTTGACAAGGAATATCAGCAAAGCTTATTGGATAAAAGAGAAGAAAAACCAGTAATTCAAAATACGAAAAGAAAATTTTATAAGAGAAATAAAAAAGAAACGACACGCACCAAGGGTTGATTATGAGTGATGCAAATTCTGATTTCCTTATGGAACAATATCAAGATGTTGCCAATAATTTCACGGCGCTTTTATCTGATTTTGATTATGCCGATGAAATGGAATTATTGAACATCAGCCGGTTGAATTTTGTTTTAAGAAAAAATCTGTCACAAGAATTTGAAGTGCTGTATATCGCATTATGGTATAATTGCCTCAAAACTTCATTTCCGGAAACCTATGAAGCGATTTTTCAGCAATTTCTCAAACACAATCTCCCGAAAAGATATAAGAGCGCGAAACTGCAAGAAATAACAACAAGAATCCAAATGTATATCGAGTTAATGGGAAATAATGCGAGCACGGATTTGACTCCTATTTCCCATCATCTCCTTTCTTTTTTAAAGTTCGACGAAGCGAGCCAGCGCACCTATGAAATGAAAATCACGCTTCACCTCAGAAAAGTTTACACCTATCTTTTCGAAAGACTCATTTAAAGGAAATTTTATGCCGCAATACGGTGATTTAACCTATCTTGTTTCAGTAAAAGGCAAAAAAAAACTGCTCAGAATCAAAGAAAATGAAGATTGGCAAACACAGCACGGGCTTGTCCGCATGGAAGATATTGTCAATACCCCTTTCGGCGGAGAAGTAAAAAGCTCGCTCGGCGTGCCTTTCCGCGTTGAAAGGGTGGAACTTTTCGATTTGATTATGGGAATAAAACGCCAAACCCAAATCATGTATCCAAAAGACATGGGACTTATTTGCATGAAACTCGGGGTCGGAAACGGACGGACCATTTTGGAAGCCGGTTCCGGTTCAGGCGGACTTACCATTGCCCTTTCCTGGTTCAGCGGCGAAAAAGGAACCGTGCACAGTTTTGAAGCGCGTGAGGAATTTCATAAACTTGCCAAAAAAAATGTGGCATGGGCGGGTGTCGGTCACAATGTGCATTTCCACCACAGGGATATTGCCGACGGTTTCGGTATCGACGATCCTGAAATTTTAAACGGAAAAAAAGCTGACGCGCTCTTTTTGGATGTCCGTACGCCTTGGGATTATTTGGACCAGGCTTTAAAAGCCCTTGTCGATGGCGCGCCCATCGCCTTTTTGCTTCCTTGCGTCGATCAAGTTTCAACCCTGCTTCTCGCTCTTGAAAAGGGGCCTTTTGAAAATACGGAAGTTCTTGAAATTTTGGTGCGTCCGTGGAAAGCTGTTCCGGACAGACTGCGTCCTGCGGACAGGATGTGCGCCCACACATGTTTTTTGGTTTTCACAAAACACCAGCAAAAAAGCTCTGACTGGGATAAGCATATCAAACTCGGAACCCGTGAACGCAAACAATATGCGGCAAAAATGAAACGGTTGGGGCTTGATGCCGAAGAAGAGCAGGATTTTGACGAAAACGGCATTCAAGAGGAATAAACCTTTTTTCAAAAATGAAGATACCGGTCTAGACCCTGATTTTTTACAGCACAATGAACATAACATTGCAAAATATATCAAAAGCCTATGGCGGCAAAGACATTTTAGCTGATTTTTCCTTGGATGTCGTTGACGGCATGCGCCTTTGCGTTTGCGGTCCGAACGGAAGCGGCAAATCCACGCTCATACGCATCATGGCTAACGCGTCTCCTCCGGATGCGGGACGTGTCATTACTCCAAAAAATTGCCGTATCGGCTATGTGGAGCAAATCATTGAAGAAAGTGAACTAGATTCCGAACTGTTGGCTTGGGTGCAGTCCGCCTTGCCCGACTGGGGCGATTTTTGGCAGGAATGGGATAAAGCCCATAAGGAAAACGATGAGCAAACGCTGAACCGCCTTATGGCGAAACAACACGAATTGGAAATCCAATACGGCTATAATCCCGAACAAAAAGCCCAAACCGTCCTTTCCGGCTTAGGTTTCGATAAAAGCAAATGGACGCTCAGCCTGCGCAAACTTTCCGGCGGCTGGCGTGAAAGGGCGAAGCTCGCCCGTGTCCTTGTAGCCGGCGCGGATGTGCTTTTGCTTGACGAACCGACAAACCACCTGGATTTGGACGCAGTCGAATGGCTTGAAGAATTTTTGCTGTCTTTCAAAGGCTCCCTTATTTTTGTCGCCCACGACAGGGTCTTCATGGACCATATCAGTTCGCATATCCTCTATCTGGGCGCGTCAAAACCTATTTTGCGCAAAGCGACATTTTCCCAGTTTCTTGAAATGCAAGAGGAAATCGAAGAACAAAGGGAAAGGGAAGCAAAAAAACTGGCTGAAGATTTAAACCATAAAATGGAATTCATCCGCCGTTTTAAAGCCAAAGCAACAAAAGCAAGACAAGCCGCTTCCCGCCAAAAGCAGGCGAAACGTCTTGAAAAGGAAATGGAAAATTACAAGCCGGAGCCAAAAAGGCGCGAACTTTCTTTTAAATGGCCGGAAGCCTCCAAAAGTGAAAAAGTCGTTCTTTCTGTCGCTGATTTGTATTTTGAATTTCCTGACGGAGTAAGCTTGTGGAATAAACTCACGTTCACCCTGTTCCGCGGGCAGCGCATCGGGCTTGTCGGGCATAATGGCTGCGGAAAATCAACATTATTGAAAATCCTGGCAGGCAAATTGGCAAAAACAAGCGGACAAATCCAAATGGGCTCGCTGACGAAACCCGGCTATTACAGCCAACAGCAAACAGAAACCCTTGAATTGAAAGGCACTGTTCTTGGCGAGATGAGGCGGCTTTCCGACCCCCGCACCACGGAAGAGGAGTTGATGAGCGTGCTGGGTCTGTTCCTTTTAGGGCAAAATTATTTCGACAGACAAATTTCCGCCCTTTCAGGCGGGGAAAGAAGCAGGCTCGCTTTGGCTGTCTTATTTTTAGCCCGCTGCAATTTCCTCATTTTGGACGAACCGACCAACCACCTTGATTTGGAAAGCCGCGAAGCCTTGGCGGAAGCCTTGGAAAGTTTCGACGGAACAGTCCTTCTTGTCGCCCACGACAGGCATTTACTCTCAACCTGCGTTGATGAAATATGGGAAGTCACAAAGAACGGTTTTGTCATTTATGAAAACGGCTTTGAAGAATATGAAGAAAACCGCCAAAAAGAAAAGCAAAAAGCAAAAATTCATGCCATAGCCCAAAATCAAGCGCAGCAACCCGCCATAAAAACAAATCTCTCCCGCGAAGAACAAAAACGCATTAAACGTGAACAGGCGGAACAGCGTAACACCCTTTCACGGGAATTGAAACCTCTGCAGGAAGAATATGAAAAACTTGAAAGGCAAATGGAAACAACCCTTGAAAAGCAGACGGAAATAGAAGAACTGCTCGCCACGCAGGAAGTATACGAAGACGGACAGCGCGCAAGCCGGCTTTTAAAAGATTTTCATGCCATTCAAATCCAAGCGGAACAAGAATTGGAAACGTTGAGCGCGCTTGAAAAAAAGATCAATGCCTTAAAAGAAACGTTCCAAACCTTTTCGGAAAATTAGCCGCACGTCACGGCTCTTGCCCGACCATGAAAATAACTCCCTCCCTTGCAGTTCCTTCCTATGTCATTCCCGCTTCAACAAAGGAAAACATCCTTTTTTTGCAAGACAAGACAAAGGAAATTTCCTTGCTTTGTTTTGAACCGTCTCTCCCCGTATTGGAGGATTTGTCCTCTTTTCAAGGTTCCTGGCACCTGCATCTGCCCTATTCCGTTCCCCATGATTTTTATCATTCACCCGAAAAATACATGCAAACAGCTCCCGCTTATTCGGCTCAAACGCTTTGGAATAACGCGTGGCAACACGCCGGCACCTTGCGCGATATGGAAATTTTTGCCAAAAGCTGCATAAAAATCGCATTGCACTGCCAAAAACTCAACCTAAAATACTATGTTCTGCATTTGCCCGACAACCAAGAAAAAAACGCCGCCTCTTTTTTGGAATATTTTCTTCAGCAATGGCAAAAAGAACTTCCTCTTGAATTGTTATGTCTGGAAAATGTTAAAAACGCTTCCTATTTCGATTATGAAAAAATCATCCTTTCCTCTTCCTGTTCCCTTTGCTTCGACCTTGCCCACGCCCTGACCTACAAACAGGAAAACTGTCTGGAACAAAAAAAATTCATGGAAAAAGTCAAAATAGTTCATTGGTCCGCCCCTTTTGAAGAAAATACCCAACAATATGGCAAAGATAAACATTTAAACCTAAATCACTTGAAAAACCATGCAAGCTATTGTATAAAAACCTTAAAAAGCGTACCGCAAAACACAACCCATGTTTTGGAACTGTTTTCCTGGGAAGAAATTGAAAAATCCAAACAATTCCTTTTCCAGCTTTTTGACCGATGTTTTTAAGTTAAGGCGAAGAAATTATGGCGTATTTCCGTTTGCTCAATACACAGCTGACAAGCATCAACACCTTGCTTGCCAAAAGTGACAATTGGCTCATCCTTATCAATGCAGATCCCGATGCGATGGCCAGCGCCTTGGCGTTGCAGCGCCTTATAGGCAAAAAAGTCAAAAGCGTCCATATTGCAAGAATTAACGCAATCACCCGTCCTGACAATTTGGCGATGATAAAAAAACTGCATATCCATATGCGCAGCTGGGAACCGGGCATGCAAAAAAAATATCAAAAATTCGCCATTGTCGATTCCCAGCCTCATCACAGTCCGCTTTTTAAAAATATTCCCTTTTCCATAGTCATCGACCACCACCCGCTTCCCCACAAGGACAATCTTCCGCTTTTGGCTGAAAACAACGTTTACGATGTCCGCCCGGATTACGGGGCGACAAGCACCATGCTCATCGAATATCTTTATAATGCGCAAATCCGTCCGGGAAGGTATTTGTCAACAGCTTTGCAATACGGCATACGCACAGACACGGGCACATTCGGAAGACAAACGACGGAAGTCGATTTAAGAGCTTACCACTATATGCTCCGCTATGCCGACCAAAATCTTTTGACACAGATTTTGCGAAGCGAATATTTTCTTGAATGGCTTCCGTATTTTTCCCATGCCTTTGAAAAGCTCCGCCCTTGCGGGCTGGGACATTTCACCTATTTGACCAATGTGGAAAGCCCCGATATTCTGGTGGTTATCGCAGACTTCTTCCTACGGGTATACGGATTGAAATATATCATTGTTTCAGGCGTATACGAAAAAACAGCCATTTGCATTTTTAGGGGAAGCAAATACAACTTAGGCGAACTGGCTCAAAAATCTTTCAGCGACATTGGTTCGGCAGGCGGGCACACTTCCCTTGCACGAGCGGAAATTTCATTGAAAATGCTCAAAGAAAAAGACCCCGCTCTGCATATTGATTATCGAAGAAAAACATTTAAGACCGAAACCCATGAAAAAATCGAAGCCATACTTTTTAACATTTTAAAACAAAACGGTTCAGCACGGCAAATAACCAAATAAAAGAGGTGATTTTATGTTCAGCCAAGAATTTTTAACAAATCTTTTTCCACCGGAACGCACCAACGATTTCTTTGAAGCGCTTTTCGGCGATCCCGAAGACGGCGCTTATGACATAAAAATGAGCTACCAAGGCAAAGAAAACAAAACACTGAAATTTTATTTCGAACTGCACGCCCGCCCTAACCAATGCCTGCGCTGCAACCTTACAACCGGTCTGCCTCCTGTTTTTGAAAGACACCCCATTATCGCCGCCAAAGCCATGGCGGAAAAAATCGCCGAACACGCGGGCTTTGCAAACCACACATGGAAAATAGGGCAGACAATCCAGTACAGCGAAGCTGTCCACTATGTACCTTTATATGTGACGGAAGCTTGACTTCCATAGTTAAAAAGGGCTTTCTCAGCAAGCCCTTTTTAAAATATTTTCAAAACGCCTTTTCCATGGGACGGATTTTACCGTTCCGACCAAATCAGGCGTTTGTTTTTCACTTTCAGCCTGCCAAGCACCAAACCGTTCCATGCCATAAGGACGTTTTTTTCTTTAAAATCACAGGAAAAACTTTGCCCGGAAAGCAAACCTTTTATTTTTTCAAGACCGTCTTTCCCCTCGAAATGAGTCATGGGCAAATCCCCTGCCATGCGCACTCTCGGCGAAAGCTGCACCTCGTTGGATTTTCCCGCTTTCCCCATATACATTCCCTGCCATGCAAAATTCTGCGGAAAAAATTTCGCCTGACGGTGAACAAAATGCAGACTTTCCTTAAAGACGGCAATATCCCCGTATTCAAGATAGTTTTCCGCAATTCCCAGTTCCTGTACATATTTTCTTGCTAACGGCTCCCCCCATTGTCTTTCTTCGGGAATAAAACTCTCCCCGCCATTTTTTTTGCGTAAACGGGCGACAAAAAAACCCTGCGTATCGCCTATGCGCGGTGAAAGCCTCCATACACCGTCCATGCCGAGCATAGGTTCATCCATGACAAATTCCGGAAGAGGAGAAAGGTTTTCAAGCGTCAAACCAAGCTCTTCCTGAGCGAATTTCACTTGCGCTTCATTTTCTTCAAGATTGGTCGTGCATGTGGAATAGACAAGCACGCCGCCGGGTTTGAGCAAGCGCTCGGCATTTTTGAGCAATTCTCTTTGCAGGCTGACAAGGGGCAATGTCTTTTCTTCTTTCCATATTTCCATGACACGGGGATTTTTTTCAACAGTGCCCCAACCGCTGCAAGGCGGGTCAAGCTGAATAAAATCACAAAATCCGCCGGGAAGAGGAATATGCTGCCCTTCAAAACAGCAGGATGCCGTTTGAAATAAACCCATTTGCTGTAAATTTCTGCGAAGCGTCGCAAGACGCGGCGGTGAAACCTCGTTTCCAAGAACAAAACCCTCTTCTCCCACAATGTGCGCAAGCTGCCCTGTCTTGCTTCCGGGGCTTGCGCACATATCCAGCACAAAAGCCCCTCTGTCAGGCATGAGGGCGACAGGCGGAAGCATGGACGCTCTGTCCTGTATGTAAATAAATCCAAAAAAACCCGCTATGGAAGCCCCCAAAGAAAACGGTTCTTCAAGCAAACGGCAGGCGGAAGAAAAAAAATCTTCCTCTTCCCATGAAAAACCTTGCAAAGAAAGCATTTCTTCTACAACTTTCCGTTCTTCGCCTTTACAAACAAATCGAAACGATCTTTTATACTGCTTCATAAAATTACCTGTGAGCTATTGCTTGCAACAATCATAAAAACAAGATATAAGTTGAAAATCTTGTTAAGACAAGAAAAAGAAACTATCAATCATTTGACATCCATAGGAGAATATATGCGTATTCCTGTTTTACCGGCTGCTTTTCTTGGTCTTTTTGCTTTTGTACAAAATGCCCATGCAGCAGACTATGCCATTGCACAATTCCAAGTAAACGGCTCCAACAGTTATCAATATCTTAAAAATGCCGTCCCGCCGATGTTCAACACGCGTCTTTTTGCCGCCGGGATGAACGAACCGGTTCCGACACAAGACAGTCTTGCCAATTCCGCTTCCCCTAAATCACAGAAAGAAGCGCAGGAACTTCGCAAAAAGCACAAGGCTGATTACCTTATTTACGGAACGGTCAGCGTTATCGGTGACACGGCAAGCCTGGATGTGAGCGTTGTCGGCGACAACAATTATTTTTGGCAAAAATCATCACAAAACAACGTCAATAACCTTCTTGCGGGTATCAATGCCGTTGCGGGCAACATCAATCAGGAAGTTTTTAAAACAAGCGGCGCAGCACCTGCTCAAGCGCGAAGCGCGGCACAGGGAAGTTCCTTTATCAATGCGGAAACCGGCGCTCCAAGCACGAATTATTTAAACCCCGAACTGCGCTATCAAGGTGTTGAAGAAAACAAATTCCGTTCCCAAACCCAACCTTTTGAATCCACAGGCATGCAGGTTGCGGATTTCAACGGCAACGGTTTTAACGAAATATTGCTTGGCAGTGAAAACGAAGTCATCATTTATTCATACAATGACAACCAATTGAAAGAACTTGCCCGCAAAAAGCTCTATTCTTCCGCCAATATCTTACGCATAAGCACATTTCCCCATAAAGGAAGAAATTATATTGTCGTCGCGACCTGCGATGAAACCAACAACGATGCAAGAAGCTATATTCTGCTCTTCAACGGCAAACAAATCCAAGAAATCGCCAATACCCGCTATTACCTGAACGTTGCAAAAACAAGCGCCCATGGAGACCCCGAACTTATCGGACAGAACGCCGATGCGACGCGTTTCGTGAAAGGTGCCGTGTTCAGAATAAATTTTGATGGAAAAAACATCTCCAAAGGCACAAACCTCAGCTCCCTGCCTTCAAAAGCCGATGTGTTCAACTTCACCTATGTGCCTTCTTCCCAAGACAGCGGCGATGTTATCGCTGTCATTGACGACCAGGACCGCCTGAATATTTTCAGCACAAGCGGAAAACTCCTTTCCAAAACGGAAGAATATTATGCCAGCACGGCAAACCGCGTATCCGTAACGCGTGATATCGGCGGATTTGTTTCCCAAGAAGGTAAAATTGACGCTTCCTACCATTATGTTCCAAGTGCAATTAATGTGGTTGATATTGACAATGACAACAACTACGAACTGATTGTGACAAAACCCCTCAGCGTTGCCGCCAATCTTTTAAATAACTACCGCAATTATGCGCAAAGCGAAGTTCATGCCTTGCTTTGGGACGGTGTCGGCGCCAACCTTTTATGGAAAACCCGCCGTATCAAAGGAACCGTCGCTGACGTGAAAATCGCCGACCCCAATAACGACGGTGTCCTCGACCTTGTCGTCAATGTCAACACCTACCCCGGAACAATGGGAATAAGCAAAATCAGGACCTTCGTAACCCTCTACCCCTTGGATACCAATAATATCAACACTGACGCCATCAATTTTGCAGAATGAAAACCGCCCGCTTTTCGCGGGCTTTTTTTCCGATGAAAAATGGTTTGGAGAAACTGTTATGCATAAAAACACGCAATTGCCGGAAGTCACCTTTTCAACCTTTATCCTTTCGCTCGCCTCATCAACCCTTATGCATTTGGGGGAAGTTCCCAATCCCGACACGGGCAAAACAGAAAAAAACATTCTTTTGGCGAAACACAGCGTCGACTTGCTCAATATGCTTGAAGACAAATTCAAAAACGGACTGAACGCCGACGAACAAAAACTTCTTCAAGATATTCTCTATGAAGTGAAAATCAAATACATTCAACAAGCATAAAAAGGAAAAACAATGTATAAAGCAGGACTTATCGGCGTCACGGGCTATACGGGCATGGAACTGGCAAGAATTTTGGCGACACACCCGCAAATAGAACTTACGCACGCGACCTCAAGACAAGAAAGCGGCAAAAAAATCGAAGACCTGTACCCTTTTTTACGCTCTTACAAAATCGGCTCGGTTTGCATAAGCGATTATGACGCCCAAGAACTCGCAAAAGAATGCGACATCATTTTTCTTGCCGTGCCGCACGGAACAGCCATGCAAAGCGCGGGCGAAATTTTCAGCATTGCGAAAACATTGAATAAAACGATAAAAGTTATTGACCTATCCGCAGACTTCAGGATTAAAAATCCTGAAACCTATGAAGCATGGTATCGAATCAAACATACGGAGCAAGACCTTTTAACCCGGGCCGTTTACGGACTTTTCGATATTTATGCGGACAGCATAAAAAATGCCGATCTCATCGCAAACCCTGGCTGCTACCCCACAGCAAGCATTTTGGGGTTATATCCTGCCCTGAAAAATGCCCTTATACAAAACGATATTGTTATCGACGCAAAATCAGGAACAAGCGGAGCAGGCAGAAAAGCCCAGGTATCAAGCCTTTTTGGTGAAGTTTATGATAATTTCCGCCCTTACTCCATCGGCGGAAAACACCGGCATACCCCGGAAATCGAGCAGGAACTCTCCGCCGTCGCCCAAAAAGAAATCTTTGTTTCTTTCAACCCTCATTTGCTTCCCATTGAACGGGGCATTTTAAATACCATTTATGCTCCGCTTGCGAAAGATATTTCTGCGGAAAAAATTCACGCCCTTTATGCCGGCGAATACGAAAACTCCCCCTTTGTGCGGGTTCTGCCTTCAGGGCAATTGCCGGAAACAAGGAACGTACGGGGATCTTTATTCTGTGACATCGCCATAAGCGTTGATATAAGAACCAATAAGCTCATCATCGCCTCCGCCATCGACAACCTTGCCCGCGGCGCGTCCATGCAGGCTGTCGCCAATGCAAACCTTTGCTTGGGCTTGCCTCTTGCGGCAGGTATCAATAATGCCCCCTTATGTCCGTAAGCAAGTATTTTTTCACAAATAAGCTCACGCCGTGGGCTTTTTTTCTTTAAGGTAAATTCAAAAATTACATTTTTGTTATCGCCATTACATTATTTTTTCTTGATTTTACGGAATATTTGCTATAAATTTCAACTTTCACACATTTTTAACAACATTAATGTTTAAAAAGGATTTGTTATGGATTCTACTGCTGCAAAACCTTCCGAATGGAATTTCCAACTTCCGCAAATCAACCCGGACACGATAAAACTTTCCCATACCCCGCGCAAAGCGCGTATTGATGATGTCAACGCCATGTCAACGCTTATCAATGAATTTGCTTCCGCCAAAATCATGCTTGCGCGCGGACCGCTTTACCTTTATCAGAGCATTCAGGACTATATGCTCATAACAGGCGAAGCAGACGGAAAGGAAGTCGTTGTCGCCTGCGGCGGACTGCACGTTTTATGGGAAGATCTTGCGGAAATACGCTCTGTGGCAGTGCACCCCGCCTTGCAAAACCGCGGGCTCGGCAAACTTCTGATTGACGCCCTTAGAGAAAATGCGAAAAGTATAGGTGTTAAAGACTTGTTCGTGTTTACGCTCGCGCCTAAATTCTTTACCTCTGTCGGCTTCAGCGAGATGCCCCGTGACTCAATCCCCCCTGTTGTCTGGTCCGAATGTTCCAAATGCCCCAAGTTTTATAAATGTGACGAAATCGGCATGATTCAACACTTATAGGATTTCCATGAAACCATTAACTGTCATAAAATACGGCGGTCACGCCATGAGCGATCCCGTCCTCAATAAAGCCTTTGCCCAAAATATCAGCCTTGCCCGCGAAAAATGGGATATTGTCATCGGGCACGGCGGAGGACCGCAAATCAATGCACTTCTTGGCAAACTGAACATTGAAAGCTCTTTTAAAAACGGTTTGCGCATCACTAACGCCGAAGCCATGAAAGCGGTTGAAATGGCTCTTTGCGGCGATGTGAACACGTGGCTCGTAAGCTTGTTATGCAAAGAACACTGCAAAGCTGTCGGACTGACGGGCAAAGACGCCTGCACGCTTCTGGCAAAAAAAAATGCCGATACCGAGCTTGGCTTTGTTGGCGAAGTGACACAGGTCAATCCGAACCTTTGCCGTATTTTGCTTGAAAACGATCATATTCCCGTTGTCGCCCCTATCGGCTATGAAGAAAACACGGCAAACAGCCTCAATATCAATGCGGACACGGCAACGGGCGCTTTGGCGGGAGCTTTGAAAGCGGACGTTTTTATCCTTGTCACTGATGTCGCAGGAGTTTTGGATAAAAACAAAAATCTCTTGCCTCACCTCGAGTTATCACAAATCCAAGCCCTAAAAGCTGATGAAACCATTTACGGCGGCATGCTTCCAAAAATTGAAAGCTGTGAACACGCCATTGACAAGGGCTGCAAAGCCGCCCTTATTTTTGACGGGAAAAATGCAGCAAACGTATCCGTTATTTTAAATGAAGTGTACTACGCTCTTTCGCACAATGATTTTTCAAAACTCAATTACGGAACACTGATTACCCAATAAGGAGAAGATATGGCTGTTTCTTTAATCGGCAGAGATTTTTTGAAAATTGCGGATTTTACAAAAGAAGAATTACTCTATTTGCTCGATGTTGCGGCTTTTTTAAAAAAAGCCAACAAATCCGGCACGGAACAAAAATATATGCAGGGCAAAAAAATTGCGCTCATTTTTGAAAAAGACTCCACAAGAACACGCTGTTCCTTTGAGTGTGCCGCTTTTGACCAAGGCGGACACGCCATTTATCTGAGCAGCGGTTCGCAAATCGGCAAAAAAGAGTCCATGGCGGATACGGCGCGCGTCCTTTCCCGCATGTTCGACGGTATCGAATACCGCGGTTTCGGACAGGAAATTGTCGAAACTCTTGCCCGATATGCCGATGTGCCAGTTTGGAACGGGCTTACGAACGAATCCCACCCCACGCAGATTTTAGCGGATTTTCTCACCATGCGTGAGCACAGCACAAAAGATTTAAACGAAATAACGTTCGCCTATATCGGCGATTCCCGCTTCAATATGGCAAATTCCCTTATGCTCGGCGCTTCCATCATTGGCATGGATTGCAGAATAATTGCTCCCAAATCCTTGCAGCCCGAACAAAAATATCAAGACATGGCGCAAAAATTCGCAGAAAAATCCCATGCGAAAATCACCATTACGGACAATATCGAAGAAGGTGTTAAAAATTGCGATTTCCTCTATACCGACGTATGGGTTTCCATGGGAGAACCGAAAGAAGCTTGGGCTGAACGCATCGCCCTTTTAAAACCCTATCAAATCAACAGCCGTGTCATGGCGCTGACCCAAAACCCAAATTGTAAGTTTCTGCACTGCCTGCCGGCTTTCCATGACAGAAACACCACTATCGGCGAAGAGATTTATCAGGAATTCGGCTTGGACGGAATCGAAGTCAGCAATGAAGTATTTGAATCGGATGCTTCCATTGTTTTTGATGAAGCCGAAAACCGCCTGCATACGATTAAAGCCGTAATGGTTGCAAGTTTTGCAGACGTTCTTGGATAATCGTGCAAATGTTTAAGCTTTTAACCGGCATTTCATACAACAACCGTACATAACTATTTTAATCGATACAAAAAACAGCCCTATGACAGAGTTATGACCATCATAGGGCTGTTTTATTTTGGTTAACCTATTGTTATTCTTCACTGTCCTGCGGCAATACAAAATCACCTTCAAGCTTTGAAACAAAAAGCGCACCGGTTGCGTCACCAAGAACGTTCAATGATGTTCTCATCATATCAAGTATTCTGTCAACGCCGGCAATAACGGCAATGGCTTCCAGCGGAATGCCGACTTGCGTAAATACCATGGTGATCATAATCAAAGCGGCCCCGGGAACACCGATACTGCCGATAGAAGCGAGCACAGCCATAACAATGATGAGAAGCTGTTTGTCAATGGTTAAATCAATACCGTATAACGCAGCGGCAAAAATACCCGCAACTCCCATGTAAATCGCGGCACCGTCCATATTGATGGTATTGCCCAAAGGAATCATAAAACTGGAAACAGGTTTTGAAGCACCGAGCTTTTGCACGCTTTGCAGGTTTGTTGAAAGGGCTGCCGCACTGGATGTGCTTGTGAACGCAATAAGCAAAGGAGAAGCGATACCTTTGAAAAATTGTCTGATTTTCAAACCGGTGAAACGGATACATGGGACATAGCATAAAAGGATATGCAATATGCAGGCAATAAACATAGTGATAATAAGCTCAAGCAGAGGCAGCAAAACATCCAAGCCATACGTACCAACGGTAAAGGTCATCAAGCCAAAAACTCCGATTGGAGCATAATACATAATGGCAGTTGTAATTTTAAGCATTATTTCCGCCAAGCCTTCAAACATGCGAAGAACAACTTCACACTCTTTCTTCAGTGTGCTGCAAGCCATACCGACAAAAAGAGCAAAGAAAATAACCTGCAGCATATTCCCCTTAGTGAGTGCTTCAAAGGGATTTAACGGAATAATATCCATAAAGACTTTTAAAAGTGAAGGAGGATTTACATTAAGAGCCTTAACTCCTTCCGTCGAAATGGTAAGACCTACACCCGGCTGAATTACATTCGCAATAACAACGCCGATGGTAACGGCGATAGCAGTTGTTCCAACATAGTAACAAAGCGTTTTTACCGCAATATTGCCAAGCTTATGCAAATCGCCGACAGAACTGGCACCGGCGACCAATGTTGTGAAAACAAGCGGAACAACAACCATTCTGATGAGAGTAATAAAGATGTCCCCAAGAGGTTTGAAATACGCAGGGCTAATGCCGACAGCAGAAACAATCAAACCGCAAACACAACCTAAAACCAATGCCAAAAGCATTTGTGTTGTTAAACTTATTTTCATAAGTTCCTCCTTGTTAGAATAAATGAAATATATATTTTTAAACTTATATAATGTCGACATTATATTATTTTATTCACATAGTCAATACAAAAAGTATTTATCCATGATATGTTGAAAAAATTTCGTATAAATTTCTTTATAAAATAAATAATTATCATAAGATGAAAATAAAATGGCTCAGCATGAAAAATGATATTGATACGGATTTAGAGATAACCCGTTTTAAATAATTTATGAAAGTTTTATTTTAATCACACAGCCGCAAAGTCTTGTTTATTGCTTATAACAAGAAAATTTTCACGGTATTTAATGAGAATAGAGAATAACATTTTGTGATTTTTTTAACTTATATTCCATGAACTGACATTCAGAAATAACGGCAGGATTAATAAAATCATATCAAATGGCAGTAAGAATACCATTTGCATTTCGGTTGAAAAATAAACTCTATTTAATAAGAACGGGCAGGGATATGTTTCTAAATTATTTAGCATTATCTAAGTAACATATCATAATAAAAATATGAAAAACAGGCAGACACGATTTTGAACTTGGGCAGTTTCACTCTTTGGAGGCGGGAAAGTCGGCACTTTGCTGTAGAAGAATGAAATCGAAGGGAATGCCCGGTTTTACATCTTGTTAGCCATTACGGCAATTGATAATGGAGCGCTTGACAACAGAAAACAGAAAGTGTATTTATTTAATGTCGACATTGCTATTATTTAAAGTTGATATAAAAAAATCATTGCGAACGGCAAAGCTCTTAAATCACTAAATCCTTATCCACAAGCTATTCAATTCAGCAGGTTAGCATGATTCCCGGGCAATTGGAAATCATCTCCTGAAATGAAAAACTTGCTGAAAACGCGTAAAAACTCAGGCAGAACAAACGTTAACATACTATATTCCTTTGGAATGAGACGAAAAAACAAAACATTGAAGAGGTGTAAAACCAACCGTAATCATAGCGAAATTGGGCGATTATAAAAATATCAGCACAATATATTCAACCAACAGTATTCAATAAAAAATTTTCCGGCATATTTCGCAGTGCTAATCACCGATTATTTTTAAACGCTTTGATTGGAATTGAAAGTATTGCCGCTTTGTAAAACGGGATTAAACTAAGGAGAACAAAGCATGAATTCAGCACAATTTCCACGCCGCGGACATACGCAGAAAATATACGCTTGCCCAAAATCTTTATTAATATGAAACAAAGAGAGCCGGATAGATGAAAAATGAAACGGGTGCCACCACTGCAAAATGCATAGGCGTATTGGGCGGACTGGGTCCATATGCGGGGCTTGATTTCGTGCATAAGATTTTTGACTGCACCAATGCCGCAACAGACCAAGAACACTTGCCTGTTCTTTTATACTCGTTTCCCAATGCCATTCCCCCGCGGGTGGAGTTTTTGCTGGGAAAGACAACGATCAACCCCGGTTATGCCATGGGAGAATTGTTGGTGCGTTTGGCAAAAGCCGGAGCAAGTGTTATCGGTATTCCCTGCAATACCGCTCACAGCGCCTCCATTTTGGATGTCGCGCTTGATATTTTATACAAATCGGGCTTTCAGGGGCAATTTGTGCATATGATTGCAGAAACGGCAAACCATATCCGCACGGCATACCCGACTGCCCAAAATGTGGGAGTCCTTTGCACGCAAGGAGCATATCACTCCAAAGTCTTCGATATGCATTTCAATAGGTATGGATTGAATGTTTCATATTTGGAAGATGAAGGAAGGGCCCTTTTACAAAACGCTATCAGCAATTCAAGTTATGGAATTAAGGCTTTTTCAAGTCCCGTAACGGACAGGGCAAAAAATGATGTTGAATTGCAGGCAGCACACTTGGCAGAAAAAAATGCCGATTGTATCATCATGGGCTGCACAGAACTTCCTCTGGCGTTATCCGGCACGGATTTCCAAGGCATTCCTTTGTTAGACCCCACAAAAATTCTGGCTGAAAGTTTAATTAAGGCTTTCGATGCAACAAAACTGAAACATAACCATTAAAAAGACCTCTCTCCTCTGTATGCGAATACTCTCCGGGCTATCTTGAATAGCCCTTTTTTTGCGGTTAAAGATATGCTGCTGATAAAATCTTTAAACAAAACAAAATATAAAACTTTTATTGACCTATCCTGTAACCATACAAAATCCGGAATTTGATTTAACCCAAAAAGAACATGCAGACAGACTGCAAAAATTGACCGACAAAATTAAAGAACACGGACTTGACATCATCGGTATTCCAAAACTGTCAAACTTTGAATTAATATTCTCCTACGACAGCATATACCACCTTAATGCCGAAGGTGCAATGCTAAGGACTTTATATGTTGCAGACACAATAAATTGCTATCTTGCAAACAAAACGCAAGAAATTCCAGACATGGAAGAATATAAAAAACAAAGAAAAGCGGAAGCGAAAAAGATGTTAGAAAAGTATAGGAAATTAGGATATTATCCTGAATAATATTAATAAAATTTTTCCGTAAAAAAACTCGGCGGTATGCCGAGTTTTTATTTTTATCAACCTAGGGGATATTTCCCAATTAATTTAATATGTTTCATTTGAAAATTTTTTATTTTGTATAGTATGCCATGAATACTTGCAGCGGATTTCAACCCGACAAAAGGCAAGCTAACGAAGAAAAATTCCCTCTTTGCTCTCACCCTTGTTTCATTGTCTTTACCCGTGACGGCTAAGGAGCCGAAACCCCGACTTTTACCCGATTTCATTCTTTTACAGCAAGAAGCTGACGCTCCCGCCCCTAAAGAGTGAAACTGTCCGAATTTTAAAAAGTATCAATCAGGGATTTTATCCATATTTTCAATAACAAAACGGATAGCTTCTTCCGTATTTTTCACTTCTCCGATAACCTGCGCGTTAAGCAAGGCTTCGCGAAGTCTGCCGACTTTCGGACCGGGAGCAAGATTGGTGTATTCCATAATCTCATTGCCGTTGAGCAGCGGTTCACGCATGGACAGCGGTGTTGTACCGCGTTCCATAAACTTGATATTATGGTTGAAGTTTGTATAATTTCCGTTAGGAATAGCTTTAATTTGAGCCCGCGCAAGCTCGATGAGCCGTTCCTGATGAGGCAGTTCCAAGAATTTTTGCATGCCTCTGTCCGTCATCATGGACTGAAAACGGATTTGATTGCCGATAATCGCACAAATCGTATCAATATCATCAGACTCAAAATGCATGCGGTATAAGATTTTACGGGTTATTTTCGCCCCTATTCTATGAAATTGCGTAAAATACCAACGGTCGTCAACCCTTTCCGCCGCATAGGCTTTTCCGATAGCGTGGAATAAGACCGCCACAGCTCCGACCCAATCATAGTGCAGTAATTCTTCCGGATAATATTTTAAACAGCGTATGGTAAAATCAAAAACACTTTCTTCATCGTTCGTTTTTTTATTGGTATGTTGTTTCACCGCAGTCAGCGCGCCAAGTTCCGGAATAATTCCGTGCAGGATAGAACTTTCTTTCAATAATTCAAAAAAGCGCCACATGGATTCCGCCGAAACCAAACGCCATTCTTCAACAAAAGCATGCCCGGAAATATAATTGACGATATTGCTTGCATTTTTCACAATAGCAACCCATGTATTCGGGTCTATGGGCAAATCATAGTTTGCAGCAAAGCGCAGAGCCCTGATAGCAAGCACGTAATTTTTGTTCAGCGTCAAATGAGGAATGCCCTGCAATTTTATATAACCGCATGAAAAATCAGCAAAAACTTCATCAGACCGCATGAAATTTTCCGTGCTTACAACAGCTTCATACAGTTCCGGATTATACTTTTTGAGCTGGGTTACCATACGTTGTGTAAAAAACTTGCGTAAAGCCTCGGGGTGCGCATCAGCAGAGCAGTTGATAGGATAAAAGCGGAATATGCAGCCGGATTCCCCTTTTAAAACCGCAAGTTCGCCCGGCTCTTCGGATTCATCAAGATTGGGGAAAAGTTTTTGCAATGTTTCCGCATCAACATCACAGGCAATGGAAAATTCCTGAATATTTAAAAGTGCATTAATTTCATTCTGCAATGCCGTATTAATTAAATATGCATCATAACCGTTTCTCAATATTGTTTTGCAAATCGCTTTTGATTCACTCATTGGCATAAAACACACCTCTGCAAGGAATATGTAATTTTATATCATGGCGTTTCTTCAAAAACAAGTGAAAACATAAATTATTTTAACTTTTCTCCGCTGGCTTTTTTTTTCATTTTGGAATATACTGTTGGCGTTATAATTCTTATACGGAGCAATTATGATTTTAGCAGACATTCATACCCATACAAACTATTTCCACGGCAAAAACACTGTTCAGGAAATGTATAACGCCGCTGTCGACAGCAACTTGCAGTACTATGGATTTTCCGAACATACCCCGCTTCCGGAAGGATTTTCCTGCCTTCTTTACCAAGAGGGGGATATGAATATTGCATTTGAAAATTACGTGAACGACGTCTTAACCCTTAAGGAAAAAGCCGCTGATTACAATAAAGAAAATCTTTGTCAAATTCCGGAAGTCCTGCTGGGCATGGAATTGGACTTCACCCCGCAGTATCCGGATTACATGGACAACCTTATAAAAAAATATCCTTTTGATTATGTGATCGGCACCATCCACTTTGTCGGGGAACAAAACATCGGACTTTGGAACGCAGAAGACGCCAGCCTTGAGGAAAAATACGCTTTTTTTGAAGAATACTACGATTATATGATAAAACTGGCAGCATACGGAAAAACCGATATCATCGCCCATCCCGATTTTGTAAAAATACACTGCATAGACAGTTTCCATGCATGGTTAAAAACAAAACGCGCCGATGAATGTTTGCACGAAACCTGCAAAGCCGTAAAAAAATCAGGCATGGTTTTGGAAGTTTCCACAGGCGGGCTGAAAAAAGCCTGCGAAGAAATACATCCGTCACCCAAAATTTTAGAAATTGCAGCAAGTTACGCTATTCCTATCAGCTTTGCTTCCGACACGCACAATATCAATACCGTGGCGTATAAATTTGAAGAACTGGCTCATTTTGCACGCCAATTCGGCTATAAGGAACATACTATTTTTATTAACCGCCAGCCTATCCAATTAGCGTTTTAATGATTTTTCAATTTCTTGTTCCCATATCCCTTGCGGTTTGTATCGTCTTTGCATGGGGGGCGTATACCCTGCCCTTTTCCTCCAAAGGGAAATGTTTTTTCTTTGCGCTTAATGTGTTTGGTTTAGCCTATATCATTCCCATCGGACCTTTTCTCGACCCTGCACGCTATTTGCCCTATCCGCTTGTTCTCGGTTTGGCATTGCTCAGCGCATTCGCCTTTTTTTATTTTTGGATAAAAATAATGCAAATAGGCATTGCAATAATTTTATTCATTATTTCAATATGGTATAAAAAAATAAAGTCCATCCGGCATGCCGCTTTCACATCCTGCAAGGTCAATATCCTCCTTATTTCAATCTGTCTTATTACCGCCCCTTACAGCGTCTATGAAACGACCAAAGTTCCGCGCGTGAAACATGTGACGCTGAAGTATGAAACGCTTCCGAACGAATTGGAAAATTATACGATAGCGCTGATTACAGACACGCATACCGGCTTGATTTTCCAAGAAAAATGGCAGGAAAATGTTGTGCGGAAAATAATGGAAACCAAACCTCAATTAATAGTCCATACGGGTGATATAGGCGATGTCAAACCGCAAGACATAAAAAAACACCTTGCCCCGCTCAAAAACCTTTCCGCTCCTGACGGGGTATACTATGTTTTCGGCAATCACGAAAACTACCATACGCTTGCATACTGGCAAAATTTTTTCAAAGAAAACAATCTCAATGTCTTGGAAAATGAACCCATTCAAATCCATGAATATTTATCCCTTACCGGGGCGAGCCCGCGCCTGCGGAATTTTCCCGCTGACACGGCAGAACTGCTGAAAACCATTCCTAATCAAGGATTTAAAATATTTTTGGACCATTATCCGGCCAGCTTCAGAAAAACAGCTCCCCACATCGATTTGCAGCTTTCCGGGCATACGCACGGCGGAACAGTTTTTTTCCTCGCCCCTGTCGTCAAAAAATTCAATGCAGGCTTTGTAAGCGGAATATATGAACAAAACAAGGCGAAACTTTATGTCAGCAGCGGCACAGGAATTTGGACGTACACCGCTTTCAGGCTTTTTGTCCCCAGCGAAATCACGCTCATCCATTTGACAGGAAACGATAATAGGGGGCACGAAAACCGATAAGCGACCGATTTTTTTTTAAACACGGCTTCCTGCAACCGCAGTTTAATGGCGAATAGCGATCGGTCTATTCTCAAGCAAATATCCGATAAAAACTGTTGATTTCATCCAATTTGCAATACTTACGGCAAACAGGAAAGGAAAAATATCAAATGGAATTTGTAAAAATTATTGACAACGATAAAATAAAATACATGGATTTGCTGCTTATCGCGGACGAACAAGCGGATATGATAGAAAAATATTTGTACCGGGGGGAAATGTTCGCTTTACGCGATGATAACGAAATAAAAGCGGTCTGCATTGTCACGCAGGAACAGTCCGGCATTTATGAGATTAAGAACATTGCCGTTGTCCCCCTGTACCAGCGAAAAGGATACGGGCGAAAACTCATCTCGTTCATTGCCGATTACTGCAAAAATGGCGCGGAATTATACGTCGGCACAGGCGATACCCCTGCGACACTCCATTTCTACGAAAAATGCGGTTTTGAAAAATCCCACGTTGTCAAAAACTTTTTTACGGACAATTACGACCACCCCATATACGAAAACGGACAACAGCTAATGGATATGATTTATTTGAAAAGAAAACTGTAAAGCATACCTCCCCACAATAAATCAAAAGCATTTCCCGCGGCGGGATAACCATGAATTTTGAATGATAGTGAGGCGTTTTTATGAAAGAACATTCAATAAGATTATAATAACCAATAAAAAATATTCCGATATAGTCCGGGCAAGATATTCGGACAATTCAAATCCCCCTATGCCGGCAATGGTCAGCAAGATACGGCAAACAATCACCCTCGGTAATTCACAGCATTCCCCGCCGTTTCGGGCGTTTTTCATATTTCCGCCATTTCCTTTTAGCATTCAGCCAATTCTCATTTACTTCTTTTCCCCCCATTCTCCTTTCAATTCCTGCGATAAAAAATGCAAATTTGCATTTACCGTTAGCAATGCGGGTTCAGCATGACATTTGCGGCTTCCGGCGCATTTTATTTTTTATCTCCACTTCCCAAAAATCAATGTGCCCGCTTTAAAGAAAAAAAAGGAAAAATTTCTTTTTCCTTTCCTCTTTTCATGCAAAATTCACCTTGTTCTTATTTTAATGCATACATCCACACATAACATCAACGGGGAATCAATGGGGCTTGGAATTTTTTCCTGTCCAACTTTCAATAATAAGTTCAAGTAAAACAATACCTTGCACATGTTCAACATCAAAATATGCATTATAAAGTTCCGTATCCACTGCGCTGGTGTGTTTTTCGTTCTTGTCATAAAAGGAATTATGCTTTGTAACACATTGTAATGCATAAATTTTTTCATTCTCATCATCAATAATCCGCATAGTTCCGGTACCGCAAACAGACTCAAAAACCATGGAATAATCGCAAACGCTTTTACCTCTGTAAATGCTCACATCTCTTTCAATTTCAAAAGCGACATGAGGATTTTTCATAATCAAATCAAGCTTTTTTCCGCTCTTAGCCACATGAAAATAAAGGGATTTCTTATTTCCCTGATGGTCAAAACCATAACAAAGCGGCACAATATAAGGATATTTTTCATCATGGAAAGCCACATGGCAAATACGTGCATTTTGAATAATACGTAAGATTTCATCTTCGGAAGTGATTTCTTTATCTTTTCTTCTCATCGGCATACTCCTTATCGGTAAAAATGAGTATACAAAAAAAGCGCCGGAAAAACTAGCGCTTTTTTTATCATGAGCTTTTAAAATTTATTTTAATGCTTGCGTCTGTCGTTCAGCATTTTTACCGCGCAGAACTTGCCGCACATTGCGCAAACTTCTTCGTCCTTATGCGGAGCGCGGCGGGCTATAACAGCCTGAGGGTCAAGAGCAGCCTTTGTCATTCCGTCCCAATCAAGAGCTTTTCTCGCTTTGTTCATAGCGTTTTCACGCTCGACAGCATGCTTTCTGCCAAGAGCCAATTCCCCTGCCTGGGCTGCAATCTTGGAGGCGGTGACACCTGCCATGACATCATCGACATTAGGCAATGCCAAGTGCTCCGCCGGCGTTAAATAACAAAGGAAATCAACCCCAGCCTGCACGCCAAGGGCTCCGCCGATAGCGCCTGCGATATGGTCATGTCCTGCGGCGCTGTCCATTGTAAGCGGTCCGAGCACATAAATGGGAGCATTATAGGTCAGCTGTTTAATAATCTGAATATTGGACGCAATTTGGTGCATGCGGACGTGTCCGGGACCTTCAATCATAGTTTGCACACCTGCTTCACGGCTGCGGCGGACAAGCTGTCCGAGAGTTATCGCTTCTTCGATTTGCGCGGCATCGCCGGCGTCATCGCCGCCGCCGGGACGAAGCGCGTCGCCAAGAGAAATAGTGACGTTATGTTTCAAACAAATTTCCAATAATCTGTCATAATTGACCAAAAGAGGATTTTCTTTATCGTTGTCAAGCATCCAGCGGGCAAGCATGGAACCGCCGCGGGAAACAATGCCCATGACCCTGCCGTATTTAGGGTCCGTATCATCGCCGAATTGTGCGCCTTTGCGGGTAATGCCGCAGTGCAAAGTCATATAATCGACGCCTTGTTCGGCTTGCTTTTCAACTTCCTTGAACAGCATTTCAGGGTCCATGGAAGAAATGGGCATATCCTTGTCCAAAATTTGCTGCCCTACGGCATACATAGGCACGGTTCCGATAGGTTTATGCCAAGAGGCGATCATGGTTTTACGGATGGAATCCAAATCACCGGAAATGGATAAATCCATAATCGTATCGGCGCCGACTTCAACGCATGCTTTAATTTTATTTTTCTCGGAATCAAGACAATGGGTCAACGGAGAAGTTCCGATATTGGCATTTACTTTAACCCGTGCAGGCTGCCCGATCATAATGGGTTCGAGATTAGGGTGGTTCGGATTGCCGAGCATGACCATTGTTCCGGCATTGATACCGGCTTCAAGCTCTTCAACGGATAAGCCTTCATACGCAGAAAGAGCTTTCGCGTGTTTGTCAAAAAGAGTTTTCAACACTTTGTTTTTAGATAACATACTTACTTCCTTTTGACGCTATAAAAAAAGCGTCATGAAATTATGACGCAAGGGAGCTTTCCTACGGCAGAATAACCTGCGTCAGGTTCAAAGGGTCAGGAAAAATTTCCTATCTCAACCTTTCGGTCCCCCTAGCAACATTTCTTTTATATACCAGTTTGCTTTTGTTAGCAATAATTTTTATTTGATACGAGTTTCAAATCAAATTCCATGCTGCATAACTATTTTTATTTTTATAAAAGTATAAAAATACGTATTTTATTATTTGAGATTTAATTTATCATGCTTCTATAAAATCAAAAATAAATTTTATTCTCATATTAATTATAAAATATTGTATCAATATTCAATACAAATACTATTCATTCAATTTTTTATAAATAAAAATAAAAATCAAAAAAAAATAATACAGTATAATTATATGCAAACATACGAGAAAAAGAATAGGCAGAAAGTATGTATGAAAATTGATTTTGCAATAAAAACCACAATTTTTTCCTTTCAGCCATCCATGAACGCAGACAGGTGAGGTTAAACGGAACGGCAGATGCCCTGCGGACGGGTCAGCACACATTGTTCTTTCTGTGAACATATCTTTTTTCTGTCACAGCGCCGCAGTGAAATTTTCCTCATATCATCACTTCTTTTCAGCTATATTTCTTTACGGCGAAACTTTGGAGCAGCGATACTGTGACGCCTGCAATCCCATTTGATATGAAATGAGAGCTGACATTAATTCATACGGCGCCGCTCTCCTTTGATTTGAATGACGACCCCACCGGAATATAGGAAAATCAGGTAATACTCCCCCAAAAAGACTCCCGCATCCAAAAATTTTCGTTCCACCGGCTTAGCCGGTATATTTTTATGCTGAAGCGACAAAAAAGGACACCCTTACGGGTGTCCTCATATGTTTCGCGAAATCGCTCGCTATAAATCAAATTATGATTTATTTGAAGTTCTTTGCATCCAAGTGTTCGTACTTTGGCAAGAAACGAGTTGGAAGAGCAAGAGCGTCACGACGGAAAGGAGGAGCAAGTCTCCAGCCGTCTGTCATAATTTCGATAACAGCAGGACGACGGTTCTTTTGAGCTTCTTCAAGAGCGTTCTTGAGGTCTGCTTGGTTATTTACTTTATAACCGTCAGCACCCATTGCTTCACCGATCTTAGCATAAGAATTTGACCAAATATCGGAACCAACAAAACGGTTGTTGTAGAAGTCAATTTGGTTTTTCTTTTCAGCACACCATGCACCGTTGTTGTAAACAGTAGCGATAACAGGAAGGTTGTATTGAACAGCGGTTGGAACTTCGAACAAGCTCATACCCCATGCACCGTCACCTGCGATTGAGAGAACGGTATCTTCTGGGCAAGCGAGTTGAGCACCCAAAGCTGCTTGATAAGCAAAACCAGTGTTACCGAAAGTAAGGGTAGCAATGTGGCGTTTTGGATTTTTGAAGCGGAGGTAGCTGTTAGCAGTAGAAGAAGTGTTACCGATATCGGTAGTAGCGATAGCGTTTTTGTCGTATACGAATTGACCGACAACTTCCAATGCTTTACGTGGGTGCATAAGGGTTTCACCGTCACGTGTACCAACAGGTTCATTAGCGATATCGTTGATTTCGTTGTACCATTGTTCAAGTTCAGCTTTAACCATGTTGTAAACAGGTTGGAGTTCAGCATCGGTTTTAGCTTTAAGAGCAGCTTGGAGACGTTTGAAGAGTTCTTCGGAAGCGTCTTTAGCATCAGCGCAAAGACCAACTTCAACCGGGTGGGTTTTTGCGATGTGTTGTGGGTTGATGTCGATTTGAACGATTTTAGCTGATTTCGGGAAATAGTTAATATCGTATTGCGGGAGAGTACCGAAGTAAGACAAACGTGTACCGATAGCGAGGATAACGTCAGCTTTTTGGAGTATTCTCATGGCTGCTTTTGAACCCATGTAACCGATAGGACCGGTCCAGAATGGGTCGTCGCAAGGATATGCGTCGTTGTGGAGGTAAGTAGTAGCAACAGGAGCACCCAAGAATTTAGCCATTTCTTGAACTGTTTTTACGCAGTCAGCATCAACAACACCGCGGCCTGCAACGATAACGAGGTTTTTAGCGTTTTTGATTACTTCAACAGCATGTGCAAATTGAGCCGGGTTGCCGATACCGCCAGGAGCGACGCGGTATTGGTGAGGTTTTAAAATTTCTTCTTCAAGTTCACCATAGAAGTAGTCACGAGGAATATCTACGAGAACTGGTCCGCGTTGTGCATAAGCGGTACGGAAAGCTGTACGCATGATGTCACCGGCGCGTTTTGGATGAGGAACACGGATAGAAGCTTTAGTAATAGGTTTGAAGAGGTTCCATGTATCACATTCTTGGAAACCGTCCCAACCGATAGAAACAGAACCAGCACTTGGAGAAATGATAACCATTGGTGTATGAGCCATGTTAGCTGTAGCAACAGCGGTAACAAAGTTTGTAACACCAGGACCGTTTTGACCGATTACAACACCAGCTTTACCGGTAAGACGGCAGTATGCGTCTTCCATGTGGCCTGCGGTTTGTTCGTGACGAACAGAAATAAAGTCGATGCCTGCAGCTGGGAAGAGGTCGAGAAGGTCCATATAAGCAGAACCCATAATACCGCCAACGTGGGTTACACCTTCGTTAACAAGTACTTCAGCCATAGCTTCACTGGGGGTCATTTTAGGCATGATAATCCTCCGAGTAAATACTCTTAGTTAAATGTTAATTGAAAAAATTTCAATACCAATTCTTATTTTCATATCAAGAATGATATCATCCATAAAAAATCTAGTCGCATGACTAACTGCTTTTTATACTGCATATAGTGTGCCGAATTTAAAAAGCACATATAAATCAGTTGTGAAAAAAATAGCAGTCACCTCCCAAACAGCAAATGATGCATTTTTGAATTACCAACACCTCCTATCAATCAAAAGCAATGCATTTTTGAATTACATCAATCGGTTCTCATATTTTTTCAATGAGATAAGACAAAAACATATATGCGAGTTCTTCATCCCTTTCCGGCTTGCACCCGCTGATGCCGATACCTCCGCATATTTCATCCCCAACAAAAACAGGAACACCGCCGATAAGCCCTGTTGTTCCCGCCCCGCAAAAATCGGCGACAGACAAGCCTTCACGGATAAGCCGCTCATGAAAAGCCCTTGTCGTAACTTTCATCACAGCCGAGGTTCTCGCTTTGTTTACGGCTATATCATAAGATAACTGCGGTGCACCATGCATTTTCAATAAAAAGACGCACTCCCCCGAGGGAGAACAAACGGCAAGCGTCACGGGCGTATCGCGCGAAATTGTATGCGATTCGCAAAACCGCCGGACAGCACCCAAGATATTCCTTTCATCCAAAACCTGCATACCGCCTCCTATAACAAGAATAAGGAAAGCTGCGGAATATAGGTAATAGCCATAAGAACAGCCAACATCGCCAAAAGAAACGGTATTGACGCCTTTGCGATAGACTGTATCTTGGCATCGGCAATACCGCTGGCGACAAACAAGTTCACTCCGACAGGCGGCGTAATGAAACCGATTGCGAGGTTAACGACTATGATTACCCCGAAATGAATGGAGTTCATCCCGATCTGCAAAGCCAAAGGCAATAAAATCGGTGTCAAAATGACAATGGCGGCAAGGGCTTCCATGAACGTTCCTATCCACAGCAGCAAAATATTGATCAACAAAATAATGACAACGGGATTATTGGTGACATTTAAAATAACCTGCGCGATTTGCTGAGGAATTTGCTCCAGTGTCATGATATTTCCGAAAATAGTCGCCATAGCCATCAGCATGATGATGACAGAAGACATATTGGCGCTTTCCACACAGGATTCGTACAGTTTCCGCCAATTCAATTCCTTATAGACAAAAACGCCCACGATTAAACCGTATAACGCGGCAACTGCGGCGGCTTCCGTGGGAGTCATAAGCCCGCCGTAAATGCCGCCCAAAACGATTACCGGAACAAGCACAGCCCATTTTGCATTCCAAAACGCTTTTGAAACCGAAGCGAACGTTCTTTTCCGGTTTTCACCTTTCCAATTATGTTTCCTGGAAATATAATACGTCACAATCATTAAGACGCCGCCGGTCAAAATTCCCGGAACAATGCCCGCTAAAAACAAGTCGCCAATGGAAGCCTGCGCCGTAACCCCGTAAACGACAAAGGGATTGCTCGGAGGTATCATAACCCCGATGGCGCCTGCGGCGGCGACAGTCGCAGCGGCAAACATCTTGTCATACCCCCGTGCGACCATTGCGGGCACGGTAATAGCCCCGATAGCGGCGACCGTTGCAGGACCCGAACCGCTGATTGCGGCAAAAAACATGCAGGTGGCAATACTTGCAAGAGCCATTCCCCCCACAAGACCGCCCAGCAATTCATCGGCAAGGTTGAGCAGTCTTTCGGACAGTCCCCCCGCTCCCATAAAAATCCCGGCTGCGATAAAAAACGGTATCGCCATAATGGGAAAACTGTCAATGGAAGTGAGCGCGACCCCCGCGATATAATCAACAGGCAACGTTCCCGCCGCAATGACGGTCAGCAACGCGGACAAACCCAAACCGAAAGCGACCGGCACACCGAACATCAATAAAAGAATGAAATACCCGAAAAGCAAAAGTATCGCATTGGCATCTTCCGCAAAAAACGGAGGAACCGCAAATAAAACCGCAATAAAAGCCCCGATACAGAAATCTTTGATTCCGGTACGTTTGAATTGTCCATACAACGATTCGCAAGTTCTTATCAGCATCAAGCCAAAGCCGAGCGGCAAAATCAAATAAGGAATGTAATACGGCAGGCGGAGAGCCGCCGTCACCTGCGGAAACTGCCTCTGCATATTGACAAATTCAATCCCCTTGTAAAAAATGGTGAACGTAAAAAACAAAAGCAGCAAATCAATAAATACCCAAAGCAAATTTTGAACACGTTCGGAAAATTTTACAAAAAGAGCGTCAACCCTGATATTGGTCCGCCTTTTTATTGCAAGGGGAATAGCCAGATACGTCGTCCAAATAAAAACATACCGTGCCGCTTCTTCCGTCCAAACGGCATACCCGACAATATTGCTCAAACGTTCACGCCAGGAAGCAAATAAATCATTAACGCCTGAAAAACCCAATGCTGAACCGAAGAAATCAAGAACGGTCCGCGAAGATAAAAACTCCATGGAAGAAGAAACAAAATATCTGAAAAACGTTTGATACGTGATAACAAAAATCATGAAAAGTATGCCGATGAAAAGAAAAGGCTTTTCCAAATTATCAGCAGCCTTTGTAAGCTTATTCATATAATTCTCCCAAAAAAGCCGCTGCCGGGGACAGCGGCTTCATGAACACAAAAAAAATCACTTTTGGGTGTCTTGCACCAACTGCACCAGTTCGGCAGGCAATATAGGCAGGAATTTATCCCAAACAGGCTGTACCATTTTTCTTAGGTCGGCAAGCTGTTCATCCGTCAGATCGATGATTTGAATACCCGCGTCAATAAAACCTTGACGGGCTCTTGTTTCGTTTTCGGGGTATAAAACGGTTCTTTGATATTCCACAGCTCCGGCGGCGGCTTCGCGGATAAGCTCCTGCGCTTTCGGATCAAGGGAATCCCACCACTTCTTATTGGCCATCATCACCTGCATGCAATAGTTATGTGCGGAAGTCATGGCATATTTTAACACTTCATGGTGTTTGGCGCCATAAAGATGCGGAAACGTATTGCCTTCGCCGTCAATGGTTTTTTGCTGCAATGCCGTATAGGTTTCACCCCATGCGACCGGTGTCGGGTTCATTTTAAGGACTTTTGCAACTTCAATTTCAACGGATGAATCCGTTGTTCTCATTTTAATACCCGCCAAATCGTCTATTGTTTTCATAGGCTTTACAGACACAAAATGCCTATAACCGTATTCCGCCCACATGACCGGCTCAAGACCGATTTCATTTGCAACATTTTTCATATAATCAGCCAGCGGACCGTTATCGATAGCGGCATAAAAATTTTGCTGATACTTCGGAGACGTGATGTACGGCAAATCAAATACTTGGAATACAGGAGAAAAACTTGCCATATTCGGAGTTGAACTGACAGCCATTTCAATGGTTCCGCGCTGAGCGGATTCCATCAATACGCGGTCACTGCCTAAAATAGCGTTTGGGAAAACCTGAACTTTTATTTTTCCGTCACTTTTTTCCTCGACAAGCTCTTTGAATTTTTCAAAAGCCAAGGTGATATGGTTTCCGGGAGGAGTGGTGTGAGCAACCCTGAAGCTCAGTTTCGGACCGTCATAAGCGGCAAAGGCGCTTGCTGCGCCAAGAAACAATGCCGCCACACTCATTAACAATGCTTTTAATTTCATAAAAACACTCCTTTAAAAAGATTGGACCAATAAGAAATTGTATTTGTACAAAATTTCATTTGGTTTTAAGTAGTTGAATAAAAAAAAAAAAAAAAACAATGTCAATAAAATAATGTTATTCTTCACTATGATTTCCACAAAAAACATTCTGAAAATCAGACAAAAAGAAATTTCGATACAAAATCTTTTTTCTTTATGATTACAGCTTGTTATAAAATATCAATGCAAATACAACTTGATTTCTTCTTTTTTGTCTGATATTCAATGCAAATATAACTCGGCTTTCATTATTTCATTATAATTAGGAATGTTATGTCAGAAACCACCTATCAAGAATTTTTTGAACAAATATTGCAGTCAACGCCCGTTTGTCTTTGCGCCTGTTTATTGCATGAGGAAACAAACAAAATTTTGGCAATAAACAAAAACGCCGTAAAATTTTTCAATATGGCTGAAAACAAGATAATCGGCAAAGAATTGCCGCAATTATTCAAAAAGTCGAATGTGCTCTTTCCTAATGACGAAAAGCAGGTTTCTTTTGACGATACCGTTAAAAATTTTTCCATTGAACACAGAAATTTTCTTTATTTCACAAAAAAAATTCAAAACAGCACGGCAGCCGCGGCAAACGAACCGCTTATCACTCTTTTCTGGCTGGAAATGCCTCATCAGAAAAACGAACGGTATGAGCTGCTGCTGCATGATTTCGAGGTCATTCTCGACTCCATCCACGACGGTATCTGGATTATCAACGAAAACGGAATAACGCTTTATGCCAATAAAGCCTTAAAACGCATTGCGGGCATCAATTCCCGGGACGTCATCGGAAAACACGTCACCGTTCCGATGATTCAGGGAAAATTCACCAATTGCGTGACATTGGACGCTTTAGCCCAAAAAAAAATCGTCACGCAGTTCGACGATTATTCCAATGGCAAGCATTGCCTCAATACCAGCACGCCCATTTTGGACGAAAACGGAAACGTGCAAAAAGTTATCGCCCTTATCCGCGATATGACGGAATACGACGATTTGCATAAGAAAGTCGTGGATGCGGAACAAACCTTGAAGCAGTATAAAGGGGAATTTAAAAAAGACGAGAAAAACTCGAAATACATAGGCTCAAGCAAAACATTCCAAAACTGTTTGGAACAATTGAAAAAAGTTGCGAAATCAAATTCTTCCGTTTTGCTCCTCGGCGAAACCGGAACCGGGAAAAGCATAGCGGCTTCTTTTATCCATGAAAACAGCGCCAGAAAGGATAAGCCCTTCATCGCCATAAACTGCGCCGCTATTGCGGAAACACTCATAGACGCCGAATTTTTCGGCTATGAGAAAGGCGCGTTCACCAATGCGGACCCGGCAGGGAAAAAAGGCTATTTTGAACAAGCGGACAAAGGCACCCTGCTTTTGGACGAAATTGGCGAGCTTCCCCTCCCCATGCAGGCAAAGCTTCTGCATGTGCTTGATAATTACGGATTTTACCGGGTCGGCGGCACTTCCTTGGTCAATATCGATGTAAGAATTATCGCGGCGACGAACAAGCCTTTGGAAGAACTTGTCAAACGCAAAGAATTCAGGGAAGACCTGTTTTACCGTTTACATATATTAAATGTTAATATCCCCCCTTTAAGGCAGCGTCAGGAAGACATTCCGGAACTTGCGAAATCTTTTCTGGCTGACGCCTGCAAACATCTTAACACGATTAAAAGCTTCGCTCCCAAGACACTGCTCATTCTTTCCTCCTACACATGGCCCGGAAACGTGCGGGAGCTGCGCGGCGCCGTCGAATATCTGGCAGCCATGACCGAAGGCAACATCATACGTCCTTGTGATTTGCATCCTTATGTCTTTCCGGAAAAGCAAACTGAAAACGCCAATACCTCCGTCATCAACGTTAATGACAAGCCCCTTGAGGAAGCTATTTTCGAATTGGAATATTCCATGATCAAAGAAACCCTCATCCAGGAAGGCAGCACCTATAAGGCGGCGAAAAAACTCGGCATAAGCCAGTCAACCGTTGTGCGGAAAGCCAAACATCTCGGAATAAAAATTTCCGATTAAAATTTCAGAATAAAAAGCAAGTCAAAAATGCATTATTTAGTTTTTTACACTTTGTTCTTTTTTATTTGTGAATTTTATATTTAGGCAAAAAATATTTTTTTTCTAAACTTTTCAACATAATAAAAAAATAAAAATTTTAAAAGCGATTTTTGGAACAAGAATTGCTATATAAGGTAAAGCTAGATAAACAGATTTCCTGTTTATATATTTTCAAAAAAAAATAAATTTTAGGAGAAAAAACATGATTGTTAGTGTTCCAAAAGAAATTAAAAACCAAGAATATCGTGTTGGTATTACCCCTGCCGGCGTTAGAGCTCTTGTTGACGCAGGTCACAAAGTTTTAGTTGAAAAAGACGCCGGTACCGCTATCGGTATTGCTGACGCTGACTATACTGCACAAGGTGCTACCATTGTTAATACCGCTAAAGAAGCATGGAGCGGTGACATGGTTGTTAAAGTAAAAGAACCTCTTGAACCTGAATACCAATATTTCCGCGAAGGAATGGTTCTTTTCACATATCTTCACCTTGCTGCTGAACCCGAACTTACCAAAGCCCTCATCGACAAAAAAGTAACAGCTATCGCTTACGAAACAGTTCAGCTCCCAACCCGCGTGCTTCCTCTTCTCGCTCCTATGTCAGAAGTTGCAGGTCGTATGGCTGCTCAAGTTGGTGCAAACCTTCTTACAAAAAAAGAAGGCGGCATGGGCTTGCTCATGGGCGGTACCGCTGGTGTTCCTGCTGCTAACTTCGTAGTAGTCGGTGCCGGCGTTGTTGGTTTCAACGCTGCTAAAGTTGCTGTCGGCATGGGCGCTAAAGTTACCATCATTGATAACAACATCGACCGTCTCCGCCAAATCGACGACCTTTACGGCAACCAAATCCAAACCATCTTCTCAAACTCTTTGAACATTGCCCATGCAGTGAAAGAAGCTGACGTTGTTGTTGGTTCTGTTCTTATTCCTGGCGCAGCAACTCCACAACTCGTAACCGAAGCTATGGTTAAAACAATGAAACCCGGCTCAGTTATCGTTGACGTTGCTATCGACCAAGGCGGTGCTGTTGAAACAACAGCTAAACACGGCGCTACAAGCCACGACAACCCAACCTTCATGTTCAACGGCGTTGTTTGCTACTGCGTAGGCAACATGCCTGGTGCTGTTGCACGTACATCCACCTTTACTCTTACAAACGCAACATTGCCTTACATGGTACAACTTGCTAACAAAGGCTGGAAAGAAGCTTGCAAAGCTAACGAATCTCTTGCTAAAGGTCTTAACACTCACGAAGGTAAAGTATTCTTCAAAGGCGTTGCTGACAAATTCGGTATGGAATGCCACGCTTTGAGCGAAGTGCTTTAATAAAACTTTATGTCCATAAGGGGATTTTTCCCTTATGGACTTTTCTTATAACAATTATTTCCTTTTGGAGGATTTATTATGGCTTGCTGCAAAAAAGAACTTTCAGCTGAAGAAGTTATTGCTCTTGATAAAAAATATGTATGGCACCACCTTACCCAACACAAAGTTTTTGAAAATTCCGACCCGATGATTATCGACCACGGCAAAGGTATGCACGTATACGATATCAAAGGCAAAGAATATCTTGACGCTGTTTCCGGCGGTGTTTGGACTGTTAACGTTGGCTACGGTCGTGAAGAAATTGTTGACGCTGTTGCAGAACAAATGAAAAAACTCTGCTACTTTGCCAACTCTTTCGGCAGCACCCCAACCGCTATTTTCGCTGAAAAACTTATTTCCAAAATGCCTGGCATGAGCCGTGTTTATATTTCCAACTCCGGTTCAGAAGCCAACGAAAAAGCATTCAAAATCGTTCGTCAAATTTCTATTTTGAAACATGGCGGAAAGAAAAACAAAATCATTTACCGTGACCGTGACTACCATGGCACGACAATCACAACCCTTTCCGCTTGCGGACAGGAAGAACGCCGTGAACAATACGGTCCGTTCACTCCAGGTTTCGTTTCTTTCCCTGCAGCTAACTGCTACCGCAACCCTTACGGTCTTGACCCAAGCGATCCGAAACTCGGTGAATTGTTTGCCAACGAACTTGAAAAAGTTATTTTGGCAGAAGGTCCTGACACTGTCGGCGGCGTTATCGTTGAACCTATCACTGCCGGCGGCGGTGTTCTTGTTCCTCCGCAAGATTACCTCACAAAAGTTTCCGCTATCTGCAAAAAATACGACGTTCTTCTCATTATTGACGAAGTTGTCTGCGGTCTTGGCAGAACTGGCAAATGGTTCGGTTACCAACACTTCGACGTACAACCGGACATCGTAACCATGGCTAAAGGTGTTGCTTCCGGTTATGCTGCTATTTCCTGCACAGTTACAACTGAAAAAGTATTCCAAGACTTTATTGCAGAACCTAGCGACCGTGAAAGCTATTTCCGTGATATTTCCACTTTCGGCGGATGTACTTCCGGTCCTGCGGCAGCCATTGCAAATCTCGAAATCATCGAAAGAGAAAATCTCCTTGAAAACACCGCCAAAGTTGGTGAATACTTCATGGGTAAACTTAACGAACTCAAAGATAAATACAGCGTTATCGGCGATGTTCGCGGCAAAGGTTTGTTCTGCGGTATGGAACTTGTTAAGGACCGTACAACAAAAGAACCTGTTGACGAATCAGTTTGCGGCGCCATTGTTGCCAACTGCATGAAACAAGGTGTTATCATCGGTAAAACTTCCCGTTCATTCAAGAAGTTCAATAACACTCTCTGCTTCAGCCCTGCTCTTATCGCTACAACGAAAGATATTGACCAAATCGTTGCAGCTCTTGACAAAGCTTTTGCAGAAGTTTGCAAATAATAATTTGTTATTGGCAAATTCATAAAAAAGGTGGCTTCCGCCACCTTTTTTATTTTAATGCAGGCAATGAAACGCGCATACAAACTTATAACTGCGCCAATTCTTCCAATCTGCCCAAATCAATAATTTCCAGACAATTTTTCGTACACTTTCCGATAACGCCTTCACTGCGCAAAAAACTTATTCCTCTGCATAAGGTATTGCGGTGGATATTGAACATAAGAGCCAATTCAATCTGCGAAAAACCGAATTTAAATGTCGTACTGCCTGCCTGCAAATATTGACGGTACAAAAACCTGCAAAACTGCGCTATGAACGTCAATTCTGTTTTCTCGCTGAGTTGTGAAAAAAAAGCCCCGGCTTTATACGATAACGATTTGACCAAATTGGTAATAAGCTCAGGATATTGTTTTGTAAATTCGACATCACTAAGCATTTCTTTCGGAAAGAAGTAAATAATGCAATCGGTCATTGCCAAAAATTCGGCGGAATACATGTCATGATAGAAATGGAACAAATTGATTTCCGTGCAGATACAGCCATTTTCCATATAAAGGATTATGCGTTCCTTGCCTTGGGCGGTAATGGCGGAAAGGCGGATTTTTCCACGGTAAAGATAACCGAACATATCTTTATTGCCTTCAATGACGCTTCCTTTGGAACAATTCTTTTTTATTCCCTTAAAAAGCAATTTTTCCCAAATTTGATTTACCCCGTTCAATTCATAAACGGGAACAAATTTTTGCAAATCATCATTCTTTTCCATACATTTTTCCTTTCTTAAAACCTATCATCTTTTTTAAAAAAAGAAAAATAAAAAAGCAGGAATTACCCTGCTTTCTTATTGAAACCTCATTGCTTTTTCTCTTGAAGTCTACTCTGCATTGGCTATGCAATGCCCGGCAATGCCTTTGTACGGTTCAACCGTTCCCTCGACCTGAACTTCCTTTTCAACTCCCAAAGGCGCCGCCCCCGGCACGCGGAATGTCGTCTTATCCAAAGCTGCGATTTCCCGCTCTTCGGGTTTCGGCAGCTGCGGCACCCATTCATAAGGAGCACGGTAGGCGCGGTAAATATAATTCATATTGTCATCATCTGAAAAGTACGGGCAAACATATTCCCAAACGATTTCATACTCTTTTGTGACTTCAATCAGCCTGCCGTCCGAACCTTCCGTAATGAGCGTATTGCCGTTGGGCAGCCGTTGGGCGGAACTGATGAAAGGACTGTAAAAGCGGCACGCGTCAAGAGGAATGAGAAAACCCATTTCCTTTGGCGTGCATTGCCATACGATTTCCAAAGTGACCGGGTCAAACTCAAGAACCCTGGAATAATCGCGGATCGCTGTTTTCGTTCCGTCCAAAGCGCCCGGATTCGGCGCTCCGTATCCTGCCCAGCCGCCGTTATCAAAAACCAAAATATTTCCTTCACCGGGCAAACCGCGGGGTATCATATGCGCATGGTGCTGTCCGATTATCCAGCCGAGTTTTTTCAATTCCGGACTGCTGTTGTAATCAGGACCGACTTTCCAGACAATTTTGCCCGTTTTCTTGTCAATGATAAAGATAATGTTGCTTTCACGCCCGTCCATGATGATGTTTTCCGGATTGAACCGTTCGTCACCGTTATCATACCATTTATTAGGTCCAAGCTTTGACATGGAATTGATATGCATCCAATCGCCGACGCTCGGAGCTTCTTCCACCAAAGACCCGCCTCTGAAATTGGGATTGCGGCACATGGCGTTGAGCGCTTCCTGCGAAAAGCCCATTTCCTCCGCATGGTCGGAACATTTCCATTCCCAAACAATATCACCATCCCAGTCCACTTCATACACGACATCGTCAAGCAACGGTTTTTCCGAAATATACGGGCAATGCACTTCCTTATGCGCCAAAATCAAAGTATTTCCGCCGTCGATTTGCGGCTCCATACCGGGAACATAATATCCGACTGGATTGCCGTCGCGCTGGAAGTCGTGGTGCTGACGAGCCATCCATGCCGCTTCCTCACCCGGATCATCGATATATTCCGCTTTATTCCATTTCCATTGGATATTGCCGTCAAAATCAATTTGCACAAGGTCACGCTGATCCTGCAAGCCATATTTCGGATTTCTCACCCCGGAGCTTGCCAAAATTGTTCCGTCAGGAAAAATTTTTGTAGGAAAGCCCTCGAAATGTTTCCATAAACGGACTTCGCGTCCGTTCATATCGATAAGCAGTGAACCGAGGTTATGCAAAGGCATGATCGTATAACCGCTCCATGCCTTTTCAGGATTGTAACGCAAAACACCGGTCGGATAAACGGTTGGATATCCCATATCATTCTCCTTTTGTGAAATTTTATTTTAACTCATCATACCCGATAAATAAGAAAATAATGCACCATATGGTGCAAAAAACAAATAAAATTAAGAAAAGCTTTCCAAAAATGCACCATTTTGTGCAGAATTTAACATGCACTCTTTTATACTGGTGTAAACAATATTTTTGGAGGCAGTATGTTCACAGAAGAATGCACCATAAAAACATGGAGGCAATGGCTCGTATGTTTTGCAATAGCGGGATTTGTCACGTTTTTATTTTATGACCCTGAAAATACGAAGCTTAACCTCTATTGGTTCAGCAGCGCCCTCGCGCTGAGCTTATTTGCTTTTGAACTTGTCAGCATGGTTGTTGCGATTCTCACTCTGCTCATGTTCTATATCATTTCCGGAATTTCAACGCCTGATGTCGTCTTTAGCGGTTGGCTGGCACCTATTCCATGGATGGTTTTAAGCGGCATGCTCATCGGTATTTTAATGGAAAAATCCAACCTTGCGCAGCGTATCGCCCTTTTAATTCTTTCAAAAGTCGCTAAAACCCCGCTTAAACTGCTTATTGCCTTTTTTCTTGCGGGGGTGATTATCAGCGCCCTTATCCCCGATATTATCACCGTTCTTATCTTATTCATGACAATCGCAACAAGTATCTGCCAAAGCCTCAACCTTGAAAAAGGCTCCAAGGAAGCAAGTACCATTATTATGGGGGCGTTCTTTGGCGGAGCAATTTCTTCCGCCATGTATTTGCCTAACAATACAGGAATTATCGGTTTGCTCATGGTTAAGGATATGGGTGTTGAATTCAGCTGGATAGGATTTTGGATTGAAAACGCCGCCTATTGCATTGTCCATATCATTATCGGCATTACTTTGCTTTATTTCTTCGGAAACAAAGCCCTCACCCCCCATATCCGAAAATGCATCTCGGAGGCAAAAACAGAACTGGAGAAACTCGGTAAAATGAGCGCTCTTGAAAAACGCGCCCTTGTTCTCTCCCTCCTTGCCTTGGCAGGATTTGTTTTTGAACCGTTACATCATTTGCCGGGTTACTATTTATTCGCGTTTACAGTCTTTTTGGGATTTACCCCTTTATTCGGTACGTTTGAATGCAGCGACATTGAAAAAGTAAACTTCTCCATTTTATTCTTCATTGTCGGCTGTATGGCTATCGGCTTTGTTGCCGGAACACTCGGCATACCTGCTTGGTTATCTTCCAAAATCGTGCCTGTTTTACAAAGCATTGAAAACGGCGCACTTGCAAATCTATTCGCTTACTTTGTGGGAGTTATCGCAAATTTCCTGCTTACTCCTGTTGCGGCAGCCACGTCCCTCAGTGTTCCGATGGCGCAAATCGCCGTGGACTTGGGCATGACAATCAAACCCACTCTTTACAGCTTCCTTTACGGGCTTGACCAATTCATTCTGCCTTACGAACTTGCACCGGCGCTTCTTATGTTCTCGACCGGTTATATCAAGCTTAGGCACGTCATTATTATCATGGGCTTACGCTTATTCTTGGTAACCATAGGTATTTTAATTTCTTCCTATATTGTATGGCCGATGCTTGGAATCTGATCCTCATCTAAAAAAAAGACGGCATATGCCGTCTTTTTTTGCTCTATTCCATTTTCACTCTTTTTATTCTTTCCCGCTTTTTTCATTTGTTTCTTCAATAATCAGCAATTTATCCCCCTCGAGTAAAATGGTGCTTCCGTTGGGAATGAGATATTTCATATCCCGTTTTATGAGCATGACAAGCATGCCCTGCTTCATTTTTATTTCCGACAATTTTTTTCCTGCCAAGTCGTTACGCACCAATTCTTCTTTCAAAACAGAATTTATATCTTCCGATAATTCCACATCAAACGATTTTTCAATAATTTCATTTTCATCTTTCAAATCAAAATAAACGGCGCTTCGGGAAATTGTCATACCTTGAAAAATGAGCGATACCAACGTGATGAAAAAAACCATATTGAAAAGCTGGTTTGAATAATCAACACCCGCCACCATTGGGTAGGTGGCGAAAATAATCGGAACGGCTCCTCTGAGCCCTACCCAGGAAACAAAAAGTTTCGCCTTATTGCTCATTCCTTTAAAAGGAAACAAACAAATGAACACGCTGAGCGGACGGGAAACGAACATCATGAATATGCCGATGACAAGGGCGAAAATGGCGACTTGCCACATCTCATGGGGATTGACCAATAATCCCAGCACAAGAAACATCACGATTTGAAAAAGCCATGTGAACCCATCCATAAACGTATTGATTTCCCGTCTGAATTTACACTTGCTGTTTCCAAAAATTATTCCCGCCAAATAAACAGCCAAATATCCGTTTCCATTAAAATACACCGTCGCCGTGCTTGTGATGAAAACCAGCACCAAAAGCAATAAGGGATACAGCATGGTATTTTTCAAATTAATGGTATTTAAAAGTTTAACCATGCCAAAGCCGCTCAAAATCCCGAACCCAATGCCTACGATAAATTGTATCAAAAAACGCAAAAAAACACCGAAACCGGATATGGTTTCAGGGTCGACGATATACTGTATCAAAGCGATAGTTAACATATAGGCGATAGGGTCGTTGCTTCCGCTTTCAAGCTCAAGCATAGGGCGCAAGTTGTCTTTCAATTCCATTTGCTGTGAACGCAGCAAATTAAAAACAGAGGCGCTGTCGGTTGAAGACATGGTTGCGGCAAGCAAAAAAGAGGTAGCCAAAGTCAATGTGATGGGAATAATATCAAGCTGAAACAAACAAAAAATGAATAGCCCCGTAAAAACAGTCGTAAAAACCACGCCAAAAGTTGAAAGCAATACGCCTTGCGCCAAAACGGGTTTTATTTGCTTTATCTGCGTATCCATGCCGCCGGAAAACAAAATAATGCTCAAAGCGACAATCCCTATGAATTGCGCTTGCTCAACACTATAAAAATGCAGTCCTAATCCGTCGCTTCCGAAAATCATGCCCAAAAATAAAAATAACAGCAAGGTAGGTATGCCCAGCTTATGGCTTGCTTTCGTCATAAGAATACTTAAAAAAATAAGGACGGAACCCAAAAAAAGGATGTTTTCCATAGTAAAATTCATGTATGCAGCCTCACAAAACGAAAAAAATATGTAAGTTTTCTATGATTAATATATAAATTTTCACACTTAATGTAAATAAGAAAAAATATTGTTTTTCTGACAAGACATAAAACAAAAACCGCAGTGAACAATCAATGCGGATTTGGCTGTCATATCTGCAAAACATATTGAAATATATTCCGCCATGTTCTTATGCCATAGGAAATGAAGCGGCAAAAACTCCGCGACAGCTCACCGCATAGGGAAAAACAGCACGGTACAGAACAAGCACGCCCTAATGGCATATAATGCTGATGCGACAAAAAAAGGCTGCCAAATGACAGCCTTTTTATCTGATACATAAAGAATTTTCTTATGCGTCTTTTTTAATAAGGGTATCTGAAATGCTTGCAGGCACTTTTTCATAATGGTGGAACTGCATGGTGAATGTCGCACGACCTTGGGTTTTTGAACGAAGGTCCGTAGCATACCCAAACATTTCTGAAAGCGGAACTTGAGCGCGTATTGACTGGGCGCCGGCTCTCGCTTCCATACCCTGCACGCGACCGCGGCGACCGTTCAAATCACCCATAACATCACCGAGGTAATCTTCAGGGGTTACGACTTCAACGTCCATGATCGGTTCCAAAAGCGCAGGAGCAGCTTTCTGCATTGCGTCTTTGATAGCCATGGAGCCTGCAATATAGAAAGCCTGTTCTGAAGAGTCGACTTCGTGATAAGAACCGAACACAAGGTTAACTTTTACGTCAACGACCGGGAAGCCCGCAAGAACACCGCTCTTCAAGGCGTCTTGAATACCTTTGTCAACAGCAGGAATATATTCTTTCGGAATTACCCCGCCTGTGATAGAGTTGACAAATTCATAGCCTTCTCCCGGATTTGGTTCGACTTCGAGCACAACATGACCGTATTGACCGCGTCCGCCGGATTGTTTTGCATATTTGGTATCGGTTTTGCTTTGTTTCGTGATGGTTTCACGGTAAGCAACCTGCGGTTTGCCGACATTGGCCTGCACGTTAAATTCGCGAAGCAAACGGTCAACAATGATTTCAAGGTGGAGTTCACCCATACCGGCAATAACGGTTTGTCCTGTTTCTTCATCGCCTTTTACACGGAATGAAGGGTCTTCTTTCGCAAGCTTATTGAGAGCTTGTGAAAGGGAATCACGGTCGGCTTTTGTTTTCGGCTCAATGGCAAGCTCAATGACAGGTTCCGGAATATTCAGGGATTCAAGCTTCACAGGCAAGCTTTCGTCGCAAAGCGTGTCACCGGTCGCAACGTTTTTAAGACCTACGAGAGCGACAATGTCCCCTGCGCCGGCCCATTTGATTTCGTCACGTTTGTTGGCGTGCATACGGACGATACGGCCGACACGTTCTTTCTTTCCGGTATTTACGTTCAAAACGCTCATTCCGGGTTCGACAACGCCGGAATAAATACGGAAGAAAGACAAGTGACCGATATACGGGTCGGCGGCAAGTTTGAACACCAAACCTGCAAGAGGTTTCTTATCGTCGGCTGCGCATTCCAGCACTTGTTCTTCATTATCGGGATTACAGCCTTTCATAGGCGGAATATCGAGAGGTGAAGGCAAATATTTGACAATGGCGTCAAGAAGCGGCTGCACGCCCATATTACGGAAAGCGGTGCCGCAAAGAACCGGAACAATGGCTTGGGAAATCGTAGCCTTGCGAACGCAGGTTTCAATTTCTTCAACGGACAAAGTGCCTTCTTCAAGATATTTATTGAGAAGTTCTTCATCTTCTTCCGCGACTGATTCAAGCATTTCCTGACGTTTTTCATTATAAAGCGCCATCATTTCTTCCGGAATGTCTTCTTCCCAGAAGTCCGCGCCTTTGGTTTCTTTATCGAATTTAATAGCTTTTCCGGTAATAAGGTCGACAACGCCCTCGAAAAGGTCTTCTTTGCCGATAGGAAGCTGCAACATGATAGGCTTAGCACGGAGGCGTTCATGAATCATGTTCACGGCACGGAAAAAGTTTGCGCCGATACGGTCCATTTTGTTGATGAAACAAATACGGGGAACACCGTAGTTGTTCGCTTGGCGCCATACGGTTTCGGATTGGGGTTCCACACCGGCAACCGCGTCAAAAACTGCGACGGCGCCGTCGAGAACACGAAGGGAACGTTCCACTTCGATAGTGAAGTCAACGTGTCCCGGAGTATCAATGATATTGATGGTGTGTCCTTTCCATGTGCATTGGGTTGCAGCGGAAGTGATGGTGATACCGCGTTCCTGTTCCTGCTCCATGAAGTCCATGGTAGCGCCGCCGTCGTGGGTTTCACCGATTTTATGTGATACGCCGGTATAGAAAAGAATACGTTCGGTAGTAGTCGTTTTACCGGCATCGATATGAGCCATGATACCGATATTACGGATATCTTTGATTTGGAATGTACGTGACATAGGCGACCTACCAACGGAAATGTGCAAATGCTTTGTTAGCTTCAGCCATACGGTGCGTGTCTTCTCTTTTCTTCACAGCACCGCCGCGGCCATTGAAAGCATCAAGAAGTTCGGCAGCCAATTTATTGGTCATGCCTTTTTCACCTCTGGCACGGGCATAAGTAATGAGCCAACGGATAGCAAGTGAGCTTTGGCGTTCAGCACGAACTTCAACAGGCACTTGGTAGTTGGCACCGCCGACACGGCGGGATTTGACTTCGACATGCGGTTTTACATTTTCAATGGCTTTTTCAAAAGCTTTGATAGCTTCTTCGCCTGTTTTTTCCGCTAAAGAATTAATTGCATTATAAAAAATAGATTCAGCAGGACCTTTTTTACCGTCATACATAAGACGGTTTACAAAACGGGTTACCAATTTGCTGTTGAAAATCGGATCAGGTAAAATCTCCCTGCGGGGAACTGGACCTTTACGGGGCATGGTGATTCCTCCATACATTACTCCAACGACAACACGGAACCACCGCGCCATCGAGTAGCAGTACACGAAAAAAAGTTATTATTTTGGACGTTTCGCGCCGTATTTTGAACGACGTTGACGACGATCGGCAACACCTGCGGTATCAAGAGTACCACGCACAATGTGATAACGGACACCGGGCAAGTCCTTTACACGGCCGCCGCGGATCATAACAACACTGTGTTCTTGCAGGTTGTGGCCTTCACCGGGAATGTAAGCAGACACTTCAATACCATTGGTCAAACGCACACGGGCAACTTTACGAAGAGCTGAGTTAGGCTTCTTAGGGGTGGTGGTATATACACGGGTACATACGCCACGGCGCTGCGGGCATTCTTGCAATGCAGGGGTCTTTTTACGCTTTACAACCTTTGTGCGTTCAAAACGAACCAATTGGCTGATAGTAGGCATAATTTCCTCCATTAAAAGTTAACACAATAAACCGAACAAAAATTATTAGGTTTATTTTATACTTTTGTCAAGCACTATACTACGTTAATTAATTTTTAAATTATTCATGCAAAAATGCGTTTTCGGCAAAATACTTTTTTTTAAAAACAGCCCCGTTCAAAAAACTGTTGCTGCGGATTTTTTCCTTTTTACCGGTTATTAAACCAAATGCAGCTATAAAAAAAATTAAATTTTCTTGACTTAATACCTTATAGGGGTATATGGTATGTTCATGCAAAAAATCATTCGGAGGAAATTATGAACTGCACCAATGAAAAAGCCCTTATCACCCGACTGAATAAAATCGAGGGACAGATTCGCGGCATAAAAAAGCTGATTGAAGAAGGCGGCGAATGTGAAAAAATCCTTATTCAAATCAGTGCGGCAAAATCCGCCCTGCACAAAACAGGGCAGCAGCTCCTCGAGTCCCACATCGAACACTGCGTTCTCAATGAAATACGCCAAGGCAACGAAGAAGAAGTGCTTAAGAAATTGAGCTCCGTGATTGAGCAGTTTTCAAGGCTTGGTTAAGGCGTTATGTATTAATATGTATTAATCGGAGTAAACAATGTTAAAAAAACTTTATGAAAAAGCAAACACGCTTTTCAATATTTTATATGCTGAAAAAGCAACCATTGTCAGCGGAATTTTTCTTGCCCTGGGCATTGCTTTGCATTTTTTGGAAATCACCCTGCCTTTTGACCCTATTTGGCTCACAATCGCCATATCCGGCAGCCCCATTCTCTTTTTCGCCATAAAATACTTGGTACTCTATAAAAAGATAACGTCCCTCGTGCTTATCTCCATCGGCATAATCTCCGCCCTTGCCATAGGCGAAATTTTCGCAGCAGCCGAAGTCGCGTGGATCATGGCGCTCGGAGCCATTTTAGAGGATAGAACCTTTGCCAAGACAAAAACAAGCATACAAAAACTGATAAGTCTTGTCCCAAGCATGGCAAGACGTGTTCTTGACAGCAAAACGGAACAAATTCCCGCTGAAAGGGTAAAACAAGGCGATATCATCCGCATTCTTCCGGGGGAACAAATTCCCGTGGACGGAAAAATACTTGCCGGCAGCACAAGCGTGAACCAAGCGATTCTTACCGGCGAATCGCTGCCTATCGATAAAGCGCAAGGTGATGAGGTTTTTTGCGGAACACTCAACATGCACGGTTCTGTCGATATTGTTTGCACCAATGAAAGCAAAAACTCTTCATTGCAAAAAATGGTGCGCCTTGTGGAAGAAGCCTCAGCAAACAACAGCCCCATTCAAAGAATTATGGACACTTGGGCGGTTCGCCTTATTCTGATAGCCCTCGCCATTGCGGGATTAACGTTTGTTTTTACCGGCGACTTGATTCGCACCGTGACGGTTTTGGTTGTTTTTTGCCCTTGCGCAATGGCGCTTGCAACGCCAACTTCAATCATGGCGGCGATTGGACAGGCAAGCAAACACGGCGTTCTTGTAAAAAGCGGACATGCGCTTGAAATCATGGGAAACGTCAACCAAATCGCATTTGACAAAACAGGCACGCTCACCACAGGCAAACTCACGGTCACAGATATTGTTGCCAATAAGAACCAGACAAAAGAGCATGTTTTGCAAATATGCGCGACAGCGGAACAACGCTCCGAACACCCTCTTGCTAAAGCCGTCATGGAACATTACCATAATACCTCAACGCAATCTCTTGAACAAAACGGCAGTTTTTCCATGCAGGTAGGACTCGGCGTTTCCTATGAACTTGCCAACACCCGCATCCGCTGCGGGAAGCTCGCCTATCTCAAACAAAACAATATCACCATATCAGCCGAGTTATCGGAACAAGAAATTATTTTGCGCAAACAAGGAAAAGCCCTTATTTTTGTTGCAGAAAACCAAGAATGCATAGGCATTGTCGCCCTTGCCGACAGTATACGCAGCTCAGCCCGAACGACCCTTGCAAACCTGCACAATTTAGGAATAAAAACAACCCTGCTCACCGGCGACAGCAAAATTACCGCTGATTTTATCGCCAAACAAATCGGTATCGATGCCATTCATGCAGAATTGCTTCCGGAAGAAAAAGTGCTGAAAGTTCAAGAACTGCAAACGCAAGGCAATACCGTGTGCATGATTGGCGACGGCATTAACGACGCGCCAGCCCTCAAGATCGCCAATGTGGGAATCGCCATGGGACAGGCGGGAAGCGACATCAGCATTGAAGCTGCCGACATAGCCCTTATCGGCGAAGACCTGAACAAGATAGCCTATCTGAAAAAACTTTCCAATGCCACGGTTTTCAATATCAAATTCAACATAGCCATTGCGTTGGGTATCAACATTCTGGCAGTCCTGTTAGGCGTTTTCGGCATAATCGGTCCGGTTATCGGAGCATTGACCCATAACGGCGGCTCAATTTTGGTGATTATCAACGCAGCCCGCCTGTATGACAAGAAAATTGGCTAACCATTTCTACCCATAACACAAAAAAGCGGGGAAAAACCCCGCTTTTTGTGTGCCGAATCAGATAAAAATTCCTAAATGTTCCAGCAAAATCTTACAGCCAAGGAGTATGAGGATAATACCGCCCGAATATTCCGCCTTTGAACCGATTTTTGTGCCGAATTTATGCCCGATCCCCACAGCCAAAACGCACAAAACAGCCGTAACAACTCCGATACTTAGGGCTGCAAAACGAATATCAATCTTAGGAAGAACAGCAAACGTCACACCGACAGCAAGTGCGTCAATGCTTGTCGCCACAGCAAGCACGAGCAACTCTCCAAGACTGAAGCCGCTGTTTTCTTCTTCCCTGCGGGCTTCCTTTATCATTTTTCCGCCGATGAAAACCAATAAAAGAAACGCGATCCAATGGTCAAAGCCTTCTATATGCTGTACGAAATTTTTGCTCAGATAAAAACCGGCAAGAGGCATCAGCGCTTGAAAAAGCCCGAACAATCCTCCTAAAAAAAGAGCCCTTGAAAATTGAAACCGTTTCATTTCCAAGCCCTTGCATAAAGAAACGGCAAAAGCGTCCATAGCAAGCCCGACAGCAATAAGAAACAGCTCGAAATAATTCATGAAACACCCAAAAAAGCCTGCTCGGCACAACCATATTATTTATATGTTTCTTATGATTTCAACAAGATATACCAATGCCGTCAAGCCGCAGAAAAGATATTTTCCCAAAGCGACATACGCTTCGCCGACAGGTTTGCCGTGTCCAAGCTGCAATTGCCCGCGGATAAATTCAGGCTTGCAGACCCAAAAGAAAATCACCCCCGCAATCAACGCCCCGAGCGGAATAATATAAATACTGACTATATCCATCCACAGCCCGAGCGTTTCGCCGTTTTCCAAAAAAATTCCAAGCACAAAGCCGGCGCTCACCACAATGGAAACGGCGCTTTTGCGCGATAAACGAAATTCATTTTGCAGTGCCTCAATGGGCGTTTCAAACAAGTTGACCAAGGAAGTCAAACCTGCGAACAAAATAGCCAGAAAAAAAATCCCTGCCAAAACCGAACCCAAAGGAATTTGTTTAAAAATTTCAGGCATAACCATGAACATGAGGGGAGGTCCTGCGGCAGGCTCCATACCGAAAGAAAAAACAGCGGGAATAATGATAAGCACAGCTAAAACAGCCGCCGCAATATCAAACAGGACGACATATTTCGCCACATAAAAAATATCAACTTTTTCATCAAGATAACTGCCGTAAACCAATGTTCCGGACCCTGCCAGAGACAAAGCGAAAAATGCCTGCCCCAAAGCAAAAATCCACACTTTCGGTTCCAAAAGCATATCCCAGTGAGGCGTCAGCAAAAATTTATAACCCTCAAGCGCATTGGGCAGAAATGCCACACGCACCACCAGAAAAAGGAAAATAGCAAAGAAAACGGGAATGAGTATTTTATTCAGCTTTTCAATACCGTTTTGCACGCCTCCAAACATAATCAAAAGCAAAGCCAAAGAGGCAATCAAATGCCAGTGCAAGCTGCCATAATCCCCTGCAATCTGCACGAAAAAAGCCGTGCTGTCATCATTGTAAACAGCAGCTCCGGTAAAGGCTTGAATGGTATATTTCAAAAACCAGCCCACAACAACCGCGTACCCCATGGCAATTCCGAATGAACCGAACACGGGGATAATCCCCAGCCATTTCCCCCATTCTTTTTTGCGTTGCTGCAAACCTTTTTTGAACGCCCCGAGCGGTCCGGTCCGCATGGCGCGTCCGAACGTCATTTCGGCAATAACCCCGGTCAAGCCGAGCAAAACGGTAAAAAGCATAAAAGGAATTAAAAAAACAGCTCCGCCGAATTCTCCGACACGATAGGGAAAAAGCCAAATCGCTCCAATGCCCACGGCAGATCCCACACAGGACAAAATAAACCCTACTCTTGATTTGAAAGAATCCCTTTGCTCCATTTGCGCCATAACAACCTCTTTAACGTAATACTTTTTTCAGTATAATGAAAACGCCTTTTTGTGTACAGAAAATAGAATTTATTTTTATTCAATAATTCAAATATATTACAGAAAAATCAATAAAAAACTCCGAACTTCGTAAAACAATGAACTATCCCCTCAAGACAGCGCCCCGCTTCCTTTCATTTTTTTGCCGGCATAAAGCACTAAAAGCGAATAAAGCACCGTGCTTGCGCAGGAAAGCCCGCCGGCTAAAATATAAACAAAGCTGATATGATAATGCAAAACAGTCAGCATGACAGTGCACGCAAAAACAGCCGTTCCGAGCCAACCTGCCGTAAAACCGCGCAGAACAGCAACCGTTGTATACACGCCGTTGGCAATATGCGTGAAAGGAGCAATCACCACAATCATAATCGGAAAACAGCTTATATTTCCGCTCCATTGCGGACCAAGAAAATGAGCCGATTCTGTCACGCCATAAACCATAAAAGAACCAAACAAAATTTGCACCCAAATAATCCAACGGGGCCGTGTTGTCTTATAACTTTCAAGCTTTGGGCGAGGCAAAAGCAAAGACGCAATAAAAAAAGCACCGCAGGCAAGCAAAATCACAAAAGGTGAAAACTGAGGCAAATAATGCAAAAAATATCCGATACAGAAATAAGCTGCAACAGAGCAAGGCAAAGCAAGCCACCATTTGCCCCCGAAAACCGCAATCCACGCATAAACCAATGCCGTTACCGTGCAGCCGAGCAAACCGATTAAACTGTTATATGAAGCAAGGAGAGCAAATTCCGCTCCCTGTTCATAGGTGATAAAAAAAGAAATAGGTCCGGAGAAAATGGGAAGCCCTGCAAATATTCCCCCGACAAATGCCCCCCAGCGTTTGACCAAATAGGTAGTAATCAAAATCACTACGGGCACTGTAAGCAACTTATATAAAACAATAAAATCCATTTCAAAAACCACGCTGAAACTATCTTCGCAATCTTATAAACCCATTCGGGTGAATTGTTAAGAACAATCTAAAGGTGATTTTTCCGCTTTTCGCTCAAAATGCCATGAAAAATTATAAGCGCCAAACGCATTTTTATTGATAACACAAGAAATTGACAGCTCTTTTCCTATCCCTCTTCCTATCTAAAAAACAATGTACAGATTTATTACAATAAGAACAACATATTACGAAAAAAACCACTCGCTAACGAGTGGTTTCTATGCTGACGGGTTATGCAAAAAATATTGACATCAGCCAATGACAGGAGCGACAAACGTACGCGTAGCAAGGTCTTTGTCAAGCATGAAAAGAGCTTTCTTATCATCTCCGATAAGGCGGAGTGTCGCAAGCAGACGTCCGACATTCGCTTCTTCTTCCACTTGTTCTTTTAAATACCAGTCAAGAAAGCTCAACGCCGCGCGGTCACGCACATCTTCCGCAACGTCCATAAGGGCGTTGATACGGGAAGTGACAAATTCTTCATGACGGAGAACATGTTCAAAAATAGTCAAGGGAGTATCGCCTTCGACAACCGGTTTTTCAATGGCTTCAAGCTGAAGTTTTCCGCCCCGTTCATTCATGTAATCAAACATTCCCATAGCATGGGCGTGTTCTTCCTGAACTTGCACATCAAACCAATTCGCAAATCCTTGCAGATTTTGTTCTTGGAAATAAATCTTCATGGCAAGATAAAGATATTCGGAATATAATTCCTTATTGATTTGATCATTAAATGCTTTCTGCAATTTTTTGTTCATCATAATTTCTCCTATTTTTAAAGTAAACCAAGCCTGTTACTTTTTTTTAATCATTAAAAATATATAGTTACCAAATCAACACATTGTCAAGAATAATTTTTGATAATTATTATTGACAACCTGTTATTAATATTTTTATGTCCGTCTTCGGCGGATTGCCAAACATTTTTTTATACTCCCGGCTGAACTGAATTACACTGGCATATCCCACGGCATAAGCAGCCGATTCCGCATTGTATGCTCCGGAAAGCATGAGCCGCTGCGCTTCATATAATCTCAACTGCTTTTGATACTGCAAAGGGCTTACTTGTGTCACTCTCCTAAAATTCCGATAAAATGTTGAAGGTGCCATATTGACTTGTTTTGCAACATCTTCAATATTCAGCTTTTCTTTAAAATTCTCTTTCAGGTAACCAATTGCTTGGACAATTTGATTTGCATAGGTTCCTTTCATGCTGATCAGCTGCAATTGACTGCCCAAAGGTCCCGTGATCAATCTATAGTATATCTCTTTGATAATGATAGAAGACCAAAATTCATCATAGGGCTTTTCCATAAGACATGCCAAACAGTAAAAAGCATCCAACAAAGCTTCGTCCGTATCCATAACAGCAAGGCATTTTTCATTATCATCAACAGCATGTGACAGTTTGCTTTCCATAATAAACTGTGAAATCAAATTGAAATCAAGTTCCAAAATAAGTACGACAAAAGGCTCGTATGGCGAAGCTTCCACAACCCGGCTGGACACAGGAATATCCGTGCAAGAAATCACACATTGCCCTTTGGAACACACAAGATGATTATTCCCATAAAGTATATGTTTTTTACCTTGCAAAACCAATATGCACGTCGGATTATAAAAACACTTGGCAAAGTCGGTAGATTTATCACGGAGTACCAGCCGAACACCTTTTATTGAGCAAGGATAATTTCCCGCATCGGGAACATTGCGTAAAATGATATCCCGAATAATTTCGTATTTGGATTGCATAAAACCTCCGACCAAACATAAAACAGTTTATACTGCAAGACAAAATTCCTTTCCGTATTAATCTTCTCTTATTCTCATATCATATAGAATAAAATGTGACATCATTCAAGTCTTATTTCAATAGCGAGAGAATTAGATAAGAAAATGATTGAGGCAGATCTTTAGATTTTATCAAGGATACACCATAATATTAAAAACAAAATACGATTGAGGAAAAAATGAAATACAGAAAATTACGGGAATTAGAAGTTTCAGCCATCGGTTTGGGCTGCATGGACATGCATCATGCCTACGGGGTACTCCGAGGCTGTACCTACATCGCATTATGTGAAATCGCCGCGACACTTGAACAAGAAGGAATCGGCGCAGAAATTTATTCTATCGGCAAAGAGCGATCACCCCTTGCGGGGCTTGCCGTGCATGTGCAAAAACTGGGCATTGCATCATCAGCGACAACGTCAATGATTTTGTCGAATATGCAAGGAATTTTGAAGGATATATTATCGGCTCTCCCGTGCATTACGGTTCTGCGGCAGGCGTTATCGCACCATTTTTAGACTGAGCGTTTTTTGTTGACTTCATGTCAGGACATAATTCTTTTATCCACAAACCTGCAAGCGCCATTGTTTCCGCACGCCGCGCCGGCACGACAGCATGTAAGGGAATATAATATAATATTTAATCTGGAATAATTTGGGATATGGAGGGATATTGTGGGACGAGGAATGAAATTTAATTACAGTATATGAAATAATGAGTATACGGAAAACGAGTTAAAATTTTGTATATTTTTAATAATGTGTGCACCAATCGCATTACATTCACAAGCTACTACTAAAACAGCTAACCACTGCCTTATTTATTCTTACTCCCCGTAAACGGGTCATAATATTCTTTAAGCGAATATTGGTCTGTCATTCTATCTTCATTTAATTGATTTTGAATATACGCTTTTATTCTTTCTGTATTTTTACCTACTGTATCAACATAATACCCCCTGCACTAAAACTGCCTGTTTTCATACTTATATTTGAGATTTGCATGTCTATCAAATATCATTAAAGAACTTTTTCCTTTCACATAGCCCACAAACGATGATATGCTTACGTTTAGTGGGATAGCTACTAACATATGTACATGATCTGCACACATCTCACCTTCTATTATTGTTACTTTTTTCTGTTCACAAAGTTGTCTTAAAATTTTTCCTATATCACTTTTTATTTTCAGATAAATTTCTTTACGACGAAATTTTGGTGCAAACACGATATGATATTTGCAATTCCATTTGGTATGGGATAAGCTCTGGTTCTCATTCATAAAAAGCTTTCCTTCTTTGGTTTTGATTGACGAACACATTGAAACATACCAAAGAAGGAAGGCCTTGTATCTAAAGATTTTTTATTCCATCAGCTTAGTTGGTGTTTTTTTATGCCAAAGCGGACAATAATGACCACCGGCTAAGCCGGTGGTTTTCTCCAGCCCTGGAAGGGCATGGT
>ERZ777305.46-NODE-46-length-177124-cov-15.179693_pt1 | contig 177124 bp, 162 predicted proteins | sample MGYA00374965_ERZ777305 | MGnify/ENA primary metagenome ERZ777305 (study PRJEB29328, sample SAMD00013331) | mouse gut metagenome | study: EMG produced TPA metagenomics assembly of the Metagenome analysis of fecal microbiota from mouse which was promoted...
GGAATCAGGTGCTTTCTATTTATTTTATTTTCCTACAAAAACTTTACCCTAGCTATACGCTATTTAATTTTCTTTCCTAATGGCAGCATTCACAAACTTCTGTCCGATGACAAGACATCCAACTTGCATCTGGTAAAAATAGCAGTTTCAAAATTTTCAAAACGACAGTTCTAACTGATATGTTTCCTCCAACATCTAAAATAAAAACAACAATACATTTATAAATTCCATTAATAAATGGAAATGTGCCGATACAAGAACTAAAATTAAAGACAATACAAAAAAGCACAAAGGAGATTTGCACTATGGACAATATAAAAACCTGCATAAAAGTTTATCTGGAATACTGCAATTTTCAAAAATGTCTTGATGAAAAAACGCTTAAGGCATACCGAATTGATTTGCAACAATTTTATAATCAAAACTCCAATATCCCTATTACAGAAATTACTTCTGCAACCTTGGAACAATATATTGCCGGACTGCACGAGCAATACAAGCCCAAAACCGTAAAACGTAAAATAGCGTCAGTAAAAGCCCTATTTCACTACTTGGAATACAAAGATATCATTGACCAAAATCCATTCAACAAAATTCTGATACATTTTCGCGAACCCGTAATACTGCCCAAAACCATACCTTTAAATACAGTTGAAACTTTTTTGTCCACCATATACAAGCAATACAAAAATGCCAAAACCCCCTATCAGAAAAGAAATGCCCTTAGAGATGCTGCTGTTATAGAATTACTATTTGCAACCGGTATGAGAATATCTGAACTCTGCTCTTTGAAAATCAGCGATGTGAATTTGTATGACGGAACAATTCTCATCTATGGCAAAGGTGATAAGGAACGCCGTATCCAAATCGGAAATGAATCCGTGATTCGTATTTTAACAGAATATAAAGATAACTTTCGTACAGAAATGCAATCCGGCATCAACTTTTTTGTAAATCAATCGGGAAAAACACTGTCTGACCAATCAGTGCGCAGAATGATTAATAAATATACCTCTCTAGCTTCCATAGAACAGCACATAACACCACATATGTTCCGCCATACTTTCGCAACAAGTCTCTTAGAAGCAGATGTTAATATTCGTTATATTCAGGAAATGTTAGGACATAGCTCTATCAATACTACTGAAATATACACGCATGTTACAGTAGCCAAGCAAAGAGATATTCTTGCCACAAAGCACCCCAGAAAGGATTTTCACATATAAGTTTTTAGGGCAATCGGTAAGATTAACGGATTGTCCAACCAGAAAATAAGAAGTGAGCAAAATATTTATAGATAATTAAATATTATATTTTGATGTCAATCAACATAATAGCGAAAAACATAGCGAGAGGATTGATTTTTATGAAAGAGATAAATGTACTTGGAATTCATGTTGGTCATGATCGAGCTGCTGCCCTTATACAAAATGGTAATGTTGTAGGAAATATAGCACAAGAGCGTCTTGATAGAATAAAGCACTCGCGTTCAATAGAACTTCCTTTCGATGCAATAGATGCTCTTTTAAAATATCATCATATAAAAATAGAGGATGTTGCTTGTGTAGGCTTATCCGGGGATGCAATGGAGGCAGAAAATATTCTGGACACTATCAAATCTGACTTTTATGTACATTATAACTGTAGAATTCCTGTATATTTTGTATCACATCATGATTCCCATGCCTATGCAGTTTTTTACGCCTCTGGTTTTCCTAATTCACTTATTTTTATTGCCGATGGCGGGGGCGATTACTATAATAATTACACAGAAGCAGAAAGTTTGTATGTCGCAAACAAATCGGAAATTTCTCTCGTAAAAAGACGTTTTCAGGCTCCCACTGTTAGAAGAATGGGGAATGAAAGTAATTATCTACTACCATATATGCCATCTACTGTTCGTTCACAGGAAATCAGTCTTGCAAGAAAATATGAACAATTTACCTATTTATTAGGATTTGGTTGGGGACAGGCTGGCAAGACAATGGGATTAGCCTCATATGGAAAATCCCTTATTGATTTCTCAGACTTGAATTATAAAGATCTAGATTATTCTCTGAAATATGCAGACTATTTAGATGATATATTTATACTGCAACAATTATCAAATATAAGTTATCATGACTACATGCAAAAAAATGCTGCGGATATAGCACAGACTGTTCAAGAATATACGGAAAAAGCAGTTATCTCCCTTATTCAAAATCTAGTAAAAAAATATCGTTCGGAATACCTTTGTCTGGGTGGAGGACTATTCCTCAACTGTCTGTTGAACCAGAAAATACTGGAAACCTGCGCTTTGAAAGAAGTATTTATTTTTCCGGCATCCGGCGATGACGGACAGGCAATCGGAAATGCTTTTTACGCATATAAAAAGCATTTCCCTCAAATGCCAAATCCGTATGTTAGACTTCCTTATCTTGGTTTTGCCTATTCAAATTCAGAAATTGAAGATGAATTAAAGGCTTGGAACTTGAATTACAGATTTTCAGAAGATGATGCACTTGCACGGATGATTGCACAGGCAATTTTTGATAATAAGATCATAGCATTCCATCGAGGGCGTACAGAAGTTGGACCCAGGGCATTATGTCACAGGAGCATTTTAGCCAATCCAACCAATCCTTATATGAAAGACATAATCAACAACCGAATTAAACATCGGGAAAATTTTCGCCCTTTTGCACCTATAGTGACAAAGGAAATGGAATATGAAATATTTGATTTAAAGCAGACTTCTCCGTATATGCTGTTTGCACCTACCGTAAAAAAGGAGTATCGCGATAAGTTGCCTTCCATTACGCATGTTGATAATACAGCAAGAGTGCAGTCTGTTTCAAAAGAAACAGAACCTTTTGTGCATTTGTTACTTAATGAATTTGCTACGCTGTCAGGCGTTCCGGTTCTTATTAATACATCATTTAATGTGGCGGGGCAGCCAATAGTAGAACGCCCTGTTGATGCTATCCAAACGTTTTTAAATAATGATATGGATATTCTGGTTATCGAAAATTATTGGATTTCCAAACGTTAGCTTATTATAATATAATAGCCTGTACTGTCTTGGAGCACATATTTTTCAAATGATTTTCCAAATAGAATGGACTGCTTATCCTTTAACACAGATAAGTTGGTCCATTCTTTTTGATACGTTTCCAAGTTTGTATGACACCCATATTGACATAGATATTTACTACAGTTAAAATCGCAGGAATCTACACTATCTGCTAAAGATATTTGACTAATTTTCTGATAAAATAAATTTTCTGATAGATTTAGCCTATAAAAAAACATAACATTTGTCAAAGCCAACATATTACCGTATGTAATATCACAATTCCCAAGATAATTTAAATTTTGTTTTTTCAGCATATTGAATACTGTATCAAATAAGCTTTTTTGCTTTGATACATCTTGCTTTTGGCGTACCAGTATAATTGCCTGTAAAGAGTAAAATTGCCAAATATATGTACTTATACCGAATTTTATACTGGCATCAATTCCTTTTTCAATATATTTTTTAGTGACAATATATTCGCCAGTTTCTATATTCAGCAAATAATGCAATACTGCTGTTAACATATATAAGCGAATCACAGAATTTGCAAAATTATTTTCAATACATATATCTAGCAATTTTTCTGTTTCGACTATCAAATTTTGTAAATTGTGTTCGTCCTTTTCCAGTGCTTCAAATAATCTCATAATCAATAGACTAACATCGTTATGGCATTTTATGCGATATGCCTTTTCTTTTGATAATAATTGATCAGCTTTATTAAGATATTCTTTAGACATGGTTTTGTCTGTATAAAAGTATAATTTAGCTGTAGTTATGTAGCTGAGCGCTTGTAAATTCGAATCGTCTAAGTCTATAGCTAATGCTAAGGATAATTGGCAATAATTTCGTGCTATATCAAACGAATTATACTTAATGTATATATTAGATAGTTTATCATACATATCAAAAACTGCTTTTTTATCGCAATTATTAATATTTAAAATTGTTTCGGAGAGTAAATCCAATAATATGATTTCGCTTTTCTTTAATTGTCCAGCATTGATATAGCTATGTGCCATTTGCTCTTTAAGATAGAAACCAAATTGAGTATCTTTTTGAAATTGTTTACTTGATTTTAGTTTTCGCTGCGCCCATTTGCACATTGCAACGGCCTCATATGGAGTGTGATAATGAAGCGCAATGTATATTTTACAGACAACTGTCTTCTTTTTTTGCTCATATGTAGTACAGATATTATATATATCTTCCAAGTAAGTATAATAACTTTGATTGATGTTAACGGATGAATAGTTGGTTATATTATTTATATCGGATATTGCAGAAGAAAAGTACGAACGGGCAAGTTCTTTATTATTTATCCAAAAATGAAGTTGCCCTTTTTTTAGTGCATCCATTTTATCAAATATGTATGGTACACTAAGTAAGTAGTTTCCCACTTCCTTCTTAGCGTCCCTACTACTTTGCAGTCTATGACTTATATACAAGTACAAACTTTCATGTATGAAAGAATATCCTCCTGATGAAGGCATAACATACCTTCGTTCTAGTAAATTTCTAAATAATTCCTCTCTGCCTTCAAAAAAAGCATTCACGAAATAGTCTGAAAAATGTATTCCAAGGTATGAAGCAATATAAAGAAATTTAAGCATATCACTTCCGCTGTTCTGTTCGATCAGGCATTTTATCCGCTGATCATATATTTCCTCCATACTTTTGGGAATATATAAATGATTAGAGAAACTGTCCGTGTTTTCAATACCGACTGTATTCCGATTTAGTAAATATACCAGTTTTAAATCCAGCATGTATTCAATAACCTGAATAATAAACAACGGAATATTGTTGCTTAATGAATGTATCTTTTCTAAAGCAAATGTGGGTATTCCACGTACAATGGATTTTATCAACTGGATTGTTTCAGGATCAGATAATGCTTTTACTAAAATAATGTTAGAGGAATAATTTTCTTTACAAAACTCCAAAAAAGAAAAATAATCTATATTTCCAACAGAAAAATCATCACGACCAACTAAAAGCAGTGTTAGTCCTGAAGGGCAATTTGTTTCCAGCAATTTTCGGACATTACATAAAATTTTAGCAGAGGCATTATGAAGATCATCCAAGACAATCACACATTTGCGATAAGTTGTATCAATATTTACAAAGATGTCTTCTAGCGAATTGCAGGTAGCATTATTTGATAAATAGCCATCCTGTATCAAAATTTCCTGTAACTGAAGCAATATATTCTTGTTTTTTTCTACAGATACCCTGCAAAAATTGATCTCTCGACCCGCAATTTCAGATAACACTTCATCAACAATTCGGGTTTTTCCAACACCAGCCTCTCCTGCAAGCAAGTATATATGATTGGCTGTATTTTCAATAATTCCTGTTTTTATTAATTCAATAATTTCTTTGTTCTTTTCACCGATTAATTCGGGTCTAAAATTATAAGAAATATTAATCCCTTTTACTTGTATTGAAGTATCAAAGAAATTGCTTTTTACATTCAAAATCAAATCATCTATTCCATCAAAATATTCTTTTATAGCAATGAGCTTCAAGCAATATGAATTATTTAATTCTACAACACATTCAATATTGCCAGAATCAATACTCCAATTTCTATCTGTATTAACCTGCATAGAAATTGTTTGTGGACTATTCGAATAGTTCCTTATCCAAAAATATATTTCGTATGCATTTTGGGATTCAATAATACATGAATTAGCCTGATATTCAATATATATTTTATCAAAGCTATCAGGAATCATTTCTTTTCCTATCATTGCATTGTTTTGATGGAAATATTTTTTTAAAAGATATTGATCAATTAATACAAATTCTATTCCTAATTTCTCAGCTTCTTCTCTAAACTTGTAATATGAAAATGGGACAATTGTAGTATTAGTAACAAGAACATAATATCCTACATTTTCTTCTTTGATACGAGATAGATTTCCGGCAAAACTGTTGTACGGAATTTTATTATGGTTTGAACTTTTACATTCAATATATATTCTTAAAGACTTCTGATCTTTTAGATAAAAGTTGAACCCCAAAATATTTTCTAACGATATAGGAGATTCTATGATAATATCCTTTCCATTATCTCTTACTTTAGGTGTTCGTTCAATTTTAGCACCTAAATCATAATATCTCCTCATTTCCATAGATAGTATATTGAAAATATGATTTTCGAATCCTAATCCTAAGTTATTATCCAAATTCCACTCATTATCATTCAAATGTGGTCCTTCTATATATGATTGTCCCAGCAACCCTTTTTCCTCCATTAAGTAAATGCGGATAATTTGGTATTATCCTTTCTTTAAACTGACAAGTAATATTCGATTATCCACCCAATAATTCCTAATTATCCATACCACTCGCATTTAACATATCCAACGGATAACTTTTAATTATCTATAAATATTTTGCTCACTTCTTATCTTCTATTACCATTTTTCCTATAAAATTTTACAACAATCTCCCTTTTCTTTCCATAACAAAAGTGGCACTGGTAGCATAACTTTACCTGAGCATGCATCGTCCTGATGTTTCTTTAGTTTCTTTCACTATAAATTCCTGTACATGACATACATTTCTACGGGTTAAGAGTCTGCCGCCCTGTCTGCTCCATATATTCTATCATGTCCGCTCCTTTCACATATGCATATTCATTATCATCCAACTGATACAATATATACCCCTGTTCCAAAAGCTGACTCGCCTTTTCTGGTGCAATCGTTATATAGACTGCTTCATCAACATTCTCCGCTGGCAATTCTGTCTGCAATATCACACGCATGTTCATAAATTGTATTTGATATGACAATCTCTGGCCACTGCGCGGAATCGAGTCATCCTTCCTAACATAAAAGATATCGCAATCTGGCATTACAGTCTTGACATCCTGCACCAATTCATAAGATGCATCCGTATAGCTGTAATTCCATCGTGCCGTTGCACTATCTACTTCAAAGGCATTAAAAAAGTAATAATAAAGTATAAACAAACTATATACAACTATAGCAGTTCTTATTTTTTGTCTATGCAATAAGCAAAGAAGAATCAGCATATCCGTCAAAAGCACTAAAATCATCCTGTAATAACCAGATATTGATACCTCCCTATCCGCAAACCGGATAAAAGCCCATGCTTTAGGAAGCAGTGTCCTTTCATTTTGGATAAACGGAACAATATCCCGCAACCAGATAATCATCAACAGCATGCTGCCCAGAAGACTGTAACGGAATAGTTTTCTGCTGACGACAGGTTCTTTTTGCCAATAAGCCAGCGCCGCCATCATCACTGGTGGAAAATATGCGTATAGATACCGCAGATAAATCAATGCACGCAGGGAATCCGCATGACTGTTCCCATCAAGCCATGCTTTTTCCACCCCGGAACCCCATGAAAATGCTTGTCCCGCAATTGTCACCACAATACAGCATAAACCGAATATGCCCCAGAGGCAAAGATACCTTGTGCATTCGTCATCCCTGTGGCGGATACTCTTCCAAAAAAGATATATAATTAAGACCATGGAAAAGACACCCACACCTATCGTTGCGCAATTCCATGTATTAGTTTGTCCGACTCCTATTCTGGCTATCGCATGTAAAAATTCCGTATCAGAAAATACAGCCCCGGGAACTGTAAAATCCACTCCCGTATTTTGTATTTGCTCAACGTTTGCCTGCGTGCTTTTTAAATAGCCTATTATCCATGTCATAATTTTTTTGTCCGCCCATGCACCTGCCAAATAAAGCGGCACTATCAACCAGATATCCCCCAGTGTTTTTCGATAAAGCCAATAAATGCACAGATACAGGAATATAAATCCCAGCAGTAGAGTGACAGCCCTCTGATGGATGGTCAGCGCCAGTACCATATTCAGGCCCAGCAAAACCGAGTAAACAGCTTTTTTTCGTCTATTCTTATCATGCTTCATCAACAAGGTAAACCATAAAAAACAGCCCCACACACATACCGTATAAATATGTTCATTATACATGTATGCTGATGTAACTACGACTGCATACGAGCATGACACTGCAATCGGTGCCACTGTCTTTTTATCCTCAAATCCCAGTACATTTTTTAAAAGGAAACAGCAAATAAGCGGAATACTTCCCTCAATGAAGACAGTTAAAATAAGAACGATACGGTATAAACATACCGGGTCTTTTATCAGATTAAATAACGGTGTCAAGAAAATTGCAAATCCATACCCATAATAACGATAATTTGCCATACAGGAACTCCAGTCAAGTCCCGCCAGCTTAGCTGGAAGATAAAACAAATACAATTCATCTCCCGACACTAGCAAAGGATACGAAAACAAAAGGATAAAAAAAATTCTGGGTATCACAACCAGACAATAGCTTAAAAGATAATCCGCTTTCATTTTTATAAAAATTTTAAGTCTGCCTATCATAAATTTTCTGCTCCTTATATCAGATAATTATCAGCATAATTGTTATGGAAAGCGCTTGGGGTTTACAAAGATGCCAAGCACTTTTTTATATAGATACTCAAATTCCTTGGTTCTAAAAAAGTATCCCAGAAATATCCCGTTTGGAACAATAATGCACACCAATATCTTTATTAAAAGTGACATATAAAGATTTTTCATATGAATTAAATTGCAAATTCCATAGGTAACAGCGCAGACAGCCGTACATAAACACACCCTTTTTATATAGGTAACATAATATTCCTTAGGGCTTACATGAAAATATTTATGAAATAGTATCAACGGTTCTTTCCACCATGCATAAATCATTCTTGCAATAACGGTCGCAACAATAATTCCAAACATCCCCCAGAAATAACCCAAAATCATCGACAGAAATATGTTAATAATTGCTGTTACCGCCGTAATGTTTCTTGTCTCAAAAAAAAGACCTGTCGTTTCGCGAAACGTCCATAAGTTCTGTCTGATATTACTTGTATAAAAATTTAAAGCTATCACAACCACCACGGGAAATGTTAATAAATAATCCGTTCCAAATGAAATTTCTATATAATCCTGAAAAAGACAGATAAAGCATGTCACACAAAAACTAATCAGCCAGAAATTGACAATTTCCAGCACCCGAAAAAGAAACAGATTATGATTTTTTGATGCAACGCCGCTTGCTATTAAATTACCCACTCCTGCTTTTACAGATGTAAAAATCAGTGTAACAATAGAAATAACTGCCGCAACAATCATACTATAGTTTGAATAATATCCCACAAAAAGTGTTCCTACAAAAACCGAAATCAGAATGTTATCCGTATTGCCTTGTATTGTACCGCACATCTTATAAAGAAACGCCGCCTTTACATTTGTGCCAATTTGCTTTTTCTCCTCTGGTTGTAACGCTAGGGAATGTTCTTTTAAGTAAGGATACATTTTTATAGCGACAGCATTCTGGCGGAGGTTACTTATAAAACCAATCACCAGAGCCGCAAATAAATATACAAAATAATTTCGGAATACCAAAAGAACCACCGTCTGTGTAGCAAACGTAATTCCTTTAAATATAATAATATATTTGTTCAGTATATAACTTTTCTGGTCCGCTGCAATTAACGTGGTTCTATATACAAATAAATACGACATTACAACATTCAACAGCGCAAGAACATAATACCATTCCAAATATGGGATAGCTTTTTCCAAATTTACGATATATTTTAAAAAAGGAATCAAAGCCAGTCCTGCCCCTAAAATAAGCACTGCAATAGTAAGATATATTTTACGAAAAAAAGAAATCAAAGTGCCTATTTTTTTCGTGTCATTTTCCGCAATCGGCTGATACAGGCTGTACATCATAACCGTTTCCATGCCCAAATCTGCCAAAGATAACATGTTTAACACATTAGAAAACAGACCGTCAATCCCTAAGTAACCTGCATCTAATACTTTTACAAAAACAAGTCTTGATACATATATCAGCGCCAAATTGAGTACTTTCTGTAACACAGAAGAGAGCAAATTCTTTCCGGCTTTTTCAATTCTCGACTCTGCCATTTCATTTCCCATCCAATTATAACTTTACCTCATACCTTCTTTGAAGGGGATATGTTTTTCCTTTTGTATTGCATATCCTGTTCATTAAGAAAATATAATCCTGTATCATTTTTTCTTTCATATCTCCATCCGTACACGATGTAATGCAGTCAATCAGCGGCTCACTTACCACCCTTCTGTTATCGTTTAACCGGTTGCAAAATATTTCAAATGTATAAGCTGCCTTTACCCTTCCACTTTTTTCTTTGTCCAAATCAATCGTTACCGTTACGGAATATTGGACCAATTTATCATAGGGTTCTACGGTTACCCCCGTCGAAGACCAGAAATTTCCCAGACTATAAATGCAAAACGATGTATCAGACATATGCATGGTATCAATCCCGTGAACCACATGTTCATGATTGGCAATAACCGCATTGACCCCAAACTTCCGGCTAAGCCGACAGATTTTTCTGGTATACACCGTCGGCCCATCATTATACTGTCCGCCCACATGAAGGAACGCAACAATATAATCCGCACCTTCATTACGGCATTCGGTAACCGCATTTCTGAAGCTTTGTATCTCCTTCCTGCCCTTTTCCCTGCGTTCATATACTTGTTTGTCAAACTGTCCAATATGTAATCTTTTGGCTGCCGCACGCATATATCGAATTGGTCTGCGCTTTGATAACCATATCTTCCTCATGAACGGATGTGATAATTCCTGTCTTTGCAGTAAATCTACCATATATTTCTGGTCTTTTCCCAAATAATATCCATTATGAAATGCATTGGTTCCATAGGTATAGGCAAGCAAACCAATTTTAATACCATTTATTTCTTTTATCACATATGATTTTTCTCTTTTGGCATGTGTTCCAATCATATCCAGATTGCATTTATTTAAGCTTCTAATTGTCTGAATCAGACCATCCGTTCCCCTGTCAAGACAATGATTATTTGCAGTTGTCACCATTGTCACTCCCGCCCTCTTTAATGCCATTGGCAAATCAATCGGTGAATTAAAAGAATATGGTTCAAATGTATATTGTAATTTTTCCCCTGCAACAGGAGTCTCTAAATTTGCCACCACGATATCAGACGTTTTAAATTCCTCTGCAATAGATGCGACAGCAGGATAAAAATCATATGCATTCTTATTTCGATAGCCCTCCAACTGATCCACGCCAAGCATGATATCTCCTAAAAATGTCATTTTCATTCTTTTATCCTCTGTTGCTTAACAGGCTCTTTACTTTTCTGATTCCTCTTCCAAATAAAGAATTCCATAATTTTTTAATAAGCTTATCGTTAATATGAGAAAAATCAATCTCCTGTATCCATTGATATTTTTCTATATCAGCAATCATATTTTGATTTTTTTTCATCATTTTCTGTATCGGTAGATAATACTGATTCCAAATAAATTGACTGGTCTGTATCTTATTTTTGATATCTTTTTTACATCGCTTTATATCTTTATCGCCCCACACAAATCCGAAATCGTTTGGATTTCCCCCCTCTGAAACAATCTCTAAAATTGTTCTGTAACATTTTTCACACCTGCAGCAGTTACTTCCTCCCGCAGACTCCCAGCAGACTCTCAAGCTTACGCCTACGCCTGTATCTTTCTGCCTTTCTATAAGGTAATGCACTTTTTCCTGACGCTCCAATTCATATCCGTCATGAACTGTATCACATTCACAGAAACACACATGATTATCAATTAATGGGTCACTTGCACAAGTATACATTCCCTTCATGCTCTCTGGATTGGATGAAGCTATATAAACTATCTTCATACCATATACATAGGCTATCGGTGCTGCATGGGAAATAATCCCTATTCCACTCTGAAAGCCATGCCACCATCCGTCACCACTGTCCAAAACCAGTCCCCTGCTTAATTTTCTTTCCTTAATAACACTCCGAAAATCGCTCTTAATAAATACAGACTCAAAGGTAAACTGCTCCGCAACCATTGTTGTATGCTCTTTAACATTGTTCCATCCAGTCAAATCATTTAATTTGATATCCGCTCCCCATATTGTCATCAACACTGGTTTTTCCACCAGATGTTTCAGTAATGTTGTATGGGCATCCACACCGCCGCTGAAAAAAGCCGCTGCACTGTGCATGCATTTTATAGGCAAATTTTTTATTGTCTGTGCTTTAACTGTCCCGCCAAATCTGAGCATGGGATACATGGTTTGATAACCCTGACGTATCTGGTCTATATACGAATAAAAATATTCATCCAGAAATTTTACGTACACTGTTGCATCACACAGCCATATGATTGGCAACACATTACATAAAAATGGTATTACTGCTATACTTTCCGGCACCTCTGCTATATCGATGGAATAATCAATGAACGATTTTCTCTGTTCACTAAAATATTTTTCCCATTCTCCCTCCACATGGTATGAACACACTACTGTACTGCATGTTATTTCAACACTATCTATAAATAAGTAATTCATAATTTATACTGTCCCTTTCCTATACAAATGTCTTGTTTCTATTCTTTTTCTAAAATACATTCTTTAATGGCCTGATAATACTCCTCCAAATTTGCATTTGAATAACGTACTCTCGGATGCTCCATCATATCTATTGCCAATGTAGCATTCAGTGCATCTTCTTTCACGCATTTTATATATTTCAGTTCTTTAATCCATTCGTATCCACCGCTTACTTTTCTGCTCATATTGTCCACCGCTATACATGGAGTGGAAGTAATCGTTGCAAACAGCATTCCATGTAATCGGTCTGTAACCACCAGCTTCGCCTGCGCAAACTCATTTAATTTTTTCATTACATTCTCTTCACGGTTTCTTTTATCGATTATTTTATTCACAACGGTATCCGTGTACAAAATCTGATAATTTTTCTTTTCCAGTTCTTCCCTAATTGGCTGTAGCCGCTTCTCATCCAGTATTTTTTCTTTATCTTTCCGCAGACAAAAGAGAACCCTGTTTTTTCTCTCAAAACCCATATCATACTTAAGAAAAGTGACAATATCAGGTACATATTTACATTGGTTTGTACTCATTCTCATCTTTTGCAGCATAAATTCATATGATTGAAAATCCCTGCAGAAAAGTATAAAATTTCTACATTTTTCTATTGCTCTCTTTAATTTTTCTTCTTCTGCCACACCCCTTTTTGATTTTTCAAAATAAACCGTCTGTGGAAATACAACAATTTTATTCTGGTAAAATCTATTTAATAAGCGCAGAAGTATATTCTCCTCATTCTGCCATAGCGTTCCAATAAACCCTCCTCCATGAATTACGATTATATCTCTCGTATTCACGGATTTCACAATTTTCCTTTCACATAGCATATATTCCTGCTGCGTAAATTCGTAAATATCATACATAGGAAAATTTTTTTCTAAAAATTGCTTCTCTGCTAAAGCTATTGCCTGATCGCCAAGATTTCCATGTATGGGTGTATCCAGTAAAAACAGCCTCGGCTTATCATGTATCGATATAAATTCTTGAAACTTTGCTGAATGATTCAGACTGAGATATGTCCACACGTCATAAATAAAACGTCTTAGTTTACGTACCATAACCGCTTTCCTCTAATAAAAATTACTGCCATCTTGTCGGAGCAACTGTACTTCTGTTTCTTCTTTCATCCATATTTTTCAAAAATTGATACAATTTAGGAGCCTTCATAAAAATCATATGCTTTACCTTATGCCGGAACGGTATCGGGGATGAAATAACCTTTTCCCAATATAAAGCTTTAAATCTTTGTTCAAGTTCCTGTCTTAAAACAACCTCGGAAGACATATCCCGCAAAGCAAGAATGACTTCTGCAATTGACGTTTCATATCTGCACAAAGCTTCATAATATAGTTCCTTGTCTTCCTTTTGCTCAAAAAAATGACATTTTTCTTCTGTTGCATCTAATTTGTCCTTAAGCCTGCAGATATTTTTGTTTCCCATTATGCTGCCTTCGCGCATTCTATACTCGTATAAGGGTATTTTTATATATACGCACTCTTTAAGCGAATACAGAATTTTATAAGTCAAAAATTCATCTTCATGCATACGTCCGATTGGATATCTCAGGTATTGAAACAAAGATTTTCGATACAATTTATTCCATGCAACCGTCATATCTACCCTCTCATATGTATTAGTTCTTTTTATACATTCCCTCCCAGATAAAACCTCTGTATCCTGCGCTTCAACCTTTACCTTTTTTTCATAACACCCTTGCGGCTCTTTTTCCTGAATCCTCTTATGAGAACAAATTACCAGTTCCACATCGTATTGGCACATAGCATTGTACATAATTTGAATCATTTCAGGATGAATTCTGTCATCAGAATCAATAAAAACAAGATACTCTCCACCAGCCTGCTCAATTCCGGTATTCCTCGCACATGACAGCCCTTGATTTTTCTGATGAATTACTTTGATTCTGGTATCCCGTTTTGCAAAATCATCACAAAGTGCCCCGCTTTCATCCGTACTTCCATCGTCTATCAAAAGTATTTCCAAATCTGTAAATGTCTGTCTGCAAATTGTTGCAACACATTCTCTAAGATATGGAAAAACATTGTAGACCGGAACAATTACACTTATCATAAAATAACGTCTCCTAAGCAAATATACCTTTATAAATCCTTCCTAATATCATTAACCAATAAGTACCACCATAACTTGCGCACGCCATAACCCGAATACTTTTTTTAGCCTTTTTATTTCTCATAACATCTTTGCGCTCCGTCTGAATATTTCTTTTTATTCTTTTCTTCAATGTACTGTATTTTTTATCAAAAGGTAACTCCATGATTAATTGAAACTGTGCCAGCAAATATCGGCTTTTTACTGCCCGAATATTTTCCGGATAATAAGTTTCTATGTATTCTTTTAATTGTTCTGCAATTACAATCCGATCAATCTTTTTGTCCGAAAAGCGTTTATGCATGGTGGATTGCGCATGCTGCCTGTAATAATACATGACTTCTGGAAGTAACATAATCTTTTTTGCTCTTCCCAACAATCGGAATATAACCGCCATATCTTCATATCCCATATCTTCCGGAAAAAGAATACCATTCAAAATTTCTCTTCGTATTACTTTACACCATGGCGCTGCATAAAAAATTCTCTGATAACAAAATTCTTCCAATGCGAAAGAGGCAGTATATGCCTTTGCATCTGCTACAGTAATGCAACTTTCATGTTCTGTCTGAGATTCTTTTGCAAATTTTCTCATTTTGCACTGCACAATGTCAGCATCATTTTCCACCGCGATTTTCATCAGTAGTTCAATATAATTTCTACTTACATAGTCATCACTGTCCACATACGCTATAAAAATCCCCCTCGATATAGAGAACGCTGTATTCCTTGCTGCTGCCTGCCCCTGATTCTCTTGGTGTATTACCACAATTCTTGCATCGTTGCCTGCATATTCATCCACTATACTTTCCGACCCATCCGTTGAACCATCGTCCACCAATATAATTTCCAGATTTCTGTATGTTTGATTAACTACGCTGTCAAGACAACGCCTTAAGTACTTACTTACATTAAATACAGGTATAATAACACTTACTAAAACATCTTCCATTGTTTTATCACCCTAGCATTTTATAAAAAATTTTAGTAAAGTTTCTCGCTTTTTTATAATAACAAAGCCACGCAAAAACTTTTACCCCCATTCTCTGCGCAATACCAAATTCCTTATATTTTCCAATAACGGCATATTTATTTTTTCTTGCATTTGGGAAAAAACAATTTACCGTATCTTGAAAGAAATCAGCTATTTGTAATACATTCTTCATCTTAACAATTTTATTGCCAGCAATATTCCCCAGATACTCCCGCTTTCGGTTTCTCACCAGTAGGAAGTAAGTAAAAAAGCTAAGTACGGTAAATTCAAATAAATCCCTGTCAATAGATCCGTCATGATTTTCAAGAACCTTTTGAATGCAGTTTCTCCAGTCCCCTAAAGGAAGAGCATCCATTACAATCGGTCTGCTCGTTATACTTCCTTCATGAACCACCTGATAATAACCCACATAATCCAGAAAAAAGTTTTTATCCGATAAAAAGAACGCCTGAAGATTAAAGGAATTATCTTCATAAACTTTACCTATTGGAAAAGAGATATTACATTTTTGTATGTATTGGGTACGATATATTTTCCCTGAAATATTGAGCCGCCTCATTAAACACTTTCCGTTTTCCGGCTTATAGGTAATTGTATCAACAATCTCTCCACTTTCCTTAACTTTATACTGTCCGCTGCAAACAACATCACAGTTTTTACTTTCAATCGTATTTACCAGAATTTCAAGGTAATGTTCCTCTAAATAATCATCCGAGTCCAGAAAAGTCACAAACACTCCCTCTGCCACGCCAAGTCCCACATTTCTTGCACTGGATAATCCACCGTTTTTTTTATTTATTATTTTGATTTTATCAGGGTGTTTTTTCTGATAAATAGCAAGAATCTCGGGACTACAATCTGTACTTCCATCATTTACCAAAACCATTTCGTAATTTTGAAAAGTTTGTTGTAATACAGATTGCAGACATGTTTCAATATACATTTCACAATTATATACCGCTATTATTACAGATACCTTTATTCCCATCAGAATATTTCCCTTTCATCTATTCATCTATTCAAAAACCTTTTTACGCTTTTACTACTCTAAAACTCTCCAGATACAGTTACCAAATTCTAGTGCAAATCACTTTTCCCTTTCACAGAATTTTAAAGTACAGTATTTAGTGAAAAATCCCGATACAAAGCATTCCCTCTCGCCTTACGGCTCAATTTCATACTTTATACCGGGATTCCATACATTTTCTATTTTATGATTTCTGCCTGCTATAACCCAAATTCCTGAAATAACTTTTTCCGATATTTGGGGTCTTTGGTCGCACGCTTCAAGTCATCCATCCTATTCTGCTCAAGCAGAAGGCTAATCAATCTGTTGGCACGCTCTATTCCTTGCTCTATCCCTTCTTCTCTTCCCTCTTCCCGCAGCGACCTCTCATATTTTTTTATATCAAACTTTTCTAACAACATGCCCACAACCTCCGCCTGATAGTCTCTCAGAAATTCAGATAAAATATCATGTCCGATGCAATATTCTATAGCCGCGTGTAAGGCTTCCTGCCGGTTGTTTCCCTCTGCAATATACTGTCGGCAGATGTCCACAAATCTGGCGTATTCATCTAGCACCCTGCACTTTGCCATCAGCTCCCTGTTATGCCCGTAATTGATGTTCAGCATCCGCACAGAAAGTTCCACATCCGCTTTGCTTTTACGGATTCCAAAAGCGTCTGACAATCGCAGAATCTGTTCTTCCGGTATTTCCTTTTCCCCGTTGTAGAATACAACGCACTGCGGCGCCGGCAGGGAAATCAACTTTGAACCGTAAAGGCTCTCCTCCGCCTGTTCAATCAGCTTCTGATACTCTCCTGCCAGATAAATCAGGAAACGGACCGGCAGGTTCGGGTTCAGGGTGCTCTGGTGCTCATACAGGTTCAAAGTACCTGCCACCACAAAAGCAAGGTCGTTCTTCATCACCATATAAACTGCCCCTTCAAGCGTTACCACCTGAAGCTCTCCTGCATCCTTGTAATCCGTCCCGTTTAAGGCATTGTATAACTGTAGCAACGCTTCCCTGTCCTTGTCAAACAAAAACCGGAAAAACCTGTCCTTTACGTTCCGGTGTACCTTTTTCTTTCCAAACCCGTATAGCCGCTCCCTTGAAAACCTGCGCCTTTGTCCGGCATGTTTTCTCTGTTTTTTTCCTTTTGCATTTTCCAAACCTTATCCTCCCATACATCGGCAGGATACGGATAAGGTAATGCCATGCTAAGCAAGGGTTCGTCAATTACAACCGCAATTTTTTTGCATTTGCTCCTGCACACCCTTTCGTTCCCGCCATATTTATTTAATACCTGAAAAATCTGACAGAAACTGTCCGAGTGTGCCAAATACGCACCGATTAGAATTTTCTGATATAATCATCATAAGGGATAAATTTCCTTTTGTCAATCATTTTTTCACAAAATTCCGATATAAAGTATGAAATTGTCAAGGTGCTTTCCACTTGTGTTTCTCTATCCCGAAACGGCGGCTTTTTCACTTTCCTCCGTCTCTAACACCCGGTAAATCCTGCTTGCCTGCCTTTCTGTTTTCTGCTGCATGTAAAGGGCGTCGTATTCCGCCCTTCTGGCATGGTACTGGGTGTCCTGCAAAATTTTTCTGTTTGCCGCTATGACATCCGCCACCAATCCAATCATAAAGGTGAGAAATCCTATGATAATCAGGGTGCATGCCAGAATCAGCGACTGTACATGTCCGCCGTTCTGTCCGGCTGCCATATATAGCAGGAAGCGGAAACCGATGCAAAGTCCTGTTAAAATAGGAAACACCGCAAGAAAACCAAAACTCTTTAACGGCTTATACATCATGTACGCCCTTAAAATCGTAAGCATACTTTTTTTAACGTACCCAAAGATACTGTTAAACAGACGGGACGGGCGCAATTCTGCATTGGTATGTACCGGCACGCTGGTAATTGCGATTTTTTCCCTGCCCGCCTGCACAATGGTTTCCAGCGTATAGGTATAGTCGTTGACTACATTTATCCGCATGGCAGCCTCACGGCTTAATGCCCGAAAACCGCTGGGGGCGTCGGGAATATCCGTATTGGAGGCTTTTCTTACCACCCAGCTTCCAAAATGCTGTAACTTCTTTTTGAGAAAGGAGAAGTGCTCGGTTTCGTCAATGGGCCTGGCGCCGATAACCATATCGGCCTTTCCGGCAAGTATCGGCTGAATCAACGCTTCTATATCTTCTGCACAGTACTGGTTGTCCGCGTCCGTATTTACGATAATGTCCGCGCCGTTTCTGAGACAGCCGTCCAGCCCTGCCATAAAACCTTTTGCCAGTCCTTTATTCTGTTTAAACCTGACAATATGGTGGACGCCCCAGTTTTTTGCCACCTCTACCGTTTCATCCCTGCTGCCGTCATCAATAATCAAGTATTCTATGGTATCGACGCCGGGAAGGGTGCGCGGCAAGTCGTTTAAAGCGATTTCCAGCGTTTCGGCTTCGTTATAGCAAGGTATCTGAATGATTAGTTTCATGGTCTTTTCCCTTAGTCCTTTCCGAATAAATCCCTTGTATATACCTTTTCCTTTACATCTTCCAATTCCCCGGCAAAACGGTTTGCCACAATGACTTCCGAAAACCGTTTAAACACCGCCAGTTCTTTCACGACCGGCGCGCCGTAATATTGCTCTTCTCTCATGGAAGGCTCGTAAATAATCACTTCCACACCTTTTGCACGCAGCCTTTTCATGATTCCCTGTATGGAAGACTGCCTGAAGTTATCTGAACCTGTCTTCATTGTCAAACGGTAGATGCCAACAATGCTACGCTGTGCCTGATGGTTTTTTTCTTCAAAATGAAGCTTTTGCAAAATCTGTTCCGCTATAAAATCTTTTCTTGTGCGGTTCGCCTCCACAATGGCGCTGATAATATTGTTGGGTACCGTGTCATAATTGGCCAGAAGCTGTCGGGTATCCTTTGGCAGGCAATAGCCGCCGTAGCCGAAAGAAGGATTGTTATAATGCGTGCCAATCCTGGGGTCCAGACACACTCCCTCTATGATTTCCTTTGCATCAAGCCCCCTTGCCTCCGCATAGGTATCAAGTTCATTAAAATAGGCTACCCTGAGGGCAAGATACGTGTTGGCAAAAAGCTTGACCGCCTCTGCCTCGGTAGGATTTAAAAGCAGTACGGGAATCTCTTCCTTTATTGCCCCTTCCTGCAAAAGCGCCGCAAACCTCCCTGCCTTTTCCACGCCTTCCCTGTCCTCCCTGTCCACGCCGACAATAATCCTTGACGGATACAGGTTGTCGTAAAGCGCCCTTCCTTCCCGCAAAAACTCCGGTGAAAAGAGGATATGGTCATTTTTGTATTTTTCTTTCATCTGTCCGGTAAAACCAACCGGCACTGTGGATTTGACAACGATATATGCCCGCGTGTTTAACTGCATTACCTTTTCTATCACACTCTCCACCGAAGCTGTGTCAAAAAAATTTTTACGTTCGTCATAATTGGTGGGAGTGGAGATTATGATAAAATCTGCCTCCCTGTATGCCGCATCACCGTCTGTTACCGCTCTAAGATTCAGCGAATGCGTTCCCAGATATTCTTCCAGCTCCTTATCCGCAATCGGGGACTTCCCGTTATTTACCATATCCGCTTTTTCCTGCAGGATATCCACTGCAATCACTTCATTGTGCTGTGCCAGCAAAACCGCATTGGACAATCCCACATAGCCCAATCCCGCTACTGTTATTTTCACTTTCCTATGTACCTTTCCTTCTTATATGTCCTCATCAAAATCCAGAATGTCCAACAAATCTTTTTTCTTTGCCGCATCCTTTTCTGTCTCTTTCACCATCTCTTCTTCCATCTCTACTTCCGGTTCTTCTTCTATTCCCTCTTCCGGTTCGTCTGCATCTGTTTCCTCATCTGCATACATTTCTTCGTCTGCATCCGTAATCTCCTGCAAATTATCCCCGCCATTTTTCTCCATTACAATCTGAACCGTCCCGTAAACCAATATGCTCCCGATTGCCAGAACAAAAATCACTATGGTGGAAATATTTATTTTACTTTTGCTTTTCTTTGTCTTGTCGGATACCGTGGTTTTTTCTTCCCCGGTTTCCTCGTTTACAGGTCTTACTTTTCTGATTTTAGGCGCAGCAGGTTCTGCCTGCTGCTCCGGGTCATAGTATGGCTGCGTTGCAAAAAAGGTTTCCGCATCCGAGGGGGCGTATTCTTCACTGTCCCCTGCCTCTCCGTATACTGCCAAAAAATCTTCCCTGACATATCCTGTTTCTCCGCCATACACCACCCTGTACCATCCTTCCGGGGTCAGTTCCACTGCAAATATGGTTTCTCCCTGCTCCAATTCCACTATGACATCCGTTTCCGTTCCCGGTCCTTTTCGCACGTTGACGGTATCCAAGGCATACATAAGCGTCGTGCCCGCTGACTCCTGCGCCCCTGCCTTTATCGCAAAAAATCCGGCGGCAAAAACTGCCAAAAGGAATAACAGTATTATTTTTCCGCGACTTTTTTCCATAAGTGACATTTGTTGCTTCCTTTCATTCCTCTTCTACCTTTTTACGGACATCCCCATACATTGCCCCTGCCATCAGCACTGCATAAACCGGAACGGTTATCGGCGATTGGCTGAAAAAAAGGGATTGCGGCAGATACATGGCAAAAAGCGCCGTCAATACAGGCGATACCTTCTTTCTCCTTATTTGCTTCTGCATCCTCTTTCCTGCCGTAAAGACAATGCCAAACAGCCAGATAACTCCATATATCCCGTAATGCTCCAGCACGTCGAAAAACGTTCCGTTATGTGCCCCACAGTAATTCCGCAGTTTTGCCGAAAACTGTTGCAGCAGGGATACGCTGTATCCTCCTTTTATGCCGTCCAGCCTGCTTCCCATAGATAGAAGCAGAAAGAAAAGAAGGCCTGCCGCCGCAAGAATCCATCCGACAGCCTTTTGAAATGCATATAACGGTTTTTCTTCTTCCCCAAGCTTCTCCCAGTAAGAAAAGAAGAATACGCCCGCCACAGCCATAAGAAGCTCAAGAAACACACCGCCCTCCATGCCATACGGTTTTTCTTCCAAAAGCTTTGGAAAGATACGCGTTACCAGCGGCATGTTCGCCCACAGAAAAAAATAGGTAAAAGCAATCTCCATCACTCTTTTAACAAAAGCCTTTGTGGGTTCATGCAGCAGCAATAACACAGGAAAAAAGAATCCCATTAACGCTTTTCCCACTATGTTCCCGTTTACAAACAACAGAAAATTACCGGAAAGCGCCGCCATAAAATAAAAATGTTTTTTTACCTTGTCCTCTGTTTCACAATACTTTCCTGCCGCAATCATACCCGTCAGCAGCAAAAAGGCCGCAAGCGCCTGTTCATCCTGCAATAACGGACGCAGGTTAAAGGTAAAGGAAGGTTCCACAAAAAAACGCCAGAACAGCCCTGCAAAAAGAAGCGTGCTGCATATCAGCAGACCGTCCGCAGAAACAGGTGTTTCTTCCATGGAAATCACAAAGAACAAAAGGATGACCGCCACAGCAAAAAAATTTCTTTCCTTACATCCGTCTGCTCCCAGACTGTCTGCCACAATCTGGAAGACATTCCATGCCAGAAAGAGGCCAAGCAGACAGTCAAAAGGCTCCCATTTCCTTTTCCGTATTCCTTTTCCACCCTCCGCCGCCGGTTTCTTTTTTTCTCTCAGGAAAAAGAAAAACAACAGGACGGTATACAGATAGATAAGCCATGTTCTGACGGATATCCCTGCAAGCTGCCAATCTTGTAAGAACAACAGGATGGTCAAAACCCACACGCCGGATTTACGGATAGCATACATTGTCTCTTTCCTCCCAATTACAAAAAACCACATAGTGCGGGGACGCAAACACCTCCGTATATTGCGCCGGCAGCTCTTCTGCCAGTTCATCCCCTCTTTGCAGCACCACGAAAGATTTTTGAGCCGTTTCCCGTAATTCCTCCTTGGACACTATATGCAGAGGAATATCCTGCATCATATACTGCACCAGACAGTAGGCATTGCTTTTTTCGCTGTAACCGTATAACACTTCTGCTTCCGATTGGATTTCTGCTTCCTTTTTAAGCTCCGAAAGCATTTCCGCATCCGCTTTCTGTCCTGCATGGGCCGGTTCCAGATAATACTTCCATGCAAACAGTGCGGGCAGAAGCTGCAACAGGGCGATACCCAGAAAAAATACCTGTTTTTTCCTGCCTTTGGCAAGCCGAACCAGCGCCAACATCACTGCCATGCCAAGCGCTCCTCCCAGACCGGCATACAAAAGAAACTTTGCATCATAATGATCCGCAAGCACCACGGCATACAAAATTCCCAATATGGAATGCCGGTTCAGGTATACTATGGTTCCGTTTCCGAGAAGGGAATAAACAAGAAAAAAACTGATGTTCGTCAATCCCATAAACCAGAGCAGCCGTTTTTTTACCTTTGGGGCGGATATGATTTCCACCATTCCAAAGGCCAGAATAAAGGGCAGTGTATTTTCATGATATCTGCCGTACAAAACCGCATCCAGACGGTCGCTCATCAAGCTGAAAATATTGGATATCAGTACCGCAGCCGTATGGGACAGCAGTATAAAACAATAAAGCCATGCTTCACTGGGCGCGCTTTCTTTCCTAATCAGGCACTTTATCAGCTTCTTTCCTTTTTTCAGGAGGAAGGCCATTCCCCAATAGTACAGTCCAAAGCTGGCGCAGCCCATGTAAAAAATTTTTCCTGCCAATCCTGTAAAAAACCGATAGATGCCTTTTAAGGTAAACAGATACCCCAGTTTTCTCCATTGTCCGCCGTAATCATTTACCTGCGTCAGCCTGCGGTATTCTTCGGAAGCCGCACTGCCCACCAGATTTCCTTTTACCGCCTCTGTGATAAGCAGTGCAAAAATAACGCCCAGAATAACCACAGAAATCACAATTGCCGCTTTCCTTTTTCCGGGTTTTTTCCCGCAAAGCAAAACTGCAATCATGCAGACTGCCGTTGTAAGTAAAATGCCGACAGTCCTCATATGTACCATATACATATAGCCCCCGGTAAAAAGCACGGGAATGCTATTCCAAATATCCGGCTGCATAAGCCACCGATACAGAAACCAGACGAGAAGGACATACAGAAAAACCAGCAATACTTCCGTCATGGTTGTCTGCGCATAGGAAATATAAGCGACATATGTCAGAGCAAGGCCACTTACCCACGCTGCCGTCTTCTTTTCTTTCTTTTTATCAAGCCCTGTAAGTATCCTGTAAAGCAGAAGGGTAGCAGCCCCAAGCAGCATAAAATGAAATCCTGCCATGCACCTGTACCGCACAATCGGATGCGGCACCAGTTTTACCAAAGGCAGCATAAGCAGTCCATACCCAAAAGAGTACCAGGAATGCTGCGTCATGGCCTCCCGCCAGTCCATTCCTGCCAGATTGGCCGCCTGCGCCCAGTAACCAAATTCATCCGGCAGAATGATTGGTCCATATAGCTTCGGGACAGTCATAAGCGCAAGAATGAGCCACATGCACATAAAACCCGTCAATATAAATATGGAGATTTTCTCCGTTTCTTTCTTCTTCATTTTTATTGTCTTTCAGACATGCTTATGTAGTATAACAATCCAACATTTCTAACACTAACCTCCATGCCGCCTCCCAGCGGCACAAATCTGTAGGGAGAACGCCCGCATTCCGGGCATTCTCCCGCGTGGAACTTAGAAGTTCTCCGCGAAACAGCCTCTGCTGTGAGCGGCTAGAACTTCTTTCCACGCTACTTGTACTTATCGAAGCTGCCCGCCGGCGCCTTGACGATTACAAATACGCCAAAGCCGGTGGTATCGAAAGCAACAATTGCAGAATCGGGCTCCTTGTCCGTCAGGATGCTGACTCTGCCGCCTTCCTGCACACGGATTACCGCATACTCGTAGCCGGCCTGTCTGAAGGATTCGGGAACGCCTACCACAACGGTAACCGGATTATCAATATCAATCACTTTTTTACCGTTCAGATACGCATTGATGTCAATGGCGGGTCCCCTGACCACATTCACATTGTCAGCAGCAAGTCCGGCAAGTCCGTCGTTGATACACTGTTCCGCCGCCGGGCCGTGTGATGAATTTAACACTGCCAGCCTTATCTGTGCGCCTTCCCCTGCGCCAAATGCAGCCGCTACATCCGCCTTCGACGTAGTTACTGCAACGCCATCCACAACCGTTTCGGTATAAACGCCTTCCACTGTGGAAACCAGCTTGTTGCCTCCTCCGGCAACAACCACATGGTTGCTTACCTGCGGGGCAGGCGCCGGCGCGGTTGTCTTGGTACCGCTGCTGACCGGATTGGACGGTGTCACCGGGTCTGTCGAACCTTGGTCTTGCGAACCTGTGGTGCTTTTTAAAAGCTGACTGCTGCCACCTGCGCTTACCGCGAGGGCAGGCGCTGCTGCCAGCATGACCGCCATGGCGAACACACCGATGTTCTTAAGTACCTTCTTACTAACCATCTCTTTTTACCTCCTTTTTAGATTATATATAGCAGGAAACGGCTTCCCATCCCCTGTATATACCGTCTTTTAAAAACCGCTATAAATTTCTTGCATACAAATCCCGTAAAAGGGTATGATAATGAAGAAAAGTTTCGTAAAATAAACACATTTACGAAATGGTTTTTATAAGCAGTAAAAAAGCGGTCCCGGATAACTCCTGACCACTTTTTTGACGGTTTAACGTTTCATGCCGCTTTCGTCAATCGGTTCATCAACAGCCGTTTCTGGCACATGGAAGAATGTACATATAAATTCATGGTAATCTGTACGGAAGCATGTCCCAGAATTTCACTTAAGCTTTTCATATCAAATGACTGTCTGATACATCTGCTTGCAAAATAATGCCGCAGCATGTGGAATTTAAAGTACTCTATTCCACATGCCTTTAAGATGGCGGCAAAACGGTACTGCACGGTTCTTGCCTCCGCCCATTCCTTTTTTGTGCCTTCCACCAGATAACAGTTTCCGGCTTTTTGACGGCGCTTTAATATAACCAGAATCTCCTCCGGAATAGGGATGCAACGTATGGAAGTCAAGGTTTTCGGCGTCTGCACCTTTATATGGGTGGCGGAGGTTTCTTCCCCAAAATCCTTGATGCGCTGGAGATTTTTGCTGATTTTGAGAATACCCTCCTCAAAGTCAATATCACTCCAGGTCAGGGCACAGAGCTCCCCGATGCGGATGCCGGTATAATAAGTCAAAAGGATTCCCAGACAGGTACTGTCTTTTGTATGGGAAAGCAGATACTCTTCCAGCTTTTTCATGGTTTTTTCAGAAGGCATCTCCATATTTTTTCCGGTCCTGGACAATTTGGGATTTTCCAGGTCGGGGAGCTGATACCGGTATTCTCTGGACACATAAGCAAACGCCTGTATCAAAACCGCGCTTATGCCGTGGGAATAAGCAGGAGAAATTTTTGAGCCGTCACTCTTGGTGATATTATTTACATATTCATGAAAACAGACATTGGTAAAATCCGACGCCCGCACTGTTTTTGTTTCCTTATAGATATGTCTTTCCGCAAGTTGTCTGTAACAGGCATACGTAGATTCCTTCCATATGCCTTTTTTATCCCGTAACCAGACGGACACAACTTCGGGAACCGTCATATCGCATTTTTTTTGCGCCGGTTCTTTTGCTGCCAAAAGCGCTGTCATTTTTTCCTTTACTTCCCGATAGCTTTTTCCATATAAGGAGCGGTACCGGCATCTGCCGTCGGAAAACTGCTTCTGGCAGATACGTCCTTCCCATCGTCCGTCCTTCCTTTTATAAATATTCAAACCTCTCTTTGCCATAAATACCTCCTTAAAACTGACCATTTTTTTGACGGTCAATATTTTTTCTGCACGGTTTTCTACATGGTTTTCCACACTTTGCATACGGAATTGACCGTATAACCGGTTTGGCCGAAAGCAAAATATACAGAAAATTATCATTTTATGCTTGCATACCCGGCACAAAAATGATATTATAACACAGAAATACAATGTTTCGTGAATGTGTTTATTTCATGAAAGATTAGAAAAGGCTTCTCCCACAGCGGATTTTCTTATAAAGTCCACTGTTGGAAAAGCCTTTTTAACGAACTGCCTAATGTGTCACAAAAGCTTACGCTTCCACAATCAAATATCTTCCGTCCCCAATCGTAAATACTTCCGATGCTTCCAATATCTCCTCAGCATCCGCCCCTTCCGTATCGATGCCTTCTTCCTCGAAATACTCCATGATTTCCTCTACCGAGTCCACCACAACCGCCATGCATTCCTCCAGAAAGTCCTCTGCTTCCTCCGGACTGGAGGCAACTTCCCTCGGGAATAACTGCAGCTGGTTCTTCAGAAAACAATTCAATACAGCTTCATCGTATTCCTGCATAAAATACCCTCCTTTCTAAATTATAATGCAATTACCTGCGGCAATTTACAGATACGCAAGCAGCTGCAGCGGATTTTCTATCACTGCATCCGCATGGTTTTCCAGTAATTCTTCTTTTTTCCGAAATCCCCACAATGCCCCTATAGTGAAAGCGCCCGCGCTTTTTCCTGTCTGCATATCCGTGCCGGTATCCCCCAGATACAGGATATCCTCCGGTGTAAGTCCAAATCTTTTTAATATCATTTGCAACCCTTCCGGACTGGGCTTCCTTGCAAACTCTGCCGTCTGTCCCTGCACGATATCAAAATCTTTTTCTCCGAAAACCGCTTTAATGACATCCTGTGTCCTGCAATCCGGCTTATTGGAAAGCACCGCCGTTTTTATACCCCTGGCCTTTAATTCTGCCAGCAGTTCCTTTATGCCTTCATAGGGAACCACCTGATACATACAGTATTTCTCAAATATTTTCTGGTACTCTGCATAAGCTTCCTCAAAAAAGGAATGTTCCTTATCTCCGCCTGCTTCCAGACACCTTTCAATCAAAACCGGTGCGCCATCCCCCACAAAATACTTGTACTGCTCCTCTGTATACGGCCCAAAACCAAACTTTTCCATTGCCTTGTCCGCGCTGACCTTGATGGACATCAGGGAATCCGTCAAGGTTCCGTCCAAGTCAAAAATAACTGCTTTTTTCATTTGCCAAAGCACTCCTTCATCTCCTGATAAAGCCTGCCGATAGGCAGCCCTACCACATTGTTGTAATCTCCCCGGACTTCTTTGATGAAAGCGGCACACCTGCCCTGAATGCCGTATGCGCCCGCCTTATCCATGGAATCCTTTGTAGCCACATAACCTTCGATTTCTTCCTTATCCATCGGATAAAAAACCACTTCCGTTTTCTCATAAAAAGTGTGGGACATTTTCCTTCCTTCTTTCAGGTAACAGAACGTGACTCCGGTATAAACCTCATGCACATTTCCCGATAATGCGGACAGCATTTCACATGCTTCCTTCTCATCCTTAGGTTTTCCCAGTATCTTTCCCCGAAAAGAAACAACGGTGTCTGCCCCTATCACAAGCAATCCTTCCCTGTCTTCCCACTCCTTCTGCCAGACGTCATCCGCCTTCTGTCTGGACAATTCACATACTACCGAAGAAGGTTCGCTGCCCTGCGACTTTTCCTCACAGGTGCTGCAGCATACCTGAAAAGTCAGTCCTATCTGTTCCAAAAGCTCTTTCCGTCTGGGAGAAGCGCTCGCCAATACGATTCTATTCATGATGTGTCTCCGGAATGAATACCCTTGCATCATTTGTTTCGTTTCCCTTTACTGCCAGCTTCCTTGCTTCTTTGCAGAAAACAGCCTGGGAATCAAAGGATTCCTTTCCCCTCCTGTCTACTTTTTCATAACTGCCGTCCGGTTTCAGCAAATGGGCCTTTACAGTATCCCTCAGCTGACTATGAAGAATATGAAGAATTTCTTCCTTCAGTTCATCCTTTTCCACAGGGAACAGAATTTCCACACGCCGTTCCAGATTTCTGGGCATCCAGTCTGCACTGGCGCAGTATATTTCCGGGCTGCCCCCGTTTGCAAAATAGAAAATCCTGCTGTGCTCCAGAAAGTTGCCTACGATGGAGCGCACGGTAATATGTTCGCTGACGCCGGGGATTCCCACCTTCAGACAGCAGATGCCCCTGATAATCAACTCTATCTTAACCCCGGCTGCACTTGCCTCATAAAGGGCTTCGATGATATCCGCATCACACAGGGAATTCATTTTAGCGATGATATGCGCTGCTTTTCCCGAAAGCGCCGCTTCCTTTTCCCTGTTAATCAAATATAAAAACTTATCCTTCAGCCAAAGGGGGGCAAGCGAAAGCTTATTCCAGTGAAGCGGCTCCGAATATCCTGACAGCATATTAAACACTGCCGTGGCATCCTCCCCGATTTCTTCGGAACAAGTAAGAAGCCCTATGTCCGTATACAGCTTTGCTGTGGCATCATTGTAATTGCCGGTGCCCAGATGCACATATCTCCGGATGCCGTCCTCTTCCCTTCTGACCACCAAAGTAATCTTGCTGTGCGTTTTTAATCCCACCAGCCCGTAAATTACATGGCAGCCTGCCTTTTCCAGCATCCTCGCCCAGACTATATTGTTTTCTTCGTCAAACCTTGCCTTTAATTCCACAAGTACGGAAACCTGCTTGCCATTCTCCGCTGCTAACGCCAGAGCCGCAATAATCGGCGAATTGCCGCTGACACGGTACAATGTCTGTTTGATTGCAAGCACATCCTTATCCCTCGCTGCCTGCCTGATAAAGTCCACCACGGGTGTAAACGTCTGGTACGGATGGTGCAGCAGGATATCCCCGTTTCTGATGGAGGCAAAAATATCCTCCCCCGCCGGAAGTTCCGGCACAGGCTGCGGCACATATTTTTCCGCCTTCAAATCATCAAAGCCTTCCAAGCCGTACATCTTCATTAAAAATGTCAAATCCAGCGGTCCGTCAATGGTATAAACGCTCTCCTGTCCGATATCCAGTTCCCGTTTCAGGATGCGCAAAAGCCTCTTGTCTATTCCTGCTTCCACCTCTAAGCGGATGGCTTCCCCCCATTGTCTTTTCTTCAACTGCTTTTCAATCTCTTTCAGTAAGTCCGCCGCTTCGTCCTCGTCAATCGTCAAATCCGCATTACGCATGATACGGAAAGGATGTATGCATACAACATCATAGTTCAAAAATAACTTATCTATGTTGCGCTCAATAATTTCTTCCAGAAGGATGACCTTCCTGCCCTCTTTTTCGGTCGGTATCTCCACAATCCGGGGCAGGACGCTGGGCACCTGCACAGTGGCAAATTCCAGTTCTTTTCCGCCTTCCTTTTTCTTCATCAGGGCCCCAAGATTCAGGGAACGGTTCCTGATAAGCGGGAACGGCCTTGAAGAATCCACCGCCATGGGAGTCAGAACCGGATATACATTATCGGCAAAATATTTGTCCAGATAAGCGCCTTCCTTTTCCGTGAGCTGCTCATGCTTCTTTATGACATGAAGGCCGTGTGCCTCCAATTGTGGCAGCAGGGAACGGTTATAAGTCGAATACTGCAAATCCACCAACCCGTGAATCTGTAAATCCAGTCCGGCAAGCTGCTCTTCCGGTGTCAGCCCCGCAATGCCCTTTTTTACATAACCGGCATTCACCATATCTTTTAAGGAAGCCACCCTTACCATAAAAAACTCATCCAGGTTGGAAGCTGTAATGCTCAGAAACTTTAACCGCTCAAACAAGGGTATATGCTTGTCTCTTGCCTCGGACAATACCCTGTAATTAAACAATACCCAGCTCATTTCCCGATTGGAATAATATTCGGGGTTCCTAAACTCCTTTTTTTTCTCTCCCATGTTCTTCCTTTCCGGCATCTTGCCTGAATTTTCTGCATTTATTTTTCTATGACGAAATTCGTTTCTGGACAATGACGGGACGCACATTGAACACTTCCTCAAAAAACTGCGCCCTGTCCTCAAACAGGCCTTTTTCCAGTGTAATATCCGTTTTATTGTTCACCGTAAGAATTAATTCCCTGTCCTTTACGGCTGCTTTCACATCCTTGAATTTCTGCTTATGGCTTCTGTCAAGCCCATTGGCAATCCGCAGGATGGCAGTCAGTTTTGCCACCGTCAGATAGGCCCTTTTGTCCAGTGAGGATGTACGGTCCCATCCTTCATAATAGTCAAATTCCTCGTGATTGAATTTCACTACATTTGCAATCATTTCGCGCTCCATGTGTGAAATTCCGATAATCTCCGTCGCCATGATAATCTGATAAGAACATTCGCCAAGGTTCACAAGGCTGATATATTTGCCGCAGTCGTGCAAAATAGCGGCAAGCCTGAGATAAAGCTTTTCCCTCTTCCCGAGCCCGTGCAGTTTTTTCGTGCTGTCAAAAATAGTCATGGTCAGGCTTTCCAGCGTTTCCGCCCGTTTCCTGCTGCCCATGTAGCGTTTGCTGATATTCAATGCACAGTCTAAGATGTCTTTTTCAAAATCATGCTCGCTGATTTCCATATTCTGCTGCTGTGCATATTCGTAAGCTATGCCGTCACACAAGGTAACGCCGGGCGCCCAGATAAGTCCTGCCCCTGTCATGGCAAGAATCCTGTCAAGCAGCACCGCCGAAATAAACATCAGGCTGGCATTCTCCTCGGAAATGCCGAAATGCACCGCAATTTCCCCCGTGCTTTTGGTTCTCAGGTAATCCATGAATCTGCTGTACTGTCCCGCATTGGCATAACCGGACTGTTCCTTGTTTTCTCTTTTTTCCTTGACCCATACGGAAAGATAGTCATCCACCAGTATAACGTTCTGGATTTCTTTATCTTTCAGGTATAATTTATGCAGTACGGAAAGCTGTGCGTCGTCAATTTCACTCAGCAGTTCTTCAATCTGGGAGTGCTTTGCATTGATTCTTCCCAGTCTCTCATGCAGGCGCAGGACGCCAAGCCGCAGGTTCTGGGTGGTAATCAGCGTGCCTTTTTCAAACAGGGAAACCTGGATGCTGCCGCCTCCTATGTCCACAATCACCGTGCCCTTTTCCAGTATCCTGTCAAACTCCTTCCCTTTGGAGGCAATGGACTTGTAGTCTAAAAAGCGCTGTTCCGAATTGCTCAGCACATTGATGACAATGCCTGTTCTCTGCGCAATCTGGTCCAGTACAATGCTGGTATTTTCCATTTCCCTGATAGCGCTTGTACCGTACGCCTTATAAGCGTCTACTTTATAAGATTTCATGATATCAGCGTATTCCCTCAGTATCCGGCACAGCTCATCCACTTTTTCATAGCTGAGTTTTCCTGTCGTGTAGGTTTCCGTTCCCAGCTCGATTTTGTGCCTGACATGGTCTATTTCACGCATCTTGTTTTTGCCTGAAAATTCCAGTATTTTCATGGACAGTTCGTACGAACCCACGTCTATTGCTGCAAATGTTTTCAAAACCACACCTCCTGCATTAACGGCTAAGCAGATAGTCGATAAACTGCTGCGCACACCTTCCCGAAAGCCCACCGTGATATAATTCCCATTTGTTGGCCTCCGCAAGAAGTTCGCTTTCCTCCATCGCAACGCCATGGCGCTCTGCCAGCGTCTTCACTATCTCCTCAAACTGCTTCTTATCCGGCGCGCCAAAATAAATGGTAACACCAAACCTGGACACCAGTGACAGTTTTTCCGCCACAGTATCTCCCTTGTGTAAATCATCCTCCCGCTCTTCCTTGTCACTGAACTTTTCGCGGACCAGGTGCCTTCTGTTGGAAGTCGCATAAATCAATACGTTGTCAGGCTTCTTTTCCAGTCCGCCCTCTATGACAGCCTTTAAATATTTATATTCAATCTCAAACTCTTCAAAACTCAAATCATCCATATAAATAATAAATTTGTAATTCCGGTTTTTAATCTGTGCGATGACATCGTTCAAGTCAATAAACTGATGCTTATATATTTCGATGATACGCAGGCCCCTGTCATAATATTCATTGGCAATGCCCTTGATGCTGGAGGATTTGCCGGTTCCCGCATCCCCGAACAGCAGGCAGTTGTTTGCCTTTTTCCCGCTTACAAAAGCTTCCGTATTATCCACCAGCTTCTTCTTGGCTATTTCATATCCCACAAGGTCCGACAGTTTCACATGCGCTATATTTAATATTGGCTCGATACATGCCCCGTCTTCTTTGTGTACCACACGGAAAGACTTGTGAAGACCGAATTTTCCAACACCGTAATCCTTGTAAAACTCAGTCAGCGTTGCCTTCATCTCTTCGGGCGTATGGTCTTTCTGGAAACGAGCCGCCAATTCACAGATACGGGCGCAGATGCGGGCATTGTATACCTTGCTCTCCTCGCTGCTGGTCCGGTAATCCAAAAGCAAGGCATATTCCGGTACTGCAAGTGTTTCCATGACCAATCCGAAATCATAATCATAAAACTCCTTGAATATGACAATATCATGCAGGGCGGCCCTGTTGATGGTGCCCTCCACTTCTCCCCTGATTTCACATGCCTTACTGTAACTGTTTTCGTTGTTCACCAAAAGATTGGCAAGGTAACAGTGCCAGAGATTGCCATAAAATCCATAAGTACCCGCCATGTCAATCAGCCTGTGGATACAGTCGTAAAACAGGACCCGCATCTCGCTCCTGCTGCTTTCCGCATCGTTAAAATGCTCCATAAGGAATGCCATGTCATACAGCAGTTTTCCATCATCAAAGTTTTTGTATACAATTAGTTCCCTTTCCCTCATCGTTTCCTTCCTTCATTTTCAATAATTGCCTAAGATTTTCATGCCGCGTGCCTCATCACGCAGTCCCCTGAGTGCGTTCTTAACTGCGCTGTCCGAAAGATTTCCTTCAAAATCCACAAAAAAACGGTACTCCCAGTTTCTGTCCTCTATGGGACGGCTTTCTATTTTCGTCATGTTTAAATTGTTGTATATAAAATGAGAAAGCATATGATAAAGGGAACCGCTCTTGTGCGGCACCTCAAAACAGATGCTGACTTTGGAAGCATCCCTTTTAAATATTTTCTGGTTGGTAACTATGATAAAACGTGTGGAATTGGTGTCAGACTGGTTAATCCCTTTCTCCAGAACCTCCAGACCGTATATGCCTGCCGCATGTTCCCCGGCAATGGCCGCCTGACAAACGTCCTTTTCCTCCGCCACCTTCTTTGCCGCAAAGGCATTGTTCTTCATGCTGATTTGCTGCCAGTCATAATTTTGCAAGTAGCGGGCACACTGCATCAGGGACTGGGGGTGGGAATACACTCTTTCGATGTCTTCCTTCCCGGTTCCCGGCGCCGCCAGAAGGCAGTGCTCAATCCGGATAATCTGTTCCCCGACAATATAATTTTCAAATTCCACCAGAAGGTCATAAATTTCACTGACAATGCCTGCCGTGGAATTTTCTATGGGTAGCACCGCATAATCGGCGCTACCCTCCTCTATGGCACTCATGGCATCCCTGAAGGTTTCCACATGGAAGTTTTTGATTTCCTTTCCGAAAAACCGATGCATGGCTTCCTGGGAATAGGAGCCTTCACTTCCCTGATATACAACCCGTGCTTTTTTTGTATCCAACCCGTCCACACCGATAAACGGCAGCCTTCCCATCACGCCGCTTTCGGCAAGCATACCGTACTGCATCTTACGGCTCACGGACATAATCTGCTCAAATAACTCCTCCACGCCCCGGCTGTTAAAGCTGCCGTGTGCCAGGGACTTTACCTTCTCCAGCTTTTCTGCCTCCCGCTGCCTGTCAAACACCTTTTTGCCTGTTTCTATTTTGTACTGTGCAACGTTTTTGCAGACTTCCATCCTCTGCTCATACAAGTCTACGATTTGTGCGTCTATTTCGTCAATTTTTTCCCGCAGCCTGCCCAAATCCATGATTGACACCCATGCCTTTCCCTCTTCTTATTTTACCCATTATCTTATACCAAAAGGCTCTTGATAGCAAGTAAAATAGCGACTATAATAATATTACAGTTCAGCCAGCCGATTATATCGGCCAAAGGAACGCCGTCTTATGAACAAAGGCAGCTGCAAAGCAGCGGAAAACACCATAGGTGCTGCTTTACGAATGGCGTGGGTTGAACTCCATAAAACATACAGAAAGGGTTCCATAATGAAAAAAAGAGCAAAAACAATTGTCATCATACTGTCCGCAATTATAGTATTTGCCCTCTTTGTCGTCATATCAATACTGTCGAAAAGAATATTCCCCATGCCGGAGGGCACGGTGGGCAATACCGCCGGCAATGTCAATAATGGCGGCTTTTTTTGCGAACATGACGGTGTTGTTTATTTTTCCAATCCTTATGACAGCGGGGCGCTTTATTCCATGTCGCCCGATGAAACCGATTTAAAGAAACTGATTTCGGCCAAGGTATCCAATATCAATGCCGGCGGAAAATATCTTTTTTACTACCAGACAGAAACCTCCGGCTCCGGAGGCCTGGGATATGTCCTAAGTTCACGCGGTCTTTACCGTTCTTCGTTAAAGGGTAAAAACATCGCCTGCCTTTCCAGGGACTTTCTTTTTAACCTGCAGCTTTCAGGCGATTATCTGTATTACCTGTCCAGCGAAAACAACAGCCCTGCCTTTTTCAAACATGCAATTGATGACAGTGAAAAACAGGTACTGGCGAAAACCGGCTGGAACTTTGCCTGTGCACTGCCTGACGGCACAATCTATTACAACGGCACTGAAACCAATCATTATCTCTACCGCTACAATACCCAGACCGGTTCCTCCTCCATTGTCTGGGAAGGCAACCTGTGCTACCCTGTATATGACAACGGATACATATACTATCTGGATGCCTCTTCGGACTACGCCCTGTGCCGTTATTCTTTAAATGATGAAGTGGTGGAGATTCTGACCCATGACCGGGTTGACTGTTTTAACCTTGCGGGCGGTTACCTTTATTACCAGAAAAATTCCGTGACGGAACCTGCTTTAAAGAGAATGACCCTGGACGGTAAGAATGTGGAGATTGTTGCGGAAGGTAATTACACCCATATCAATGTAACCTCCCGGTATGTGTACTTTTCCGCTTTTGAAAATGAAGTACCTCTATACCGCACCCCGGTAAGCGGGCCCATTCAGGTCAGCGCTTTTCAGGCAGCGGCAGATGCAGCAGCGCGGCAGGCGGCAAAATAAAGGGTAAACTATATCACCTGCTTTCTGCTCCACCTGCCTGTCCTGTACCAGATAAAGGACAGAAGGAAATTGACGCTCCAGCCTAACGGCACCGCCCACCACACGGCCTGTACGCCAAACACCGGGGCCATCAGGTTGGCAAAAGAAACCCTTATGGCAAGGTTGACCAGATTTGCCGCCATGTAGACGCCTACGTCCCCCGCTCCCCTGAGCACACCGTCCGTCGATGCCTTACAGCCTATCAGGGCAAAGAACCAGCCTATAAACACCAGATAGCTGTTCCCCGTTTCATATGCCCAAATGCCGCCTTCCCCTTTTAAAAATGCCTGCATGATAGGCCCATGGAACAACTCCAGCACGACACATATGATTACCGCAAAAACCGCTACCATGAGTAATCCTGCATGGTAGCCTTTTTTTACCCTTTCCGTCTGCTTTGCGCCCAGATTCTGCGCCGTAAAGGTGGAAACCGCATTGCCCGTCGCTATCATAGGCACAATGCAGATGGATTCAATCCTCATACCGGCGGAATACCCGGCCAGAACAGAAGAACCAAATCCGTTTACCACCGACTGCACCAGAAGCATCCCGATGCTGACAATGGACTGCTGAATAATGGAAGGGATTGCGATTTTTGTTCCACGCAAAAGCATTTCCCCATCAAACAGCTTTGCCCCCTGATTTTTCCCTGTTCCATATTTTTTCAACATGCCAATCAAAATGCCAAAGGATATCAAGGCGGAAATCCCCTGTGCTATCACCGTTGCAACCGCCACGCCGGCTACACCCAGCGAAAGCGCCTTTACCATATACAAATCCAGCGCCACATTAAACAAGGATGAAAATATCAAAAGGTAAAGAGGAATCCTTGATTTTCCCAGAGCATTGAACATGGCTGACAAAATATTATACATAAACAGAAACGGCAGTCCGCCAAAATAAATTTTCAGGTAAAGCACGGCATCATCCAGAATATTGTCCGGCGTCTTTAGCGCCATAAGGATTTGCCTGTTGCATAGAAAGCCGCCTGCGGCCAGAAGCACGCTCAATACCAGAAAAGTAATAAGCGCCGTATAAATGCTGGTCTTCATCCTGCCGTATTCATCAGCCCCCAGATACTGGCTCGTAATCACGGATGCGCCGATACCGCCCCCGATGGCAATCATGATAAACACCGTCGTCAGTGAATAGGACGCTCCCACCGCCGCCAGTGCATCTTCTCCCACATACCGCCCCACAATCATGGAATCCGCCATATTATAAAACTGCTGGAACAGATTGCCCAGTATCATAGGCAAAGCAAAGAAAAATAATGTCTTGCCGGGATGCCCCGTCAGCATATCCGGCTTTCCCGTAGTTCCCTTTCGGGTTCTCATTTCCGCGTTTCCCGTCATAATCCGCTATACTACCCTTCTGTCATATCACAAAATTATTTCTGCCTACACTTTGTGCAAATTCTTCAAAAGAATCATACCTTTTTATTATACCACTGCCGAGGGTAATAAAATTCACAAAAACACCGTTTTTCCCAAGTCATACAGTTCATCCGGACATATATCCTGTCCATCAGGCCAAACAACCGTATCATCCGTGAAAACACGTTTGAAATATTCACAAGCCCTCAGTTTACCATACATTTTCACTTGATAGAATACCATAAAAATCTTAACAAATAAATAGAACAGGGCAAACTATTTATGTGATTCCCTATTGACAATCTGATAAATTTATGGTTTTATATACATATGAACAGTTATTCATGTGTTCATCGGTATTATACCTTTGACACTTGACATATAATCTTTAGGAAAGGAAGGTTTTCCGATATGAGCCATAATCATCATGAAACAGACGAAATAAAAGAACACGAAAAACATGAGCATCATCACCACGAACACGAGGAACATGGAGAACACGAACACCATCACCAGGAACACGGAGAACACGAACACCATCACCACGAGCATGGGGAAAGCTGCTGTTGCGGACACGGGCATGAGGAGGCAATCTGCGAATCCCCTGACAAAACCGCTCCCATACCTGCCACCAAAGCCCCCGTATGCATCTACCTTGTAAACAATCTGGACTGCGCCAACTGTGCTGCCAAAATAGAGCGAAAAATACAGGCGCTTCCGGGGGTGGAGTATGCTTCCCTTACCTTTGCCACAAAGCAGCTTCGGGTTGCCGCCAAAAATCAGGAAGCCCTTCTGCCCCTGATGCAGAAGGCTTGCAGTTCGGTCGAGCCCGATGTCACCATTACGAAAAAAGAGGAAAAGGAAAAAGACAGCGGAAAAGAGGATGCAGCAGAAATCAAAAAGGACGGCATCTGCATCCTTACCGGCGCAGCCCTGTTTTTGGCGGCCATACTGGCGGATTCCTATTTTCCCATTGCCTCCATTACCCTTTTCATAGCCGCATATCTGGTTCTGGGACTGGAAATAGTTGTAACGGCGTTGAAAAATCTTTTTAAAGGAAATGTCTTTGACGAAAACTTTTTGATGAGCATTGCCACCATCGGCGCTTTTGCCATTCATGAGTACCCGGAAGCCGTAGGAGTCATGCTTTTTTACAGGATTGGCGAATGGTTTGAACACAAAGCGGTTGCCAAAAGCCGCAGCCAGATTATGGAAGCCTTGGACTTACGGCCCGAAACGGTCAACCTGATTAATCAGGAGAATGTCAAAACCATTCCTGCTGCCGATGCAAGACCCGGGGACATAGTTCTGGTACGTCCCGGGGACAGGATTCCTCTCGATGGCATTATCGTGGAAGGAAGCAGCCGTCTGGATACCTCGCCCGTGACCGGCGAGCCTGTGCCTAAAAGCGTTGCCCCGGGAAGCAGCGTTTTGTCCGGCTGTGTCAACACTTCGGGCGCTTTAAAGCTGAAGGTGGAAAAGGCTTTATCCGAGTCCATGGTAACCCGCATTCTGGAAGCAGTGGAAAATGCCGCTGCCGGAAAGCCGAAAATGGACCGCTTTATCACCCGTTTTTCCAGAATTTACACACCTGTCGTAGTGGCTCTTTCCCTGTGTACGGCAGTCATTCCTTCCCTTATTACCGGTGACTGGACAAAGTGGATTTATACAGCGCTTACCTTCTTAGTCATCAGTTGTCCCTGCGCTCTTGTATTAAGCGTTCCCCTCGCCTTTTTCTCGGGAATCGGAGCAGGCTCCCGACAGGGGATTTTATTTAAGGGCGGGCTTTCCCTGGAAGCATTAAAAGATATAAAAGCCATTGTTATGGACAAAACCGGAACTATCACAAAAGGTAATTTTGTCGTACAAAAAATTGTACCCACAGGACAGATAACAGAGCAAAAGCTGCTCTCCCTTGCGGCTTCCTGCGAAGCGGTTTCCACGCACCCCATTGCCCTGAGCATATTGGAAGCTGCCTCCCAAAAAGAAATTTCTGTTGAAAAGAACGCTAATATTACTGAAATATCGGGGCGCGGCATACAGATGCAGACTGCGGACGGCATTGTACTCTGCGGCAGCCAAAAACTGTTGGAGGAACAGGGTGTGGACACCTCTTCCTACGTTCCTTCCCTCTACGGAACGGAAGTCCTGCTTGCAAAAGACGGCTGCTTTGTCGGCTATCTTGTCATCGCGGATACCATAAAGGAGGATGCCGCATCCGCAGTGCAGGCATTAAAAAAAGCAGGGCTTGTCACAGCCATGCTGACGGGCGATGCGCCTGAAAGCGCTGACGGTATTGCCGGGGAAACCGGAATTGATGAAGTCCACGCAAGACTTCTTCCCGAAAATAAAGTAGAAAAACTGGCGGAAATCAGAAAGGCACACGGCGCCGTTATGTTTGTGGGCGACGGCATCAACGACGCACCCGTCCTTGCCGGGGCCGATGTGGGCGCTGCCATGGGAAGCGGGGCAGATGCCGCCATCGAGGCTGCCGATGTGGTATTTTTACACTCCGGCATGAATGCTATCCCGGCATCCATAAAGATTGCCAAAACCACCGGCCGCATTTCCAGGCAGAATGTAGTCTTTGCCCTTGCCGTCAAAGCGCTTGTGATGGTGCTGGGACTTTTTGGCATCGCATCCATGTGGCTTGCCGTGTTTGCCGATACGGGCGTTGCCATGCTGTGTATCTTAAATTCCGTACGAATATTATACAAAAAAACAACCTAACTTAAATATCACCTGCTTCCGGCGTCTTTTTCTCCACAATGGCCTTACCGCGCCATTTTCCGCTCCGCCACCTGCCCATGACAATCAGCCCGCGGATACATTCATCGGAAGCAGTACCGATAAATACGCCTGCCACTCCCAGTCCGGCCAGAATGCCCATACCGTAGCCTGCCGTGACGCCTATGCCCCACATGGTACATAAGCCCACCAGCAGGGGAAATATATAATCCCCCGACGCCTTCAGGCTGCATACAAAGGTCATATTCATGCAGCGGCCGACCTCCAGCACGATATCCACCAGCATGACCCAGAAGGCTAACTGGATTATCCTTTCATTGCTTGTAAAGAGCCTGAGGGTAAAAGGACATAATATCCAGTTTACGGTTGAAAGCCCGATGGTAATCGGCAGGGACAGCTTTATGGAGGACCACACCCGTCTGTAGGCGCCTTCCTCATTTCCCGCACCGACAAGATGTCCGGTGATAATCTGTGTGGACATTGCCACGGAATTGGAAAAAACATTTGCAAAGGAAATCAGAGACTGACAATAAACCCTTGCATTAACCGCATCATTTCCCATACTGTTTACAAAAGAAAGTAATACAAGCTGGTACAAGTTGTAGGACATGCTCTCCCCGGCGGACGGCAGCCCGATTTTCACCATCTGCAATAACAGTTTTCCCGGGAACGGGCGCAAAAGCTTAAGGGAAAACCGCCCGATGCCATATTTGTAGAACACAATGATTGCAACAGCAAGCGCAATAACCCTTGCCGCCACAGTGGAAAGCGCAACGCCCCTTACTCCCAGATTGAGGAATTTCAACGGCCCGTACAGGAAAAGGTAATTGCCTATTATATTTACCACATTGACTATCAGGGATATGTACATTCCGGCTTTCGTATGCCCGTTGCAGCGCAGAATCTGGTTCATGACGCTGTAACATGCCTGCAAAAACAAAAAGCCGCCTACAAGGTCTATGTATGCAAGCGCATCCGGCATCATCTCCCCGGACACTTTTAAAAGTTCCATGCAGGGCTTTTTTACAAGCACCAAAAGCGTGCTGAGGGCAAGCCCGAATATAAGGTTCACCATCAGCACCAGCGTATAAATCATATTCATTTTTTCATAACGTTTTGCCCCCAGATACTGAGCCACCACGACGGATGTTGCCGTGGCAATGATTCCAAACATCAGAATCAAAAGATTCATTACCTGATTGGCATTCCCGACTGCTCCCACCGCGTTTTCAGAATAATGGCTCAACATTAAGGTATCCACATTATTTAACAGGATACTTAAAAACATTTCCAAAAACATCGGTCCTGCCAGAAACAGTAATGGGGTTTTTTCTGTAATTTCTTTGCTTTGCTTCATTTTCATTCTTCTATATGGTCCATTCCCTGACTTAAAATGGTCACGATATGGCTGTCTGCAAGGGAATAAAAAATGGTTTTTCCATCCCTTCTGTTTTTTACCAAATCCATCTGCTTTAAAACCCTGAGCTGATGGGAAATCGCCGACTGTGACATGGAAAGCAGCGTGGCAATATCCTGCACACACATTTCCGAACATTTTAATACACACAATATTTTCAGTCTTGTGGGGTCCCCAAATACCTTAAAGAAATCTGCCAAATCCTGTATTTCTTCCTCAGGAGGCATGGAATCGGACACTTCTTTCTGCATTTGGAAATCCACATGGATAAAACCGTTCTCCTGCTGCTCCATCTCCACCAATCCTTTATTAATCCCTTAAAACGCTTACAAACTTAACCGGTGTCCGGTATCTGTAATTGGAAATCTTAATGCCTGTTGTCGGACTGCTGGCATGAATCACCTTTCCGCCTCCAATATAAAGCGCCACATGGTTAATGGTTCCCGAACTGTTGGCATAGAAAACCAAATCTCCCGGCTGCAATTCCGATGCGGTAATCTTTGTGCCTTCCCCTGCCTGTGCCCTTGAGGAGTGGGAAAGGGAAATGCCAAAGTGTTTATACACCGCCAGTACAAATCCGGAACAGTCCGCACCTTTCGTTAAACTGGTGCCTCCCCATACATACGGATTGCCCAAAAACTGTTTTGCATATTCCGCAATATCTACGCGCAAATCGGATACGCCCTGTCCGTAAAGCAGTTCGCTCATGGTAATGGCTGTGTCCAGCTTGTCCTCCACTGTCACATATTCTGCCGAAACATAGGCTTCATCCCCGTCGATGGATACCTTCACCCATTCTCCGAGTACTTCCAGCACTTCCAGTTCTTCACCGAGAGGCACTTTCGTCAGCACTGCTCCGTCCATACTTGCTTCATCACGCACTTTTAGGGCATCCGCATTGACAACCGCCACCGTCCTGATAAGTTCCAGTGCACGCATTTTCGCATCTGCACCTGTATAGAGGAAATCCATGCTCACATATCCTTCCACTTCACCGGAAGTAATCTTTGCCCATCCATCCTCCGTTGTTTCCAATATCTCACAGGCAGAGCCTTTCGGCATTTTGCCCACCAGTTTTCCATCCGTTCCGGGTGTCTCCCTGACATTGAGGTTGCCGCTTTCCACATTGGCAACACCCAGATTGGTATAGCCCGCAAACGCGCTGATGGATGCTTCCGCTGCCGCCAGACATTCCTGCTCATCCATCGTCATGTTCATCAGAACGCCAACCCCCGCATTGGGCGCAACATCCTTCATAGCAAATTCCGCAGCATGTGCTTCCATGGATGCATTCATTCCCATAGAGCCCGCAAGCAGCATTCCCGCCATACACATACCCATAACACGCACTACTCTTCTATTTTTATTCATGTATATTCCTTTCCTTCATCCACTGTATGTAAACGGATAGACCAAATCATATTTATTACAAAATTGTTACAAATTTATTATAGTCATATCCATATCATTTGTCAAATATATTTTTGAAGTTTTTGCATTTGGCATGGCGGCAGCCCCGGCGGGCATTTGATTCCATAAAGGACCGTGTCCTGTTGGAACAAATGCCCGCCGGGGCTGCCGCCATGCCAAATGCGAAAACCGAGGCTGCTACCGTCTATACGATGCACCTGCCGTAATGTCGGACTGTACTTGTGACTTTAATGCGGCTAAATCCGCAAACTTCTGCTCCGGGCGTTTAAATTCGTATAGACTGACTGTGATTTCTTTGCCGTAGGCGTCTCCGGCATAATCATACAGGTAGGTCTCCACGCCCAGCGCTTTTTCATTTTCCCGTATGGTGGGTTTATATCCCACATTGCTGATTCCTTTGTAAAATTTTCCTTCCATCTGCACGCCGGAGTAATAAACCCCACAGGGAGGAAGGAGTTTCTCTTCGTCCGGAATCAGGTTCACGGTGGGCATTCCCAGCGTCCTGCCGATACGGTTGCCGTGCAGGACCGCGCCTTCCACAATGTAAGGCATTCCCAGCAGTTCTTCCGCCCACACCATATTTCCCTGTTCCACGGCTTCCCTTACAAGGGTAGAACTGACTTCCATGCCGTTTCTTTTCACCTTATCAATGATGCGGACTTCCATGCCGCATTCCGCCGCCATGCTTTTTAGCAGTGCGGCATCTCCTGCCCCGCCTGCGCCAAAGGATAAATCCGCTCCCGCCGCCACAAATTCCGCATTCATTCTGTTACAGAGGATTTCCGTGACAAATTCCGCCGGGGGCGTTGCCGCTGTTTCTGTATTCAGGGGATATTCAATCAGGATATCTACTCCCATGAAAGAAAAAATATTTCTTTTCTCTTCTTTTGTTGTCAGTACTTTTTCTTTTGTTTTTCTGAAAAAAGAAGTCGGTGGTGGGTCAAAGGTAAACACACAGGCTTTTTTCCCTTTCTCTTTTTCATCCAGAATCTCCTGCAGGAGTCTTCTGTGGCCTATATGGATGCCGTCAAACTTTCCGATTGCGGCTGCTGTTTCTTCTTTAATATAAAAATCAGTTGTGCCGGTAATAATTTCCATTTATCTACTCCTGCCTGTCGCAAGCCATGCCTGCGATACAAGTATCTTATGATTCCAAAAACATTTTTACCGGCTTAAACCTGCCCTCTGCTTTTTCAAACCGGTATATGCCAAAAAAACGGCCCTCTTGGTTATAAACTTTTACCTCTTCGCCATTGCCGAATAAGCGCCTCTCCAAAATATGGTTTAGCGGAAAACTGTTTCCGTTTTGTACCGGTTTTATGAATGGCTCCGGCACATGCACGGCTGACAGTTCTTCAAACATTTTATCCACCGGAATCAGAACGTCTGCTATCTTTCCCTCATCCCGAAGCCTTTCCAAATCCGAAAGGGTGATGGCTGAATCCAACAGGAAATGCCCGGATTTCGTTCTTTCCAAAGAAACCATGGTTCCTCCACATCCCAGCATTTTCCCAATATCATGGCAAAGAGTCCTGATATAGGTTCCCTTGGAGCAAAGGACGCGAAGCGAAATGTCAGGTAAATGCATGTCCAGAATTTCTATCTCATGAATCGTCACATTCCGGGGCTCACGTTCCACCTCCCGCCCCTGCCTTGCAAGTTCGTAAAGCCTCTTGCCGTTTACTTTCAGTGCGGAATACATGGGTGGAATCTGCGCGTATTCTCCCAGAAAAGAAAAAACTGCCTCCTCAATTTCCACTTTCCCTGCCTTCAGTTCCTGCCGGGCAAGGATGGTTCCCGACATATCCTGGGTATCCGTTTCCACCCCCAGACGCATGACAGCCCTGTATTCCTTATCCCTGTCCGTCAGCATATCGCAAAGTCTGGTTGCACTGCCGAGACATACAGGAAGTACCCCGACCGCGTCCGGGTCCAGGGTACCTGTATGTCCAATCTTTTTCTGCTTCAATATACCTCTCATCTTAGCCACCACATCATGGGAGGTAAATCCTTTTTCTTTGTATATATTTATGATTCCATTGTACATTTTTCGTTTTCCTTAAATTCTGCCTCAATATGTAGGGAAAGATTGTTAATCACGTCGTGGACGGTTCCTTTCATGGTACAGCCCGCTGCCCGGACATGGCCCCCTCCTCCGAAGAAGGAGGCAACCCTGGCAACATTTGCACACTCATTGGAACGCATACTTACCTTATATTCCAACAAATTTATTTCATACAGAAATATCGCACAGTCCACACCCTTGATATTCCTTAACTGGTTGACAATACCGTCCAAATCGGAAGACGTCACATGATAAAAATCCATCATCTTCCTGCTGACGCAGCTTACAATGCACCTTCCCTCCATAAAACGGATGCTTTCCATCAGCGCCCTTCCCATTATCTGATTTTGCAGATACGTTTTCTGATAAAAGCTTTCTTCAATGATTTTGGAAAAAGGAAATCCGAAGCCAATCAGTCTGGCAGCTATCTGTAATGCCCTAGGCGTCGTGTTGGAATACTGGAACACGCCTGTGTCATGAATCATTGCCGTATACAGGGCAACGGCAATATCCACATCCAGATTTTCTTCCTCGAAAAGGCCGTACAAAATCTCTGCCGTGGAACCTGCCTGCGGCTCCACCACATTGATGTCTCCACATCCGTTTTGATTGCTGATATGGTGGTCTATATTGATTTTTTTTGCGGCTGACTCAAAAAAGGATTCCGCCTTGCCCAGCCTCTCACTCCCTGTATCCAGCGCAAAAAACACATCAAACGTTTTATCACAGGCATACTCTGAATCGATATCCTTCAGATATTGCAGATGCCCCATGGAATCCGGGGGTGTTTCCAAAAATAATTTTACTTCTGCTTCCGGAAGCATTTTCTTCAGGTAAAGGTACAGGGCCATACAGGAACCCACTGCATCCCCGTCCGGCCTGATGTGCGCACTGATTCCGATTCTCTTTGCTTCCCTGCATTCATTTAACAGATTCATGTCTTCCTCCATATTCAGGGAATCACAATGATTCTTCCGAAACTCCATCTTCTTCCCTGTCCGGCATTTCCTGCAGCACTTCATCAATTTTTTTGGACATATTTACCCCGTATTCAATGGACTGGTCCATAATAAAAGTGATTTCCGGCGTATTCCTGAGATTAATGGTTTTTGCCAACCGGTTTTTGATATAACCTTCCGCGCTCTTTAAGCCCTTATGGGTGTCTTCCCTTGCCTTTTCATCGCCCAACACACTAATCCATGCTTTGCATGTCTTCAAATCCGGCGCCACTTCCACCGCCACCACACTGGTAAGCGGACTGATGCGCGGGTCCTTGATTTCACCACGGATAACCTCCGCAAGCACACGCTGCACCTCCCCGTTGATACGGGTACTCTTTATACTATTTTTTTTCATTCTTCCTCACATTCTAACACATTGACATTTTCCCGGAAGAATCGCTACTGTGATTCTTCCCGATGAAACTTAGCAACTCTTAGGCGGCGTATTTTGCCGCCTTAGAGTTACTTTTCATCAAGGTAAAACTTAGAAAATCTTGGCGACGTTTTTTGTCGCCTTAGTTTTTCTTTTTACCTTGGTACCTCCACCATCACATAAGCTTCCACGATATCCAGTTCCTGCATCTGGTCAAAGCCGGCAAATACAAGGCCGCATTCAAAGCCGGCTTTTACTTCTTTTACATCGTCTTTAAATCTCTTTAAGGACGCCAGTTCTCCTTCAAATATCTGCTCGCCCGCACGGCTGATGCGCACTTTGCAGCCCCTCTGGAAAATACCGTCCAGCACATAAGAACCGGCAATATTTCCGACAGCGGAAGCCTTAAACAGCTGACGTACCTCTGCATGACCGATAACTTTTTCTTCAAATACAGGGTCAAGCATTCCTTTCATTGCAGCCTCAACGTCCTCGATAGCCTGATAAATCACCTTATACAGCCGTACATCCACGCCTTCCCTTTCCACCACGGCTTTTGCCGTCGCATCAAGGCGCACGTTAAATCCAATGATGATGGCGGATGATGCGCTTGCCAGCATAACGTCGGATTCGTTGATGGCGCCTACGCCTCCGTGGATACATTTGACAACCACTTCTTCATTGGAAAGTTTTAACAGGCTCTGCTTTACCGCTTCCACACTGCCCTGTACATCTGCTTTTACAATCAGGTTCAGTTCTTTCAGATTACCTTCCTTAATCTGTGAGAACAAATCATCCAGTGACATCTTGCTCTTGGTTTCTTCCAGCATCTTTTCCTTGTTCTGTGCCAGGTACGTTTCCGCAAAAGATTTGGCTGTTTTGTCGTTTTCGTGGGCAATAAAGACCTCTCCTGCGCTCGGCACATCACTCAGTCCCAGTATCTCCACCGGTGTGGAAGGACCGGCTTCTTTTACTCTTCTTCCCTTGTCATCTATCATTGCCCTGACTTTGCCGTGACTTGCACCTGCGGAGATGAAATCTCCCACATGGAGGGTTCCCTTCTGTACCAGTACAGTCGCCACAGGTCCGCGTCCTTTATCCAGTTCAGCCTCTATTACCAGACCTCTTGCCTGTCTGTTGGGATTGGCCTTCAATTCCAGGATGTCGGCTGTCAGAAGAATGGTTTCCAGAAGGTTTTCAATACCTTCTCCCGATTTTGCGGATACGGGAACAAATTCTGTGGTTCCGCCCCAGTCTACGGAAACCAGCTCATACTCCGTCAATTCCTGTTTTACGCGGTCCACATTGGCATTCGGCTTATCAATTTTGTTTACTGCCACAATAATTTCAATGCCTGCCGCCTTGGCATGGTTGATGGCCTCCACTGTCTGGGGCATAACACCGTCGTCCGCTGCCACTACCAGAATGGCAATGTCTGTCGCATTGGCGCCGCGCATACGCATAGCGGTAAAAGCTTCATGTCCCGGTGTATCCAGGAATGTAATCTTCCTGTCATTGATGGAAACAGTATACGCACCTATGTGCTGTGTAATACCACCGGCTTCTTTATCCGTCACATTCGTCTTGCGGATTGCATCAAGCAGGGACGTTTTACCGTGGTCAACATGACCCATAACACAGATAACAGGCGGGCGCGTTACTTTTTCTTCCTCCTGCTCCTCTTCTTCTTTCAAGAGCTCCTCTATGACATCCACCTTGACCTCTTTTTCACAGAGAATATCATATTCCATGGCAATATTTTCCGCTTCTTCATAGGAAATTTCCTGATTCAGCGTTACAATTTTGCCTTCCAGAAACAGCTTTTTAATGATGGCAGAAGACTGAATCTTCATTTTTTCCGCCAATTCTTTTATCGTAATGGTCTCAGGCAGAACAATCACCTTAATGACTTCTTCCGCCGTTTCCTCTTTCTTCTTTTCGGGCTTGATGAATCTGCCCGGTTTATTCTTTACCTGTGCATCCTCTTCTTCATAGATAAAGTCCTTGCGTGAACGTTTATCCTTTTCCTGGCTGATGCGGCGCTTTTCTTCATCCCTGTGCTTTTCTGCATCCTTGATTGGAGTTTCTGCAATAAAGCCTTTGCCTTGAGACGGCTTTCTGAAGTTATCTCTCTGTCCTCCATTGCCTCTGTTATCGCGGCCGCTATTGCCGAAATTCCTTTCACCGCCTGCAGAAGCGCCATTGCCGCGGAAACCGCCCTGATTACCGTAAGAACCCGTGCGGCCTGCACCATCCATTCGTCTGTCCGGCCGCTGTCCCTGCGGTCTGTCTCCCCTGTTATCTCTGTTTCCATAGGAAGGTTTCTCGCCTCCTGTCCTGTTTTGTCTGTATCCCTGTGTAGTCTGTCCGGTTCTTCCCTGGCCTCCCTGAAAAGGTCTGCCCTGACCATAACCTTGATTTCCCTGCTGCCTATCCTGCCCTCGCTGTCCGTTCTGGCTGCCGGTTCTGTCCTGCCCCCGCTGCACTCCATTCTGGTTTCCCTGCACCCTGTCCTGTCCCTGCGGCCTGTTTTCCGGTCTTGCATGGATTTCCTGCGCCTGTGGGGTTCTTTCTGCCTGTTCTGTCTGTTTTACGGACTGAACGGAATTTGCCGCACTTTCCCCTGCATTTGTTTTTACCTGCTGGCTTTTCTGCGGCTGCGGCGGCGGCACCATCTGCACACGGGGTGTGGGAGACGGGGGCGTCAACGGTTTAATCGGTCTTACCGGAGCCGGTTGTCCCGGCCTTACATTCTGTGCCGGTCTTGCATTGGGAAGCGGTCTTCCCCCTGCATTGCCTGTATTATTTCTTCCCTGATTATTCCCCTGCGTCCTGTTGGGCTGTTTGCCGGGTGCACGGGAATTCTGAGGATTGCTGACAACTATAATTTTCTTTTTCTTTTTGGGCGCTTCCGGTGTCTCCCGCGTATCCGCGGTTTCTTGAACAGCCGGCTTTTCCGGCACATCTGTGCTGCCCGTCGATTCCTTTTGTACCTGTACTGCAGGTTCGGGCTCTGCTTTTTCTTCTTTAGGGGCTTTTGCGCCAAAATGCTTTCTGACCATTTCCGCCGCATCCTCTTCAATGGAACTTTGTGCCGCTTTCGCTTCTATTCCCTTCTCCTGCAGAAACGAAACCAATTCTTTACTCTGCTTTCCGACTTCTTTTGCCAGTTCATGTATCTTAATTTTCGCCATGCTTTTCATCTACCTCCTGATTTTGCAATTCTTCCAGATGTTTCATTATCGTGCGGGCAAGCCCTTCATTGATAAGCGCTGCCGATGAACGCTCCTCTTTTCCGATGGAATGTCCCAACTCCTCCTTCGTACCGTATGTATATATCGGCACTTTGTAAAAAGAGCACTTATCCCTGAAACGCTTTTTTGTATTGTCTGACGCATCCTCCGCTACGATAACCAGCACAGCTGAACCGTCCTTTATGGAATTTTCCGTGGAAAACTCTCCGCTCACCACATTTCTTCCCCTCGCTGCCAGACCTAACAAACTGTATATTTTATTCTGTTTCAATATCACCAAACTCCCTTTCCAAGCCCTCATAGACTTCATCCGGAATACTCATTTTGAAAGAACGCTCCAGGCCTTTATTCTTCCTCGCCTTCTTTAAACAATCGGCGCTTTTACAAAGATATGCGCCCCTTCCGTTCTTTTTACCTGTTACATCCAAAACAATGGGGCCTTCCGGGGTTTTTAACACACGCATCATATCTTTTTTGCTCTTCATTTCCCCACAGCCGACACATTGTCTTAAAGGAATTTTCTTACTCATTTTCTATGTCCGCACCCTCCTCGTAGGATTCATCATATCCTTCTTCATACTCTCCGTCTTCATAGTCTTCATATTCATCCACATAATCCTCATAACGGAAGCCGGGTGCATCCTTTGCCTGTGTTTCGGATTTGATGTCAATTTTATATCCGGTCAGCCTTGCGGCAAGTCTTGCATTCTGGCCTTCCTTACCGATGGCAAGGGAGAGCTGGTAATCCGGAACCACTACTTTTGCAGTCTTTTCATCGGGGTCTGCAAACACGGCAACAATCTTTGCCGGGGATAACGCATTCTGAATCAGGTTTCCGGGATTTTCATCCCAGTTGACAATATCTATTTTTTCTCCCCTGAGTTCCTCCACAATGGCGTTTACCCTTGCGCCGTTAAGCCCCACGCAGGCGCCCACCGCATCCACATTCGGATTGTTGCTCCATACTGCAATCTTGGTCCTGCTTCCCGCTTCACGGGCAATGCTCTTTATCTCCACGGTTCCGTCCTTGATTTCCGTCACTTCCGCTTCAAACAATCTCTTTACCAGTTCCGGATGCGTGCGGCTTACATTGATATGGGGGCCTTTGGGCGTATTTTTGACTTCCAGAATATATACCCTTATTCTCTCAGTCGGTTTGAACACCTCCCCTTTCACCTGCTCGCTTTCGCTTAACATGGCATCTGCCTTTCCCAGATTGATGCTGATATTGCGCCCCACATAGCGCTGCACCACTCCGGTTACCACATCCTTTTCCTTCTCATAATACTGGTTGTAGATAACGCTTCTTTCTTCTTCCCTGATTTTCTGTAAAATCACATTTTTGGCATTCATGGTGGCAATACGGCCAAACTCCTTGGACTTGATTTCCACATGCAGAATCTCACCCACCTCTGCTTTAGTGGAAATCTCCTTGGCATCCTCAAGGGCAATCTGCAGGCAGTCATCCTCCACATCATCCTTTGACTCCACTACTTCTTTTTCCGCATAGCACAAAAAGTCGCAGGTTTCCCTGTTAATTTCCACCTTGATATTGTCCGCTTTGCCAAAATGGTTCTTGCATGCTGTCACAAGGGAATTTTCAATTGCCTCAAACAAAGTTTCCTTGCTAATTTCCTTTTCTTTTTCCAGTATGTCAAGAGCCTCCATTAATTCCTTATTCATTTTCCATTGTCCTCCTTGTCTTTTCTATGTTAAAAATCAAACGCAAGCCTGATGAGCGCCACATCGCCCTTTAAAAATACCATCTCCCCGCCTTCCGTTTCCACGGTGATGGTTTCTTTGTCATAGGCTTTCAATACGCCTGAAAATTCTTTGCATTTTTCAACCGGCTTGTAGGTCTTGACTTCCACCCTGCTGCCGATGCTTTTTTCCAGATGCTTATCCTTTTTCAGTGCCCTGCCCAGACCCGGACTGGAAACCTCCAGTATATACGCATCCTCTACAAAATCTTCTCTATCCAGCGCCTCGGATAAAGCCCTGCTCACATTTTCACAATCCTGAATGTTTACCCCCTCAGGCTTGTCAATGTAAGCCCGCAAATACCAGTCCGCGCCCTCTTTTACATATTCCACATCGTAGATTTCCACCGCATTCGCCTCGGCAATGGGCTGCAAAAGCGCCTCTGTCCTGGATTCATATGTCTCTCTTTTGGACATGTATCCACCTAATCCTTTCCCTATGAAGTTGTTTTATTGCAGGCGGTAATCCGCCTTAAACATACAAGAAAGAGTGGCGCTTCGTCCACTCTTACTTTATGTTTCTTATGCTACTATGAGTAGTGTATACCTGTTTTGCTTAGATGTCAACTGATTTTCATAAATTTCCCAAATTACTTATTTTCTTTATTCGTCAATACCAGTTTCTGCTCCACCGTCACCTTTTCCTCATAACAGGAGAACAGTGATTCCGTCTTATCCTTTTTCATTTTCGGCGTTACAAGGCTTACCAGGGGCACCACTGCCAGTCCCGCTATCATCGCTACCGCGCCTGCATTGATGGGGGAGGCAATGTATTTGAAGAACATATTGGACACGGTTATACCGATGCCGCAGGCAAAGCTTGCCCATACCGCCGCTTTCGTCACCCATTTGCAGTACAGCCCGTAAAGGAAAGGAGCAAGGAAAGCGCCTGCAAGCGCACCCCATGAAATTCCCATCAACTGCGCGATAAACACAGGCGGGTCAAGGGCCAGCACCACGGACACCACCACAAAAAATACCAGAAGAATTCTCATCCACAAAAGCTGTTTCTTCTCATCCATATCCTTTACAATGGTTCCTTTGATAAAATCCAGCGTCAGCGTGGAACTTGAAGTCAGTACCAGTGAAGAGAGCGTGGACATGGAAGCCGAAAGCACCAGCACAATCACGATGCCAATCAGAATATCGGGCAGGGTGCTTAACATGGAAGGAATAATCGCGTCATAGATGATGCCGCCATTCCCGTTTCTGATTGCAGCCGTATCAAAAAGCCTGCCGAAACCGCCCAGAAAATAACATCCGCCGGAAATCACCACCGCAAACAACGTGGAAATGATGGTTCCCGTTTTCACCGCTTTTTCATCCCGGATGGCATAAAATTTGTTCACCATCTGCGGCAGTCCCCATGTGCCTAAAGAGGTCAGAATCACCACTCCCAAAAGGTTTAAGGGGTCCGGGCCGAAAAAGGAGGCAAATGCTCCCGGCTGCCCTGCCGTCACCGGCATATCACTGGGAATTTCGGAAAGCTTAAACACGGCATCCATAAAACCACCCTGCCCGTTCAGCACTGCCGCAATCACCGCCACAATACCGAACAGCATGACAATGCCCTGTATAAAATCATTGATGGCTGTCGCCATATAACCGCCCAGAATCACATAGACGCAGGTAAGCGCCGCCATAACGATAACGCACACCTCATAGGGTATGTCAAACGCCATGCCAAACAGCCTTGACAGTCCGTTATAAACGGAAGCCGTGTACGGAATCAGAAAAATAAAGGAAATGGCAGAGGCCGCAAGCCTCAGCGCTTTGCTGTCATATCTTTTTCCAAAGAAATCCGGCATGGTTTTGGCTTTTACATGCTTGCTCATAATACGCGTGCGCCGTCCAAGCAGCACCCACGCAAGCAGGGAACCGATAACGGCGTTGCCGATGCCAATCCAAGTGGCGGACAAACCGTACTTATAACCAAACTGTCCGGCATAGCCCACAAATACCACCGCGCTGAAGTAAGATGTCCCGTAGGCAAAAGCGGTAAGCCATGGTCCCACATTCCTGCCCCCCAGCACAAAACCGTCCACATTGGAGGCATGACGTCTTGAATACACGCCCACAGCCACCATTACGCCAAAAAATATCAGTAATAATAAGATTTTAGAAATCATCCTCTTTTCCTCTCCATGCCGATTCTGCGGCAAAATAATTTATACGATTTCCTCCTGGGAAATCAATTCCACATCCGTTTCCCGAAGAAGCTCCGCCGCCTTCTCCAGTTCCGAAGTCTTGATAACGATGGAAGCGTCATCCGTACCGGTGGAAAGCGCATACATATATTCAATATTGATATGGGATTTGCAGATAACCTCCAAAAGCTCCTGAAGCTGTCCTACCCGATGCCCGAGTTTCACCCCCAGCACATCCGTAATCATGGCGGAAAAGCCTTTTTCCACAAGCGCTTTTTTTCCTTCTTCCGGCTTTGTGACCAGCAGCCTTAGAAGCCCGTAATCACTGGTGTCAGCCAGACTTAAGGATACAATGTTTACATCACTCTGCTTTAAGACATCCAAAACCTCCTCCAGCCTGCCTTCCCTGTTTTCTATAAATACCGATAATTGTTTGATAAACATATGACTCTCCTTTCTCAATCCAGTTTACGGTTGTCAATAACATGGACCGCCTTGCCCATGCTGCGTTCTATTGTCTTCGGTTCTACCAGTTTTACTTTGACCGCAAGCCCGATGGCATGCTGGATAACCGTTGCAATCTTCTTCGTCAGTTTCTCCAGCTCCTTGATTTCATCGGAGAAGAACCTCTCTTCCACTTCCACCTGTACTTCCAGAGTATCCAGATTGTTCACACGGTCCACCACCATCATATAGTGCGGTGTGGTTTCGCCCATTTCCAGAAGCGCCGCCTCTATCTGGGACGGGAATACGTTGACGCCCCGGATAATCAGCATATCGTCGGAACGTCCTTTAAAGCGGCTGATTCTCGCCAAAGTCCTCCCGCATTCACAAGGCTCGTAATCAATGCTGGTCAAATCCCTTGTGCGGTAGCGCAGAAGCGGAAGCCCTTCTTTGGTAATAGTGGTAAATACCAGTTCTCCCGTTTCACCCGGATTAACGGGGACAAGTGTTTCCGGGTCGATAATTTCCGGCAGGAAATGGTCTTCATACACATGCAGGCCCTTATGGAAAGGACAGTCACATGCCACGCCGGGTCCCATCACTTCACTAAGCCCATAGATGTCATGGGCATTAATATGTAGTTTCTGTTCAATCTGTTTACGCATGTTTTCGGTCCACGGCTCCGCGCCGCAGACAGCCGCCTTTAGTTTGATATTGGGTATGTCGCCCGCCTCTTCCAGGGTTTCTGCAATATGTAACAGATAGGAAGGCGTACAGGCAATCGCCGTAACACCAAAGTCCTTCATCATGGTAGTCAGCTTTTTGGTATTGCCCGTGGACATGGGCACCACCATGGCGCCAAGCTTTTCCGCACCGCCGTGGGCGCCAAGGCCTCCTGTAAAAAGGCCGTAGCCGTAAGCCACCTGAATCACATCGTCACGGGTCACTCCCGCCATGCTGAGCGCTCTTGCCACGCATTCGCTCCAGATTTCCAAATCCCTTCTGGTATATCCCACTACCGTGGCCTTGCCTGTCGTACCGCTGGAAGCATGGATTCTGACAATCTCCGACCTTGGAACCGCAAACAGACCGAAAGGATAATTGTCCCGTAAATCACTCTTGGTCGTGAAAGGAAGCTTCGGCAAATCCTCGATTCCCCTGATATCACCCGGCTCTATGCCGAGCTGCTGCATTTTTTTGCGGTAAAACGGTACATTGTGGTACACCCTGTCCACCGTTTTCACCAGCCTTGCACTTTGCAGGACGGTCATTTCATCCCTGCTCATACATTCCTTCGTTTCATTCCAAATCATTCTGCTACCCCTTCCTTATCCCTCAAATCCAATGAGAAACGCCTTCTTGTTTGTCTCAACCGTCTTTGGCGGAACCGTTTTTTCTATAACCTTCAGCCATAAATCCCTGTCAAAGTCCATATGGCGCGCCGCAAGCCCCAGCACAATAACGTTAAAGGCCTTGACATTGCCGAGCTTCTCAGCCTCTGCCATGGCATTTACGGAATAAACCTGATATTTTGCGGACAATTCTTCCAATATATTTTCCGGATATGCCGCCGCACCCGTCACCACCGTAATGGGGTCAATGCGCCAGTCATTCACCACGATAACGCCGTCTTTTTTTAAAAAGTGGGCGTATCTTAATGCTTCCAGACGTTCAAATGCTATCAGCAAATCCGCGCAGCCCTCCTCCACAATCGGCTCCGCCACTTTACTGCCATACCTTACAAAGGTAACCACGCTGCCGCCGCGCTGTGCCATACCGTGAACCTCGGACAGTTTTACGTCAAATCCGGCCTCCATGGTAATTCCTCCAAGAATGCGGCTGGTGAGCAGCGTTCCCTGCCCTCCCACGCCCACAATCATAATATTTTTCGTTTCCACTACGCTTTCCTCCTGTTTTCAATGGCGTCAAACATACATAGTTTTTCACAGAGCCCGCAGCCGTTGCACATGGTTTCGTCAATGGCAATCGTACCGTCCTCCTTCTTCGTCAGAGCCGGGCATCCGGGACGCAGGCAGGCGCCGCATTTTTTACATTTTTCGGGAACGGGCCTGCAGACATTGGGATATACATTTCCCTTTAACAGTACACAGGGTGCTTTGGTGATAATAACGGATACCGCATCCCTTGCCGTTTCTTCTTTGACAATCCGTTCCAGTTCCTTTAAATCAAAGGCATCCACCTCCACCACATGTTCAATGCCCATGGCCTTGCACAGATGATAGATATTGATTGCCGGCACCGTTTCCCCCATCAGGGTTTTTCCGGTTGCCGCATGGTCCTGATGCCCCGTCATGCCGGTAGTGGAATTATCCAGAATCATGACCGTCCCCGTGCCCTGATTGTATACCATGTTCATCAGGGAATTGACGCCTGTGTGCATAAATGTGGAATCACCGATAACGGCAACCCAGTTTTTGATGTAATCCTTTCCTTTTGCCTTTTCCATGCCGTGCAGGGTGGAAATGCTTGCCCCCATGCAGACGGTGGTGTCAATAACATTTAAGGGCGCCACCGCACCCAGCGTATAACAGCCGATATCCCCGGCGGCATGAATCTTTAATTTATTTAATACGGAAAATACGCTTCTGTGCGGGCATCCCGGACACAGGATGGGCGGCCTTGCGGGAACCTTTGCGGCTTCGGTTTCATCCGGCTGTCCTCCCCCCATTACACGGCGCAGCATATTTGCACTGTATTCTCCCTGAATGGTAAACAGCTCTTTGCCGTAGACTTCCACTCCCATGGCGCGAACCTGTTCCTCGATAACAGGCTCCAGCTCTTCAAATATGTAAAGCTTACCAACCTTCGCGGCAAAATCCCGTATCAGCTTTTTGGGAATGGGATGCACCATGCCCAGTTTTAACACGGAAGCATCGGGACACGCCTCCCTCACATACTGGTAGGGAATCCCGCTTGTGATAAATCCGACCGCCGTATCCCGGTATTCAGCCCGGTTTACGAAGAAATCCGCACCGTCTTCACAAAGCTTTTTCATCCGCTGCTCCACATAAACATGCCGTCCCTTTGCATTGGCCGGCATCATTACATATTTCGCCGGATTCCGCTCATAGGTTTTATCCTCCGGCTCCACCCTGTCAGAAAGTTCCACCGTTCCCTGTGAATGGGAAAGCCTTGTAGTCGTCCTGACAATCACCGGCGTATCATATTTTTCACTCACGTCAAAAGCAAACTTCATAAATTCCTTTGCTTCCGCACTGTCGGAAGGCTCCAGAACCGGTACGCCTGCCGCCCTTGCCACGCATCGGGTATCCTGTTCGTTCTGGGAGCTGTAAAGACCCGGGTCATCCGCCGCCACCAGAACCAGACCGCCGCCCACACCCGCATAGGAAATGGTGTAAAGCGGATCGCTTGCCACATTCACGCCCACATGCTTCATGGAAGCCATGGCACGCACACCGCTGATGGAAGCGCCTATGGCAACCTCCATTGCAACCTTTTCATTTGGCGACCACTCTGCATAAATTTCCGGATACTTTACTATGTTTTCACTGATTTCCGTACTTGGGGTACCGGGATACGCCGCGGAAACCTTTACACCCGCTTCATACGCTCCTCTTGCTATCGCCTCATTCCCCAACATAATTTTCTTCTCTGTCACGGCTATACTTCCTTTCTTAAATCTTTTACTCTTTTGGCTTTTCCTTCAAAACGCTGAAGGGTATTGGGGGATTCCAGACTGATTTTGGCATCCAGCCCCAGCACCAGACGCAGTTTTCCTTTTATCTTTCGTTCGATGGCCTCCAGTTCCTTGAAAGAGTCCGTCGCTTTTAACAGCTCTACCCTGATTTCCATCCTGTCCGTATGGTCCTTACGGGTCAGGATGATTTCATAGTGGGGTCCGATTTCCTCCACGCCCAGAATCACTTCCTCTATCTGGCTGGGGAATACGTTTACACCCCTGATTTTTAACATGTCATCCGTCCTGCCGTCTAAGTTTTCCATGCGGCAGGTAGTGCGCCCGCACTTACAGGGCTCATAAATAAGCCGGGTCACGTCCTTTGTCCTGTAACGGATAAGGGGAAGCCCCTCCTTATATATACAGGTAATCACCAGCTCCCCTTTTTCCCCGGGCGGCAATACTTCTCCCGTCTTGGGATTGATAATTTCGGGAATGAAATAGTCCTCATTGATATGCATGCCGTTTAAGTACCGGCATTCTCCCGATACGCCGGGGCCCATCAACTCGCTCATACCGTAATTGGAGGTCACAAGCATATCATCCCCCCACAGCTTATGCATTTCCGCGCGCATGGCATCCGTCAACAATTCACTTCCCACAAGACCGATTTTGACCTGCAAATCCTTTTTGGGGTCAATCCCTATGGACAAAGCCACCTCGGCAAGCCTTAAGGCGTAGGACGGCGTCGCCACCAAAAGCGTGGTACCGAAATCCTTCATGTACATAATCTGCTTTTCGGAATTGCCCGTGGAGGACGGCACCATAACGGCGCCGATATTTTCCAGCCCGTAATGAAGCCCCAGCGCACCGGTAAACATGCCGTAACCAAAACAAATCTGCGCCACATCCTGTTTGGATGCCCCTCCCATCACGGCAATACGGGATACACATTCCGTCCACATCTGCAAATCCCTTTTCGTATAGCCTACCACGGTAGGTTTGCCGGTGGTGCCGCTGGAAGCATGGATACGCACCAGTTCTTCTTTACCCACGGCAAAAAGCCCGAAAGGATAATTATCACGCATATCCTGCTTTGTGACAAAGGGCAATTTACCCAAATCCTTCAGGCTTTTTATATCTTCAGGCTTAACGCCTGCTTCCTCCATTTTTTTCCTGTATGCGGGTACCCTTTCCCAAACCTGCCCTACCGTCTGTTTCAGCCTGGCAAGCTGTATGGTTTCAATTTCTTCCCGCGACAGTGTTTCCTCCTTTGACCAAATCATGAAATTTCCTCCCGAATCTTCTTGCTTTATTGCAACAATACTTTAAACTAAAAAAGTATTTTTATTGTACCACAGATACGGTAGTTACCGCTACTATACAAAAGCACCAAAATTTCATGTGTTTTTTTGTCGATATAGGGGAAAATCTTATTTTTCATCTATAATTCTTTTGCTTCCGTTATAGGTTGCCAGAAAATATCCGCCATAAACAAAAAGCAGTATCAATGCCGTAACCCCCACACCGGACAACATATCACTCTTGTCAAACAACATGCCTGCATAAGCCACAAACCGCATACCAAAATAGGAATGTATCATTGCCAGAAGAAGCGGCAGCAGAAAGAACAGCCCTATCTGCCAGAAAAGCGCTCTGTGCAGCATTTTTTCGTCCGCCCCCACCTTTCGCAGAATCTCATAACCTTCTTTGCTGTCCGTGCTTTCCGACAATGCTTTAAGCGCCAGAAGCGCCGCGCCGGAAATCAAAAACACAATTCCCAGATACAGTACCGCAAAGGTCACTATTGCAGCAAGCCCTGTTGCAGACTCATAATAAGTAATTTTGGTAATGCCGTCCGCCCTAAAATACTGCGCTGCTTTCTCTTTGGTAACAGCCATCAGAACCTCATCCAGCGCCCGCTTCTCCTCTTCTGTGGAAACGGCATAATTTCCTGCAAGAAGATTCCTTTCCCTGAAAAGCGTCTTTCCGCTCTCTTCTGCAATCACTTCATCCGGCACCAAAAAGAAGCCTGTATTGGTATTGGTTGCCCCCATTTCCAGATATCCCGGCATACATTCCGCATACTTTGGTTTGAGGATACTGTCCCCTATCACAAGCTGTGTGCCGCCTGCCAGGGAATAATTCCGTATTGCCGCCATATTGTCAAAGCTGCAGACCACTACATATTCATCTTCCGCCAAATCATAGGTCCGGGTTCCATAAAGTGATGCCAGTTTATTGTAATCCGATACCCCGATGATACTTTCTGCCGACTCCCACTGCAGCATCGGAAACCGCGCCGAAGCCTCTTCAAAATATCCGCCCAGAGTGGTTCTGTACGTAATGTCCTGATTGGCATATACACTGATTTCCACATATCCCGGCAACAAACATTCTTCCGAAAAACCGAAATCCTCCAGCATTTCCACCACGCTTTTATGGGAATTTTCTATCAGCCCCGCATCGTAACCTTCCGGCAAATCCATCGTTTTTTCCATATACAAATCCACCGGGGTTGCTTCCTTCAGGCTTTTTTTCAATGAATTATTCATGGACATTCCGGAGCAGAATGCGCAGATGGTCACAAAAAGCAATAGGGAGATTACCGTCATGGAAAACACTGCCGTATTGACATTGCTGCTGAACTGGCGCAGGATAAAAGCATTCAGGTTCCTGTGATAGAGTTTTTTGAAACTCCGTAACAGCTTCAGCAAAAATCCCGACAATGACCAGAATATCATAAAGGTGCTGGTACAGCCAAAAGCAATCATAAGTCCCGCTTTTTGCTCCGTTAATGTTTCGGTTTTATACCCCACCACATAATAGGCATAGCCCAGCATGGCCACCGCCAGCAGAAATACCGCCACTGCCAGACCGGTATTTTTCATGGCCTGCTTTTCTCCTTTTTGTCTTGCCTGAAACAAATCAATCAATTTATATCTGGATATGGAAAACACGTTAAAGACAAATACAATTCCATACATGATTCCGAAATTAAAGATAGTCCTCTTTAACGCTGTAACGGATACGGAAAAGGTATACGACGTCATATCCGCCTCAAACAGCTTTGCCACCAGAATAGACATAAACTGGGAAGCAAAAACGCCGGTTACCAGTCCCACTGCCAGAGACAAAAGGCCTATCAATACCGTTTCCCCAAACAGGATACGGGAAATACTCCCTTTCCCCATGCCGAGCATCATATAGATACCAAATTCTTTTTTTCTGCGCCGGATAAGAAAATTGTTGGCATAGCAAATCAAAAATCCCAGAATCAACGCCACCACCACGGACACCATTCCCAGCAAATCCACCAGCAGATGCATCATCTGGTAGCGCGACTGTGTAATGCCTTCCATCACGTTCTGATTTTCCAAGGCATTAAATACATAAAAAATGGCCACTCCCAAAATCAATGTCAGAAAATAAATGGCATAATCCTTTATGCTTTTTCTGATATTCTTTACAGAAAGTTTAAATGACATCATTTAACTCACCTCCCAGCAAAGAAACCACATCAATGATTTTATTAAAAAAGGATTTGCGGTTTTCCTCCTCTCCCCTTTTCAGCTCCGTAAAAATATGGCCGTCCTTGATAAAGATAATCCGGGAAGCATAGCTTGCCGTAAAGGCGTCATGCGTCACCATCAGGATGGTTGCGCCCAGTTCCTCGTTCAGGTATGTGAAATTTTCCAGAAGCAGCCTTGCCGCCTTGCTGTCCAGGGCGCCGGTGGGCTCGTCCGCCAGCACCAGCCGGGGATTCCCCACTACAGCCCTTGCGCTGGCAACCCGCTGCTTCTGTCCGCCTGACATCTGGTAAGGATATTTGTTTAGCACATCCGCTATGCCAAGCTGTCCCGCTATGGCCCTGACCCTGCTCTCAATCTCCCGGCTTCCCTTCTTCTGAATGGAAAGCGCCAGCGCAATGTTTTCATAGGCGGTCATCGTATCTAACAGATTAAAATCCTGAAAGATAAATCCCAGTTCTTCCCGTCTGAACCGATTTAAGGTGTTGCCCTTCATCTCGGTAATGTCTTTGTCATCCACCAGAATATGGCCGCCCGTCACGCGGTCTATGGTGGAGATGCAGTTTAGAAGCGTGGTCTTTCCGCTTCCGCTCGCCCCCATGATACCGACAAACTCGCCCTTTTCCACCATAAAACTGATGTTGTCAAGCGCCTTCGTCAGATTGCCCCTGCTTCCGTAATATTTTTCCACATTTTCAACCTGTAAAACCGTACTCATGATTCTTTTCCTTTCTTCTGTTTGATTACCGGGTAATTACGAAACTTGATGACTGTGCACAATTCGAAAACAGCAAAAAAAAGTTTGGCAATTACCTGATTTTGTTACGGTTTTATCATAAATCTCCATACCCTATATTGCCATTTTTTCTTCTTACATTCCCCTTACAATATTGTAAGGCTGGAAGTCATTGCTGAACACGATTTTCGTTTTATGAGGCTCATTGGAATGTCCGGTGCAACGAAGTGCGCCGAATTTCTTTTGTGCAGCTTACCAGATGAATTTAAATATGGGCTTCTACATCATGATTTTCTGACTTCATCCACAAAACGGGATTTGGGAAATATAAAAGTGACCGTACTGCCCTCCCCTTCCTTTGAAGAAAACAGAAGGTCATGTCCCAGCCTGCCGCACAGCTTTTTGCAAAGATACAATCCAAGTCCCGTAGACCTCCTGTACCTTCTGCCATTGGTTCCGGTAAACCCTTTGTCAAACACTCTCGGCGCTTCCTCCGCTTTCATGCCGATGCCGTTGTCTTTCACATAAAGAAGCGTCCTGTTCTTTTCCTCCTCACTGAACAGTTCCAGAATCAGTCCTTCTTCTTTTGCATATTTAATGCTGTTGTCAAGCACCTGCCCTACCATAAACGAAAGCCATTTGCCGTCGCTGTATACCGTTTTGTCCAAATCATGTATGTTCACGGAAACCTTTTTCGTCAAGAGTTCCCGTTTTTTCTGTAAAATTGCTTCCTCCACCACCTTCTCAAGTTTTACCTGCTTTATCAGGTAGTCCTTTTCCACCTCATTGCTTCTGGCATAATATAGCGCCTGCTCCACATACCCTTCCACTCTGTCAATTTCTTCGGACAACCCGGAATCCGTTCCACTGCGGTTTACAAGAATCATGCGTGCCGCCGCAATCGGCACCTTTACCTCGTGAATCCATATTTCGATATATTCCTTATATTCCCTGCTGGCCCTTTTATAATGCGCCACGTGCTCATACATGCTCTTGCCCACACGCCGAAGCAGCTCATACAGAAGCACTTCTTCCTGTCTTTTTCCTTCCTTCATCATTTCAGGCAACAGATATTTTTTGTCAAGCCCATCCGTCAATTCCTGCAATTCCGCCAAATAGGCTTTCCGCATCCGGTATTCCACATACGTTCCCGCAAAAAAGGCTCCTGTCAGGCTGCCTGCCGTATAAAGCATCAGCCACATGCCGCCGGACAATGTCAGCAGAAAGGTTTCCAGGGAAAACAAAAGAAATAAGAAAATGCCTGCCCACACCATATGTTCTTTTAAATATGTCCCGTATTTCATAACAACTCGTACCCCATTCCTCTTTTGGTTACAATCGCTCCTTCAATTCCAATGCCTTCCAGCTTGCTTTTCAGCCGGGTCATGTTCACTGTGAGGGTGTTGTCATCCACAAACATGCAATTATCCCACAGGGCGTTCATCAGTTCATCCCTGCTTACAATTTTTCCCTGTTTCTGTGCCAGCAGTTTTAAAATCTGCATTTCATTTTTGGTTAGCTCCGCCTGTGCCTGTCCGTTGGCAATTCTGCCCTTTGCCAAATCCAGACAAAATATCTGCCTTACGCTTTTGCCGCCATCCGTTATCTCCTGCGTTATCCGGATAGAATCCTGCATCCTTGCATCCTTATACACCCGTTTCATAACCGCTTCCATGCGCGCCAGTAGAATCGGGGGCATAAAGGGTTTTGCAACAAAATCATCAGCCCCGCTGCTAATACTCATCAGTTCAGTCAGTTCCGTATCCATGCTTGTTATCATGATAACGGGTATCTCCGACACTTTACAAAATTCCCGGCAGAGATGCAGCCCGTCGATTCCCGGAAGACCGATATCCAGAAGCAGCAGATGACAGTCGCTCTCCCTAAGAAGCGCAATCAGTTCTTCCTCTCCCTTATCCGCATATTCCTCCATATCAAAAAGACGCACCTCGTACCCGTTCGTTTCCAGAAAATATTTCAGTTCCCGGCTTAAAGCCTCATCGTCTTCCAAGATTCCGATTTTCCTCATTGTGTTTTTCTCCCTGATGCAATGTCCTGCAAAGATTTTACCACAACAAAAAGAAAAAAGCCTTACAATCTTGTAAGACTTCTCTCTTCGTCCATCTTATGCAAATGGATTTTCCGTCGGATACGGCAGCGTACCCGGCTGGTTATAGTTAATATCCTTCATAAGCACTCCCAGATATTTAAACACTTCAAACAAAGGCTTTCCGAAATGGCCGAAGGCCACTGCCCCGTGATGGGGATAATTTTTTTCTATCAGCACATGCCGGTAAAACCTGCCCATTTCCGGGATGGCAAACACGCCGATGGCTCCAAAGGAACGTGTGGCAACCGGAAGCACCTCTCCCTCTGCCACATACGCGCGAAGCTTATTGTCCGCCGTGGACTGGAGGCGGAAAAAGGTGATATCCCCCGGCGCAATATCTCCCTCCAGGGTTCCGTTCGTCACTTCTTCGGGAAGGCTTCTCGCCATTATCATCTGATTTTTCATCTCACAGCTTTTCAGTTTCCCTGAGCAGGTATTGCCGCAGTGGAAGCCCATGAACGTATCCGTGTGTTTATACGCATAAATACCTTTTATGGATTCTTCGTACATATCCTTCGGCACGGAGTTGTTGATGTCAAGCAGCGTCACCGCATCCTGACTGACGCAGGTTCCGATAAACTCGCTTAATGCACCGTAAATATCCACTTCACAGGATACCGGAATCCCCCTTCCGGTAAGGCGGCTGTTGACATAGCAGGGCACGAATCCGAACTGGGTCTGGAAGGCAGGCCAGCACTTGCCGGCGATTGCCACATACTTACGGTATCCTTTATGTGCTTCCACCCAATCTGACAGGGTCAGCTCATACTGTGCCAGCTTGTTTAAGATTTCCGGCTTCTTATTTCCGGCGCCAAGTTCCCTTGCCATATCCGCCGCCACTGTAGGAATCCTCTCATCCCCCTCATGTTTGTGGAAGGCTTCAAACAAGTCCAGTTCTGAGTTTTCCTCGATTTCCACCCCCAGATTGTATAACTGCTTAATTGGCGCATTACATGCAAGGAAATTGGCAGGTCTGGGACCAAAAGAGATTATCTTTAACTCCGATAACCCCACAACAGTCCTTGCAATGGGCAAAAACTCATGAATCATATCCGCGCAGTCTCCGGCATCCCCCACCGGATATGCCGGGATATAAGCGTTTACATTGCGCAGCTTCAGGTTATAACTGGCATTTAACATGCCGCAATAGGCATCTCCCCTTCCCTGCACCAAATCATTCTGGGATTCCTCCGCTGCGGCTATAAACATCTTAGGCCCGTCAAAATGCTTTGCCAGAAGCGTTTCCGAAATTTCAGGGCCAAAGTTCCCAAGATAGACACAAAGGGCGTTGCAGCCTGCTTTTTTGATATCCTCCAGTGCCTGTACCATGTGGATTTCGCTCTCCACGATGCATACCGGACATTCATAGATATCCGCGTCCCCGTATTTTTTGACATAAGCTTCCACCAGCGCCCTTCTTCTGTTTACGGATAAACTTTCCGGAAAACAGTCCCTGCTTACCGCAACGATACCCACTTTAACCTCCGGGATGTTATTCATTTTCTTTTCCTCCTTCTTCGGATATATTGATATTTTTACCTTTCAAGCCGATAAAGCTTCCTTTGGGAAGTCCTCCCTCAGGATGTGCAATCAGCCACTTGTTTTTTGCGGCAAGTAAAGCGTCCTCAGCCCCTGCATGTTCTTTTTCCAACGGATAATTGGTTCCTTTGGGCAGGATAACGGCGACCCGGAAACCATCCTTATCCGTATGGCAGGGCGCATAATGCAGACTTGTCGCATAAATTTCCACTGCCGTCCCCGCAGGTACCAGAAAAGCCTCCATGTTGGCCGTATCATAGGTAAAATCCTCCTCCACATCTTTTTCCAGTCCCAGAAGCAGGATAATATCTGTTACAGCCACATTTATCTCAGAACTTCTGTGATACTCCACCGCATTTAACAGTGTGTTATGTCCGTTGCAGTATCCGATTTGTATAGGCAGTTCACCGAAAAAAATCCTCTCCGCTTCCTCTCTAACGGCAAGATTCTCCAACTCCGGCACTGAAGGTTCATCCACCCACCCCTTCCGGTATCGGAGTCTTCTTCATGGCCTCCACCAGGGAAGAAAAATCCATATGGCGGATAACCCTTCCGTACTTTTTAAACCGTTTATCCGTTATATGATAAATCTCCATCTGCTTCCACGCCCTTTCTTTATTTTATGAGTTCAAACAATCCCTTACAGGCCGGATAAATCTCCTGAAACTGCCGGTAGCGCTGTTCATATTTATCCGCCAGCCACGGTTCCGGCTCCACCGCGTCCACAACCCTTACTATCTTTGCCACGGCTGCTTCCACACTTTCATAAGCGCCGCAGGCAACTGCCGCCAGCATGGCGCCCCCTAAGGCAGGCCCCTCTTGGGCCTGAAGGACTTCCACTTTGACCCGCAGCACATTGGCAATAATCTTTTTCCACAAAGCGCTTTTGGCGCCTCCTCCGCAGATTCTGGTGCGCTCTGTTTTTATCCCCATTTTTTTTGCAACCTCAAGGGAATCCCTAAGGGCAAATGCCACGCCCTCCAAAACTGCCTGCGTCATATCCGCGCGGGTGGTGTCCATAGTCATGCCGATAAAAACCGCCCTGGCGTTGGGATTATTGTGGGGAGAACGCTCCCCCATCAGATAGGGCAGGTAAAAAACATGGTTTTCTCCCAGTCCTTCTATTTTATCCTGCTCTTTTCCGTAATCTTTTGTACCGATAATCCCGTCCATCCACCATTTGTTGCAGGAAGCTGCGCTCAGCATGCATCCCATCAAGTGATATGCCCCGTTTGCATCGCAAAAGGCATGCAGGGCATTGTTTTCGTCCACTCCAAACCGGGAAGAGGATATAAAAACCGTTCCGCTTGTACCCAGGGAAATATTGCAGTTTCCGTCACCGACCGCTCCTGCTGCCACTGCTGCCGCCGCATTGTCCCCTGCGCCCGCCGCAATCTTCACATCCTGAGAAAGCCCCAGCATTTTCGCCTCACCTGAAAGAAGGGTTCCGACACATTCGCTGCTCTCAAACAGCTTCGGCAGCATATCCTCCCTAATGTGACAGATTTCACACATTTCCTTTGACCATGTGCGTTTCTTTACATCCAGAAGCAGCATTCCCGACGCATCCGACACGTCGGTACAATGCACTCCTGTCAGCCTGTATGCAAGAAAATCCTTTGGAAGCATGATTTTTTTGATTCTCGCAAAATTTTCCGGTTCATGCTTTCTCATCCACAAAAGCTTTGGTGCCGTAAACCCTGCAAATGCTATGTTAGCCGTATATTCCGAAAGCTTTTTCTTCCCGATTACATTGTTTAAATACTCACATTCCTCGCCTGTCCTGCCATCGTTCCACAAAATAGCCGGACGGATTACCTCGTCGTTTTCGTCCAGAACCACCAGACCGTGCATCTGTCCGCTAAAACCGATTCCCCGCACCTCTTCTTTATCAAAACCTTCCAACAATTCTTGCATGCCCTTCATGGTTTCCCGATACCAGTCCTCCGGATTTTGCTCTGACCAGCCCGGAGCGGGAAAATATAACGGATATTCCCGCGAAACGGAACATTTAACCAATCCGTTTTCATCCATCAGCAAAAGCTTTACCGCCGATGTACCCAAGTCAATTCCAATGTACACTCTTCTCCCTCCTTATTTACGCCGCTTACCTTATGATTTCATTATAAGTTTTCCTTTTGGAAACGCAACGATTATCTTTATGCCGTGTCACGACAATCTTGCGATTTTATTCCCCCTGTGCTACAATTTCCGTGAGGTGACACAGGTTGAAAAACGAATATGAAATTATCCGCCATACAAAACTCAAACATATTCATGCTTTTGTAAACAGCATTACCTACCGGAACTTCCACATGCACAGTGATTTTGAATTGCTGCTGGTATTGCAGGGAAGGGGCCGGATAAAGGTTAAAAATGACATTTTTGCTGTGAAGGAAAAAGATGCGCTGCTGATTAACCCCAATGAAATTCATGAAATTGAAGCCGGGGAAGACAGCATGAAACTGATTATTATTCAGTTTTCACGCCATTTTTGCAAGGACTATTATCCTTATTTGAGAAATACTGTTTTTAAGACAAGATGTATGAAAGAATGTTTCTCTGACAGTGATTATCCAAAGCTGTTAAAGCTGCTGACGGATTTTACCGATGCCTACATTCGCACCGATACTTTTTTTGCGTTTCCATGTGTTTCACTTCTATTACGAATACTTGCCCTGTGCTTTCAAAATATGGAATATGTCATCATGGAAGAAAATGAATACCGGGAACATAAAAGAAAAAAAGACAGGATGAACCGCATCTCTTCCTATATAGATGAGAATTACCTGTATCCTATACGGTTAAAGGATATTGCCGTGGCGGAAAACCTTTCCGTCACCCACGTTTCCCACTTTTTTACCGATAACTTCGGCGTGACTTTTCAGGAGTATTTAAACAGCAAACGACTGGAACACGCGCTGCAGCTTGCCGAAGACAAACGGCTTTCCCTTTCCGCCATATCGGAAATGAGTGGATTTTCAGACCCGAAATACCTGAACAAAGCCTTTTTTAACAGGTTTTCCTACCCCTTTCGGGAATACGGCAATCCGGCACACACCACTTTGCAGAAAGAACCAATGGCTGCCCCGGGCGCACACCAGCAGATTTTCTCTGCCAAAGAAAGCCTTGCCCTTATTGCCGCTTTTGTTAAAAACACCTAGACAGTTAAGGCTTATCAGAAAGCGTTATCCAATATCTCTTTACAATACGATTATCAACTTCTATATTTTTTTCGAAAACGCCGCCGTTTGCCTTAATCGTTTTGTCACTGGCCAAATTATCCGCATCGCATGTAATCAGCACCCTATCAATATGTAAAGCCCTGCAATTCTCTAAATTCTGTCTTAGCATTTCCTTTGCATACCCCTTCTGCCTTTCAGTCGGGCGTACACAATATCCCATATGCCCGCCCCACGTGCTTAGGACGGGCGTATTAATATGGTAACGCAAATCTATTATTCCTACAATCCGATTGTCCCTTTCCCGTACCGCCAGATAAATCATGGAAGGAACCCTGTCCTTTTGGCAGGTTTCTGCCGACTTATTTAAACGGATTGTATCTATCCATTCTTTCGCCGTCAAACATTCTTCAAGATTACCGCAGCCGGCAAATTTATCCCTATCATTTGATGCAATGATTTCCTGCCTGAACTGCCAGATATCCTTCTCATATTCTGCCGTCGGCTCCATTAACTTTATTGTCAATTTTTTATCCTCCAATTGTAATACCGCACACTGCGGTTCTGGTGCATCACTCACCCATTATAATTTGTATTCCCGGTAAAGCGCATTGCGATAATCTACATTATCTGCCGCGTGTAAGAGTTCGTCCGCCCTTCCTGCCTCCAAAAGCTTCTTTGTCAAAGAGGCAAAACGCTTTTCACCCTTTTTTTCTCCTCTTTCCTCCCCGGCAGCATACTCTGCCTGTCGCATCAGTTCCTTTTCTTTTTCTTCATTATACTCAAAAATACTCACGCTTATCGCCTCCGCCCTGTATTTTGTGAGGAACCCTTTTAAAATACCTTCCGCTATACATTCTTCCACTGCCCGCTCTACTGCCTCATTTAACTCCATTTTACCGACATAATCCCTTACCCGTTCCACATAAAGCTCATACTCCTTTAACAGCCGGCAGCTTTCCTTTAATTTTTCATTGCTCCCGGAGTTAATGTTTAACATCGTAACCCTCAACTCCAAATCCGGACTCTTTACATTCTTTTCAAAGGAATCCGAAAGCTTTAATACCATGCGTTCCGGATTTCCAGCTTGTCGGAGTTTACATAATCTGTACCATTTACCGCATTATACAGGCTTAAGAGCATTTCCTTGTTATTAAAAAGCATCCTGAAAAGATTGTCTTTATACTCCCTTCTGGCTTTCACAGAGACATGGCTGTCCGTTACCTTTTCACTGTTATGAATCATGTTACCTCCTTCGCAGGAGCATCTCCAGAAATCTCCTGCTTTTTCATTGTTATGGGAAAAGCATAGATTTTCTGAATATTAGAAAAGAGACAGTCAGTGTGACCGAAAAATTAGAAATGTATGCTTTTAATTTAGTGTATCACATTATTGGTCATATGGCAACCAAAAATATACTTAAAACACAAATTTTGCATGGGCATCGGGGGCGGCATATTGGTATCTATAAGGGGGCGTTACAAAGGCGTTGGTCCTTGCGTTGTGTTCTTTACAACGCTAGTACCACTACGCCTTTGTAAGAGTGCAAACGTCCCCCGGTAGATACCAATATGCCGCCCCCGATGCCCATGCAAAATTTCAAAGCCACTTCGTCATACCGGCGCCCCGGTTTTCGTCAGGACGTCTTGTGAAGCCAAGTGTTTCATAGAAAGGTTCTTTGTCTTTTGCTGCCATGAGCCCAATGGACGCTTTTGTACCGGGCAGGCTGTTTTCTTTTGCATATTGCACCAGCCTTTGCACTATCGCTTTTCCAATCCCCTGCCCTTGATAGTCGGGCAGTACCACTACATCCTGTATGTACCAGTACATCATACCGTCCCCCACTAAGCGGCCCATACCTACTGCTCTTTCCCCACTATACGCTGCTACCGAAAACAATCCGTTCTGTAATGCCTTTTGGGCTTGTGGAAACGGCGTTTTCAGAAAGCCTGCCGAAATACGCAGGTCTATAAAGTCTTCCGGTTTTAGCGCATTATCTATAAGTTGTATCTTATTTTCCATACTTATACCTTCCTCCACAAATTTTCACTTTGCTTCAATGTCCGAATCGTCCCCTAAACTCCAGCACCAGACCGGTAAGGCAGGTATCTTCATAGAGAGTCCCCGGATATACTTCCTCAATCACAAAACGAAAGTCTATCGTGCCGCCGTCCACTGCCCTGATATCCCCTTCCGGCAAGAGAAAGTACTGGGGCCGAATGGTATCTTCCAGATAAAGATATGCATATGGTTTATCCACATACATCAACAGGGTTTTTACGCGCCCGTTCTCTTCCCATGTCTTTTCGTCCCTGGCATATCCGTTTACAATACAGATTTCCGTATAGCGGATATAACCGTCCAGCGGATAACCACTGCTGTCATAACGAAGGCCGTCCCATTCATACCTGTCGTTTTCCCATGCGTCAAAAAGCCAACTGTTACTGTCATGATAAAGAATGCTTTCTCCAATACCATCCCCTTCCGCTCCCTCTGCCCATGCACAGTTCCTTCCTCTGGAACACGATAGATTATCTGCCGAATATCTTCCGTCAGGAGAAGCCAGTTCGGAAGAAGCCTCTATTTCCTGAGAAATCATTCCCACACAAAATTCCCCGCATGGATAATGCCATTTTTCAAAACCAAAGTCCGGCGCGTCATCTGCCTCCTCAAAGGAGCAGAAGTTTTCATCATCGGCATTTTCCCCATAAAAAAAATTTCTGACCTCAGGAGCCAAGACATAGGGCTCCTTGGGATATCTAACCACAGGCTCTTTGCTTTCTATGGGCATAATCTCAAATGGGTACAATCCGTTTGCCAGTGCATATTCCTCCACCGGATTGTCCTTCCCCTCAATCCCTTTCCCAAAACAGAGAAAGCAGTCCTCTCTGCATCCCGCAAAAGCATCCTTTTCAATCACACAATCCGCTTTCGGCACATAAATGCTTTGCAACAGGGAATTATCGCAAAAAGCGCGCGCTCCAATCACGGAAATCTGCTTTGGAAAGGCAATTTTCTCCACCCCGACATTGCAAAAAGCCTCCGTCCCGATTTCTTTTACAGGCATTCCTCCTATTTCTTCGGGAATACGCAGACACCCGTATTTTTCCAAATAAGACAGAGCCTTCTCTCTGTAATCTTCCTTAAAACCGGTGAGCACAAGATAATCCAGCCCATTTTCCGTACGGATTTCATAGGAAAAAAAGTTTTCCACTCCCTGTTCTTCCTCATCCTCCAATTCTGCCTCTTCGGGAATTGCTGCCAGCGTTTCTTCCGGCTTTATTTCCTGTGTTTCTAACGGTTTTGGTACGGTTTCCTCTGCCTTTTCCTTTCTTTCAGATACAACTTCCTCACCCACCTGTTTTTTCCCGCAGCCCACGGAAAGCAGGATACAGACAGCAAACAGCAGACATATCCTTTTCATGGCCCTCTCCCTTTTCACTCTAACCTCCATGATTCCGCTTTGCGGAATCCCAAATCAGGATGAAAAATGCCGCATTTCAGGCATTTCTCAAGCGTGAGACATAGAACTTCTTCGCGAAGCAGCCTTTGCTGCAAGCGTTAGAAGTTCTTCTCACGCTAACTCCAAAGCCTTCTCAAAATACTTTTCGGGAACATCCGGCCAGTTGCATTCTCCCGTATCTTCCCTGCACAAAGCCATCGCACTGTTTAAAACCCTTCCATGCGTAATTGCTTCCCCACGTATAATTCTCTCCGTAATCCTGCTCCAACAGGGCGCGTGCTCATAAAGCCCCTCCTCCTGCATCTGGCAAAGGACTTTTTCCCTATCGTAATCCAAGGATACAAACTCTTCCTGCCACCTGCCTTCTTTTCCGTCAAGAAGCATAAACTGCGCTTTTCCTCCGCTCAGAAACGAAATACCCACAGACCCGGGATTTAACACGCATCTGCCATTATGCTGAATTTTCCCTTGTATATGGGTATGTCCACATATAATAACATCTGTATTTGCATTATCCATCACAGCTTCCGTCTGCTCATTTTCAGGCAAAAGTTTCTCGTTTACCTTTTCGGGGGAACCGTGGCAGATAGTGACGGGCGGCATCCCCTGCATGTTTACTTCCATGGCTATCGGCATATTTTCGTAAAAATCCAAGTCTTTGGAAGTAAGTCTGTGATATGCGTATAACAGCATTCCGCTTGTGGAATCCTTATCACGCCAGCCCTTTTCCCCGTTTTTTCTGTAATTTAGCCAATACTCCTCTTTATTTCCCCTAATAAAATAACAGTCGTATTTGCCCCGCATCCCATATAAAATCTGCATTGTCCTTTCCGGATATGCCAGCTCCCCGGCATAATCGCCCAGAAAGAAAAATGTATCAGCATTATGGGAAAGCGCATAGGAAAGGCATTCCTCCAATGCCACATAATTGCTGTGAATGTCCGCAAGTACCGCTATTTTCATGTTCATTCCTCCCTCATATCCCCAAGGCTTCCGGCAAGTTCCTGCCAAAGCTCCGTCATGGTTTTTCCATATACCGGATGCCTGAAGTACGGCGCTATCTGTACCATGGGTTTTAGTACAAAATCCCTGTTCTGCATATCCACATGCGGTATCAGAAGCGTTTCATCCTCATAAACCAGTTTGTCATAAAAAATAATGTCCAAATCCAGCGTCCTCGGCCCCCAATGTACTTTCCGCTCCCGCCCCGCATCCTTTTCCAGCTTATGCAGCGCCTCCAGCAGTTCATGGGGCGTATACAGCGTATCCATTTCCAGCACGCCGTTGATAAAGTCGTCCTGCCTGACCCCGCCGTAAGGCTTTGTCACAATGCTGTCGCTTACCTTCAGCACTTTGTTATGCACATCACCGGAAAGGCCGGAAATTGCGTCCGCAATATACTTTTTGCTGTCTCCCATATTGGAACCGAATGCCACAAAGGCACGGTGCCAGCCCCTGTGAATTTTAACCGAAACCGATTCAAAGCACATGGGAATGGGGGCATGGGGCTTTCTGATTTCCAAATCCAGCGATGTGATAAGCGGAAAAGCAAGCAATATGTTTTCCGCCGTCGTCTCCGCTGCCGTTTCTATCAAATCATAAGTGTGCTCCGTCAGACACTTCTTGATTAACAAACTGACTTCTCCATAGTGAGTGGATAAAGTTAAATCATCCTTTAACCCAGACGGGCGTAAATCCGTATACAGTACGGCATTCACATAAAAAAACTGCCCCTGTGCTTTTTCCTCGGGAAATACGCCGTGATTGGCAAAAACCTCCAGATTGTCTATTCTGATTTCATCAGGCATGTACGGCCTCCTTTACAAAAACAGCAATTGTTTTCAGCTATGCAAAATGGCCTCTGCCATCTTTATAGCGCGGGCATTTTCTTTTACGTCGTGCACACGGACGAAGGTGCATCCCTTCATTACTGAAATAACAGTCGTTACCAATGTGCCTTCCATGCGCTCCTGTACCGGCAAATCCAGCGTAAGTCCAACCACCGACTTCCTGCTTGTCCCTAAAAGCAGCGGGCATCCAAACATATGCAGTTCTTCCAGATTGTTGATAATCTGCAGGTTCTGTTCATAGGTTTTGCCGAAGCCCACACCGGGGTCCAGCAGAATTTTATCCCCCGCAATCCCGGCCTTTTCGGCCAAAAATAAGGTATCCGCCAAATCTGACGCCACATCCTGCATAAAATCCTGATAGCATGGTTCCTTCCTATTATGCATCAGACAGCAGGGCAGGCCGCTTTCTGCAATTACTCCTGCCATTTTGCTGTCATACTTTAAGCCCCATATATCGTTTATCAAATCAATCCCGGCTTCAATCCCGGCTTTTGCCACATCTGCCTTGTAAGTGTCCAGCGAGACAGGTATGTCAAATCTTATTTTAATTTTTTCTATTACAGGTATGACGCGCGAAATCTCTTCCTCCACTGTCAATTGTGCATATCCCGGTCTGGTGGACTCCCCTCCGATATCCAGAATGTCCATACCGTCCCTTATCATCTCCTCCACATGGAAAAGCGCCCTGTCCATGTCATTCCATTTTCCGCCGTCGGAAAAGGAATCCGGAGTCACATTCAAAATCCCAAAAATATATGTTTTTCCCTGATTTGCAAACTCCCTGTTTCCGATTTTCAATCTGAATCCTCCTAATATTTTATCTGCATATTCTTCTTTTCCTTTTTCCAGTTACACAGATTTTCCATATTGCAGGCAAAACACGGCCTGCTCGCCTTGTCCGCACGGTATAAGACACCGTTCAAAGACTTTTCTTCTGCTATCCCTTCTGTGCGGTGATTTCGTATGGCATCTACAATAACAGTCGTTTCCAAATCACTGTATCCACATTCCTTTAAAATATCGGAAGCAATCACTGCGCCTGCCTGCTCGTGCGGCCTGCCCTCCTCATACTGCACATGCTTTCCGATATCGTGCAGCAGGGCGGCGCCGTACACCACTTCCTTGTCCAGGAAAAGCCCTTCCTCCAGATTCAGAATCATGGCAATCCGTGCCACATCCAGCAAATGGGCTATATTATGACGGCAGAAGCTCCTGTCAGCCTCTGCCGCGTCATTCTTTGCTATATGCTCTATAAATAAATTATGATTTAATATTTTATCAACCCTGTCCATACTTTCCTTTCTATGCGTGCAAAAGTTGAAAAAACGCTTCCTTTAAAACGGCACTCTCTTGAAAGACTCCTCTGGAAGCCATTGTCACAGTCTTGCTTCCGGGTTTTTTGATTCCCCGCATCGTCATACACATATGCTCCGCTTCCACTGCCACCATCACTCCCTTCGGGTTTAAAAACTGCATGATGGCATCAGCAATCTGTCCCGTCATCTGCTCCTGAATCTGTAGCCTTCTTGCATATGCCTCCACAGTCCGGGCAAGCTTGCTTAACCCCACCACTTTTCCATTGGGAATATAGGCAATATGGGCAACTCCGTAAAAGGGCATCATGTGATGCTCACAGGTAGAGTAAAACACAATATCTTTCTCCAGAACCATTTCACTGTCAGAAACCGTAAAAGTCTTTTCCAGATGCTCTTTTGCGCTTTCATCCGTTCCCGCAAAAATTTCCTCATACATTCTGGCTATCCTTTCCGGCGTTTCCTTTAAACCTTCCCGGTTTAAGTCTTCACCGATACCTTCCAGAATCAACCTCACACCTGCTTCAATTTTTTCTTTATCCATTATGCCTTCCTCCGCTGAATGCCGGTCTGTCTTTCGCCATTGCATTTCTGCCTTCTTTCCAATATGTCCAAAATCCTGCCCATATAAGACAACGAACCGAAGCTGATAATCACATCATCCTTTGCCGCCAGAAGGTAGGCCATTTCCACCGCTTCCTCCAGACTGCCCGCCGCTGTTACATGGGGGTGATATCCCTTCACGGCCTGTGCCAGTTCCAGCGCCGCCATCGCACGCGGGTTGTCGGGCGGGGTCACGGTAATCACCTGTTCCGCATAAAGGTATGTTTCTGCAACGACCTTTTCAATTTCTTTGTCCCTCAACATCCCCATTATATAGATAATTCTCTTATTTGTAAAATAGAAACGTATCGATTGTGCAAGTTTTTTTGCGGCATCTTCATTGTGGGCGCCGTCCAAAATAAACAACGGCTTTTTTGACGCAATCTGAAATCTTCCCGGCCAGATTGTTTCCAAAAGACCTTTACGAAGCTGTTTTTCCGATACCGGATAGCCGCATAAGGACAGCTTTTCTATGGTTTCCACTGCCAAAACCGCGTTTTCAATCTGGTACTGTCCCGCCCGGGAAATTTCCAAACCTTCGAAACGGACTCCTCCCCCGGTTTCATATGTAAACTTCTGCCGTTCCAGACCGTACTTTACTTTTAACGCCGCCCCTGTTTTTGTAACCGGACACTGATTTTTCAATGCTTCCGATTCAATAACATTAGATATTTTTTCATCCCTGACGGCAGTTACCACAAAACATCCCTTCTTTATAATGCCGGCCTTTTGAGCGGCAATTTCCTCTAAACTGTTTCCCAGAAATTTCATATGGTCCATACTGATAGAGGTGAGCACCGCAACCTTTGTCGTGTTAATGAGGTTGGTGGCGTCTTCCCTTCCCCCCATGCCGGTTTCCAATACCACAATATCACAGGCCTTTTTTTGAAAACACAAAAATGCGGCGGCAGTTTCCGTTTCAAAAAGAGTAGGCGCCGCCAATCCCTGCGCAGTCATAGAATCCGCAGCTTCTTTCACTTCCTCTATACTCTCACAAAAAAGCTTTCGGGAAACCGGACGTCCGTTTATCTGTATATTTTCCCCGTAACCCTGAAGGGATGGTGAAAAATACCTTCCCACCTTATATCCCGCACATGTCAGTACCGTGGACACATATGCCAGCACGGAGCCTTTGCCGTTTGTACCTGCTATATGGACAAAAACAAGCTTATCCTGTGGATTTCCTAATTTTTGGCAGAGCCCTTTGATATTGAAAAGTCCCGGCACAATACCATTTGTTTTTAACGATTCCAAATATTGCGTTACTTCCGTATTCTTCATGGTATAAAGCATCCTTTCCCGGAAATACTATTTTCTATGAAAAAATATATCCACAATTTTATCCATTGCGGCATTACGGGCTGGTGCATGGAAATCTTATTTACAGCCCTTGATTCTTATAGAAAACGAAAATTTACCTTAAAGGGAAATACCTCCGTATGGATGTTTCCCATCTACGGCTGTGCCTGTTTTTTGTCTCCTGTCTGCCATTCACTAAAAGGCAAATCTCCTTTTGTGAGGGGACTGACTTATGCTTCCCTGATTTTTGCCGTGGAATACCTTACAGGCACTTTGCTTTCCAAAAAACAAATTTGTCCCTGGGATTACAGCCGTTCCAAATGGCATATCAAAAAAATCGTCCGGCTGGATTACCTTCCGCTCTGGTTCTTGGCAGGGTTGTTATTTGAAAGGCTGCTTGCGGAAAGCGACTCGTGAGCGGCTTTTCGTTTCTCCATGAATTTCATCAAAATGACATAGATAACTATAAAATAAACTGCGGCGCTGACCCAGGCAATGACGTTTCCCATGCACACACCCACATAACTGAGGTTTTTTGCTGCAATAAATGCCACAACCCCGCGGCCGACAAGTTCCACTACGCCGCCGAACATCGGCAGAAGCCCAAACCCGCAGCCCTGCAATACATGCCGGAAAACAAAAATCAGACCCAGCGGAATAAAGAATGCCCCGCACAGCACTGCATAAATCCATACATATTCATAAACTTTAGCCACTTCATCCGCTGCGACAAAAAGTCTAACCATTAACGGAAGCATCAGCATCAAAACTCCGTAAATTACGACAGAATATATAATGCTCATAATGCTGGCGCTTTTGACACCCTTCTTAATCCTTTCCAAATCATTGACGCCCCTGTTTTGAGCGCCATAAGTTGCCATGGTCGTTCCCATCGCTCCAAAGGGCTGGGTCACAAACTGCTCGACCTTGCAGGCTACGGAATAAGCGGCTACCACTGTGGAGCCAAGCAAATTCAACGCTGTCTGCACAAAAATTGCGCCAATTGCCGTAATGGAATACTGCAAAGCCATGGGAAGGCCCACTGACAGCTGATTTTTGGCAAAGCTCCAGTCAAATTTCCAATGCCTTCTTTCAATCCTGAGGGCAGGCACCCAGACCAACATATACACAAGACATAAAAGCCCGGACACTCCCTGTGCAATCACCGTGGCATAGGCAGCGCCCTCCACACCCATTTGGAACACTGCTATAAATAAAATATCCAGGGCTACATTCATAACAGCCGCTATCACCAGGAAAACAAGCGGAATCAGGCTGTTTCCAATTGACCTCATAATGCTCGCCAAAAGATTATACAGCACATTGCAGGCAATGCCGGCACAAATAATGATGATATATCTTTTAGTCATATCATAGATATCATCCGGCGTATTCATAATCTGAAGCAGCCTATCCATCTGTGTGATACTGATAACTGTCATTACCACTGCCAGTATGGCTGAAAGGATGTAGGCGCTTCCGATACTCTGTTTCATGCCTTCCCTATCCCCGGCGCCAAAACGCTGTGCCGTCATGATGGTAAACCCTGTGGTCAACCCCTGGGTAAAACCCAGTATGAGAAAGGTGATGGAGCCTGTAGCGCCGACTGCCGCCAATGCATCCACACCTACAAAGTGTCCGACTATAATTGTGTCTGCCATACTGTATAACTGTTGAAATATATTTCCTATAATCAGCGGACCCATAAACAAAACCAGTAATTTAGTTGGTTTTCCTTTTGTCATATCCAGTTCCACGTTGTTTTCCTCCTAAAAATATCCTCTGAAAAAGACGGAGTATAATCAACTCCGCCCTGCTTTCCAACCAAATATGAAAAATTACATGTCAGCATCATCCAAATCCCCGATACCTCCCGTACCGATATCAAGGGTATTTAACGTCCGCCTTCTCATGCGTGCCGCTTCCGACGCTTCAAGAATATAATTTTTGATTTCCCTGGAATGCTTAATATGGAGCAGTATCAATTTCGGATGGGTTGTATCTCCGGTAAAACAGGTAATCGTTCCCATTCCAAACATGCGCTCTGCAAGACTTGCCGTAAGCTCCACATCCTGCACTTTATACATATAACAGTCGTTTTCCACCTTTTTCAAAAATCCCTGGTCTATGGTAATCATATCATCCTTTATGATATATTTCGTAAAAGTAAAGGGCAGCCCAAAAAATGCCCATCTTTTCCTCTCCACAAACTTAACATCCTCATCCTGTACCTTTGCCATATCAACAAAACTCCTTTTTTATGAAAATATGCTTTATCCGCAACATTTACCACTCTGATTCGTTCTCAATTATAATGGAAACAGCAGGGATATGCAAGCGAAATGTTCTTAAGTTTTAGTATGCCCCGCATTTCGGATGGCGTCAGCCGGAGGGTGCATTTGATTCCATAAAGGACCGTGTAAAAACACCGGCATTTGGAGGTTGTTTTTCGACCTCTTATGTGCCGCTGTGTTTTTACCCGAGCGAGAGCGCGTCCTGTTGGAACAAATGCACCCTCCGGCTGCCGCCATCCAAAATGTCCAAATGCCGAAACACCAAAACGCCGTCTTGATTCTGTCCCCCGGTTATGGTATCATATCCAAAAGAAATATAACATAAAAGGAGGTTTTTCATGACTGCCAAAGAATGTATCAGAGAACGCAGAAGTATCCGCCAGTTTACGGACAAACCGGTTCCCCACGACGTACTGGCTTCCATTGTGGAAACCGCTTCTTACGCGCCGAGCTGGAAGCATACCCAGATTGCCCGCTATATTGCCATAGAAGGGGATTTAAAAGATAAAATTGCGCGGGAATGCACTTCTTCTTATGCAAAAAACGGAGAAATCATGTTGAATGCTCCTATGGTAGTTGCCGTTTCTTTCATTAAAAACCGCAGCGGTTTTGAAAGGGATGGCTCTTTCAGCACTCCCAAAGAAGGAGGCTGGCAGATGTTTGACGCCGGCATCGCCGCAGAGGCATTTTGTCTTGCTGCCTATGAACAGGGATTGGGAACTGTCATCATGGGTATTTTTGATGAAGAAAAGGCTTCCTCTTATCTGGAACTGTCGGAGGACAGGGAGTTGGCTGCCCTTATTCCCATCGGTTACCCTGCCGAATCTCCTGTTGCCCCCAGACGGAAACCCGTGGAGGAATTGTTATCTTATAAATGATTTTAAATCGAAGAGATTTTTTCTCTTCGATTTTTTTAGGAAACTGTAATAATGGAGGTTTTATAAATGAAACACTTAATGAGTCCACTGGACTTTTCCGTGGAGGAACTGGAAAAGTTATTTGACCTTGCCGAACACATAGCAAAGAATCCTATACGGTATGCACATACCTGCGACGGTAAAGTACTTGCCACCTGTTTTTACGAGCCAAGCACCAGGACGCGCCTTAGTTTTGAGTCTGCCATGATTCATTTAGGCGGAAAGGTTCTCGGCTTTTCCGACGCTGCCAATTCTTCTGCTTCCAAGGGGGAAAGCGTATCGGATACCATCCGCATCATTTCCTGTTATGCGGATATTTGTGCCATGCGCCATCCAAAAGAAGGCGCTCCCATGGTTGCTGCTGAAAAATCCCGGATTCCCGTTATCAATGCAGGGGATGGCGGACATCAGCACCCCACCCAGACCTTGACGGATTTATTGACCATCCGCTCCTTAAAAGGACACCTTGACCACCTTACCATCGGCCTGTGCGGAGATTTAAAATTTGGGCGTACCGTACACTCCCTTATCAACGCGCTTGTCCGTTATGAAGGCATTCGTTTCGTATTCATCTCTCCCGAAGAATTGAGGGTTCCCGACTACATTACGGATATGTTAAAAGACAAAAATATCCCTTATCAGGAGGTCATCCGCCTGGAAAATGTAATGCCCTCCCTTGACTTACTTTACATGACAAGAGTGCAAAAGGAACGTTTTTTCAACGAAGAAGATTACGTCCGGTTAAAGGATTTTTACATACTGGATACCGCAAAGATGGAACTGGCAGGACCCGATATGCTGGTACTGCACCCTCTTCCCAGAGTCAATGAAATATCTGTGGAGGTGGATGACGACCCAAGAGCCGTTTACTTTAAACAGGCACAGTACGGTGTCTATGTCAGGATGGCGCTCATCCTGACGCTGCTCGGTCTTGAAGATTCCATGGAAAACGAAAAATAGGAGGTTATCCCGATGTTAAATGTAGGAAAAATTGAAGAAGGCTTTGTGCTTGACCACATCAAAGCAGGAAAAAGCATGGACATATACAAACACCTTCAGCTGGGCAAGCTGGACTGCACCGTAGCCATTATTAAAAATGCCCGCAGCAATAAGATGGGAAAGAAAGACATTTTAAAGGTAGAATGTGATATCAACCAGCTTGATTTGGATGTTCTTGCCTTTATTGACCATAATATTACCGTCAATGTCATCAAAGACGGAGAAATAGTGGATAAAAAAGAACTGGTGCTTCCCAAAATGATAAAAAATGTCATACGCTGCAAAAACCCCCGCTGCATCACTTCCATTGAACAGGGACTTCCCCACATTTTTGTTCTGGCTGACGAAGAAAAAGAAATCTACCGCTGTAAATACTGTGAAGAAAAAGGAAACGGTTCTCTTTAGAGAACCGCTCTTTTACTTTCTCTTTTTCTTCTCTTCCGCTTTCTGCCTTATCTCTTCCATAATTTCCCGATAACGGACGGAACTCATGGAAGGGTTGTTATGGAACAGCTTATGCATCCATTTTGCGTTTTTCATCCGCTCCATGTTCTCTTTTAACTGCTCCATGTGGAGTCTGTCAACAATAGACTCTTTTTTCTGCTCCATATTTTCCGCAAACAACTCTTTCTTTGCATTCCATTCTTCTTTTGCCTTCTCCAAGTACACCAGAATATCCCGCAAATCCAGAGCCGCCTTAAAAGCCAGCGCAAAATCTCCGGCAATATAAACGGTAAGAAGCACCGTAATTATAGTCAAAACTGCTGAAGGGATGTCCAGCACAAATGCTTCAACGGGCTTATGTATCACATAAGTCATCAGCATGGTAAGTCCTCCCCATGCCAATGAGGAACTTAAGCAGATATGTCCTTTAAAATTAAAAGGCTGATTGGAATAATCCCAGTATCGCACTTTAAACAACGCCTCCATCACAACGCCTGTCACATATTCCAACAATGTGGCGCCGATACAGCCCGCGATGTAAACAGCCCACCAATGCTGCAAAAACGGTTTGGAAACCAGCAGCATCATAATGGCGCCGCTTCCGTAAAGCGGCAGAAACGGCCCTTTCATAAAACCTCTGTTTACAAACTTCCTGCTTTTTATGGAAACATATGCCGATTCAAAACACCAGCCGAAAAAACAGTAAAAATAAAAGAAAAACAACCATTGTATTACAGAATATCCAAACATATCTTTCTCCTAGCGGTACATATCCATTGCCAGACAGATTTTTCCTTTTTTTGTTTCGTATTTCACTTCTTTAAAAACAAGCTTACCGAACCCTCTCACATTCACCACTTCTCCGGGCTTCCACATACGGCTGTTGTTTTCTGCCAGACGCCCGTCCACATAGACCTTTCCTCCCCGGAAAAGTGCAATGCTCTCGGCTCTGGATATATGATAAACCTTTGACAGACATCCGTCAATGCGCAGGGAGCTCACCTGCACCTCCACGCTTTTCGGCTCATCCCTTTTTGCCGTATCCATCCGTCCCGTAACCTCACATCCCACATGGGTATGCTTTATCTGAACCAGATTTTCACAGATAAATTCCGCCATGGAAGACAGGCAGTACAAATAACCTTCCCTGTCACCCACGCGGATATCGCCGATACAGTCACGTTCAATGCCCAGATTCATCAGCGCACCCAAAAAATCCCTGTGGGAGAAATCATCTGAAAATTTTACCGCTGACGGCTTTACATGGATACAGGAAATCGGATACTCCTCCTCATACCCAAGCTCCTCAGGCGACCCAAAGCGAACCACTTTCCGCTCGGCTTCTTCATCACCGCCAAATAAAGCAGGATGGGAAAAAAGCAAATCTTTTTCCATCCTGTAATAGACATCCAGTTCAGCCATTCCCAGAAAACTGCTGAAAGTAAAAACATTCTGCCTGTAAGATTTATCAGCAAGTTCCTTAAGCCTTTTCTGCAATTGTGCCAGTTCTTTTTCCGAGTTTAACGCCATACCAATCCCCATGCAAATCGCGAGCCTGCTTGCGATATTGCTTAAAAACAAAATTTAAAAACGCAGATTTTTCACCCTAACCTTCATGCCGCCACTCCATGGCGGCTCAAATCAAGATGAAAATGCCGTATTTCCGGCATTTTCCGGCGTGAAACTTAGTACTTCTTAGCGAAATGCCCCTTGGCATGAGCTATTAGAAGTACTTTTCACGCTATTACCCCAATGCCACATCCAATATCATCATTAACAAAAATCCTGCCAGCACGCCAGCCGTACCGAAATGGGAGTGTTCACCCAGATGAGCCTCCGGAATCAGTTCTTCCACCACCACATAAATCATGGCGCCTGCCGCAAAAGAAAGCAGCCATGGCATAAACGGCACCAGTGCAGATGCCAGCAATACCGTAATCACCCCGAAAACAGGCTCCACAATGCCGGACAAGCAGCCACACAAAAATGCTTTCAGAGTCCCTGTGCCTTCCTTTTTTAAAGGCAGCGAAATTGCCGCTCCTTCCGGAAAATTCTGAAGGCCGATGCCGACAGCCAGTGCAAATGCCGCAGCATACTCCACGGTGTCCGCACCATTTAACCGGGCATTTGCAAAAGCAATTCCCATTGCCATTCCCTCAGGAATATTATGAAGCGTCACGGCAAACACCATCAATGTAGTTCTTTGCAGGGAAGTTTTCGGCCCTTCACCCTGCCGCTCCCCGATATGCAGATGGGGAACCAGCTTATCCATCAGCATCAAAAACAGCGCACCCAGCAAAAATCCGCCTGCCGCCGGTATCCATCCGATACCGCCCGCCTCACCGGCCTGCTCTATGGCAGGTATCAGCAGTGACCAGACACTGGCAGCAATCATTACCCCGGCTGCAAATCCCAAAAAAGCCTTGTGGATATTCTCCTTCATTTCCTTTTTAAAAAAGAAAACCATTGCCGCGCCCAGTGATGTCATAAGCCAGGCAAAACTTGTTCCCTCCAATGCAAGTAAAACCGTACGCATATATTCTCCTTGTCTCAATTAAAACTGATAATCTCGTTTTTGGGGGCCTTTGCCTTCTCCACACTGACTGCATGTAAAACCGGCCCTTCACCCTGATATTCCTCCCGATATTCTTTTGTGACGGAAGCCTTCACCCTGACCCATTCCTTTTGTTTCAGATTGTCCGCCCCCGCATATTCGCAGGCATACCCCAAAAAAGCCATATCATCCGCACAGCAGGTCATGGCCATACGCCCCGGCACAAAATATCCCTTGGGAAATCCTTCCGGTTTTAATACCATGGCAAGAAATTCTATGGTCTTTCCAACATATCTTTCCATATGGTCCATGCTGTCCAGATACCAGATACCATACCCAAAATCGTCCAGTTTTAATACATCTTCTGTCAAATCGTAAGGCAAATCGTCTTCCAGAATATCCGTAATTTCACCGTTTGCGTCTTCAAAAATAACATCCGCCCTGGGATTCACCGCCTTGATATTCCTCTTGTAAGCATTCAAGTCCGTGATGCCGTCACAGCGGTTAAAAATAATCATCTCGGAATTTCGTACCATCTCTGCCAGAAGGGAACGCATATTGGTGTAATACATCGGAAAGGTAGAACCGTCAATGGTCGTAATCTGCTGCTCCACTTTCCAATGCCAGGGAAGCTTCATTTCCTTAAAATTCCACATGCCGTTATATTCTATAATGATTCTGTCAGGCTTGTGTTTCTTTTCCAGCTCCAGCAAATGGGAGGGCGTAAAAGACGCTTCCTCCTCAATCACCTCCAGCACCGTCCTGCTCTTTTTCAGCAGCGAAGCGTCATACTCCACCTCCCCTTCCTCACAAAGCAAGAGCAGCGTGGTTCCCTTTGTCTGAAAATACGGCTGTGAAAGCGTAAAAGTGATAAACTCAGTCTTGCCGCTTTCCAGAAACCCATTGATGATATATACAGCTTTCATAAAATATCCTTTCTTTTATCCGGCCTTTGCAGCCCCAAATCACCGTCAGGCAAATAACGCCTCCAGCCCCTCCTCCGCCAGGCCGGAACCAATGACGCAAATCTTTCCCGTCACCTGCGGCTTTCCTGTCCTGATATCACTTTCACCCGGTACATAGTCAAAATAAATCCATGTGCCATCCTCAGCGGGAACCATTCCTTTGGCCCGAAGCACCATGCCATAGTCGCCGCCCTCTAAGCTTTCCAGCAGTTTTGCTATTCTTTCCGCCGTATACAGGGCAGGCGTTTCTTTTCCCCAGCTTGTAAACACTTCATCCGCATGATGATGGTGATGCCCTTCCTCATGGTCATGACATCCGCAGGTGCAGTCATCGCCATGGTCATGATGGTGCTCATGGCCGCACTCTTCCCCGTCTTCATGATGGTGGTGGTGTCCATGGCAGCACTCTTCTTCGTCTTCATGATGGTGGTGTCCATGGCAGCATTCTTCACCGTCTTCATGATGATGATGGTGTCCATGGCAGCATTCTTCACCGTCTTCATGATGATGATGGTGTCCATGGCAGCACTCCTCCCCGTCTTCATGATGATGGTGGTGATGTTCATGTGCTTCTTCCAGCATGTCCTGCAGCATATTTTCCAGTTTGTCAGCGCCTTCTATTGCTTTCAGGATATCCGCTCCCTGCAAATCTTCCCATGGTGTGGTGATAATGACCGCCTCTTTGTTATATTCCCGAATCATCTCCACACAGGTCTCCAGCTTTTCCTGATTCATGCCGGCTGTCCGGCTCAGGATAATGGTACCGGCATAGGCAATCTGATTACAGAAGAACTCGCCGAAATTCTTGATATACATCCTGCATTTTGCCGCATCCACCACAGCTACCGCACTGTTTACCCGGACTAACGCATCCGAAGCAACATTTTCCACTGCCTTTATGACATCGGAAAGCTTTCCTACCCCGGAAGGCTCTATCAATATCCTTTCCGGTGCATAAGTTGTCAGCACTTCTTTCAATGAAGTTCCGAAATCACCCACAAGGGAACAGCAGATGCAGCCGGAGTTCATCTCTTTGATTTCGATGCCGGACTCCTCCAGAAACCCGCCGTCAATACCGATTTCCCCAAATTCATTTTCAATCAATACCACCTTGGTATCTGCCAATGCTTCCTTGAGCAGCTTTTTAATCAATGTCGTTTTACCGGCTCCGAGAAAGCCGGAAAAAATATCTATTTTTGTCATAGTATCCTCCATTCTGAAGCGTTGCATAAAACCGCCGCATAGCATATTGTGGAACATTTTTCACGGAATGTCAAGAAGTCTTCCGCATTTTCATTATCTTTTACAGTCATTATCTTTTGCCAGCATCCACTCGGATTCTATGACGGAAAACGGCAGCACTGCCGCTTCCCCCTCCCTGCTTATCCCGCATATGATTCCCGCAATATATCCTTTTGCATCAACAACTGCACATCCGCTCATGCCTCCCTTGACCTCCATTTTCAACAGCATCATGTCAAGGGAAAAATCCTCCAGATAAATCCATGTGGAGAGCACCACTCCTTCCATACTTTCTCCCTGTGTCCCGTCAGCGGTAAGTGTATACAGCACATCCCCTTCCTGCAATCCGTCAAAATGCTTTCTGTCTTTCTTTACCGGCACTGCCATATCCGGCATTTTTTCCTCTTCCACTTTTAAAAATGCCGCATCTGCGGTTTCCGACAGGTAAAATACCTCCGCATCGGTCTCACTTCCATCGGAAAATACAATGGTACATAAATCCCCGCACACCAGCCCTGAAAGGACATGGCCGGCCGTTGCCAGATAACCGCCGCTTTCATCCCTGTCATACACAATGCCCCGGCCCGTAAAATATGGGGTTCTCACCGTAACGTAAGAAGATGTGTTCTGTGTTTCCCCGTTTCTTCCTGCCGATATAAACAGGCATAACACTAACAGTGCTGCTGCCGATATACAAATAATTGTTTTCTTTTTCCTGTCCATTATAACTGCCTCCCTATGAAAAACCCGGCAAACACAGCCGGACTGGCTATTTTTACCGGGTTTTTTATTGATAAGCAGGACGATAAGCCGGGTTATGTCTTGAATAATCATCTGTCTAGGACTGCCGTTGCCGGCAGCCTCAAGCGACCCACCTGAAAACAGGCCGGGCAAGCCTATTGTTTTCATACGGTCTTGCTTCGGATGGGGTTTACATGGCTTCCCTCGTTACCGAAGGAACGGTAGTCTCTTACACTGCCTTTCCACCCTTACCGGATTGCATACGGCTTGCCGTATGCAATCAGAAGAACCGGCACAGCCGTTTCTTCCATTCGGCGGTTTATTTCTGTTGCACTGGCCTTGGAGTCACCTCCACCGGACGTTATCCGGCATCCTGCCCTGCGAAGCCCGGACTTTCCTCACCCACATAAGTGGCCGCGATTATTTATCCTACTTATTTACTTTTTATTCTGTCTTAAAGAGACCGTTTCCTCTTCCAAATACGACCACTATAGCAAAAGACAGCCATCTGTGCCTATTATATACTATGGAGGCACAACTTGAAAAGAAAAAAATACCGGTCCGCACAAATTTTAGGGGAAACCCATTCCGTTATACATGAAAACAGCTTCCGCCCACAAATTCCCTGCATATGGAATTGTTGGGCAGGCTCTCACTGCTAACCCCAAGAAAATAATCCAGGAATTTTAACAGCCTCTTTGCCTCATAGTATTCCGGCTCATCCTTTTCAATCCCAAACAAAAGCGGTTCCGCAAACTGCTTTAACACTGCAAGTTCATAGATGAGCGCCGAGTTAAACATGGCGTCCGCACTCTCCTGAAACGGAAAGATATTCTCCTCTTCCCCTCTCCTGACCGAAGGCCACATATGAATCGTCTGCTTTGCACTGGAGCCCCTGGTCCTTGCATCCCGCACCATCCTCCTCAAGAGCCGCACATCCGTGGTGGGAATCCTGTTGTGCTCATCGATATTTAAGCTTGTCAGCGCACTGATGTAAATTCTGTACTTACTCTCATCGGGAAGCGCATGGGACATCCTGCCGTTCAAGCCGTGAATGCCTTCAATTACCAATATATCCTCTGCCCCCAGGGTAAGCGTATTGCCTTTATACTCCCGTTTTCCGGTCTTAAAATTAAAGCTTGGCATCTGCACCGTTTTTCCGTCCAGCAGCGCGCACATATCCTGATTAAACTGCTCAATGTCGATTGCTTCAAGACATTCAAAATTATAGTCACCGTTTTCGTCCTTCGGTGTAAACTCCCTGTCCACAAAATAATCATCCAATCCAATCGGATGCGGCGTCATGCCCTGTGTACGAAGCTGAATGGACAGCCGGTGTGAAAAAGTAGTTTTCCCGGAAGAGGACGGTCCGGCAATCATCACAAACTTCACGTTACCGCGCTTTACAATCTCTTTTGCAATCTCTCCGATTTTTCTTTCCTGCTCCGCCTCCTGAACCAGTATTGTATCATTGATGTTCCCTTTGCAGATGCGGTTGTTCAATTCCCCTACGGTCGAAATATTTACCCTTCTTCCCCAGTTCTTTGCATCCTCCATGGTATTAAACAACAGCTTGCTTTTCGGTGTAGGCAAGATTTCACAGGGATTCTTTTTCTCCGGAAGCAATAACATCATCCCTTTTTCATACAAAACCAGGTCAAAATATTTAACATATCCTGCGTTGGGAAGCATAAAGCCGTAATAATAATCAAAATACCCTTCCATCTCATACAGATTGATAAAAGAACTTCTCCTGTATTTAAACAATTTTTCCTTGTCCACCATCCCCTTTTCGCGGAACAGTTCCATGGCGTCATCCACAGGAAAAGACTTTTTTATCAAAGGCATTTTCATTTCTACCAGTTCGTGCATTCTCTTTTTGATTTTTTCTACCAGTTCTTCGGTAACGGTATATTCTCCCGTGTTGATATAATATCCGTGTCCAATCGTAAATTCCACGCGGCATGCCTGGGCAAAACCCGCTCCCGCAATATCGTACACCGCTTTCAGCACCAGCATTTTAGCCGTACGCACATAAGTCTTGCTGCCGACGGCATCCTGCAAAGTAAAAAACTCCAAAACGCCGCTCCTGGTCGCTTTTTTAAACAATTCCCGCATTTTGCCGTTTAATGCTACCACTGCAATCTGGTTGTTGTAAGCAGGCTGGAACTCCTTCACAATTTCTTCGTAGGTGCATCCTTTTGGATATTCCCTCTCTTCTCCGTTAATAGTAAGCTTAATCATTTCCCCAATACCTTTCTTTATTATTGTTCTTTCTCACACTACCGTAAAAGGGCTTTTTTCCTCAGCCATACAGACGGTAATCCCGGGCAGGTTTCTTTCAAAATAGTCCTTCATATAAGGAACAAAAAGTTTTTCCAGCCCGAAATGGCCCGCATCAATGACAGAAATGCCCTGTGCCACCAAATCAATTCCCATATGATGGTCAATATCCCCTGAGATAAGCACATCCACCCCTGCCCGCAGGGCTGCCGGTACAACCGACTTTGCCGAGCCGGGGGAAACTGCCGCTACCTCTGCCTTTTCTTCCAAATTCCCATACGCCCTGACTGCCGGCAGTCGAAAAACTTTTTTTACATATTCGGCACACTCCAAAAGCGTCATCGCTTGCGGCAGGCTGCCATACCTTCCGATGCCCTCTTTGGATATGTCATCCTCATATGTCACATCAAGTACCTGCCTGTTTTTTAACAGCAGTTCGTCTGCTGCTGCATCCGCCATTCCCATCACGTCAAAATTGGTGTGCATGGCTATATAACAGATGTCCGACCGTATCAGCTTTAAAAGCCGCCTGCCCACAAAGTCCTCCTCCGTAATGCGCTTTATGGGTGAAAAAATAAGCGGATGGTGCGAAAGCAGCATATCCGCTCCCGCTTCAACGGCATCTTCCACCACCTCGTCAGTGGCGTCCACTGCCAAATACACCTTCCTTATTTCTTTGTCCTTTCTGCCTGCCAAAAGCCCTACATTATCCCAGCTCTCCGCAAATTTAAATGGGGCAAGTATCTCTAGCCTCTCCATGATTTTTGCACAATTCATACAGACACTCCTTTATTTCCCGTAGAGCATCAGGCATTCTGCAATATCAGCCAAATCAGCCTCTACCTCCTGCCTGCGTTTTTCCGTCCTCTGCCTTGTATCCTGTCCCGTTCCTTCCATGCCTTCTCTGCTCATGTCCATTTTAGACAGGATTGTTTTGTTTCTTTGCTCCAAAACCATTAGATATTCCCGTAATACCGGATTTTTTGCAGCCAGCAGCAATGGACCGAAACTGTCCTCCAGCCGCTGCCTTGTTTCCTCCTGCAATGCTTTCCGGGTCTTTGGGTTCGTATCCGCTGCTGTATTTTGGGGTACCGCCTTTATAACAGGATAAAATTTGCCGTCCTCTTTTATGATATCTTCCTGCACAATTTGCAGTCCATGCTCCCTTAAGTATCTCCGGAAAAGAGCATGCTCCGACTGTGGCTGCAAAATCAATTCTTTCATCAGCCTGATTTTCCCCTCTCCCTCTGAAAGAATTTTCATCATCAAACGCCCGCCCATACCGGCGCAAATCAAAGTGTCCGCTTCACCGGGCCGAAGCGCCGCAACACCGTCGGAAAGCCTTGTCTCTATGTATTCGCAAAATCCGCTTGCCTGAATATGTTCTTTTGCCCTTTTAAGCGGTCCGGTCCGCACGTCCATGGCATAGACCTTCGGTGCAATATGATGCCTGCAAAGATAAATGGATACAAAGCCATGGTCACATCCAACATCGGCAGCCGTGTTTCCCGGTGTCACCATATCCGCTATGGCTTTTAATCGTTTTGACAATTCCATGGCTTTTAATCCAGATAATCCTTTAGCTTACGGCTTCTGCTGGGATGCCGCAGCTTTCTGAGCGCCTTTGCCTCAATCTGCCGGATACGCTCACGGGTCACGTTAAATTCTTTCCCTACTTCCTCCAGCGTACGCGCCCTGCCGTCATCCAGCCCAAACCTTAAACGGAGAACCTTCTGCTCTCTTTCTGTCAGTGTGCCGAGCACCTCCACAAGCTGTTCTTTTAAAAGGGTAAAAGCTGCCGCATCCGCAGGCACCGGCACATTGTCATCCTGTATAAAATCACCCAGATGGCTGTCCTCTTCTTCCCCAATCGGGGTTTCCAGCGAAACCGGTTCCTGACTGATTTTAAGAATTTCACGCACACGGTCAACAGGCATGTTCATTTCAACTGCAATCTCCTCCGGAGAAGGCTCCCTGCCCAATTCCTGCAAAAGCTGACGGCTGACGCGAATCAGCTTGTTAATCGTTTCCACCATATGCACCGGAATCCTGATGGTTCTTGCCTGGTCAGCAATCGCCCTCGTTATGGCCTGTCTAATCCACCATGTGGCATATGTGGAAAATTTATACCCTTTCCTGTAGTCGAACTTTTCCACTGCCTTAATCAGTCCAAGGTTACCTTCCTGAATCAAATCCAAAAACAGCATTCCGCGCCCTACATAACGTTTGGCGATACTGACTACCAGCCTTAAATTTGCTTCTGCAAGCCTTTTCTTTGCTTCCTGGTCTCCAAGCTCCATCTTTTTGGCAAGCTCAATCTCCTCCTCTGCCGACAGAAGCGGAACTTTTCCGATTTCTTTCAGATACATTCTGACGGGGTCTTCAATGCTGACGCCGTCCGGTACGGAAAGGTCAATGTTTTCCACATCGACATCCTCTTCCTCCATAAGCACAATTTCTTCATCGCTGACATCATCTTCTTCCGTAATTCGGAGGACATCGACATTATTCTGCTCCAAAGCCTCTAAAATCTTATCAAACTGTTCTTCTTCGAGCGGCATATCATGAAAGAAATCATTGATTTCCTGATATTCCAATACATTCTTTTTCTTCTTTGCAACGGCCAGGAGTTCTTTGATTTTCTCCTCAAACCTTGCCTGTGTGTTTTCGTCCATTTGGTTTCCATCCTTTCGAAACGTAGTAGTAGTATAGCCTTAATCCAAAGAAATATGCGTTTTGCTAAGTTCTTCCAATGCCTTTTTACCAGCAATTACCTGCTTTAGCGCATCCATATCACTCCCAAGCTTTTCGGAATAATATTCATAACTGTTTTTTTTAACGGCATACAGAATATCATGGAATGCCCTTTCCTTTTCCTGCTTTGTCTCAAGAGCTTCCACTTTGGTGTTGAACAACGCTGCCGTCTGCCGCTGCTCTTCTTCATCTTCAAACATACTGACTATGCCTGCTGGGTTATAGTTTCCCGTCTCCATATCCGCGAACAGGCGCTCCGCAACCTTTTGGTATAATTCCTCCGTAAAGTCGGAAGGTGCAATATACTTTGCAATTTTAGGATAAACGGCGGGATAATCCGTAATCCAGGTAAGCAGCATACGCTGAACCTTTTTACTGTTCTCTTCAGACGTATTTTTTTTGGCCACACCTGATTTAGGCCGCCTAATCTGTCCTGTAAGACCGTTCCGGGCAGCATAGGACGCCACCAGCTTTCTCAGGTTTTCAAAACCGATGTGATACTTGTCCGCCACCGCTTCCAGATAATTCTCCCTTTCTACTTCTATCTCAAATCCGCAAAGTTTCTTTGCAATTTCTTTGTGGAATCTGGTTTTACTTTCCGGGTCTTTTTCGTCCACATCCCGCTCCAGTATCCGGATTTCAAACAGAAAACTGTTTTCCGCATTGTCAATCCTCTCCTGAAAAGCTTCCGTCCCCAGATTCTTGATAAACTCATCCGGGTCTTTATAGGGATGCATATTGATGACTTTCCCCGACAATCCTGCTTCCCTCAGTATGGCTATTGCCCGAAGCGCCGCATTGACCCCGGCTCCGTCGCTGTCATAGGCCAGCAGCACATTTTCGGTATACCGTCCAAGCAGGCTTGCCTGCCCCGTCGTGAAAGCCGTGCCAAGGGATGCCGCCGCCTGGGTAAAACCGGCCTGATGCAGGGAAATCACATCCATATAACCTTCACACAGTATTATGTTCCCGGCGCGCGCCGTCCTTGCAAAGTTCAGTCCGTACAAATTCCTGCTCTTGTCAAAGACCGGGGTTTCCGGTGAATTGAGGTATTTGGGTTCTCCTTCTCCCATAACCCTGCCGCCAAAACCAATGACCCGGTGGTTAATATCCTGTATGGGAAACATGACCCTGTTCCAGAACTTGTCATGCATGCCATACCGCTCGTCAAAACTTGCAAGCCCGGCCTCCTGTACCAGTTTCCCGTCATATCCCTTTTTCTTTAAATACATGGTCAAATCATCACTGGTTTTATTTGCAAAACCAAGACCAAATTTTTTCATGGTTTCCTCAGTCAGTTTTCTGCCGCTTAGATACCGGTATCCGATTTCTCCCTGTCTGGCACGAAGCTGATAATAAAAATACTTTGCAGCTTCCTTATTTACTTCCAGAAGCCTTGCCCTGTGATTCTCTTTTTTTCTCATTTCCTCGGAGCGTTCCACCTCAGGCAGGTTGACCCCTGCCCTTTCCGCCAGCGTTTTAATGGCCTCCCCAAAGGAATAATTTTCATAATTCATCAAAAAGGTAAACACATTACCGCCGGCGCCACAGCCAAAGCAGTAATACATCTGCTTGCTGCCGGATACGGAGAAAGAAGGGGATTTCTCATTATGAAAAGGACACAGGCCGAAATAACTGGCGCCCTTTTTCTGTAGTTTCACATATCCGGATATTACATCCACAATATCATTTTTTATTCTGACTTCTTCTATCAGTTCATCTGGATAATACATGCTTGTCCTTCTCTTTTCCGGCGCGTTTGTTTGGTTTCTTCTTGTGTCTTATCCGTGCCAGGACTTAGGAATATATAATTCTTCGTAAATGGAAATGGCAAAACGGTCCGTCATGGCACTTATGTAATCACATACAATCCTTTCACGGGGCTCCCCTTTCTCCATCATATGAAGCAAATCTTTCGGGAGTTCATCAATATGCCCGAGATAATGGTGATAAAGTGTCTCTATAAGCTTTTCTGCCTTACTTTCCTCACTTTTTGCTTCCGGATTCTGGTATACGCGTTCAAACATAAACCTGCGCAGTTTACTCATGGCATCCCCCACCTGCTCCGACATCCGTATGTCGCCTGTCCCGAAACTGGTGGTTACAATATCATGGATAAAATGGTCAAGCCTTTCCCCTGTGGTATATCCTATCACATCGCCGATTTCAGCAGGAACATCCGCTTCCGTCAGGATACCTCCCCGGATGGCATCGTCCATGTCATGGTGTATATAGGCTATTTTGTCTGACAGTCTGACAATTTTTCCTTCTAAGGTATGCGGCATACTGGCTGTCTGGTGATTCAGGATGCCATCGCGAACCTCTTTGGTCAAATTAAGCCCCTGTCCGTTTTTTTCCAGCTTTTCCACAGTTCTAACGCTTTGTACGTTGTGCTCAAAACCATACGGACAGACTGCATTTAATGCCCTCTCTCCGGCATGTCCGAAAGGTGTATGCCCCAAATCGTGCCCCAGGGCTATCGCCTCCACCAAATCTTCATTCATGCGAAGCGCTTTGGCAATGGTGCGTGCATTCTGGGAAACCTCCAGGGTATGGGTCAGCCTTGTCCTGTAATGGTCCCCTTCCGGTGTCAGGAAAACCTGTGTTTTATCCTTAAGCCTCCTGAACGATTTGGAGTGAAGGATTCTGTCCCTGTCCCTCTGGAAAACCGGACGAATATCACACTGCTCTTCCTCCCTCTCCCTGCCCTCGGAATACATACTCAGCGCAGCATGGGGGCTTAGGTATTCTTTTTCCCACAATTCCAGTTGTTCCCTGATTGTCATATCTAACGCCTTTCTACGCCATTTGCGGCAGACAACACAGCTTGTTACACAACCTAAAACTCTCTACCTTTAATATTCTGCACCAAAAGATAAACTCCTTTTTTTATCTGCATATATCATAAATAAATTCCGCATTTTTATCCATGGCCTCATAAGCCGTCTTAAACGGCGACATTTGGAACACATGCCACATTCCCTCAAAATGGTCAAGCCTGACAGATACATTTGCCTCCACCATCCTTCTGTGAAGCTGTATCGAATCACTGAGCAGAATTTCATTGTCCCCCACCTGTATATAAGTAGGCGGAAACCCCTCAAAATCTCCAAACAGGGGCGAAATATACGGATTATCAAGCTTTTCTCCAATACCGGCCGTATATGCCGCAATCATCCTGTTAATATATTCTTTATCAAGAACCGGGTCTATCCGGGCGTTTGTTTCATGGGTCTCCCCCGATGATGTCAAGTCCGTCCATGGGGACATCAAAACAATTCCCCTGGGAAGAAGCCTGTCCTCATCTTTTAATTTTAAGGTCAGGGCAAGCGCGAGGTTACCGCCGGCAGAGTCCCCGACTAAGATAATATCCCTGGCGCCATAACCCAAAAGCATCAGATAGTTCCATACCTTCATGGCGTCCTGCAGCGCAGCGGGATAAGGATGTTCCGGCGCCAGCCTGTAATCAAAGCTTAAGACATCCATGGAAGTGGTTGCCGCCAGTTTGGCCGTCAATGTCCTGCCATACAGGCAGCTTCCCGTAGAATACCCTCCCCCGTGACAATATAAAAGCACATATTTTTTCATGTGTGCGCGGTTTACGCACGCCCATTCCCCATGGATTCCATCCATGTCCACTTCCGTATAGGAAACCTCCCTGCTGTTTCCAAAAAGCGCCCCGATATGGTCCTGGGACTGGCGGTGCTTTTCTATATCGGTATTTTCCACCATGCCATGCACCCTTTTGATAAGCTGCATTAAATTTTGATTTCTTTTCTCGTTAAAAGCCATTTTCCTCTTCTCCTATCTGCTCTCCCGTATTTCTCAGAAATGCAGTCTTCTGCGCACCGCGTTCCGAAGCCTTGTCATTGAAAGCAGGGTTATCAGCGTAATGTCAATAATAACACAGACGGTCAGCACCACTGCGGACCAGACAAGCTGTACCGCCCCATGCAGATACCAGTCAATCAATATTTCCAGTCCGATACAAAGTATCCCCACTGCCGTGAATATATACAGTGATGTTGTCAGAAATGTACACGGCAGTTTTTTGACACAGAGTGTGAAAGCCTCCGCAACACACACTGCCAGTATCGTAACAGGAAGGGCCAGCCCGAAAAACCAGGCATCAGTTCTTAAGGCAAATGTAATCAGGTACAGGTATACGCCGATGGAAATTCCGTCTAACAGCAAAGATGTATATATGGATAAGTTCGAATAAATCACCACAGGAATAAAAAGTACCCATACAATCAAACAGGCTCCGATGACAAACAAAGACCAGGCTGCGCCCTTAAATACAAAAAGATTCAACAAACCGCAGGTAATACCTGCCGCCACTAAAACCACCGTAAGCAGAATGCCGAAATCTTTTCTTTTAACCTTTTCCACCTGTCCCTTTTTCTCAGGAAACGGGGATTCCTCCACCCCCTCCGCCGGATTTCGCGGATTGTACACAGGCGTATTGCACAAAGGACATTCCTTTAAGGACCCATCCAGTTCCACGCCGCAATTCACACAATAAGACATATTTTTCCTCATTTCTGCGCACTTTTTTGCACAAAGCCATAATTTGGTTTACAAGTTTGTGCCAAGTGCGCCCGGACACAAACCCGCTTAAGAAATGTCTGCATAGCAGACATTTCTTAAGCGTGAGACATAGAACTTCTTCGCGAAATGCCCTTTGGCATGAGTGTTAGAAGTTCTTCTCACGCTCTGTTGCTCTCTATTTTTACCGGAATACCGTCCCTCACCAGTTTCCTGAAAAAGTACCGCTCTACATCGGCCTCCATAATGCTGCTGGCAAAATTGATGGTCAGGGTATCCTCAAAACTGATAATGGCACAGTTGGTGCGGCTGGAAAAGGGTTGTCCCATGTAAATATCAAACCGCTCTATAAAGGGCTTCATGCTCTCCGGCACCTTTAAAGGTCCCATATTTGTAAGACCTGCCGATGAGTTTTTGTCCTGTACCTTGGTATAGAAGGTCCGCACCACAAAATCCTTGATAAACAAAGGTACTACCCGGATGAAAGGATTCCTCTGGGTGGATGCATTGGTGGTGATATCCCCTCTCAAAAATTTTTCATTTATATAATAACGCATGTAATTGTGGACATGCTCCACAATTTCCTCAAATGTATAGTCTCCCAGTCTGGGGTCAATGCCGGGATAAATCATGGTGATAAAGTTCCTCAGCGTTATAGAAGGAAAAAAACGCCTCAGATTGACCGGCATGGCAATCCTTACGGGGCGAAGCCCGAAATGGAAATCATTTTCCTGCTTTTGCATCAATGCATATAAAAGCACTGCATTCAGGTATTCCGTAATGGTGGCATTATATTTTTTTGCCACCTCCATTACCCTTGATACCGGCATAATGCCGTCAATAATATTGAGCGTATAAAACGGCTCCTTGGTTCCCCTCACCCGATAGGTCTTTTCACCGGGCCTGGGAGGCCGCACCTTGGAATTGGCATACTTCATATAAGCATCTTCCAGTTCTCCCGCTTTAGGCTCTTCATGAATGTCCAGCACAAAACCCCCGCAGTCTATCTCATGGCCCAGAAGCCTTAAATATTCCGCCGTTATCGTCTGCAAAACACACATACCGCCCGTACCGTCTCCCAGACTGTGATGCGCTTCAAGGGAAATCCTGCTCCCAAAATAATAAATCCTGATTAAATATCTGTTATTTGCCTTAAACGGCATGGGCATACAAGGATTCTTGATATCCGGCTGCACAAATGGTCCCGGTCTGTCGTTCGGTTCAAGATACCTCCAGAAAAGCCCTTTCCTGATGGCCGCCTTATAAGTGGGAAACCGGGGAAGCGCCCTGTTTACCGCCTCCTGCAGCACTTCAGGCTTAATGTCCTCTTTGAGCACCACGGAAAGCCGGTAAACCGAAGAAAAATCCCTCCTCTGCAAAGTCGGATACACAATTGCGGATAAATCCAGTTTATACCATACCGATGGCGATTTCTTTTCTTCTCTCATATTTTCCTTTCAGACAATGCTTTTGTTTTATATAGCAGTTTTTATATTACTCGCATTTCATGTATTTTTACCGCTTTTTGATAAGCTAAATCTAAAAATTCCCGAATCGGCAAACTTTCGGCGATGAAATTGATATCTTTTTTCAAAAGACACGTCATATCCCGAACCATATCCAAAGCAGTCATAGATTCCTATCACAAAACAAGTTTTAAAATTATTATACACTAAATAAATAAAATTTGATACAGAAAAGACGAACCGTTAAGGTCCGTCCCTCTTTTTTCATCGAGCCCGGATGGAAACAAGTTAATGCCGGTATATCCTGCTGCCTATACCGTCTTATCCACCATGGCGCCCTTGATATCTTCTTCCACCAATTTCATTTTATCCACAATATTCTGTATCTCTGTCTGGAAGTCTGATTTTGTCATGTCCAGTCCGAGCAGCTCCTCCGTAGGCATACTCTCTGCCAGCTCTTCCGCGCGTTTTTCGGCTTCTTCCCTTTCCGTCCTGCGCTTTTCCAGCAGCTCCTCCTGCTCCTCCTTCTTTTCCTTGGTTTCTTCCGCTTTTTCTTCCCTTTCTTCCTGCTCCTCGTCAATATGCTCCTTGCCTTCCTCTACCAGCATACCGAGAATCTCTTTGCCAGCGGACTCCTTAATGGCCTCCGCCTCCTTCTGTGCCTTCACCATAGGGTCTTTTTTCAGGCGTTCATTGCGTATCTCACGGATAACCGCATTTTCAATCTCTATTTCTTTTTCATTTTCCGACACAATTTTTCGGTAATAATCTGCACCCTCATCCATCTCCAGAACACGGCTCTGGTACTCCGTACGCTCCTTCTTGTCAAGCTCTGCAAGACGTTCTCTCTCGTCCTCGCTTAACGAAACCTTAGAGCCCGCCCGCATGGACTCACGGCCTTTTAATATCAGTTCCAAATCCTTCTGCTCCGCACTGTCGCTTTCAACGCCATACTGCTTCCGCAAATCCTCCATACCTGCTTTTACTGCTGCAATTTCTTTTTTTGCAGCGCCCGCTTCTTCCCGCAGACTCTTTATCCGCATCCTTCTCTCTTCCAGATTGGCGTCGATTTTACGGTCTCCCTCCCAGGTATCCGCCACTACCTTTAATGCTTTTTTCTGGGCCTCTTTCCTTTTTTGCAGAATTTTATCCTGTGTGGCATTGAAATCACCGGCAAAAACCGTCGTTTTCTTATTTTTACCCTGCTGCTTTTCTTCCAGTTCCTCTCTTTGGCGCGTACGCTCTCCCATAAAAACAGATACCTGATTTCCTACCTTCATATGTTCCTCCTGACTAAGCATTTTACGGTCAATCCTTGACACTGCTTCCTAAATACGATAACCGTACTCGCATCTGAATCACTGCAATCCCAGTAATTTCAAGGTATTCTCTCTCCTAGCTCCCAAAATAAAATGACCTCATAGAAAGGATATTTCCTCTCTACAAGGTCATTTGAACTTACTCTATTCTCTTTCTGGGGCTATCCCAGATTGCCCTCACTGGCTATTCAGGTGTGCCTCGGGATATGGAGAAATTGACCTTGTAGGGGTATTATAGCATGTTCTCCCCCTATCGGCAAGGCTCCAAACAGCCGTATCTAATGCTGATACAATACACCATCACTACCACGATAATAATGCAAATCTTCATCTATCAAAACATCCCAAATCACCCTTGTATCTTCAAATCGATTCTCTAAGTAATCAGATTCTAAATCATAAGCATTCCCATTCATAGTCATACGATTTTCAAAAAAATTTTGCGGAATCTGTATCCCCTGTCTTCCTGTTACCTTATTGGCCTTTTTTCCATGGCTTCCACCTCCGCCACACCCTGATATGCCGCAAAGCCAGTAAACATCAGTATTCCAGCCCTTTTTGCAAGAAAAAATGCCCCCATTTTCTCCTAATATAAATACATATTGTTATGTTTTACTGCTGTCATCTTCCTAGAAGCTGATACTATATATAAAAAGAGATTCAGCCTTGTAAAAAGAAAAATGACAGGAATCAGGTTCTGTGATGGCTGCTACCCGCCAAAGAAAACAGGCAGCCTTTTCTTTTGACTGGCAGCTCCCATCCTATGATGCACCAACCCACCTTTTTCTTTTTAAGGGGCATCCTCTTCTTATCTGGTACTGCTATCCATTTCATTCGGAGATAGTGCATATTTTCGTGATAGCAGATGCATCCGCTGTCTACAATGAAGTATAAAGTACAGAGAAAGCCAGTGCCTTGTCAATGAACATATCTACTCTTACCTCACGATATGGCATGGCGGAGCAGGCAAGAGCTGGGAGCTCCGCCTCGCAATGGTTCACTTCGTTCCCAAAGCTTCGCCTTCCGCCATATGGCAAGAAAGGAAAATGAGATTCGCTTCGCTTTCTCATTTTGACCAGCAAGCTGGCCAACCTTTCTATATGGCAGAAGGTCCGCTCCGCTCCCAGCCACCACCCCGATAGTTTCCTGCAATGTTTTCATCATGGTTGCCCTTTCGGGCAACGGGGCATCCACTGCCCCCTAAAAGCAGTGTTTACATAAAAACAACAAAGGAAGTGAAGATACATGGCAAAGAAGAAAGGGAGCCTATCCCACATATATCCAAAGGACAGACGGTGCTTCTCCCTGCTTGCGAAATCAGGAGCCATGAGCAGGGACACCCTCCATAAGCTTGAGATTACCGACAACAGAATCAAATCCTATAAGCAGGCGGGGCTTATCAAGGAGGTCAGTGTCCCCGACAGGCATGGCAACGGCATCAGGACTTTCTATGAGCTGACAGACAAAAAGGGCAAGGACTTCTGCAGGCAGGAATGCGGAACCAGACAGTTCATATCAAATGGAAATGCTTCTATACACAATGCCAAAGTCTCTGAATATCTGGCGGACAACCTCTCAAAGAAAGAGCTTGAAAGCTGTCTATCAGAAAGGGAACTTAAACCATTCATAGAGGGCAGATTACAGGAGTATCTGGACAGACAGGAGCATGACCGCTATCAGGAGCTTGTGGATGCCCTGAAAAGCAACCAGTTATCCATGCCAGATATCATCTATAAGACAGAGCAGGGAGTCTATGAAGCGGTCGAAATCACGACAGACAACTATGGCAACACAGAGATTGAAAGCAAGACAATGACCTGTGGACTGCTCTCCGTAGAAGTAACCTTTGTCCATACATAACACAACAAGCACATTTTTCGAAAGGAGATATTTTATATGAGACACACAACACATAAGCTGACTGCCGAGCAAAAGGCAGAACTATTCAACACCCACAGAGAGCTAATCTACATGGTCTTCTGCTGCAACGGCTACATGCTCCGCAAGCAGATAAGGAGGTTATTCCATCTGCTTTCTGGGAAACCAGAAAAGGATATTGAGTTTGATATCGCTGAATTGATACTGACAGGTTTTCTATTGCAGAAGACCATCAACAAGGATACGAGGACACAGATGCTCTATCTATCCAAATATCCGAAGAGCCAGTTCCTCAACATGAACAGCAGGGATGTGCCAGCGATAAATTGGAGCGGACAGAAGATTCTTGAGCAGGTCTTCAGGATTGATTATGTCATTGAAAAAGTGGTTCCAGATATGGTGAAACAGGATTTCGACATCAGCATGGACAACATCCTTGCCTACCTGAATTGGAGCGGCAGCAATCTCCTGCTCTCGAACAATCAGGTGGATATGGTGGCTTTCTATAGCCATCTCTGGAATGCCCTCGCCGAAAATGGCCATAACCCTACCGATGATTTCTTCAGGGATTTGACGATTGCCAGGGAAGAGAAAGAAGCCTTTGAAGCAAGGCAGTTAAGGAAAGACACTGCCCCAGCCCCCTGTATGATGAAGAACCGCAGGGACAGGGAGATGGACAGCTACAACAGCGACATCGATAAGTGCAAGCTGTTCTACAGCCTGAAGAACCTTGCCTCCCATGGCTTTTACATCGAATCCATTAAACATAATCTGATCAGTGTCTGCATCTTTGACACCAGCAACAGCCTCTATACCAAAAAGCTGTACCAGCAGGCCTCTTATATACTGCTCATGTTTCAGAGGTATCTGGATAATTATAATCTGAACCTCTTTGTTACCGTCTACACATGGGACAGCGAGAGGGCTGCAGAGCTTCGGGATTATGAAAATACAAGGGCTTATGACTTCTACCGTCAGGAATGGGTGGAGGAAAACAAAAAGCACAAAATCATGAAAGATGTCGGTATCCTCCCATCGAACTGGGACAGCATCACTGTGGACTATATCGGTGAAGAACTCTATCCCAAATACAATGTCCATCTGTAGAAAGCAGACAGCATGGCACAATTTAAAATCATATGGCACATATTGAAACAATATGGCACAAAATAACATAATATGTCATAAAACAAAGCGAAAGGAGTCAAAAAATATAATGAAAAAGACTGACAACAGGATACTGGAGCTTGCCGATTTACAGCAGATGCTCCTCTCCACATGCACCTACCTGAACAGGCCAATCAGGAAGAACCAGCTAATAAAAATGGCCACAGAACTGTTTGAGTGCAGCACCGTAAAAGAAGCTGAATTTGCCCTGCTTGACCTGATTGAGCAGGAGAGGCTACAACAAAAGAATCATTTCATCACCACACCAGAATCTGCTGCCGATTGGGATGGAACAGTCACAGCCACAGACGAGGGCATCATAAAATTTCTGCTGTCGCTCAAGGAAGAGGCCAAACATGACCTATTCTTCAATGTGTATGCACAGGAACCGCTCACACCACATAATTTCTTCAAATATGTGGAAATGAAATATCCATCCCTGCTCCACAGGACAGGCACAGCCCTCGCCTATATGGAGCAGCTGGACACCCTTTTCCCCTTTGGATTAAGCAATGATTTCTATGCAGAAATGAATGACTATCCGACAGGCAGATGGTTCACCAGGTTCTTTGACAGACCCGACTGCAGAATCTTTATCAAAGGAATCTCCAAGGGGAAGAACTATGCCTGTTTCCAGGTTGTCCTGCTCCCTGGCAAGAGGAAAAGCTACAAGAAAGCATATAAAGATTTTGAAGAATTCCAGGATAATATCTCTTCCCTTTTCAACAGGGATGTTAAGGTACAGGTCAGGAGAAGCCTGATTACGATTCCCTTTGGCAGAAAGAAGAGGAAACGATAATATGGCAGAGCAGAATACCTACATATACAAAAAGCACATTCCAAGGGAGAAAGGGATTCCCGACCAATTCCCTTTGAAATGCTATCGGCCAGCTCCCAATGACATCCCCCCATGCTCGCCAGAGATTCTGGTTGGAATGGACAGCGGCATCAGCAATACAGCCTTTTCCTACATTGAGCTGATAAGGGACAGAACAACAAATGCCCTGATTGATTTCAAGTATGGCGGTACATATTACTTCAAAAAGGTGCTGGATGGATTTTCCTGTAAGCTCGATAAGCAGATCTATCTTGCAGAGCAATATTACAATCTGTTCAGCCATCAGAGGGTATCCAGCCTGACCTTTGAAGTCCTGTCCCTTAACTGTCCGAAGAATGAAGAGACCCTGAAAGGCATCCTTGATGCCCAGACAACCACGACTATCATAAGCACTGTCGCATATCAGCTGAACCATCATTTTAACCCTGTCCCTGCTACTGCAATCAAGCACTCTCTGACTGGAAAAGGAAATGCCTCTAAATATGATATGTGCATGGAATCCTATGCATGGACAAGGGATGAAGATCTTCTCTATAATGACCATATGGCGGATGCCTTTGCCTGTTGCTTCTGCACTTTTATCAAGGAGTTAAAGGAAAGCTGTGCCTTTCATAGCATACCTATTCCACAGAGGTTTTCCTATTTGCTTAATTGTCAGTAATAAAAAAGATTATCTGTTTCTTCATCGAATAGATAATCTTTTTTTCTATTTAAGGGCCTAGATAAATCTATGCTCTTTTAATTTTAAGGACTCCATATTGTGTAGTAAACAGCTTCTTCATCCGAACCTGTTACTTCAAAATAAAATTCTGTCCATGAATTACCTACACTATCTCCCATAGCAAAAGATTCAAGTGAAGCACTAGCTGCCCATTCAGCTTGACCTTTATCAAGGTAAATCCAACCTGTACCCCAACTGCCACCATCTTTCAATGCGGGATTCCAAGTAATTCCACCTGCCTCCATTAAGCTGCGATAGATAGACATTGCCTCTTCAGGAGTGTATTTATTGCTCTCGGCAGATGATTCAACAGGTTCGTTTACAGGAGGAACATCAGCCACAGGATTTTCCGCAGGAACATTTTCAACAGGAATCTCTGTTCCCGCAGAAGCCTGCTCCTGTTTACTTGCTTCTTCTGCTATTGCATCTCTTTCATCCATAGTGATTGAATTTGCTTCAATATCAGAAAGTCTTGCATATCTAATATCTTTATACAAATAAAAGCGGCACCAATCCTCATAAGTTCCCATTACAATAATGTCAACATTTTCATTTGTATAGCCAATCCTCACACCATTCTGTGCATAAATAGGGACTTTTCCTGTAGTTACATAATTGGTTAAATTAGTTTCATCGAATCTAATAGAACCAAAAATGTCTTCTCCTGTATCACAAAATGTCCTGTCTTCCATACTATAGTAATATTCCTTTAAGTCAAGCTCTGAATCATCTTTCTCTACAATCATGCTGTTGATGCCTTTGGCTTCTGTGGAAGAACTTTCAGATTCAGCCATCTCCTTATCTACAACATCAGACTTTCCCATTTCCACTGTCTCACTGGCACTACCCTCTGTCATAATGGTCTCTGTCCTGCTTGTGTCTTCTGTGTTCCCACATCCAGCGGCAAGTGCCATAATTGCAGCCGTAAGGATTGCATACAATTTATTATTTTTCATAATGGTTTCTTCCCTCTACTATTATTTTCTCAATATCCCAGCTCAATTGAATCTTTGTAATAAATCCTGCAGATAATCCAACCATCTGTATCTTCTTCACATTCAATATAAAGTGTTTCATAGCAATAAGTATAAAATGATTCAGTAGAAAGATTTTCTCCTAACCAATAATCATACATTCTTTGATTAGAAAATTCAGAATCCATTCTAAATTCATACACTTCCATATCAGAACTTTTTTCACTTAGAAATGTATAGTTAGCTTCTTCAAGTCCATATTTTTTGATATAGTCTTCAATTCCCTGACTCATACTTGCTACATCAAGATGAAGTTCATCAGAGTTAATGAATTCTTCTGAAATATACAAATAATCATATTCTGTCCCTTGAATCGGATTTTTAAATCGTCCCCATCCATCACTACTAATTTCTGTAACTGCAACTGTTCCGCCTTTTTTTATTTGTCCTACACAATCACCCTCCTCATTTAAAAGCGGAAAGAATGCTCTTGCATCCATAACAAATCCATCATAAGGTTCATATGTCATTTCACTTAATGCAATATAATCATAATGTTGTTTTTCTTCAAATATTATAATATTTTCATCCTCAATATCACCAAGTTCTTCCTCTTTGGTGTCTTCTCCATCAACCTCTTCATTTATGGTTTCATCGGTATCAGAATTCTCTGTCTCTATTTCACTCTCAACCACACTACTGTTTTCAGGACTTTGGTTTGTTGTATCTGTCTTCTCTCCGCACCCTGCAAGTGATGCCACCATCAGTCCTGTCACAAAAGCATTTACAATTCTCTTCTTCATTTCTTCCTCCTCGTTTGTAGGATATGTAATATCCTGTCCTTTCGTATTTTGTGTAGATAGGCGAAAATTCGCTCATTTAAGGGCTGCATATTGCCCCTTTAAACGGAAATAGGTAGGTGGGTTTAGCACTGATACAGAGGGAATCAGTATCGGAAAAAGATTAAAATCTATGTTTTTTATTCTCTCCATTTTTCCTTTTAAGGGGCCGATTTTATATACCTCGAATTTCTCTAAGGTCTTTAATATATCAATTATGCCATTCTGTTATATAAACAGAATCTTCATCTGAACCAGTTACTTCAAAATAAAATTCTGTCCAAGAATTGCCTCCATGACTTCCAATAGCAAAAGATTCAAGATTTGTTTCCGCACACCATTCGGGCATTCCTTTTTGAAGTTCAATCCATCCTGTACCCCAACTGCTTACATCCTTAAGAGCAGGATTCCAAGTAATACCACCTGCTTCCATCAAAGAACGATAAACAGCAACTGCTTCATCAGGAGTATATTTATCACTATCAGGTGCTTCAGGTTCAGGATGGGTTTCAACAACAGGCTGTTCCACAGGAACATTTTCCACAGGATTCTCTACTTTCACAGTAAATTCTTCCTGTCTGTTTGCTTCTTCAATTATTGCATCCCTCTCTGACATTGTAATTGCATTTGCTTCAATATCAGATAATCTTGCATATTTGTTTTCTCCATCTAAGTCAAATTTACACCAATTTTCATATGTTCCAAGAGCAATGATATCTACATTCTCTTTGACATACCCCATTTTGACACCATTTGAAGCATAGATAGGAACTTTCGCAGTAGTAACATATGCCAAATCTGTATAATCAAAGATTACAGGACCGAATATATCATCACCATCATCGCAAACTGTTCTATCCTCCACACTGTAATTGTAGGTCTTCAGATTAAGTTCTTCATCTGTTTTTTCGATAATCATACTATCAATATCTTTTTTCTCAGGAGATGGAGTTTCTGAATCAACAGTTTCTTTAGATATAGTTTTGGTTTTTTCAACATTCATATCTTCAATGATACTGCTTTCTGTTTCTATGCTATTCGCTTCTTTCGTGTTTGCACATCCGCTGATTGTTATGATTGCAATCAAAAAGACTGACCATATTTTCATTCTCTTCATAGCATTCTTTCCTTTGAAAAATAAAATTTTTCTCCTTTATGAATTTTAGTATTGGCGGTCAATTAAATCTTTATAATAGATTTTACATATAATCCAGCCATCTGTATCCTCTTCACATTCAACAGAATAAGTCATATAATCGTAAAAAATTCTTGTATCAGACTTTAGATTCTTTTCATACCAAAAAGTATAATCTAATTCATCATCATAAGTATAATCCATTCTAAACTCGTATACATCCATGTCATCTGTTGGTGTATCAATAACGACACGAGTTGGCTCTTCCAATATAGCAAGATTATCAATAATTCTTTGTTTTAAATCAGATGGAGTAATTGTAATCTGATTGGTATTAGGAACATCTGCATACTCTTTAAAACCATATAAATAATCATAATCTGTTCCTGCTATTGGATTTTCAAACCTTGCCCATGCATTAGAAGCATATCCTGTAAAAGTGATAGTAGAACCTTTTTTGATATAACCACATTCAATTCCATCTACACTATAGACAGGTAAATCTTTATTTGCAGTAAATGTATTACTTACAGATTCAAAAGACATTTCATGCATAGGTACATATTCTCCATACTCTGCAATCTCTGCATACAGAACAATGCTCTCGTTCTCTGCACCCGCAAAATCACTCGGTTCATCAGCATTGTCTCCAATAACTTCCTCGCTTGTGCTTTCATCAGCAACTGAACCATCTGCCTCTGCTTCACTTTCAACAGCACTACCGCTTTCAGGAATCTCCTGACCTGTTACCTCTGTCTTTGTTCCGCACCCTGCAAGAGATACCACCATCAGTCCTGTCACAAAAGCATTTACAATTCTCTTCTTCATTTCTTCCTCCTCGTTTGTAGGATATGTAATATCCTGTCCTTTCGTATTTTGTGCAGATAGGCGAAAATCCGCTCATTTAAGAGCTACATATTGCCCCTTTAAAAGGAAATGGGTGTCTGCTTTCAGCACTGATACAGAGTGAATCAGTATTGGAAAAAGAATAAAATCTATGTTTTTTATTCTCTCCATTTTTCCTTTTAAGGGGCAGAGTTTGTTAAATATAAAGCAGAGTCAGACCCCGAATGTCTTCGAAGTCTTTCATATATCAGTTATGCCACCCTGTAAAATATACAGCTTCTTCATCTGAACCTGTTACTTCAACATAAAATTCTGTCCATGAATTGCCAACACTATCTCCCATAGCAAAAGATTCTAAATCAGAAGATGCTGCTAATTCAGGATAGCCTTTATCAAGATACAGCCAACCTGTACCCCAACTGCTTACATCTTTAAGAGCAGGATTCCAAGTGATGCCACCAACTTCCATCAAAGAGCGATAAACCGCAATTGCCTCTTCAGGAGTATATTTATCACTCTCAGCAGGAGTTTCGACAGGTTGTTCAATTGGTTCTGATGCAGGAGGTGTTTCAACCACAGGCTGTTCAACAGGAGCACTTTCTACAGGAGTCTCTGTCTTCGCAGTAGGTTCTTCCTGTTTATTTGCCTCCTCTTCCGCCTTTGCCTGTTCCCTTGTTATGCTGTTGGCTTTCACATCTTCAACCCTTGCAAATCTTTGATTTCCATCAAGATAGAAGAAATACCAACCATTGCACTCCCCAAAAGTTTCAAGCCATGCATCTTTAAGTGTATAACCAACTCTGATTCCATTGATATTATACAAGTCAACTTTATCGGTTGTAATAAAAGATTCAGCCTCTGAAGCACTATCATCCATGAACCAGTCAAGATAGAATAACTGTTCTGCTGTATTTTTGTCCATGGTTCTGTCTTCATAACTAAAGAGATACTGTTTCAAATCCAATTCATCGTCAGTCTTTTCTACAATCAGGCTGTCAATATCTGTTGTCTCTGCTTTGGCAAGAATTTCCTCTTTCACAGATGTAAAAGACTGTGTTTCTTCTGTTTCATTTTCTTTTATATGTTCCTCTTCTGAAACAGAACTGTTTACGACATTTGTGTCCGTTGTTGCTTCTTCTGCATTTTTGTTCCCACAACCTCCAGACATCATCACTGCAATCAGTACAACAGCCAAAAGCCTCTTCCTTTTCATAGTGGTTCTCCTTAAAGTAGAATCAGGCATTCATATCAATGCCCATAGTTATTGAATTCTTCATCTGTAATCAAGTCCTTATAGTAAATCTGACAGATAATGTAATCATCTGTATCTTCTGTACAGGCTACAGAATAGGTTTTATGCGACAGGATTGAAACATCTGCCCTATCATAATATTCATATACCCAGTAGATAGGTGTGTCTGTCTCAGGATCATAATACATAGGAATCCTGAATTCATACAACTCCATATCCTCTGTAGGTTCTGTAAATACTGGCGCATCATAGTTGCGGTTTCCAAGACTTTCTTTAATCATTGTTTCAAGCTCTGTAGTGGTAAGTGCAACTAAATCGCCATCTGTAATATAATCTTTCATCACATATAGATAATCGTAATCAGTTCCGTCAATTGGATTTTCAAACCTTGCCCAATTGTTAAGACCATATTCTGTAATAGAAACAGTAGAACCTGTTTTGATATATCCAACTTCAATACCATCTCCATTAAATACAGGAACATCTTCGGGTGCTGTAAGAATATTGTTTACAGATTCAAAAGTTTTATCTTTCTGTCCCCCATATTCTCCATACTCTGCAATCTCTGCATACAGAACAATGCTCTCGTTTTCTGCACCTACAAAATCACCAGCCTCTTCAGTATTGTCTCCCGAAACCTCTTCAATTGTACTTTCATCAGCAACTGAACCATCTGCCTCTGCTTCACTTTCAACAGCACTACTGCTTTTAGAAACCTCCTGGCCTGTTGCCTCTGTCTTTGTTCCGCACCCTGCAAGGGATGCAATGACCAATCCTGTCAGTAAAGCAATCACAACTCTCTTTTTCATTTTCTTCCTCCTCATATACAGGAATATCTGCTATCCTGTCCTTATGTATTTTGTCTGGGGATATGTCCCTGTCCATAAGCAATCGGGAATCCGCTTATATATGAATTGCATATTCCATATACCCCTACAGTATTATATCTCACCTACCACCCCTTTGCAAGGCCTATATTCAATATATAACCCCCATTAAATATAATGGATGTTTAATATTTTATATTGATACTAGAATGAACATATAAGATACTGGAAACCCTGACAGGAAAGGGGGGATATACATGATTTCGTACGAACCGCTATGGTCTACCATGAAAGAAAGGGGAATCACAAAATACCAGCTTATCTATCACTGGGGAATTTCATCAAATACATTAAGAAGAATGGGGCACTCTGAACCGATAAACTCCAACACCCTGAATGAGCTGTGCCTGATATTGGACTGCAGGGTAGAGGACATCCTACAGTTCACTGCTACAGAGGAAGAAGTCACCGCAATCAATGAACGGAAAGAGGAAATCATCAATTTCCAGAGAAAGCGAAAAAAATAAGCCTGTGTTCTCATGAACATAAGGCTTATCTTGTATTTTCAGCTAACCTGTTCCTGTTAAGGCAACATGCAGTGAACCCTTTGAAAAAATGACCGTTTAGATACCGCCATCCTCCAATCTTTATGCATTTACAGGTTGCTGGCCCGATAAGGGCCTCCCCCTTTGTGTTCGGGGTCACTCTATTATAAGCATCTGCCCTGTAGATTATAACTGGAAATGGGGTAAATACATTCCTTTATAACTATGTGCCATCCATGTGGGAGGATGGCTCCATCCGAAAAATGCCACAAGTCCAGTAAAATCAAGCCCTGCAGCCATTCTTAGGTGTAAAAAAAGAAGCACTTTTCCCTATAATAAATACACTATTTTTTTGAACCTGTCATCATCAGGGAAGATATTGCTCTATTATAAAAAAGATTCAGCCTTGTAAAAAGAAAAATGACAGGAATCAGGTTCTGTGATGGCTGCTACCCGCCAAAGAAAACAGATATATGCCTTTTCTTTCAGCTGGCAGCTCCCATCCTATACTGCACAAACCTACCTTTTTCCTTTTACATGGCAGATTCTTTTCATCTGAAATCCATGGAGCCATATCTCTGTAACCAGATATAAAAAACAGCTATATCTTTTATACATTTTTATGAGATTTTTTCCTGTCCTTAGAGTGCGGGAACCCTTGATTTTACTGGCCAAACAGGCATTGAGGGCATGAATCTGTCCGCTTCATCAGCTTGAACCCAAAAGCCTATTGTTTCAGATACAAAAAGAACCCCAGCCTGAAAGCCAGAGTCCCCTTTATCCCATTTTCTGTACTGCTATCTGCAAAAAATGATTCCCTTGCTTCTCTTTGATATCCAGCTCTTTATATTCCATCATTTCTTTTGAGGAATTATATTATTGACAACCTCCAGTACTACCGCAACCACAATGATGGGTATGAAAAGCCTCGGGAAAAAGAAAAGCGAAACAGCCAACAGTATGGCTAAGCCAACAACAAGCAGCACCGACATCGCTATGGCATTGCTCCTGTTGTCATTCATCGGGCTGTCATCCGCACATGTGCCCTGTACCTGGTGTCTTTCTATAATATCCAGGATTATATCCTTATCCATCATGCCCACAGCATCTGTATAAATCGAAATGGCAGCTCCTTTCATATCGTCAATGAACTGCCTTGCATCATCTATCTTCGCAAACCTGTTTCCTCCGTCTGCTTCAAAGACGATGCCGTCTGCCTCTTTAATGAATGCCTGCATCATATCAAATACATTGACACAGTATCCCCACATGGCATACATATTCCTGCATATCGCTTCCGTTGAATTGTAGTAGGAAAAATACTCCGTTCCATCATGTCCCTGCCTGTCCATGGTCTTTTTCCAGTCCATAAGGAGCATGAAGATTGGCTCTATGACTCCCCTCAGCACATGGGGTTCGAATTCTTCGTTCATATATTCTATGTAATCATATAGCCCAGTCATGGCCAGAAAGCTGTCCTGCTTTATCGGCATGACAGAATACATAATCTTCAGGATATAGCTTGCATTCAGCAGTGCCTGTCCATAAAGAAGCATCTTCTCGATATCTATCCTGTACCTGTCATCCATGTCCCTCTGCAGCTTCCTATAGATATTCAATGCCTCTTCGGTTGGGATCATCTGCTGATGCTTCTCTTCAAGGCAGTAGTTCCAGGTTTCAGGAATGAATGCATGTATCTTCTGCTGGCCTGCAAACTTCTCTGCCATATTGTTCCTGATACCGTCACATTTGTCATTTTCGTTGTAAAGCCATTTCGTGATACTGCTCCCCAAAGTTCTCATTGTATCTCACCCTCTCTTTCCTAAATGTAAGCATCTGGTTATATGCATTGACCCATTCATAGTACAGGCTGTCGCCAAGTATCTGCTTTTCAGCTTTCACGATCCTCCATGTGTCCTTATATACATATGTCGTGTAGTCGCACAGTTCAAATATCTTCAATATGGTCTGGAATATCCCATCATAATAGCGGAACCACTCTTTCATCTTTCCGTTGATGCTCCGCAGATACCCATAATAGTCATAGAACCTGTATGCCTTCCCCTCCAGTGTGCTGCCTACAATCAGCTTCTGTATCTGGTACTGTGTGGATATGTCTATGACAGGATGGGCTCCGCGGAGCATCTCATTCATGTGGTCGATAGAATACACTCCCACACTGCCTCCATTTTGGAACACAGTCTTCGGATTGGCCATGACCACCACAGGGATTATAGGCAGCCTGCCAAATGCAGTCCCCTTTTCATCAAAGAAGCTGGCAAGGTTCTTCACATGGAAGAGCGACTGCCTGCTCGGGCTCTTATCCATAGGCTGCCAGCCATCCCCCCTGTCCTTATACCAATTGTCCTGGCTGTCCACCCTTATTTTATATGCCCCAAAATACTTTGTCTCAATCGAATAGATTCCCCCAGCCGTAATATACAGGGTATCTGTTTCCGCCGATTCCCTGTCGGCTCCGACCTCCAGGCGAATGTTTTCTAATATGATTCCTCCATGCCCTTTGGCATAGGCTTTCAGTTTTTCGTTCACCTTATATTCGCCGTATGCCCCGCTTTCGCATGTCTTGTACTGTGAGACCATTGCATCATAATATTTATTCAGCAAGCCAGCGGTCCTGTCCAGGAAATCATGGCTTTCTGAAAACTTCCCTGCCAGCCCAAGCCTGTCATAGATCCGCTTCTTTGCGATGCTTGAGTTGATGCAGTCCGCAAGGAAACACATCTTATCATAGTAGAACTGCCCCATTTCCTGCATGGCCTTATGGTCAGGTTTTGTCATCACCATGTCATTCGCCAGATACTCATATGCCTTTTCGTTGTTCATGTGCATTTCCTGTGGCCGCATGTCCAATATCTCATATGGGATCCTGAATGCTGGCAAGGCCTCCAAGCCAGTCAGGGCTTCTTCCGCTTTCTCATAATGCTCCCTGTGCTTTCTCCTGTTCGCTTTTTCCATTAGATTGTCAAAAAATTCCATGATTCATCTTCTTTCGAAAATATGTTCAATATGTTACCTATATTATCATCAAATCCGCCAGATTGCAACATATTTATGGGCAATATTTTGCTAATATCAATATTTTGCTAATGTTTGACATTTTTCAGGTAACATAGAATAGGTTCATCAAATCTGCCTCTTGAAACAAAAAATAAGGGGAACCAGATTCTGTAATGGCTGTTGCCCGCCAAAGAAAACAGATATATGCATTTTCTTTCAGATGGCAGCTCCCATCCTATGATGCACAAACCTACCTTTTTCCTTTTACATGGCAGATTCCTTTTATCTGAAATCCATGGAGCCATATCCCTGTAACCAGATATAAATAAAAACAGCTATATCTTTTATACATTTTCATAAGATTTTTCCTGTCATCAAATGCCTCTAAGCCCTTGATTTCACTGGCTTTTAGCATTCTTCGTCAATGAATCTCTTCCATTCATCAGATTTACATTATCCGAAAAGTATTTTATAATAGAGACATCACACTTTTAAGGAGACAGACATATGGATGAACAGCAAAAGCATATGAAGAACATGGATATTAATGCATTTGAACTGCCAGAACTCTATCTGCATGGCCCCGACACCGACAGGTTCCAGAGTTTCCTGAACAACTCCCAGCACATCCTGAAGCTCCTGTACAACACAAAGGTCTATGCCCCTGCTGTTGCCAGAAGAAACTTTACGGAAAAGCTGACCAAATATCCCGAAGAGGGGAACATGGAATACATAAGGAGCCTGATCGAGCTGGAAAATGGTGCGAAGAACCTCATTATCGCCCCCACTGGTTCAGGCAAGACCTATTCCATTGATGCCATCTTCCGCCAGATGAATGCAGAATCAGATGGGAGACAGCTCCTGTGCCTGCTCTGCCCCAACAGGGTACAGAACCTCCAGAATGAAAGAAGCGACGACTACAGCTTTGAAGCACTGGTAGCAGGTGTGGAACTGGATGAGAATGGACAAGATGTACGGCAGATATCCGCCGTATATGATAAGGTCCCCAGCATCATCAGCTACAAAAAGGAACACCCTGACTGCAGATTAAGATTAGTGATAGATGAATGCCAGACCCTCATCTCCGCAAATACTTTCAGGGAGAAAGCCATTGATACCATCATGCGGATAATCAACGAGAACCTGGCTGATTCCTATACTTTCATTACGGCGACATATGAGAACATGTGCTGTTTTTCTTTCGACAACATCGTGCTCTTTGAAGACCCTAACTATAAGCCTGTGTTCAAGTCAGTCGATATCAGATATGCTAAACAGAAGAGATTTGAGAATCTGGTCATGGACACCGCCATACATGAAAGCAAGCCATATATCCGCCTGAACAGCACCGATATGATAAAAAGGGTGAAAGCAACCCTGGCAGACATGGGGCAGAACTGTTACTCCGTGACTGCCAGTGAAAAAGGCTGTATCATAAACGAAGATGGGACTGTCACCTATGAAAATGATGTCTTTGACCATATCGTGAACCATGATGACCTTTTCAACAATGAGGGGGAGGCGGACACCATCCTTGCCACATCTTTATTGGATGCTGGCACAAACTTCACGAAGTACAGCCCTGAAAGCACCCCTGTGTTCGCAGTGTTCAGTCCACAGCTGATGAACCTCGACGAGATTGAGCAGGCTTTCAACCGTTTCCGCCCGCAGAAAGATTCAGCAGGGAATGTCATCCAACTTGACCATGCCCTCATCATCCACCAGCTCCCTGAATCCAATATCAGGGGTGCCAAAGTCTATAAGCAAGACGGCAACGGAAAAGTAAAGCTGTTGCTCTCAATCCCTAAAAAAGACATTGTATACACCGACAATACATCCACAGACGACAGGCAGAAAGGGCTGCACAATGGGGCCATCACCATTCCTGGGCATCATTTCTCGGCACTGGAAGATGGCAAGTACTACCTCCATGTGTTTTTAGGGGACATGAAACTTCCAATTCCTTACAGCCTCTATGTGAACTGCTGGACAGATGAGAGGCCAAACCCTGATGCCTTAGAATCCCTCTTCAAGGATGTGATAGAAAAAGGCCATGCAATGGTCAATAATTATGGGACTGAAAGATTCATGTCCTATCTGAACGATTCTACAGATGCTGCCATGACCTTGATTGATTCCATGAGCGGCAGTAGGGCCTTCATCTACCGCACTGGAGATGAAGAAGTGTCCAGCCAGCTCCTCTCCAGGCCTTATGCCTATTTCCACTCGCTTGAATCCATTGTACAGGATTTGCTGAAGCAGGCGAACTCCCAGTGCTACCGTGCCCGCCAATATGTGGAATCCCCTGACATTTCAGCAGAAGACATGTATGACATCTTCGCCGAGGCAGGACAGCAGGAGGATATGAGGGAGACTCTGGAGAACCATCTGAACATATTGAAGATAGAAGACCCCTCCATCGGCAAGGCACTGTATGTGGCAAAAGACCTGACAGTGAGAATCAACCGCAAGAAGCTGTTCAACAGTGCATATTCCATCTATCAGAGCCAGTTCTACTACTATCCCGAAAGGCTCGTGGATGAGCTTGCCCGCCGTCTGAACATCCCTGTCTCCATTTCCTACCACACCCCAAAGGCATACAGACTGGAAGAAGCCGAAGATGACAGGGATTCCATACTGGAGATGCTGAACAGCCTGTACAAAGATTCCGCCACGAAAGCACTCCTATGCGACTGCCTACATAACGGCAAATCCATCCCCAACAATATAGACGGAGGATACAGGAAAATGCTTTCAGCGATAAAGCAGAGCAATCTCTACAAAAAGGAATACCAACCCCTGCAAAAAGTATCTTCCTCCCTGACTTTTGACTATATCGTCAAAGCTCTCAATATCCTAAACGGCAGGCGGCAAGTCAATAAACATATATCACGGATAATCTGTATGCAGAACAACCTGGATATCATATCAAAAGAAGCCATGCCTCCTAAAGCAAAAGATAAAAGGATGCGGTTTGAAGAGCAGAAAGTCCTTATTTCCATTATTCGGGAAAAAAGAAAAGAAGCGAATGCCAAGGATAAAGCTAAGGAGGATAAGGTTAAGTATTTTACCATCAACAACAGCTTCATGGAAACCACTCTAGAGGAATTCAACAAAAGAATGGCATCTGTTGTCACGGGCTACACTCCAAAAACCCCGACACAGTTCATGCATCTGCTGTACTCTATGTATGTAATCAAGAACAGGCATGCCAGTTCCAGGCAGGATGAACTGGGAGAACTTATCACCACCATTGAACAGGTTCCTTTTGAGTAGGGCTCTTTCTTACAGGGGGTGGGCATCTGCCCCCTGCCCTATGAAGAACATAGATTCTTCATGTACCGCATAGGTTCATGGCAAAAAATGCCACAAGTCCAGTAAAATCAAGCTCTGCAGCCATTCTTAGGTGTAAAAAATGAAGCACTTTTCCCTATAATAAATACACTATTTTTTTGAACCTGTCATCATCAGGGAAGATATTGCTTTTAATGGAAAAAAGATTCAGCCTCTTAAAAAGAAAAATGACAGGAATCAGGTTCTGTGATAGCTGCTACCCGCCAAAGAAAACAGATATGTACATTTTCTTTTGACTGGCAGCTCCCAACCTATACTGCACAAACCTACCTTTTTCCTTTTACATGGCAGATTCTTTTCATCTGAAATCCATGGAGCCATATCTCTGTAACCAGATATAAAAAACAGCTATATCTTTTATACATTTTTATGAGATTTTTTCCTGTCCTTAGAGTGCGGGAACCCTTGATTTTACTGGCCAAACAGGCATTGGGGGCATGAACCTGTCCGCTTCATCAGCCTGAACCCAAAAGCCCATTGTTTCAGATACAAAAAGACCCCAGCCCGAAAGCCAGAGTCCCTTTCATATCATTTCCTGTAAAACAGCTTTCCTGTACAGCTACCTGTCATCCCTGTGCCTCCTGTGTTCAGGGCAGTCAGGGTTACGGCATATCAGGCTGTCGAAATCATCATCAGGGCTGGTCTGGGTGCCATGGTCTGCATCCTTGCAGTGCAGGCAGGCACCATAGCCCCCGAAATCCAGGATAGGGTATCCCGCCTCACGGGCTTCCTCCAGCTTCTTCCTGTTGGCCTCATAGCCCTCCTGCCTCTCATGTTCCAGCCGTGCCTCCCTTTCTTCCTTTTCGAACCGCTCCCTGAACCATTCAGGGACACAGTTCGGTATGCCGACATTCGGTAAATCCCATACCATATGCCATCCGCTCCTTTCCCTTGTCCTATACTTCCCGATAGTCCAGGCTCCACAGGAACTCATTTTCATCTTCCCATTCCCAGCCATGGCTCTCACAGAACTGCCTCGCCTGTCCCTCGCTGTCGAAAATGGATATCTGGAACCTTGCATTCTGGCTGCATCTGTACACCGCAAAATAGCTTCTGTCGTCAGTGTACTCTTCCATCAGCTTCCCACAGCCCTCCAGGGACTTGATTCCATAATGCCCATGGTTGAGCGACTGTATCGCTTCATTCCATGCAGTCCAGACTGCATATGTCCCATCTTCCTTTTCTGCCGACACCATCCAAAGATGGCTGTCCTCTGGATGCCTGGACTTCCTCCTGACTTCCAGCACCGTATATTCAGCAAGATGCTCCTTGAAATATTCAGAGACATGCTCCATTACCTGTTGCTGCTTATCGCTCATGAAAACTCACCTCCATAAAGTGGTTGGCGCTTCACATATCCAGAGCCGAAAGGCCTGAAAAGGAAGCACCAGTTGACAGTCCTGTCCTCAGCGGATTCTTCTTGAGACCCAGTCAAGGATTCTGGCTGGAAGAGACCTGTTCGGTGTCCCAACATGTTCAAACTGCTGTCTTGTAATGCTGTATCTGTATATCTTGCGGCGGCCATCCATGAACTCTACAACCAGCAGGTCATCTGTATAGCCAGGGATGCTTCTCCCCGATGCGCCCAGATGAAGATGTATCTGCCTGGCTCCTGAAAGCCCATCGACTAATTCAGCCGCTTTCCTCATTAAATATCTCACTTTATACCTCCCAGTTTTCTGACAGACTGTTATCTGATTGTCACATATGCATGGCAGTCTACAGGGTCTACCCATAGATTCATGACTTCCCGATTCCTGTAATGCCTCAACAGGTCTCTTTCATGAGAGCAGACCCTCCCACCATGTCCAGAGCTGACGGTGATAGTCCCATATCGGTACATCAAATCCGCGAGGACCATTTTGTCTGGCTGTCTGTCCATAATCAATCCCTCCATTGGTTTTCTCATATCAACGGCAGCCTGTAAAAGGAATCGCCCATAACTTTGGTCAGTTCTTCGGCTTCTTCCTTATCACAGGACTGTAAAAAATGGAAGAACACAAGACCTGAAAATGTCTGCTGTATGGTCCTATGGTCCATGGCCATCTCCTTTGCCACCTTTTCCATCTTCTCATTGCCGACAGATTCCATCTTCCTCTTGACAAAGGGAATCTCCGCAAGCTTCCTGCCTGTCCTTGCAGATGCCTCATTCCGCAGGTCAGTCCTGTATGCATCGCCAGACAGGATCTTTATCCAGCAGATGTCCAAGTCCTCCATCTGCCTGGAATCCCTCTGTTCCTCTGCAATCTTATCAGGCCTGAAGAACATGTTGTTCACCTCATGGGAGAAATACTCCGCAATCTCCTGTGAAGTCGAAGTCTTTAAATCCATCATAACCTTTGCCTCTCTTCCCCTATGCTTCTGCAAGCTTCTTCTTTTCCTCTGTATCCTTTTTGAACCTGACTTCCACACAGCCATACTTCTCCCTGATGTAGCTCATGGATGCGGGCTTTGAGCTGAACTTGTGGAAATCGTCGAAATGCAGGTACCACATCTGCTTCTGGCTTGCCCAGTGGAACCCCAACTGTTTCAGCTCCTTTCGGTAGGCATAGCAGTTGGACACCCATATCCAGACACCGATGACCTCCACCTTGATGCCCTCGAACCCTGCAAGCTGCATGACCTTTTCCCTGATGAGCCTGTCTTTCGTCCAGTCATAGGCCTGCTTCTGCTTGTCGGTTGCATCCTTGTATGTATCCTTATGCTCAAAGTCACTCTTCAGCCTCTTGAACAGGATGTCATACTCTGCATTTATCTCCTTGATGATATCCTCTGAACCGCCATTGTCGGGGTGGTGCAGGACCACCAGCTTCTTATATGATTTCCGCAGCCCCTCAAGGCTGCCTATCTCCTTGAACCATTTCATGGGGCACCATCCTTTCAGAGCATCCCATGCTCTTTGAAGCTGAAATAGTCCTGCATCCTGTCAACTATGATGTGGTCAATAAGGGGAATGCCCAGCAGCTCACCCGCTTTCCTCAGTGTGTCGGTCAGCTCTATGTCCACACTACTGGGCATGCAGTCACCCATGGGATGGTTATGGAAGAAAATGATATTGACTGCACCTATGAGCAATGCCCTTAAGAATATCTCCCTCATCCCTATGCAGCACTGGTTCACTGCCCCTTTCGCGACAAAGAATACCCCCAGCGGCTTCCCTTTTGTGTTTAATGCCACGAAGTAGCAGTGTTCTTCGGCAAATCGGCATAACCCTGTGACACAGTTAATCATGTAGGATGCCTGGTAAGCCCTCTCTATGCTTTTGAGAGGGCATTCAACAGTCCTCTCCTCCACCAATGTTATGCGGCTCTCCAAATCGACTCTTGTATCATAAAATGATATCTCCATCCGTTCATGCCTCCTTGTTCCATATGTATCTCAATCCTGTGATTGTAAGGACTTTGCACCCAGTCCCAGCAATCGACTCCTCTTCATCCACGAACTCAATCCTGTTGTAAACATAGCCTTTCGCTTCCTCCAGGCTGTCCATGTGCTTAAGGTAACGGCCATTCCTGTGGATGCAGATGTCATCCTCGCTGGACCACGACAGCTCATAGACCATCACCATGCCTATGCTGTCACCTATCTTCCTGATATGGAGTGTCGCCTTGATGTCCTTTCTGGTTCCTGTGGTACAGATGTCGAAGTCCTCCTCCAGACAGAGCTGCACCATCTTCCCGCATCTGGCGGCGCTGTCGGATACAGGGGTATGTCCCCCGCTCCCCCAGCTCCACGAAGAGATGCCCCCATCTTTGTAGAACAGTGTACAGGTCTGTGTCTCTCCCTTTGTGAGCCTGATAAGCTCCTCATTGCCGTTGAAGCATCCCAGGGCGATGAGCCCCAGCCTGCTGTCTGGCTCCACTTTCATGACCACACACTCCATGTTGTTCTCGATTATCTCAACATAATCAGCCAATGCCGCCATATGTGCCACCATCCTTTCGTTTGATGAAAGGGGCAGACATCCCTGCCCGCCCCTTTCTGTGGCCTAAAGACCGCCACACCTCTATATGAAATTTTTATGCAGGCTGTATCATCCCTCTATACCCGCAGGGGAGCTGCCCTCCCCTGTGTCGGAGGTTTCAGCGGCATCTTCACAATGCCCTGTTCCCTCTTCCTGGATTTCAGCAGGTTCCTGTCCTATGGGTGCCCCTGTGCCATTCTGGGCATCAGGAGCCTCTTCCTGTCCCGCTGAATCAGGCTCTCCCTGTTCCAGCAGGCCATGCTCCTCCTGTCCTGTATCTCCAGTGCCAGGGGCATCACCGCCCTCCTTTTCTTCCGACACAGAGCCAACATCAGGAACAGATTCCTCTTCTCTCTCTGCTTTTAAAAGGGCAATCTTCTCTTCCACTTCCGCCACCATGTCCTTCAGTTCTTCGGGAACCTCAACCTCATTGTAGAGGCAGAAGCTCTTTGCCATGACCGCCAGTCTCCCGTTGACTTTCTCCAGCTTCGTGGAGCCAGTGCTGCAGAACAGTTTGTAGTCATCGAACAGGGAATCCTCCTCCGTGAAGAACTCCCACCACTGCCTGAAATACATGGGCTTTACTCCTGTGTCCATCGCCACATCCGCAAGGTATATCACCATGGGGATGCTGATCTTCTTCAGCTGTTTGTTGGGCTGTGGATAGGCATCCGTCAGATATTCCACCGTTGACTTTAAAGCATCGCTCTGCTTGTCGCTGTAGCATCCCTTGATGCTCTCCGCATACTCCATAAGGCTTGTCTCCGAAAAATCCTTGAACTCAAATCCAGATATGTAGTTCCTGTCAAGGAGCATCATGGCCTGCAGCAGGCACCTCTGGTCATCGGAAGCTTTAAGCTGCGACTTCGTGAAAGAAGCACTCTCCGCAAAGAAATGCGATGTGAGCAGTTCATTCAGGAGGATCGCCACATCAGTCCCTGCTTTCGCCTTGCAGAGCTGTGCCGAAGTGAGCGGGACCGCCGAATTCAGCCTGCTGAACACTTCCTCTATGGTGCTGTTCACATATTCCTCCGTGTCCCCATCCTCAGGCTCGAATGCCTCAATCCGAAACCTGAAACGGATAGCCTCCTGCTGGCAGTCCTCTTCAAGATCTGAAAAGAACTTGCCAGACACAGAGTATACAGTGCCGTCAAGGATGACAGGAGGGACTTCCTCCAGAGGGAACCTGTTGTCGATGAAGTCGAACACTGTGGTAATCCTCTGGATGCCGTCAATCACCGAATACTGGTATCTCTTGTCGGCGACCATGTCTTTCCTGAAATACACTGTCGGCACCGAATAGATGCTGTTCTGCAGGATGCTGTGGATGAGCAGGCTCTTCCGCTTTGGGTCCCACATCCCCGATTTCCGCTGGATGGGGCTTGAGAAATCTATGGTGTCCTTAGCGGGGTTGTCCCTCATCGCCTTTAATGTCTTGACCGTCATGTTGATATTGTTCCTTATCATAAGAATCTCTCCTCTTGAAAAATATGGAGCCGATGCCTGCGGCAGTGCCGCAGGGCCGCTCCCATTCCTGTAAGCATCATATGTAGCTGTAGGGCACTGCCCTATGCAAAGGGCAGGTCATCGAACCCCTCGGGGATGTCCATAAAGGAACCGTCACTGGGCATGGGGGAATCTTCCTTTCTGCCACAGTATTCAATCTCCTTTATAAAGCATTCCAAAGTGTAGATTCTTTTGCCCTCCTTGTTGGTGTAGCTCCCGCTCTGCATCTTTCCGCAGAGTAGGATTTCTTTCCCTTTACAGAAGCTTGACTGTACTATCTCCGCAAGCTTCCCCATGGCAGTGCAGGGGATGAAGTTCGCGGGATGGCTGCCATCCTCTCCCTTTGCCCTTTCCCTGTCCTCACAGGCAAGGGTGAATCGGGCGATGCATACTGGGTCGCTGCCGTTCGAGAACCTTACATCTGGGTCCCTTGTCAGCCTCCCTTTCAAAATGACCTTGTTCATAGCCCATCCCCTCCTGCATTGTATGTGACCTCCCCTGTCTCCCTTATGTATCTGTACACATGGTCTGACAGGATTTCCTGGGGGTGGACTTCCCTGTCGTTCACCTCACGGACGATCCTGTCCAGTCCCGCAGGGTCGGTCCCTCCCTCTGCTGGCATCAGGATGACCCCATGTACATTTTTCGGTAGGATGTAGAGATCTGCACCGACCAGGTCGGCAAGTCCCTGGAGCACACCTTGATAGAGCAGGCAGGCCGCACCGTTGTTGCCGTCCCTGTTGGAAAGGACATACATAGCCTTATCTGCAGGCATGTCCTGACCGCATGTTCCGCCCATCAGCTCCTCCAGTACCTCAGCCATGCTATGGATGACAGGAGGGAGCAGCCTCGGAGTGTTCTCCACGGCAGCGGCATACAGTCCATCCGCAGTGGTGCCCCACATCTCCATATGGCTGTTATGGACTGCGATGCTTGCGCCTCCCAGTCCTGGGACATCCACCAGGCAGTGGAATGTGGCTGCCAGGTCAAGGTATGGGACATAGGGCACTTCCTCCAGAAGCTCCCTGTTCCTGCCCATGCTGACCAGCCTGAACACGATCCGCTCCCTCGCCCATTCCCAGTCCTTAAACGATTCTGTGTCGAATGTAGCCTTGGCCTTATCCCTCTGGTATACCGAAAGGATGATCTGCTCAATCCCATCCAGGCTCTTCCCATGGAGGTATTCATCGTAGAATGCCTCAAGATAGATGGCGGGACAGATGTTGCTCCCCCCCTTTTTCCTGATGGTGAGCCCATGGAGCTTCACATCGTTGGGCTTCAGGACTTCCTGTACCGTCACCTCCGCATGTTCAAGCCTGTGCGAGATGTCAATCCTGATGCATCTGCAGAAGCCCTCGAACGAGAGACAGTCCCTTTCTTTAGAATCTTTTCCCTGCATAAAAACCTCTCCTTTCCCTGTGCCTTTGCACAGTCAAATCTGCGGTGTCCCCACAGACCTTTCGCAACCTGTCGATGCAGACCTGTATGACATGCAACCTGTGTCCTGCTGTATCAACCTGTCTGCGAGACATAAAGCCTCTCGATTTCATGACCTTAGATTGTAAGCAGAAAGAAGAAAAATATAATCGGGACAAAAAATATGCCCCTTAAAAAGGAAAGAGCAGGCTGCCATATCAATGGATGGGAGCCACCCGCTGAAAAAATCTGTAATGACTTTCTTGCCGAGTGGTTCACTTCCTGTCCATTTGATACCTGCCTTTTTCTTTTTAAGAGGCACTGTTCCTGTCCTCTCCCATACAGCTCCATTTCCTGATAAGCAGGGAAAGGGCGGCAGCCAAGACCGCAAAAAAATAACAGGCTCCTGCACCTGTTATCCTTAGAAAGGGCTGACATCCCCTCTTTTAGACACCTCCTCCATGACCCTTTCCAGGGCAGTCCTGTGGTATCTGCCATTGCTCTCAAAGCCGATGAAGTCCCTGTTGTTCCTGGCCGATGCCACCGCCGTCGTGCCCGAGCCCATGAATGGGTCAAGGACAACATCCCCCTCCCTGCTGCTGTTCCTTATGATGTTCTCTATGATGGGCAGGGGCTTGATGGTTGGATGCCCATATATCTTCTTGTCCTTTATGTTCGTAGGCAGGTGCCAGACTGTCCTCGCATCCGCATACCCAGAGGGCTGGCAGTATCCCCTCTTTCGGAAGTACAGGCAGTATTCCTTGTCTGACAGCCATTTGTTGCTGCACATGGGGATTGGGTTCGTCTTGTGCCATATCAGGATGTCCATCCTGCACTTCCTTTCCACCACGAAGTATCCTATGTACATGGGGATCTGTACAGCATTGCACCAGATATAGAGGTTCGGTGTCCTCATCACCCGAAAGATTTCATCCAGTATCCTGATGTCATAGCCCTCAGTCAGGTTCTGGTCTGATAAGGGCTTCTGGTAGCTGAAGATGTCTTTCCCAAGCCCCTTTCCCTTATTGTCATGGATGTGCTGTATCACATATGGAGGGTCTGTCACCACAAGGTCTACAGAGCTGTCCTCCATCTGCCGCAGCCCCTCCAGGCAGTCCATGCAGTATATTCTGTTTCTCTCTATCGTCATTTCCAAAACTTTCCTTTCCCGATATCATAAGCAGGGAAATGGATTTTATAATCTTTTGAAGATGGAAAGGGACAGCAGGCTCTTATACCCGCTGTCCCTCTTAGATGCATGGCTGTCTGAATTTCTCTGCTTCAAGGGAAAATCCCTTTGGAATCCAGTAAGATCAAGGGTTGGAGCCACTTTTTGGATTTTAAGAAAATGGGGATTTTCCTTAAAGAAAGCACTGTTTTTATCTTCATCCAAACACCCTCGATTTCCAGTAGTCGTTGATGTCGTGGAACTGCTGGGGATAATTACAGGCCGCATAATCATATCCCTGTCTCTTCAGCGGATTCTGGTTGTAGGATTCAAAGAACCCTTTCAGCTCCTCTGTCGCCTTTCTGCCAGCCTCGTCATGGTCGAAGCAGATGATGAACCTCTCATCGCGGCGCGGGACATGCTCCTCCGATAGGTAATGCATCAGGGATTTCAGGTTCGCGATGCTGTTGAGGGAGATGCTCCTTATTCCATTCATGGCACAGGACAGGGCATCTTCCATCCCCTCGCAGATGTAGATATCCTTGTTCCTGACATGCTCCATCCCCTGTGTGATGAAGTTGAACCCAGAAGCTCCCAGCGCCCTTTTCGTGCGGCTCCCGTCAAGGCTTTTCTGGACTGCCATATGCCTCTCTGTATCCATGTAGAACTGGTCAAGGCACAGGTCATCTTCATCAACAGCCTCATAGTCGATGAGATAGAGGATGCTGTTCACTCCCTCCCAGTAATTGTGCCTGATCTGTATCCTGTTCGCTTTCAGGATGGGTGCAATCCCTTTATAGAATGTGCCTTTGGCCTTTATCCCATTCAGCCGATCGGTTTCATTCTGGTCTGCGGCTGTCCGCAATGCCTTGTCAATGCCCTGTGCTGTATGGACTTCTCCGCCATGGACATAGGAGTCATAGAGCATTATGCCCCTGCCGTGGAGGTAGTTAAGCTCATATCCTGTCAGCGGCCTGCTGTTGCCTACAATCATTTCATAGGGGCTGGCACTGTTCCCATTGCTGGCCTGGGCATTTGGCTGACCGCTCCTGTTACCACCAGGCTGATATCCATTGGCCTGATGACTGCTGTTGGTCATCCCTGTACCGCCACTGCCTCCAGCTGCCATATCCTCCAGCTTCAGGATTTCTTCTACTGCCCTGTAAAACGGCACTGCCCTGCCGTTCACTTTCCCGCACAGGCACTGGTAAAGGTCAATGGTATCAAAGGTCTCCCCACATCCGAAGCATCTGCAGGTATTCCTTTCCGAAGAACAGGAACAGCTTGCCGTGCTGTCGTCATGGTCAGGATGCGGGCATCTTATCTGCCCATACCTGTTCTTCTCCCAGTTGAATTCATCTAAAATAATGTCCATGTCCACTGCTTTCACAGCCTTTATGGTCTCTATATCTATCATATATATTTCCTCCCTGTATAATAGGTTTCTGCCTCTTAAAAGAGAAAAAGGGGATTGGTATGCTTTGGGGTTCCATCTCCATATGGGAATAAATGTATGGAATCCTTTTTTATGTGCGAAAGATGCTCTCCCTGCCACATGCTTCCCTCTTTTTCCTTTTAGTCGGCACTATCTTTCTTTTTATCAGTAGTCTGGCTCCACCAGGGTGAAGATGTCCTCCACATTGGTGCGGAGCTGTCTGTCTATGCGGTCAGCCCCTCTGGATTTATACATCTGCCTTATCTTATTCCCGATGCCCTTTACCGTTGGGGGCTTTGCCGTGTTCGGAAAGGCCTGCCCATAGTATTCCTGGATATCCTCCTTGAGCCCTTTCGTGATTTTCGGGGACTGCACCCCTTTCTGTTCCAGGCAGCAGTATATCGCCGCCTGCAGTGCCATCTCTTTCTTTCTGCCTCTGTAGCATGGTATCTCCTTTATGTCCATGCCGCTGCATTGTTCAAGCATCTGGTTATAGGAGATGCAATGGAGGCATCCGACATACTCATTTATCTTCTTCTGGCTCCTGCTTGATGACAGGATGCGGAGGGCTGTCCTCCCTGTTATGCCCTGCCTTTCCATCTCTTCCAGTATCTCCATGAGATGCGCCTGTTCCCTTACCTTGTTCACAGTCTTCCTCTTGCTGTAGAGGTAGAGGTAGGAGCATCTGCCATTCCTGCCCATCAGGTATGACCAGAATGTGTCATCCCCACCACTCTCAAGCTCCTGTCTCAGGCCATTGGTTCCATCCCAGATATCTTCTTTATTGTGGGGAGCCCTCTTCCCTTTTGAAGTGTCCTGTTCCATGAGCGCCACATCTGTGCCAAGCCTGAACCGCAGCTCTTCGGCAAGGATGTCATGGTTATGGTAATACTGCCTGTTGAATTGGCGGTAGGAGACCTCATAGCATATCCTGTTGTCTACAGAGACCTTGCCAGCCTCATAGGAAAGGCATTTCCCTATCTCCCCTGCCTCCTTGATGTAGCCGCTGGCTATCTGCCTGATGAACATCCCATTCTTCCGCTTCTCGCTTTCCAGTTCGTCATGGCTAAGGTTCATGGCATTCCTCCTGTCCTCCCAGAAACCCTCCAGCGCCTCGATGGAGTCTGAAAGCCTGTCCCTCTGTGCATGGTTGTATTTCAGGATGTCGGTCAGCTCCCTGAACCCTATCCCCTTGAATGTGATGGGTGACGGGCTCTTTTTGGAGTAGAGCTTCTCGCCTGTGGCTCCGTCAGATGCTACTTTGATGTACCTGTAGAAAGTGCCGTCCCCAATCTCGAAGCGGAGCCTGTACCTCCCATCCGCGACAGCATCCATCAGCCCTGTGTCCTCTATGGTCAGGTTCCCCATCTCCATATGGATGTCATGGAATTCGCAGATGCGCTCCTCGCTGTCCTGATAGGGGACAAGCTCTGCCTTTATCTCCCCCTGCTTCGGCTTCTTCACGATGACCCTTGCACACTCCACATGCTTATTCCCTTTCGCCCTGATTCTGTTCAGGAACTGCTCTATGTCATCTGCGGAGATGTTGTTGTCGGGGAACACTGCCATGGGCACGATGTTGTCGGGGTAGTCTGTTATGCTCACCCCTGCCTCGATGACACTGGTCGTCAACATGCCGTCTATCCCTGAACCGTCAATCCTCCCATGCTCCACGATGTCCAGATAGGCCTTTGTCCCCTTGTCATCCTTTGTGAGCCTTGCGAATGTCTGGGGCATCTGTGCCATGAGCCTGTCGATTTCATCAGTGTTGTTCAGCCTGATGAATGGGAATTCCCTGCTGTAGTCAATCCCCCTGACATATTCGATCGGGTCATCCACCTCGACGATTTCCAGCCTGTCCATGCTGGGTCTGGTGTCCCTGCTCCTGAACTCCACGATTTCGTCGAAGTGGTACAGCCCCATGGGTTCAGGGGTAGCCGTCACCAGCACGATGCTGTGGAAGTCGCCCCTCTCGATACAGCCGATGACAGCCTTGATGGCTTTCTCCCTGAATGTGTGCTGTGTGGTCAGCAGATGGCTCTCGTCAAGCACCAGCACATTCTTCTCTGTTTTCCCCAGGAACTTCTGCCCCATGATATGGTTCTCCACCTCATACATCTTCTCATAGGTGGTGGCTATGATCGGGCTCTCTTCATCAAAGGAGTCCCCGCCCACCATTGCCCTGACTTCCCCGCTGTTCCCCAGCTGGATGGCCAGTGCCCTCATGGGCAGGTCGAACACCACCCTGTAGCCCTTTTGCCCTGACACGAGCCTGCCCGCACCTGAAATCAGAGAAGAGGTCTTGCCGCTTCCTGTCGGTGCGATGACCAGCTTGATTCCCTTTCCTGAAAGCAGTGAATCCACCACTGCATCGTTGTCCTTGTTGTCAGAGATATAGTCCCCATACTGGCAGTCAGTGACCCTGCATGGGTACTCGCTCCCATAGAACAGCTTCCTGACCTTGTTGTTCTGCTGCAATAATCTATCTGCTCTTCTTCCCATAATCTGCTCCTTTCTCCCCCTGCGGGGGAGGCTCCATGCTCTCCACATGGAGCCCCAGTCTCTGCTTTATTCCTCTACCGCTCCGAACACTTCCATATAAGTGTCTGCATCCAGATGCCTTTCTGCCCATTCCTTTGCTTCTTCCGCTGTGAATGGTGTGATGTCCTCACTGCCTGACCAGCACCTGTTGCCACATTCGACACTGTATCTTGTCATTGCCCCTCCACTGCCATACAGGAAGAACTCTCCTGTCTTCTTCCTGTACAGTGTCTCCTCCAGATAGTGGAAGTCCCCTGCACCATATCCATTGCAGTAGCTTCCTATTTCCTTTGCTGTACCAGTGTCATACAGCCTGCTGTTGATTATCTTCTTCATGATTAGGTTCTCCTCTCCAATTTCGATTTTTCAATGCTTCAATCAGGTTCTGTATTCAGTTTTCAAGGTTCCTGTCGGCACCTTTTCTGCAACAAAAAAAGATACCCACACATAGGTATCTGATACAGGGATGCATTGAAGAATGGACAGGATATAGACCCTGCTTACACTTTCAGTTCAGTATGTAAAGTCAAACTCTTCAATCATTTTTGCATCTTCATTCTGCCTGTATGGCAACCTATGTATGGGTATCTAAGCTTATATTTTTGTGGGCTACTCTCTCCTGTCTTGAAAGAGGTGTGCATGAATACATGGGATGTTAGTTCTAAATCTTTTTAGGAGGCAAGGAAAGCTTTTGCTGGCTGTCTCCTTGATATCTCCAATGGGAATAATGTCATTTAAATAGGTATTTAAAAACATATTTAAATACATTGAATGTCACTTCTAAATGTCGCACACCTCTGTGGTTTCTTTGTAAAGCATGTTGTGTACCTTACATTTTCAATTTTAACACAAAATTTTTAAAATGTCAAGGGTTTTTGCGAAAAATATTTGCATTATTCATGTTTCCATGTTATAATTAAAAATTACAGCCCTAATAATGCAAGTCCAATGCCAGATGTCCTGTACCTGGTGTGGGGGGACAGTTACACCGAAAATGAGCTGAAAAATGCCAGTTTTTCCCATAAAATCAAGGTTTCCGCCCATTCTGGGAGAAGAAAAATGCCCCATTTTTCCTATATATAAATACATATTTTTAATGTTCTGCTGTTGTTATTTATATAGAAGCCACTGCCTGTCATGAAAAAAGGGAATGCCTCTTAAAAGGAAAAAGGTTGGCAGCATATGGACTGGAAGTGTGCCACCCGCCAAAGAAAACAGATATGCATTTTCTTTTGGCTGGCAGCTCCCATCCTATGATGCACCAACCCGCTTTTTCTTTTTTAAAAGGCATCATTTCTTTCTGGACAGCATGTACCATTTACATGGTGTCAGGTCTGGTGTCCCTTTCATGCTGGGCAGATGCCAGCCCATCAGCTGTCGCCATATCCACAGCTGCAATGGAGCCAGCTGGGGGCTTTTCCCCTTTCCCATGGGCATCCTGCAGCCTCTTAAGGGCATATATCATCAGGGTTCCATGGCTCCTGTCGCCAGTTCCTCCATGCACCTTGCCCCCTGCCAGAAAGCATCCTTTCCCGCCTGTCGGCAGATCCTGTCAATGGCCTCATGTATCTGCTCTGTCTGGGATGGTGTCATGCTCCCCCTCAATGGTTCCATAAGGGCTTGTATCATCTGCTCCTGTTCCACAGGCTCCATGCAGCCCATCCCATAGCAGGCGACCCGCTCCTGCAGCCTGGCCATCAAGTCTCCCATAATATCACTCCTCCTCTAGCCACTGGCGGATTGGGCTCCGCCATATCCTGTATGCCTCCCTGATTCTCTTTCCCAGCTTCTCCTCCCTGTTGTCCATTATCTCCCTGATATGCCTGTTCCTGCGGGCTTTGGCCTCCTTTATCATCTTTTCAGCCATAGCCGCCGCCCGCTCAAAAGGGGACTTATATCCCCTTGCGGACATGATTCTCTTCAGTTGGGCTATATATTCCTGGAAGATGGCATCCACCAGCTCTTCATCCCGATAAGGGCTTTCAAAGTGGTTCTCGACCATGAGCCTCCTGAACCTGTCCTTTAGTTCCCCCTCATCTGTAATACCATCAAAATACATGGCATCCCTCCTCTCCGTAAAGACTACTGACTCATAATATCGACATGTTCCCCATTTATCTTTGGCTATAACTAAATATATTTTGTTTTAGCTCCTTAACCTGGCAGGAATACTACCTTAAAATTAGGACATGCTATCAGGGAAAGGGGAATCTGTCATGGAAGAACTGGATTACAGGACAATCGGTGGGAAGATTGCCAGGCGGAGGACAGCACAGGGCTTTACACAGGAGGCAGTCGCCAATCTGCTTGATGTGAACCCCAGCCATATCTCCAATATCGAGCATGGCCGTGCCCATCCATCCCTGACCGCACTTGTCAGGATTGCGGATGTCCTGCACTGCAGTGTTGACTGCTTCCTTGACGGCGAGTACACTTTCCATCCCGCTAAGGACAGCGAGTCCGCACTTGATGACAGAATCATGGATTTGCTCAAATACTGCGACTCCGACAAGAAACAGAGGATTCTGAAGATGATTGAGCTGATGTGAGAGGGCGGGGGTTCCCTGCCCTCTACAGTATCGCCCGAATCTGTAAAGAAAGTAGATATACATTTCTTTCAATAGGTAATCTCCATCCCCCAATCCTACAGCCCGCTTTTCTTTCTTAAAAGGCATCTCTTTTATAGGATAGCCTGTACCATTTTATACAGTTCTGGTTCAGCCATCTCTTTTAGATATGGCAGGGATGATATTACTTCTTCTTTTTCTAATTTAGCAATACTGCATATCCGCCAGCAGATAAGGGGCTTGCCCTCGCTTTGTAGAACATTCACTGCCCATATGACTTTTCTTGCCCTGTATTGCTCTATGGTTTCAATATGCTGTTCTATTTCCTTTTTGCATTGTTCCATTTTGACAAGCCTGTGGCTCTGAATATTCAACCTTTTGCTGACAGCATAAAAACTGACCTTTTCAGGCCTTTTCTCTCCATTCCCATGTAAATCACAGATTACATTTTTTACCATAGGAAACATCTTTTTATCTAATTTATCCCAATCTATTGCATTACTGTTCCTTATAGTATATTTTCTTCCCCCTTTTCCCTTGCTTTTTACAAGTCCAACCGCCATTCTCACCATGGATGGAGATACTCCCATCTCTTTTGCAATTGCTTTTATCCCCATGCCACCATCCAACAGTTCCATGACTTTTTCATCAAATAGCTGTTCTGGTTTTTTCACAGGTGTCTCCATTATAGCTAACTCTTCCGCACTTATCTGGAGAAACATGGCCGTCATACAAATCTCGGAAAAGACAAATCTGCTACCGTCTAGCATCCTTTGTATTTGCTTATCCGTGACATTCCCCATTTCCGCAAGCCCAGAGTAAAATATCTTCATATCACCCCATAATCTATGAAAATACTTATGCTCACCCCTTGATGACAGGTATGGTGTGCCCGCCATCTTTGAATGAAAATAATTCTTCACTGAAGCTGTACTGCTCCTGTCTATAGGCTGTAAAAACACTTTAACCATATACCGCACTAATTCCAATTCCAACGGAATGTCATGATATGTCACATATTCAGAAACATCTTCCCCTAATGGTATAGCTTCTTCTGCCGATACCAAATTTACGAATTCCCTTGAATCAAATGAAATAGTACTTTCTATCAGACAACATCCATGTACCGCACACAAATTTACATCCCTCATTTGATGCATCCGATGCCAATAGGTTTCTCCATATTTCTCCCTATCATTTAATACACACAAAGGACAGTATCTCATATACCGCTTTTCCCCTTTCCGTAGCTTTGGTACACAGAATAATTTGGAAAAATCCCCCTCCATTGACATTAAAGCCCCAAAAGCCATGTTTCTCCTGTTTCCATCAATAAACCTCCCATAATAAGGATACATTGTATGCTTTTCAAGAAACTCTTCCATTGTGATATGTTTTGTCAAATGTTCAACTATTTCAGGTTTTAGCTGCTTCACAAATTCCTTGTCCACCCTCCCCTGCTTTGAGCGAAACAAATCCTGTTCTACATCTTTATAGTACAGATAGCCACTATGTAAATGGCATCTCGCCAGAACACTATAGACAAGTTCATCTGGATAAATCTCTGGAAAATATGCGATTCCCATGATACCACCCCTTTCAGACCGCAATCTCGGTAATGCTGATTTTCCCTTTCAGCAGGGACAGCATATCGCACCGATTCCTTTTTGCCTGTTCTGCCAGCTCCACGAAGCTCCAGTCAGAACTATCGCCTTTATCCGCCGAATAGGTGACAGGCTCCCTATTATCCTCTGTCCTGTCAAAACTGCCGACCATATCAGAATCTGCCTCCCGTGGCAGCATGCCAGTCCCCTGTCCCGCTTCCGCTGATAGTATATGGTTCCCTTTCCTTTCTTCCTGACCAGAACCAGCCACTGCCTCCGATGCGCTGTTCCCTTTTTTCCTTTTAACGGCATCCTTTTTTATCACCATGGATGGCCTGATATGGCTGTGCAGCATGTTCATCCTCTTCCCATAGGCTTCATTCAGGGAGACCATATCTAATAGCTCCCTGCCGCTTAAGATGCCTATCTCCTGTGCATCATGGATAAGGCTGACCACCACCGCCAGTATCCCCGATGAATGCTCATACAGCCATTGGATGGCTCCATCCGAAATGGCAGCCTCTTGCCCTACATACTGGTACTGGAACAAGGTCTCACAGAACTTTCTGAAATAGGCATTATACCCACATTTCCCATACCGAAGCCCTAATGCCCGCCTTGCCAGATAGTCCACTTCTCCGAAGAACTCCTCCGCTTCTGGGGTTCCAACCATGCAGATGGATATCCCGCTGTTATTGATAAGCTGTGTCAGCATCCCCACAAGGCTCTTTCCCTGCCTGTGGTTGACGATGTTCTGGATTTCATCCACCACCAACAGCCCTATATGGTTCAAGGCAATCTGGCTCACACTACCAATCAGCATGTCTGTGGTAGCCCTTGCCCTTACTGCCATATCATAGTAATGGGTATCCAGCTCCATATCAATCTGCCGTAGAATCTGTAACAATAAGCTTTTCACGGAACAATCGAAAGGGCACTGCACAGTCAGACAGGGTATGATTTTACAGAATGGCTCCCCCATCTCAATTATCCTGTTCTCTGTCGCAATGCTGATGGCTCTGGATATGGCGGAACTCTTACCGATGCCGCTGTTCCCTATGATAGTAAAGGAATCGCTGCCCCCTATGATTCCCTGATAGCCATAATCAGAACCATCCATGTCCTTTATCCTTTTGCCGTTCACATTCCTTTGCTGTACTGCCAGTTTCCCCTCTTTCTTCTGCAGGCTCCTTAACATGGCAAGGTATATCTTTGAATAGATTTCCTCCGACATCGCAGAGGGCAGATAGATGTTATAGATTTCATTCAGAGCCATAAGCCTCTCCGATTTCCCTTTGGAGCGAATCTCCCTGTCATATGATGGCTTTATCTCCAGTCTCTTTTCCAGTTCCTCCCCCGACAGCATGGGAGGCAGCTTCTCCACGATGTCCCACTTCTTCTTAAGCATCTGCCGCCACTTCCTTTCCTAAGTCCTTATGGAGCCTTTCCTGCTCCTTTTCCCTGTTTGCCCTGATATTCTTGATGGATGGCCTCTTCTGCCCTCCTGATGCCCCTACTGCTGCACTGATATGCCCTGCAAGGTCTATCTCCGCCTGTGTCCTGTTCCCTGTCTCCTGTCTGATTAAGTCCCTCTGCCGCTGCTTCATGGCCTGTACCCCTGTCAAGCCCTTATCCCTGAATCTGCTTTCAACCAGCTCAAAGGGGATATAAGAGCCATTTTCAATCAGCCATGTCTGGCATACATTATCAGGATTATAAGCGACAGTACATTCTTTCCCATTCAGGTACTGCTCCCTGAACAGCCTGTTGTGGTAATGCATCCCATTGACCGACAGCCCGAATCTTGTGAATCTGCCTGTTGCCCTCGGGAGTAGGGTCAGGATAAGCTGTTCCCTGCTGACACTGATGAGATTGCATCCATCCTGTCCGCATCCATAGTTCCATATCTCATTTGCATAAGGCTTAATCTCCATGGCAAGCATTTCCTCTGTGTAGGGGAAGTTCTCCAGTACCCTGCTGCAGTTATAGAACAGGATGCAGTGTATGATTATCTTCTCAAAGTCTGCCATGGTCAGACAGGCATCCTTTCTGTAGTCATGCACCCCTCTTTCCTGAAAGTCAGGCTCGACGACCCCTTTCCCTTTCAGTTGGTTCCTGTAATAGCCTTGTATGCAGTCAAAGAACTTCTCAACTTTGGACTTCAATTCTGGCCGATAGGATGGCAGGTTGGTTATCTGTATCCCTAAGTCTGTCATCTGCTCAAATACAGTCCCTCTGTACTCGCTTCCCATATCGGTGACAAGCTTGCCCGACAGTTTATCACAATCCCAATCCTGACGATTTATCGCAATGCCGAATGCCCTGCAATGCTCCACCTTATCGGCTATGACATTCAGCATCAGGTTCCTAAGGCTGTATACACCGCCCTCCCAGGAAAGCGAGTACCCACAGCACATGCCGCTGTAGGCATCCACACAGGCCGTCAGGATTGGCCTGCCCACAATGCCCCCTGCTTCATTTATGAGGTAGATGTCAAGTATCGTTGCATCCAGCATCCCCACTCCCACATGTGGGGCAAATGCCTGTACCCCATCCCCTGTGAGAGGCCTCTGGTTCCTTTGATAGTAGGACAATCCATTTCTGCTGATATATTCAGTCTGTTTTGTATTGTACTTACGGAAGAAATAGCGGAATTGGTAAAAGGATGGATACACACTTGACAGTCTGCCGTCTCCGTCACAATAGGAATCTTTCAGCATCATGGTGTAGACATTCTTCAAGGTTCGCTTCTTCGTGGTGTAATAATACTTGTTCAGGGCTTTCCGCATGTTCTTTTCATCCTGTGTCAATGCCCTCCCTGTGTTCCTCTCCTGTGGGGCAAGGCTCCTGATATCCTGTGATGAAAGATATTCACACAGATACTTCCTCACCGACTGCCTGCTGATGCCATGCTCCTCCGCCATCCCTGCAACCATCTCGCTCCGCATGGGTTCATTATCCACGAAAGGCAGTATTGCAGAGATGATGTTATATCTCTGGTAGATGGTCTTCCTTACATCAGGGCTATAATCTTCCAGGATGCCAAAATCTGTTTCCCCTGACCTACAGCTCCCCTCTTCCTCTGTGAAACCATCCAGCTCCTCAATCCCCATCCATACGGGCATGGTCTTCCTGATGCAGTCGATTACAAGAACCCGCTCCCTTTCAACCGCAAGAACCCTGAATATCTGATCTGTGCCTCCGATACTGTTCCCCTTTCTTTCCGAATCTCCCTGTCCCTTAAGCTGAACCTCTCTTTTTTCCTTTTTAAGGAGCATATTTTTCTTCAATCTGTCCTTATCCATTGAAATCCCCCTCTTTCTCAACCACAATCCCCCAGTCTGATACACCATGCCTTGACCAGAAATCCCTTGAAGCCTGCAGCAGCTTCACCGTCAACGGCTTTGTGAGATGCTTCCGCTCCACACATTCCCTGACCATCAGGTCATTGTCTGCCTTGACACAGACAAAATCTGATGTATAACCGCCATCCAGTCCATCCAACAGGACATTCACCTGAAAGCTTTTGATGTCCTCTGAACCATTTAGCAGGTCAGCATAGGCAGACTGGATGGCATCAAATGTCCTGCACACATCCTCACATTTAGACAGCTTCCTCTTTTCACATCTTCCCTTGAAATTCTTCTTCCTCACTATGAGACACCTCCAATGGCAGGAATCACAGGCATTCAGGCAGATGACAGCTTATCCCCAGAATGGCAGCATCACTTTTGGGAGAATCCCCAAAAACAGGCACCCTTTTCCCAAAAGCAGAAATCCCCAAAAACGGCAGGACAGGCATTTCCTTTTTGGGAAACAGGAATCCCCATTTTACAGGCACTCCCAAAACCAAATCCCCAGAAATCAGCTCCCAAAAATGGTTTTGGGGAAATTCTCCATGTCCAGGGGCAACCCCGATTATCCTCTAAAGGCAATCCCGCATATCCTCTAACCATTTCTACCAAAAAACAATCAGAAGCATTCTACACAGGAAACATGCCACTCTGATTCAAACCGTACTCGCATCTGAATCACTGCAATCCCAGTAATTTCAAGGTATTCTCTCTCCTAGCTCCCAAAATAAAATGACCTCATAGAAAGGATATTTCCTCTCTACAAGGTCATTTGAACTTACTCTATTCTCTTTCTGGGGCTATCCCAGATTGCCCTCACTGGCTATTCAGGTGTGCCTCGGGATATATTTATAAGCTTATTTAAAATATTCCACTCCGCTTTCAAATATTTTTAAATCCTGTTCGCCATAGATATTGAGGGCAACCGCCGTATCACGTCTTTCCGCGTGCGCCATCTTGCCGAAACATCTGCCGTCCGGGGAGGTAATCCCCTCTATGGCGCAGTATGAACCGTTCACATTCCATTCCTCATCCATGGAAACATTGCCGTCAATGTCCGCATACTGCGTCGCAATCTGCCCGTTTTCGGAAAGCCTGCGAATCCACTCATCCTTTGCCACAAAACGCCCTTCCCCGTGGGAAGCGGGACTGCAATATGTCCTGCCCGGTTCTGCCTTGCAAAGCCAGGGGGACTTGTTGGAAACCACCTTTGTATATACCATTTTGGAAATATGGCGGTTTATGGTGTTGAAGGTCAGTGTGGGAGAGTCCTTGGTCTGTCCCGTAATCTCTCCAAAAGGCACCAGTCCCAGCTTTATCAACGCCTGAAAACCATTGCAGATGCCAAGCGCCAGACCGTCCCTTTCATGCAGCAGTCTGTTGACCGCCTCTTTCATCCTCGCATTCTGAAATGCCGTTGCAAAAAACTTTGCAGAACCGTCCGGCTCGTCACCGGCGGAAAAACCTCCGGGAAACATAATTATCTGTGCACTGTCAATGGCTTTTTCAAACTCTGCCACGGAATCCCTGATATCCCCTGCCGTCAGGTTCTTAAACACTTTGGTAACCACCTTTGCACCGGCGCGCTCAAATGCCTTTGTGCTGTCGTACTCACAGTTTGTTCCGGGAAATACCGGTATAAATACGGTCGGCTTTGCAACCTTATTCTTACATACATAGATGCTGTCAGCCTTAAACAGCTTAGTTTCCACAGGAGAAGAATCCTTCCCTGACTTTGTAGGGAACACCTTTTCCAGGGTATTCTTCCATGCATCAAGCGCTTCTTCCAGCTCCAGTCTGGTATCGCCATAGACAAATGCAGGTTCCTCAGTCACACGGCCTATCAGGGTAAAATCTGCTTCTGCACCTGCAAGCAAATCCATTTTACCGGCATCGACCTCCGCTATGATATCGCCCAGTCCGTTTTCAAACAACGTGCGTGCAGGAACCGCGCTGTCAATTTCCACCCCCAGCTTATTGCCGAAGGCCATCTTGGATATGGCTGCCGTCACGCCCTTGCTGTCCGGCGCATAGGCGGAAACAATCACTTTTTTCCGTATCAGCCCCGTAATTTTTTCATACAGCTCCATAACTTTTTGGTAAACCGGTACGTCATAATCGTCCTTTTCAATCTCAAACCGGACAAGCATGTTTCCTGCCCGTTTCAGCTCCGGCGTTACCACATCGCCGTATTTTGCCACATCCACCGCAAAAGAAACCAGCGTCGGCGGCACATCAATATCGTTAAATGTACCGGACATGGAATCCTTTCCTCCGATGGAAGGCAGTTCATAACCTATCTGTGCATCATAAGCGCCTAAGAGTGCTGCAAACGGCTGGCTCCAGCGATGTGCATCGGATGTCATGCGCCTGAAATACTCTTGGAAAGTGAAGCGTATTTTCCTAAAATCACCACCGCAGGCAACTATTTTTGCCATGGACTCCGTTACTGCATACACTGCGCCGTGATATGGGCTCCAGGAAGATAAATAAGGGTCAAAGCCATAACTCATCATGGTAACAGTGTCAGTCCTGCCATGCAAAACAGGCAGCTTCGCCACCATGGACTGTGTTTCAGTCAGCTGGTACTTACCGCCGTATGGCATCAGCACGCTGCCTGCCCCGATAGAGGAGTCAAACATTTCCACAAGGCCTTTCTGGGAACAGACATTCAAATCTTTTAAGAGTGCAACCCAGGCCCCCTTGACATCACCTGCCTGCATTTTTTTCTCCACTGCGGGAACAGCGATTTTATTTAGATAATTTTCTTCTTTGGCAGGTATATCTACCTTTACGGACGTTTCCTGATGGGCACCATTGGTATCCAGAAAAGCACGGGAAATATTGACAATATCCTTTCCTCTCCAGTTCAAAACCAGTCTGGGCTCCTTTGTCACCACCGCAACCGGAACCGCCTCCAGATTCTCCTCTGCCGCAAATCCAAGAAAAGCATCCACATCCTTTTTATCCACCACAACCGCCATGCGCTCCTGTGACTCGGAAATAGCAAGTTCCGTACCGTCAAGGCCCGCATATTTTTTCGGCACCTTATCCAAATCCACAACCAGCCCGTCAGCCAGCTCCCCGATGGCAACGGAAACGCCGCCTGCGCCAAAATCGTTACATTTCTTTATGATACGGCTGACTTCCTCACGCCTGAACAGTCTCTGAATCTTCCGTTCCGTCGGCGCATTACCCTTCTGCACTTCTGCACCGCAGGTTTCTATGGAAGTATCCGTATGTACTTTGGAAGAGCCTGTTGCGCCGCCGCATCCGTCACGGCCGGTACGCCCTCCCAGCAAAATAATGATATCCCCGGGGTCCGATGTCTCCCGGATAACATTTTTGCGGGGCGCTACGCCCATAACCGCGCCGATTTCCATCCTCTTTGCCACATAATCAGGATGATATATCTCCTTGACATAACCGGTTGCCAGTCCAATCTGGTTGCCGTAAGAAGAATAGCCTGCCGCCGCGCCGCGCACCAGCTTCTTCTGGGAAAGCTTGCCATGCAGCGTTTCCGATACGGGAACGGTAGGGTCTGCCGCACCCGTAATGCGCATTGCCTGATAAACATAACCGCGCCCGGAAAGCGGGTCCCTGATTGCGCCGCCCAGACATGTGGCTGCGCCGCCGAAAGGCTCTATCTCCGTGGGATGGTTGTGTGTTTCATTTTTAAAGAATACCAGCCACTCCTCCGTTACCTTCTCGTCCCCGTAATCCATTTCCACGGGCACGACAACCGAACACGCATTGATTTCATCGGACTGTTCCATATCCTCCAGCCTGCCGTCCTTTTTCAGCTTCCGCATTGCCATCAGCGCCAAATCCATCAGGCAGACAAACTTGTCCTTTCTGTCCCCGAAGATTTCTTCCCTGGTATCCAGATAACTTTGATACGTTGTGACAAGAGGCTCCCTATAATATCCTTCCCCAAATTCAACATCCGTAAGCTCCGTGGAAAACGTGGTATGACGGCAGTGGTCAGACCAGTAGGTGTCCAGCACGCGGATTTCCGTCATGGTGGGACAACGGTGCTCTTCCTCTGTAAAATAACGCTGGATATGTTTAAAATCTTTAAAAGTCATGGCAAGACCCAGCGAATCATACAAATCTTTCAATTCTTTTTCCGGCAGCGTTGTAAAACCTTCAAACACCATTACATCCGCCGGCTCATCAAACACCGTAATCAAGGTATCCGGTTTTACCATGTCGGTTTCCCTGGAGTCTACGGGATTGATGCAATAGGATTTTATCTTTGCAAACTCTTCATCGGATATATTGCCGGAAACAGCATAAATAACAGCCGTTTTTATTACCGGCTCCTCATCCTCCTTCAAAAATCTGACGCACTGTACGGCGGAATCTGCCCTCTGGTCAAACTGCCCCGGTAAAAATTCCACGCCGAAAACCCTGTCCCTGTCCGCAAAATCGATGGATTCAAAGAACAAGTCATCCACCGGCGGCTCCGAAAACACGGTACGGCAGGCTTTCTCAAAGGTCTCATCCGAAATATTTTCCACATCATAACGGATGAATACGCGAACCTTCTCCAATCCCGCGATTTCCAGATAATTTTTCAATTCCTCATGCAGTTCCTTCGCCTTTACGGCAAAAGGCTCTTTCTTCTCCACATAGATACGTCTGACGTTTTCCATATTATCCTCCAAATAAAAATTAACTAAACACATTTATTATACAGGAGCTTTTTGCTCCTTGCAATGTTCATTGTATGAATTTCCGCATTTTGCATTGCGGGAGCCCCGGCGGGCATTTGATTCCATAAGGGACCGTGTAAAAACACCGGCATTTGGATGCTGTATTTTAGCATCCTACGTGCCGCTGTGTTTTTACCCGAGCGGGAGCGTGTCCTGTTGGAACAAATGCCCGCCGGGACTCCCGCAATGCAAAATGCGGAAATTCAAGGTGCAAGTTTACTCATGCATCCTGTGTATCAGTCTGTAAACCATGTCGTACTGGGTGACCAGCGCTTCCTTATGGGTAAAAAATACGATACCGTCTGTGGGCGCCAGTATCATCTGCCGGATGCTCCCCTCCATGGGGTCCATAATCTGCGCAAGGGGTTGTCCGTACCGCACTGCCTCCCCCAATTCCGTGAGGCCTTTAAAAATACCGGCACATTCCGTATATACATTCGTCAAATCTTCTTCCATAATAACATGGCTGATATATCCGCTGTGGCTTTCATACCGCAGGATACCCATCCGTGTCAGAAAACGGAGTACAGCTGCCACCGCCTGTCTGGCGCTCTTGTCATCAATCTCAAAGGTCTTATTGGTATACACTAAAAACGCAGCCGTCATTTCCGTCTGCCAGTTGTAATTCAGGGTCTTCGTATCAATAGGGGCAGGCTTTTTCACTACCACATAAGGCAGTCCGAAAAGATTGGCAAGGGAAGTATTCTGGTAACCTGTTTTCATCATTCTTACATGGGGGGCAAATTCCCCTGCAATGGAAAATGAGGAAAACTGGATGCCATAGGAATAATCAGCAATCTCCTTGAATAATGCTGCGGCAATCCGGGAAGTGGTCTCCCCTTTTTCATTTCCGGGAAACATTCTGTTGATATCCGACTCTTCCATCCCAAAAAACTTCTGCCCCACATTCATGGAATAAGGATTTGCATTAGGTATCACCAATATCTGTTTGCCCACGCAGATTCCCCCGCTGTTTTCCAAATCCCTGAGAGCCTGCACCAGACGGGAGCAGATGTACATCTGCTGGATTTCATTCCCCCTGAAGGAACCAACGATACAGGCAGCCTTATCCCCCTTTCCAAATAAAAACCCCTTTACTTTCATATCCTCCCGATAGGTTGACTGCAAAGTGATTATTTCTTTCGTATGCATGACATAACTCCTTTTCTCTTTCTCATCCGAATGACAAAAACTACTTTAAGCAATGTCCGTCACTACCCTGGCAATCAAATCCCCGGGATACACAACGGGATATATCCTTAAGGTGAACACCAGACCGTCTTTCCCCGCCAGTACCGACTGCTTTCGCTTTCCGCTCCAGGGGTCCACAATTTCCCCGATAGTATCCCCCTTTTTCACAAAATGGCTGTTTCCTATGCAGGGCAGAAAAAGTCCATCTGTCTCACTGCAAATAATTTCAACTTTCCCTTCACTGGAAATCACGGGCATCTGCGCCTGTGGCGGCGTTTTCGTCCACAATCCCATCTCATACATCAGGTTAAATATCCCGTCTACCACCTGATTGCCATATGCCCTGCTGATACTGCTGCCCTGCCCCATTTCCACCACCATGGACGGTACTCCCAGCACATTCATGGAATGGGCAAGCGTTGCTTCATGCACCGTTTCACTTGCATTCACCCATATCATGTCCACATTCATCAGTTTTGCAAAGGGAAGCAGGCGGTCAGCAGATTCTTCATCCAGCCTTACCTGGGGAATCTCTTTTACAAAGATATTACTGGCATGTATGTCAATGCAGATGTCGGAGCCAATCAAATCTTCCACCACCGATGCTGCCGCCCTTTCATACATATCCCCTTTGGGATTGCCCGGAAAAATCCTGTTCATATCCATTTCCAGCCTGGGCATATTCCTATGTGACATGGCAACACCGACCGGATTCACGGCAGGATAAATATCCACAATGCCCTGCAGGGCCATGGGGTTTTCCCCAATCCTTCTAGCCACTTCATAACAGATATACTGTCCCTCCAGTTCATCCCCATGGATTCCGGATACTATGGAAATCCTGCCCAGATGGCCATTATCTTCCCTGTTACAGATTCTGTTTTTTGCAACAACCAGTTTTTCCCCCACCGGCAATTCCATTTCTATCAGTTTTACAACCATATCCTACCCTTTCTTCCACCCCTGCATGATGGCAGGCAGGTGCGACACGAAAAATGCTCCAAGGGACTGTCCCTGAAGCATTTCCATTCCTTTATGTTACTCCTCAATTCCCAGCTCCCGCAAAATAAAAAGCAGTTCCGCGTCCACCATCTCTGCTGTGATGCCAATAGTATGGGCGGATATTTTCAATCCCTCCAGAACAAACATGATATTACGGGCCGTTCCACGGCAGTCTTCACAGTAAAACTCTCCGTTTTCCACACCTGCCTCTATCAGCTTTTCTATAATCTTTACCGCCGAATCAAACTGCCTTTTCAGAATATTGTCTTTTTTGGGTACATTTTCCCCAAAATAATATTCATAAGTAGCCACTGTCAGATTATTTTTTTTCCTGAGCAATTCCTTTTTCTGCTCTTTTAAAAACAACGTCAAAATATCGGCGGCTGTTGCATCTTCCGTTATGCTGTCCGAAAATACATCATCCGCTTCTTCGGTTTCCATTTTAAGAACTTCCGTAAAAATTTCCGCCGTACTGCCAAAATACAGGTACAGTCCTCCACGGCTGATTTCACACGCTTCCACAATATCCTTCATCGTGACATTTTTATAGCCCTTTTCCATGAAAACCTTTCTTGCCGTTTCCAATATGAATCTTTTCTTTTGCAATGACTTCTCGCCCATATATACTTACCCCTGTTCCCCTTGATTTCCTTCCGGCTGGTCCCATGTATCAAACAGTTCTTTAAATTTAAGCAGGATACTTAAGAAAATTCCTTCTTCCACTGCCTGTGACCAAAGCCATCCCTTCGTCATTCCGCCAAGGACATATTTTGAAAGAATGTCCGTAAGCACCTCCGGATTCCTTATCGTCACGCTCTCAATCAGCGCACGCTCTTCCTTTGGTCCTGTCAATTTATGCCGGGAATATAAATATACATAGTTTCTGTTTGTCAATGTGCTTTTTTGCACTTCTTTTACAAAACCAAGCAGTGTGCCATCATAAACAGGAAATGCCATGGAATGCTTTGTCACTGCATTTTCCGTATAAGAAGAACTGACTTTAGCCCCCTGTTTGCTCTCAAGCCAAGAAAGATAACGAAACAACGGTTCCACTTCTTTCCTGTAGCCCCTGATTAGTTTACGCGTATATTCTAAATCCTGTTCCAATGCTAACACCCCCGTAAAATGACACTCATGTATTTTTATTGTAACATATTTTTTTAAAAAGTACAGCAAGTCTTTCTAAAAAAGGAATAATTTTCGCCACAATATAATATTTTGCGACATTCCTCCCAAAACAAACAGGCTGGCTGTTGAATTTATCACAAATGAATAGTATAATAGAAAATGTTTGAATATTTGAATAAAGGAGGACCTTATGGCTTCTGTTACAATTGAAAAAGACCAGATTTTATTTGAATCCGGCACACCTGTAAATGAAATTTTTGTGATATTGAAAGGCAGCGTTTCCGTTTCTCTTCCCGGTGGTGAATTTACACTTACAAAAGGCGAAGTCCCCGGCATTTTGGAACTGCTTAACAATGAACACATGATAACTTGTAAAACGCTTGAGGATACCTCTGTACTGACTTATCCTATCTGTGATATAGCTGCCCTGGAGGCCTTTTTCCGCAAAAATCCTGACTATAGCATCTTGTTTGCCCGTTCCGCTGCCAAACAGATTAATGCTTCTTTGCAGTGTTGTGAACGCACCCGTTTTGCAAGCAGGGAATTTTATGCTGCCTGCACAAAGGATTGTTCCCTCTACAACGCATGCTGCATACGCCATCAGGTAGATGCCGGAAAGCTTTCTGCCATGGCAGACCTGCCCCCTTTTATGGATGTTTCTCCTCTGGAAGAATGGGCAGCTTCCTATTATGACGGATTTGAACATCTTTTATCCGAATACGGAGACTCTTCGATTCTGGCAAAGGAACCTTCCGTTCCGACAGGGCTGATTGCTTCCATCTGTGTGGACTTTGAGAAAATATTTGAATCCATGAAATCCTCCGAGGAATACCAAAAGCAGATACTTGCCCTGTATTTGAATGAGGAAGGCACGGATTTATTTACCCTTTATACATCCCTGTACGAAAAATCTGAAGCAGGTTCATCAGAAATCGGCCTTCTTCAGGCATCCATTGCCCGGATGATTCAGCGTATACAAAGTTCCCCATTTGTCAATCAGGCATTATACGCCAAACGGGCAGCCAGTCTTCAGACTGTGTTAAAGGCAAAGCCTGCTGCTGCAGCCGAACCGGACAAAAACACATCCGTGGATACGTCGCTTCTCGAACAGTTGACGGATTCCTTGGAGAAAATACTTGTCTATTCCGGTGCTGAAGATGAATTTTGCGGTAAGTTTAAGGACGCTCTCGCAAAATATCAGAATATGACAGATAAAAGTTCCACTGACGATGATGCCCGCCGTCTGCGCCAGCAGATAACCACCCTGTTTTACGAACTTTACAACATGATTTTCTTCAAAGCCGTGAAAGAAGATTCCATGCCGATTTTTATCCGTATGTTCCTCTATTTCGGTTATGTGGATGAGATACTGGCGGGAACGGAAAATACCGCTTATCTGTGCCAGCTGGCAGAACAGCTTTCAAAAGAATCCCATCCCCACACATTCACCTTTTATGACTGGCTCGTTGCCATCCTGAAAGGAGAGCGGGAACCCAGCCGCAATGAATTTGATGAAGATTATGCAAAGTACCTGCGTGACATGAAAGTATCGGGCAAAATCACTGCCGCTGAAGAAACACAGCTTGCCGATGATACCTCTAAAAAAGTAGAATTTGAATTAAAAAGCATGTTTCCTCCCGTCAACAAAATGACCAGCGGACGCATATCTACTTTTTGCCCTGTTTTTTCCGGCCACAATGTTTTAAAAAGCCTGAATACCACACTGATTTCCAACAGTACTTTAAAGGCTGCACTGACCTACACGATTTCACTGGATTTTGGCGCTTATTACCGGGAATATGTATATACCAACACTGCTGCCGGCATTCCAAAAGAGTTTTTCCATGTGGAAGTGCTGCCTGATTTTATCCTGATGCCGGGAATCGGTACCAGGGGCGTAATGTGGCAGGAAATAGAAGGCCGCCGCAGAACCACCTCGGCCCGCATGATGCTTCCCATTTTCTATCTGGATGATTTGCGTTCCGCCATTGTGCGCCTGACCGGCGAATACCGCTGGGAAATGTGCAAAAGGGTACAGGGGCCCCGCTGGAATGACCTCTCCGAGCGTTCCCTGACCAGCGAATATTTTGATTACATCCAGTTCTATAAAAAGAACCATGAATTATCCGCTGAGACAAAAGAAAAAATCAAAGCGGCACTGCAAAAAGCCAGAGGAAATTTCAAAGAAATGTTTATACGTGATTACACCACTTACATTTTGTTTGAAGGAACCGGTTCACCCAGATTGACCAAAACTGCCCGAACCATTCTGTTCACCTACTGTCCGTTTGCAAAGCCCGTCAGGAACACGTTGTCTGAAAATCCTATCTTCAAAGATTTGATGGAGCGTTACGGCGCCCGCCAAAAACAACAGCTGCACAAACTGGATTTGCTGAAACGCAAAATATCAAATGCCGGCAATGAAATTCCTGCGGAAGTAGAGGATGAATGGAATTACCTGAATTGTTGACAATCCGGGGCTTTAGGTGTATGATAATGATGTCTTGGCAGGAATGCCACGACTGCTAATATTAGCATTTCCGGAAAATTCCCCTTTTACACAAGCGAAGAGCCTGCAGGTTTCCCCTGCAGGCTCTTTGTTTTTCCCTTTACTATTGGTATACAGCCACACTGTAAGGGGGAAGTGTCAGGCTTGTTCCTTCCTGCACCACCTGCTCCTCGCCTGTGAGGAGTACGGCTTTCGCCGCAAGGCTTCCCCATTCCTGCCCGTTCACCAGTATGCCGTCCATGGTTACGCTTGCGGGCTCTGCCGACAGATTGTACACAAGAAGCAGTTCTTCCCCTTCATAAGTTTTCCTGAACACACAAATCTGTTCATTTGAAATGTCATCAAGATATTCCGTCGTTCCCCTTGCAATTTCCGGAAAGGCATTTCTTATATGGATTACATCCTTTATATAACAATAGACAGACGCAGCATCCTCTTCCTGTTCCTCTAAACTTCCGAATTTCATTTTGATGCTGTCCATGTACTCGGGACCTTTGCACATACCTTCCGCCGATACATCTGCAGACCATTGCATAGGAGCCCTCTTGTTTTCATCTTTCCCTGCTCCCTTCATCCCCAGCTCTTCGCCGTAATATAAAAATGCATTTCCGCTCATAAGCAGATTCATTGCCTGGGCTATCTTGGTTTTTTCAGTGCTTCCTTCGCCCGCATAATAGCCGGCGCTACGTCCCATATCATGATTGGTATAGAATGGAGCATCAATAAACTCTTGATTATAAGCAGATAATTTCTCCGCAATCTGCTCCACTGCCTTACCATAAGAAATTGCATTATATCCGCCCGTACCGTTTAGGGTCCCCGCAATGATGCCATCCTGTGCTGCAAACTGGAAATCAAACGTACTGTCTATTCCGCTTGCATAATACTGTGCATAGGTATCCGCATCTGTCCAGACCTCCGCCACAATATAGGCGTCTTCTTTCTGTGACTTTACCATTTCGGCAAACCACGTCAGGATTTCCACATTTGCCTTGGTATTGTCGGACACAAATTCCTTTGCCGCATCCAATCTGAAACCCGCAACTCCTTTTTCCAGCCAGAACTGTGTGATATCCGCTATTTCTCCCCTAACCTTGTCACTGTAAAGGTTCAAGTCCGGCATTTCACTCCAAAAAGGCGCTTCATAAAACCAGTCTGTCCCTTCCACCTGATAAAATGCACCACTCTTTTTTTCCTTAGAAAAATTATAATATTCAAAATACGGACAGTCCTCAACGGATGGTTCCCCATCCCCCAACTGCCTCAGGTAGTCACAGGCAGCAATAAACCAGGGATGGCTTGAGGATGTATGATTGATAACAAGGTCAATCAACACATCTATATCCCGCTCCTCACAGGCAGCCATAAAAGCTTCAAAATCTTCCATGGTGCCGTACTCGGAATCAATGCCAAAGTAATCCGTCACATCATATTTATGATAAGTAGTGGATGGCATGATAGGCATAAGCCAGATACCGTTGCACCCCAAATCCGTATCAGTCGCATCATCCCCGTCATTTATATAATCCAGTTTCTGCGTCAGCCCTTTTAAATCGCCTATGCCGTCCCCGTCACTGTCATAAAAAGAGTAGACAAAAACTTCATAATATGTACGGTACTTATCATCTATAACCTCCAAAGGAAGTGCGGCAATTCCCTGCTCTTCTTGTATTTCCTGTAATTCCGTGTTATCCGAATCCTTAATATTCTTTTCCGATGCACAACCGGGCATGGCTGCTGCCATGCCCAGTATGCACAAGATTATCCATAATCTTTTTTTCATATTTACCTCATTTTAACCTTTCACTGCTCCCGACATACCATCTGCATAGAATTTCTGTGTTGCAAGGAACACAATGGCAATCGGAATGGAAATCAACACAGCGCCTGCCGCAAAACTGGTATACCAGCTGTTAATATATTCTCGCTCAAGCATCCTCCAAAGACCGATTGCAACAGTAAAATACTGGGACTCTGCACGGCAGATAACCTTTGCAAAAATAAAATCAGTCCAGGGCGCCATAAAAGAAGTCAGCACCGTGTAAACTATAATCGGTTTGCTGAGCGGCATAGTAATCCTGGTAAACACCTGGAACTTCGTTGCGCCGTCCAGAAATGCCGCTTCATCCAATGCTTTGGGAATGGTATCAAAGAAGCCCTTCGCCACATAAAATCCCAGTCCGGTACCGCCTGAATAAACCATCACAAGCGCCACACGAATCATGGCACCCTCTGAAAGTCCGATTGCTTTTAAGATATAGTAAACGGCTATCATGGACATAAATCCGGGAAACAATGTCAGAATCATGGCAATATTCATAAACGGCTTCCTGAATTTAAAACGCAGTCTTGACATACAGTAGGATACGCTCAGCACCATGAAAGACGAAATGATACATGAGAATATCGCAATAATCAATGTGTTCATAAACATCTGCGGGAAATTCAACACCGTTGTGTCAGCAAACAGCTTCCGGTAATTGGCAAATGTATATCCCTTCGGAAAGAACGTCGTCACATAGGAACCGGGTTCCGCACGAAAACTTGTCAAGATAACCCACAGAATGGGAAACAGCCAGATAAAAGCCAGCACTGCCAGCACAATATGCACAACAGTATTGGAAATAAATCTTCTTGTCTTTGCCGAACCATGTTTTTCTCTCATTATTGGAATCCCTCCTCGTCCTTATAAGATGCGGTATTCCGATAAGTTACCAGCGCCACGATTGCCAGTACAACGAAGGTCATGATACCGATAACGGCGCCCAGGTTGAAATACTGCTGGTCAACAGTCAACTTATACAGCCATGTAACCAAGAGGTCTGTCTTTCCTGCTGAATTTCCTACCGGAGTCGGCGCTCCCGCTGACAGCAGGTAAATGACGTTAAAGTTATTTACATTACCTGTAAACTGGGTAATCAGATACGGCGTCATGACAAACATCATATACGGCAGCGTAATTTTAAAGAAAGTTACAAAAGCGTTCGCACCGTCCACCCTTGCAGATTCATACAGTTCAGCAGGAATATTCTGCAGAATGCCTGTCGCCTGTATCAATGTGTACGGGATACCAACCCAGAGATTGATAACTATAACAGTCACCCTTGCCCATGTGGCATCCGTAAAAAACGGAAGGGATTCATCTATAAGTCCCACGGATTTCAGCAGTACATTTACCGCCCCTTCCTGATTCAGCATGGTACGCATGATAAGCAGGGTCACAAACTGGGGCACTGCAATGGAAAGAATAAAACAGAACCTCCAGAAACCTTTAAATCTTGTACCCTTGCGGTTGATGACAATCGCAAGTATCATGCCAAGTATATAGTTGAGTCCGGTGGCAAGAACAGCCCATATAAGGGTCCATCCCAATACCGACCAGAATTGTTGTCCGATAGCATCTTTAAAGTTTAAAACTTTTTTAAAGTTGTCAAGCCCGACCCAGTCAAACAGCACCAGATGGTTATCCAGCTTGCTGTAACTGGTAAAAGCCATACTTATCATAAAAACAAGCGGCAGAACGGTAAACGATATAATGCCTGCCAAAGGGACCGACATCAGCAGATTCTGCAGGTTGTCGTTAAACAAATCCTTCACATCATCCATAAAAGAATTGACATGTTTGCCTTCTTTTGTCAGACACTGTGCCTTATACGCACTTTTTACAGTGCTTTTCCAAAACAGGATAAACATAAATGTAATAAATATCGTCAACACGCCGTATAACAAAATCAACACGGAATTATGTCCCGCCACATACTCATAAATCCCTTTGGATTCATTCCAGATTTCTTCCTGTTCCAGCCATCCCAAAGAAGGAATCAGGGACAAGTTTTGAAATCCGCTTTTAATCATAAACCAGATATATGCAATTTCTATTGCCAAAAACAAAAAACCTTTTACGAACTGTCTGTAAATAATGTTTCCCGCGCCACAGATGACAAGGGAAAGCTTTGTTGCAAAATCACCCTTTTTCACAGCCGCTCCCAGCGTATAGGGTGATGCAAAATCGTTTCCTCTTTTTTTCTTACCAGCTGCTTTACCCACGCACACGCCCTCCTTTTCACCTTCAGACTGCTATAGTGAATCCCTCATTTTCATAAGTACTTCCAGAGGGCTTGACGCCCTCTGGAAACTTATCTGCCGGGGAAAGTCCTATTCTACTACAGAAGAATTTACAGAAGTGTTCAGCATTTCTGTTTTTTCTGCTGCGTTGTCATGGGTTACTTCCTTTGCTATGATGGACTTACCGAAGTTCTCTGCAGGTGTCCAGTAATTATTCATAGCCGGGCAGTAAGGCTGCATAATAGATGTGTTTGCAATACATTCATCAGATGCAATTGCCACGATATCGGAAGCGATTGCAGGGTCTGCCAATACGGTAGTATTGGTAGGCAGAATGTTTCTCATATCATAATGTGCTTTCTGTGCCTCTTCACCGCCAAGGTATGCTGCAAGTGCTACTGCCACTTCCATATCATCGCAGTTAGGATTTACGCCGATTGCCTTAGAACCGAAGAAGGACATCAGGCTCTTGTCTGCTCCGTCAATATTAATGGTAGGAAGCTGTGCAGCGCCTACGTTCTCCTCGCCGATTGCATTTACTACGTTGCCGTAATCCCATGAACCGGAGAAAAATGCTACAACAGAACCGTCTGCCATACCTGCAAGGCCTTCTCCTGCACCGTCATTTACGAAGTTAGGATTTGCTGCCAGGTCTACAAGATAGTTGGTTACTGCCACTGCCTTGTCACCGCCAAAGTCGATACCTGCTGCTTCATCATTGCCGTCACCAAACAAGGAACATCCGTTTGCAACATAGAAAGATGCAATATACCAGGAGTTGCTCAGGGGGAATGCTACCTTACCTTTTTCAAGCATAGTTTCCAGGCTCTTAATATCATCTTCTGTAAGAAGACTCTTATTGTAATACATGAACCATGTGTTGGTTGTAAAAGGCACGCCATATACAGAGCCGTCAACCGTTACGGAATCCACAAGCGCCTGGGACATGTTGTTCTGCACATATTCCAGTGTAGAGCCGCCCAGTTTTGCAATACCGTTACTTGCAATCAAATCGGTCAGGTTGTCGTTTGCAAACATATAAACATCTGCTGCTGCTTCCACATCCTGGGTAACAGTTGCTTTTGCATCACCTTCCGCACATACACCGTAAGTAAAGGTGATGTTCCATTCAGGATGTGCTGCGTTAAACTGTTCGCACATGGTTTTCAGCCAGTTGCCGGTCTCATCATTCTGGTCCTCTGACGGAGCCCATACGGTAAGGGCTACATCTTTTGTTTCCTCTGAACCGCCCTGATTATCAGCAGGCGTGCTCTCGTTTGTGTTTGCAGGTGTACTGCCATTTCCCTGTGCAGGCGGAGTGTCCTTGCCACATCCTGCCATGGTTACTACCATGGCTGCTGCCATGAGTAATGCTAAAACTTTTTTCTTCATAATTGTCCTCTCCTTTTCCTATCACTTTCGTTAATAGTATATATAAAATGTGCTATGCACACCCTATATCATGTTCATGCCGGACACTACCTCCTGTATATGGCAGCCAGCGTCCTAAGCCAGGCCCTTCTGTCTTCTGTGAGGCCGTCTTCTCCCGTCCCCCACTGAAAAACTTCCTGTAAGACCGAAAGACCCGTACCGTTATCCCATTCGGGATTCAGAATATCACGCATCCGCATAATGACTACATCAGCCACAGAAGAATACGCCAGCCTGATAATGGAATCTGATATTTCCTCTTTTGAAGCAATACCAAGATACTCATACAAAAAAGCCAGTTCATACTCCGTTTTGTCCCTGAAAAATCCTGCCATGGACATATTCCCGGAAATACCCGCATAAGCAACCACTTTTGTGTCAGTATAATTGCTGGGCAGGTTTTCGTCGGCAGTGTTTCCGTTAAATGCCTCCGGCAAAATCCTTACAACAGGCCAGCCCATCTTAGCGGCAAGCCTTTTTGCCCCCGGCAGAACCGTCCCCAGGTTTCCCACAAAAAATTTACAGTTTTTGGATGCCTGCTCTATGACATCCGTAAATTTCCTGCCGGGGCCTTTATGCCATTTTCCTGACTTTTCCGGACTGCTTTCCAAAGGTTCTGCATAAAATTTTACAATATCGGAGAAATCTTCAATACAGAGAACATCAAACATGGCAGCGGCACTCTTTATCCGTTTCTGCCACCATGAAAAATTATCCTTTTCCATTCTCTCCCAGTTATATAAAGGAACCGGATGTCTGTGATGCGCATCTTTTGCCGCGCCATAAGGACAACTTGCCGTAACCTGCAACACACCGTCTGCATCTATCTCAAACAATTCCCTGTGCGCCCATACATCGGCGCTGTCATATTTTGCATACAGAGGAAGTTCACCGATTATTCGGATGCCCCTTGTGTTGGCATATTTCTTAAGGCTGTTCCACTGTGAAAAAAACTGATACTGGCAAAACTTCCAAAATCCAATCTGCTTTGCATATTTTTCACCGTATTTTTTCATTGTGTCCGAATTTGGATTTCTTAAACTGCCATCCCAGTGAAACCATTCCGCATTTTCAGAAAACGTTTTCAGAAACATGAAAAAAGAATAATCATCCATCCACTCTTTATTCGCTTCACAAAAATCCGTAAATGCCTTACCACTGCAGTCAAATCGTCCATATGCCTTTTCCAGAACTTGAAAATGCTTTTTACAGACACTTTTGTAATCAATATGTCTTTTTTTCAGCCCTTCAAAAAATCTGACTTCTTCTTTCGTTACCAGCCCTTCCGTAATCAAAGCGCCTAAATCTATCAGATATGGGTTGCCGGCAAACACAGAATAAGACTGATAAGTTTCATCAATGCAATCTGTTTCATCAAACTGCGGTATCTGCCAATACTTCTGTCTCAAATCGACCAGCAAATCCACAAAACTGCAGGCTGCATTCCCCAAGGTACCCATACCGTACTCCGATGGAAGGCTTGTTATCGACAGTAGAATGCCCGCACCTCTTGTAAATGCTTTCTCCCCCATTCTCCATCCCTGCTTTCATTGTGTATGTTGTTTTCGTGAATTTTCGCTTTGTAATTATTTTTTACCATTTTTTACTCCAATTTGTCAATGCCTATGTGGGATTTTTTACATATTCTCTGTTTTTAACGTTTTTTCAGACCAACTTTTGTATATTATTAACAATATGCAAAGCGGGCAGCCATTCAGGCTTCAATGTTTCAGAAAATTAATTTCTGATAGATTTCTATTGCATGTCGTTTTAATTGCTTTTATACTAATGATAATGTGAAAAGCAGAAATAATCATTTGAGGCAAGCGCAAAAGATGATTCGGACATTCAAAATACCGAAGGAGGCAATTTATGGCAACCATAAAAGATATTGCGAGCCGGCTTGGCATTTCTGTCAGCACGGTTTCCAAAGGGCTGAACGGTGCCAGTGATATCAGTGAGGAATTGCGCCAGACAGTACTGGACACGGCTGTGGAAATGGGCTATACCACAAAACGAATGAAAAAAGAAGAACATAAGAAATTATGTATTTTTATTGAAAATATGGATTTCGAGACTGCCAACCAATTTGGTTACGAAATTGTCCTGGGGTTTAAACAGGCGGCATACCGTGACAACTGGGAAGTGGCGGTAACTCCCATTACCCCTGCTTTTCAGACTTCGGAAAAGTATGATACCTACATGCTGAAAAACGGTTTTTCCGGTGCCTTTCTTGTCGGATTTGCATTGCATGATGACTGGATGAGTCAACTCTCCGCAACCAATATTCCGACCGTCCTTTTTGATAATTATATCCGCCGGAATCCCGCCGTCGGTTCTGTCGAAACAGACAATTTTGAAGGAATTGATATGGGTATTGACCATCTGGTTTCCCTTGGGCATAAGAAAATTGCTTTTTTAAACGGTTCTTTAAACTCCATGGTATCCGACCAAAGACAACAGGCTTTCCTCGACAGTATGCATTCCCACAACCTGCCTGTCTCAGAAGAACTTACCGCTTACGGTTATTACGTTGCAGACTCTGCAAAATATCATGTTCCGAACTTTCTTGCGGCGGGCGCGACTGCCATCATGTGCGGCAATGACCTCATTGCATCAGGTGTTATTTCGGAATGTAAAAAACGTGGCTACTCCGTACCGGAAGATATCAGTGTCATCGGTTTTGACGACCTGCCTATCTCCGCACACCTTACACCTCCGCTTACTACCATCAAGCAGGACAGGGTGGAGCTGGGAAAAAGCGGTTATTACACACTTTCCTCCCTGCTTAACAAGGTTTCCATCAGTAAAACGATACTTCGTGCTCAATTCATTCGCAGAAAATCCACTGCAGCATGCAAAGAACGCCGCTTAGAATAAACGGCGTTCTTTTATCATGCACGATTTTTATTTGTAAATCTGAAAAAAGCATCAAAAGGCATCCGGTCTGTCCGTCCCACTCTCCTGCCTCATTTTTTCCACATAGGAACCGGGCTCTGACTCCATTTTCATCATAATGTCAAAAGCGGAAAGCAACAGTTTGGCGCTGTCATACCGAAGACAATCCTCCCCCCTGTCAAGATACGCCTTAAAATGGTCAACCTGCCAGACCATAATATCCGCTATACTGTAACCGGCCACTTTCTTTTCACACAAAAAACCCTTCGTATCAAAATAATAGGCAAACTCCCTGAGCATCCCTTCCGAGCTGCACAGTCCTTTCCAGAACTCCTCCAGGTATTCTTTCCCTTTTCCTGCCTGTTTACACAATTCGGCAGCACGTTTTTTCTGTGTGATTAGAGACTGCCGTAAAGCTGACCTGTCATCCTTTTCTTCCATCGCCTTTTCACTCCTTCCTCTGTCACCGGCACATAACAATAAATTCCGGATTTTCTAATTTCACACCACTATTACTATAATGGATAAAAATCCACACCGGCTTTTGCCGATGTGGACTATTTTTTCAAGAAAAATATTATCCGGTGCGTTACCGTCTGAGTTTGAAGCTTTGCACGGAAAGTTTCAGGTTTTCCGCATGGCTTTGCAGTTCCTGTGCTGATGCTGCGGACTCCTCCGCCGTTGCGGCATTAGTCTGCACCACATCCGCTATCTGCCGCATCCCTTCAGTGAGCTGTTCAAGAGACTGTGCCTGCTGTATTGCGGAATCTGCTATCCGCATCATCATTTCCGTTGACTGCTGACCGCCGGCAACCACTCCCAAAAGGGCTTTTGTAGTGTCTTCGGAAAGTGATGCCCCATACTGAACCTGCTTGATTGAATTTTCAATCAATTCTGTAATATTCTTTGCTGATTCCGCACTCTTATTTGCCAGACTCTGCACTTCATCAGCCACAACAGAAAATCCTTTTCCGGCCTCTCCTGCACGAGCCGCCTCCACGGAAGCATTCAGTGCAAGGATATTTGTCTGGAATGAAATATCTTCTATAGTCTTGATAATGCCGCCAATCTGTCTGGAAGACCTTGAAATATCATCAATGGCTTCTGTCAGGGCCTTCATCTTCTGGTCGCAAATCTGCAACTGTGTCATTGCACCAGTGGAAGCCTTACGGGCATTGTCCGCATCCTGCGATGTACTGTTAACCTGTCTGGAAATCTCCTGGATACTGGATGAAAGTTCTTCCACAGCTGCTGCCTGTTCTACCGTACCGCTGGAAAGGCTCTGTGCCCCGCTGGACATCCTGTCAGCCTCTGCCGAAACCTGTCCGGAAGTCATGTTTATCTGGGACAGCGTGTTATTCAGGGAATCTACAATCTGATGCATCGCTTTCTGAATCGGAAGGAATTCTCCCCGATAATCATTTCCTATTGTCAAATCCATATTCCCCTGTGCCATCTGGGAAAGCTTGGTGTCAATGTCATGAATATACTTCTTTAATTCACGTTTTGTTTCATGTATGGATTCCACAAGCATACCAATTTCAGAAGTATTTGGTTTTAAGTTAAACTGAGCCGAAAGATTACCCTTTGAAATCTCCATCATCTGATTTTTAACCGCAATTACCGGACGTATGATTTTTATTCTGGTAATGAGCAAATTGCTTAACAACATAATTCCGACCAGAACAAGCGCCACAATCATAGTCATCCTTATGTATTCCGTCTTATTCACCAGTTCTTCCACCTGACTTGATGTCCTCGCATCCAAATCAGCAAGGAACTGTTCTTTCAAGGAATTGATTTCCGTAATGGCAGCCGTATATTCTTCTCCGTATACATACCCAAGAGCTTCCTCCGTCTTTCCTGCCTGTACATTCTTCATCGCTTCCTCTTCCAGAGGAACAAGCTTGTTGGAAAGCGAGGACATGGCATCAATCATTTCCTGCTCTTCCGGCGTAATGCCTATTTCCTGCATAGCCGCAACACCTTCATCACGGTTTTTCAGGTTATTGATTTCATTCCAGTAATTGTCATAATGCTCCTGATTGCCGGTTGCAGCAAATGCACGTACCTCATTTGTGAGATAAGAGGAGCCATTCATAAAACGATTGGCATTAAAGGTCAGATTAAACCTTTCTTCATTCGCTTTACTTAACTCATTGTTGGCCTTTCCATAAGCAAACAGGGAAAAAACCAAAAAAATCAGTGCAAGAATGGAAATTCCGTTCACAATTAAATTTTGCAGTGACTGGCTTATTGCTTTCTTCATGCATCGTCTCCTTCCGGCGTTTCTTAACGCTCACTTTCCACACATTCGGAACCCTTCATTTTCCTTGTGAAAAGCATAGTATTTTTAAAAAAACCTGCTGTTTTTAGTTTACAAAAATTAAATGAATATTTCAACACTTTTATACAAAATTTTCTACAATTATTTTCCTTATTTTAAATGGTTGAGTTTCATCCGTTAATGTCCTATACTAATAGCAGAAGTGAACCGGTTCATACCGGAAACATCTGCTTCGCAAGAAAGGAAAAAACATGCTGAACCAATTTTTTACCATTCCCACATCGGACATCACCGTAGCGGAGTTCCTGCTCTGTACTTTTGCCTCCCTTCTGTCCGGTATCGTTGTTGCGCTGATACATATGTACAAAAACAGTTACAGCAAAAATTTTATCCTGACGCTGATTATCCTTCCCGTCATTGTGCAGGCAGTTATCATGCTGGTCAACGGCAACCTTGGGACCGGCGTTGCCGTCATGGGCGCTTTCAGCCTAATCCGGTTTCGTTCCGCCGAGGGCAATTCACGGGAAATCACCAGCCTATTTCTGTCTACAGCCATCGGACTTGCCATCGGTATCGGCCAAATCGGTGTTGCCGCACTTATGCTCCTCGCCGTAGGCGCTGCCATCCTGCTCATGCAGGCACTGCCGTTTGGCAGCAGTGGGGACACTGCAAGGGAACTGACTGTATCGGTTCCCGAAAGCCTTGACTATGAAGGATTGTTCGACGACCTTTTTTCTGAATATACCAAATCCTTTATGCTGGTCAAAGTGACTGCCCATGATGAAGGAATGCCCTTTGAACTGCAATACCATATTACCCTGAAAACCAACACAAGCACCCAAAAATTTCTGGAAGAAATCCGCAGCAGGAATAAAAATCTGCCGGTAATGCTTTACTACCTTCCTTCCAACAAAATCGTATTATAAAGATGAACTCCAAGGGGAACTTACCAGTTCCCCTTTTGCTTCCCCTACTTTTCCCCCTTGTAACAAGTATTCCTTCATATTTTTCTGCAAAAGGCTTTCCTCCGGCAGATTTTCCGGCGCAATATCTCCCCGCTTATACACCCACTGCATAAATTCCCGTGATTCCTTGTCCCATTCCGTTATCCGAAATCCCTTGCGGAAGCAGTTGATTCGGGAATCCTTTGGCAGCAGTTCACCCAGTGCCGGTGAAAGCAGCCAGGAGCAGCATATAAACTTATCTTTGGCGGCCTCCGGAAAAAATTCCCTTATAAAACTTACAGCACGTTCATAAGAATCCCTGCACATTTTAGGTGTCAGCACCGCATCTGAAGGAATATGAATACTGATTACCCTTTTTCCGTCTTCCGTTTCAAACTCATATTCCAATTCCCCAATCCGGAACAACTGCATGGAGAGCTGCCTGCCCACCCACCAGGCCCGGTCAAATCCATAATAACCAAATGCGGCATAATATTCCTTGATAAATCTGGTAAAGCATTTCATGGTATCCCAAAATACACTTTCTGCAATACCGGCTTCCTGATACCCTGCATATGACATTTGCACCGCCTTCATCATGCAGGAAAGCATTTTAAACCCTCTTTCGTCCGGTCCAATCCATGTCTGCAAGTCCTTATAAGCCATTCTCCATTCCGTCTTTTTTGTGAGTCCTTCTATTTTTCCGTCTATTGTACTGCAGTCCGTCTGCTCCGATGCTTTTTGCACCCGGCATATTACTTCCTCCGGCATATCAAGCATACGGCACAATTTTGTCACTGTCATGTCCATGATGTACGCTCCATTCTTGTACTCTGTCTTGAAACTGAATATAAAAATCCGCCCCGGCATATGGCCGCAGGTAGAAAATTTCCAGGAGATTCATGTTCATTGTTTTTAGCGTTTCCCCTCCTGCTGCTGCCAACTCTCCTGCCGCCTCTTTAAGCTTCTTAATGAAGTAATGCCATGTTATCAAAAATTCCTCGTACTGCATAGGAGATGCAACGCCAATCCACTTGTCAATCTTCATTTTTGTCCTGTTTTTGGCAGGACACTCTTTTTCCAGCAAAAAATACTCCAGTCTGCCCTTCTCGTAATTTCTGCCTAGCGGAAAAGCCCGGCACAATCCCGGCCGGTATGCATGGATGGAACACCGTCCTTCCCGGTTTAAGTAAAAACATTCCTTTTTCTCCCCCACCATTTCTACATGGGGCAGGATGAGCCCGTCCTCCACATGCAATGAAATACCTTCTTCAAGTAATTTTTCAAATGGTCTGCCAAGATTTACTGTCAGACTGTATGCATCGAATGGGTCTAGTACAACCGTGTCCCCCATATTCCGGCAACAGGAAGAACATCCCGTACAGTCATGACATCCTACTTTTATCATATCTTTCCTATCATAAAGTTTCATAAATGAAATTTCTCCATCCGGTATATAATATAAAATAAAATTTTTAAACACTAAATTTATGCCTGTGCGCTGCTTTGTTTTGCAAAGCCGTACGGAAATGAGGGAAACATGCAAAAAACACTGCTGCGCCATATGGCCGCCGGCTTTCTCTTTACAGCAGTTGCCGGCACCCTGTTTCATTTTTTCTATGACTGGTCCCACCAAAATGCCATTGTCGGTCTTTTTACGCCTGTAAATGAATCTATCTGGGAACACATAAAACTTTTATTTTTTCCCATGCTTTTCTATGCCTTGTCCGCCACCCGCAAATGGGAAAGTTCCTATCCCTGCATCGGCTATGCGCTTTCGTCCGGAATTTTGTTTGGATGCCTCCTGATTCCGGTATTATATTATACCTATACCGGAATTTCAGGTGTCCAGATTACTGCAGTTGATATTGCAATCTTTTATATCAGCGTATTGGCGGCTTTCCTTCTGGCCTGCCGCCTTGTCAACACATGTCATGGTCAAAAGCGGGATTGGCTTGTCCGGCTGCTTGTGGTCCTGCTTGCCGCCGCTTTTTTTATTTTTACCTTCTTTCCTCCCGCCCTGCCGCTTTTTACCTCACCATAAAATATCCCTTTAAGGTATCTTTTTCCATATAAAGGGAAATGCTAATGTACGGAAAGGATGGTGTATATTCATGGATTCTACCAAATTGCCTGTAAAGATTGAAACCACTCCCGGCGGACAGGCGCCGGCAGCTGCCGAGAACGGCAAAAACAGTACAAAAGATATCATTCCGGATGAAGTGCCCAGAAAAGACGGCCCCGGCGGTGAAACGAAATAACTTTCCCACATCCCCGGTATAAGGAACCGGACGGCATTTGTTTTCACCCGGCCCGAAGGACTCCTTACCGGGGAATTTTTATCTGTGAATATATGCTGGCACCATTCTTTTTATTTCCGAATATTATGCAGTAAGAATCTGAAAGGACTGCAATGCTTTGCATATCCTAATACCCCTTTTAGAAGCGCTTGTCATAGCTTTCGCCTTGTCCATGGATGCCTTCGTGGCCAGTTTTTCCTACGGAGCCGCCAAAATAAAAATCCCCGTCACATCCGTGCTTGTCATTGATGCCGTATGCAGCCTGACCATAGGCACAACCCTGTTCATCGGTTCCCTGGTAAGAAACCACATTCCGGACTGGCTGACCACAATGGTCTGTTTTTCCCTCCTCTTCCTTTTGGGGCTGGTAAAGCTGTTGGACGGCATCACAAAATCCCTCATTAAAAAATATGGAGCCATAAGCAGCAACATCAAGTTTTCTTTTTGTAATTTCCGCTTTGTCCTGAACCTCTATGCGGACCCGGAATGTGCCGACGTGGACCACTCCAAAACAATATCCGGAAAGGAAGCTGCTTCCCTTGCCGTCGCACTGTCTTTGGACGGCTGTGCCGTCGGATTCGGCGCAGCACTGGGAAACGTAAACGGATTAGCCGTCTTTTTATGCTCCCTTGCAGTGGAAGCCCTTGCTGTCCTCGGCGGCGTGGCGCTCGGAAACAAGGCGGCGAAAAAATTGTCTTTCAACGCCTCCTGGCTTGGCGGATGCCTCCTGCTCGTACTTGCTTTTTTAAAACTTCTGTAGCAGCCGGCCGGACAGTTTTTTCACTTTCAACCCCATAAATGAAACAGTGCCGCACAAAAGCATAACACAGATTACCAACAGGGGAATCGAGAATAACGGACTGCAAACAGATGTATCAAATCCTGCAAAAGAAAACAGACTGATTGCCAGCGGATGCAGCAGATAAATACCGAGTGTGCAGTCTGCTGCACGCCGCAGCATCTTACACAGACGCTCCTTATTCTCCCACTTTTTGCCCAGACCGTTTCCCGCCACAAAAATTGCCGTCACCACAAAGAAGGACATAACAACAAACGGTGTATTCATGATATAGGAAGGTTGTCCTTCCCGGCGGGAAGCCAGGTTGCCCAATACACACGCAAGAGCAAAAAATCCGGCGCCTGCCGCGTATAACGCCCTTCGCCCTGCCGAGGAAATATCAGAACGCCAGTTGTGAAGATAATGACCCAGTATAAAATACCCCAGATACCCTCCAAAAAAGGAAAAGTCATTGGCAGCAAAGAAATCCACAAACAGATATTTAAATTTAAATTCATAATGAAACAGCGTTGGAAACAAAAGCGCTGTAATGAAAAATACACATAAAAAATACCGGCAGACACTTTTTTGCGCAACACTCTTTTTAATCAGCGGAACTGCCATATAGAGAACGGCAATCATAGGCAGATACCACAGATGATAATAACCGCGCTGCTGAATCAGGGCAAGCAGAACATCCTCTTTTACACTGGAAAAAGTAAGGTTTTCCCCCTTTTCCAATATGGACACCACCTGATAAACCGCCTTCCAAATATAATACAGCAGGAAAAAACGCAGTGTCTTTTGCAAAAGCAGTGTTTTCAAATCTGTTTCCTTTTCCGGACTTAAAGCAAGCGCCCCGCTTATCATCACAAAAAGGGCAACCCCGGAAAAGGCAAGGCAATTATATGCGTGAGTGATTGCAAAATCCACACCTGTCACCGGCAGGGTTTCAATCCGCTGGGCGGATACATGTACCAGAACAACAAGGCTGCAGGCAATCAGTCGAATCAAATCCAGATATACGAAACGATTCTTATTCACAATCATTTCCTCCTAATCCAATGTAATCTTTTATAGTGTAAGGTATGACAGCAAAAAAAGCAACACGGAACTTCCCTGTATGCTTTTTACACGGTGAATAAAATCTTGTAAAATATGGATACACATGTGTTAATTTTATTGCATTTTTAGCCGATATTTGTTATAGTTAGTATAAGTAAAAACACAGTTAGGCATGGATGCCGATATTTCACAAGGAGTGAAGTGTGAACCTTTTGTTCACACTCCCAAAGATTTGAGCGTGCCAAAGCACGCAGATGGGAGCGATTATGAGTATCAATATTCAAGCAAAAACCAATTATTCCTTTTTATTCAGCAGCATGGGGTCAGGCGGCGGTTCCATGGGAAACCTGAACTTCCTGTCAGATTACGCCAGCATTAAAAACGGCAGTTACGGCAGGCTGATGAAAGCATACTTCCGCGGAGATTCCGGCAAGGAAGTTTCTTCTGTTGCCAAAAATGCTATTGACAAGAAAAACAACACCGCTACTGCAGATTCCACCAAGCAGCTCGCTGAAGTGCAAAGTACTACTGATTCTTTAAAAGCATCTGCGGATGCCCTGTTGGAAAAGGGTTCTAAATCCGTATTTAAAGACGGCAAAATTACGGAAGACGCTTATGATGCTGTTTCCAAATTTGTCAGTGATTACAATTCCGTTGTGACTGCCACAAAGGATATCAACAACTCTTCCATTTCCAACAAGGCTGCCAGCTTGGTTCATGCAACCGATGCCAATAAGAAGCTGCTTGGAAAAGTTGGTATCACTATCGGCGAGGATAATTCCCTCTCCATCGACAAGGACACTTTTATGAAAGCGGATTTTTCCACCGTTAAAAATCTTTTCAACGGCACAGGTTCCTATGCGTACCGTGTTTCCGCCCAGTCTTCCTTAATTAATTATGCAGCAGACAATGCTGCAACAAAGGCAAAAACTTATAATTTTAACGGTTCATACAACAATAATTACTCGGCTGGCAATATCTTTAACAGCTATTTCTAATAACACTACAGCATATTGCTTTGTCTTAAAGATGTATGAAAAAACGGTGCAGGTTTCTGCACCGTTTTTTAGTCTGACTGTGTCAGCTTTTTGGTACACAGGACTCTCCTTCTCCCTTTTGAGCAGCCCATTTTTCCATAAACATAGGCATAAAGATGCCCCCCTGTACGCTTCTTGCAATAAAATGGCAGTATCTGCCTGTATCTGTTTCATACCAGTCAGAAAAAGGAACCCTGCTTGCAGACTTCTCCAGATATGCTGCCACCGGCTCAATAAATTGTTTTTTCTGTAATCTGTCACAAGTCATCGCCGCACACCACAAAATCCAGTCGCTCTTTGTATAATTTTTTCTGCTGTCCAAAGGAACCCCATAAGTATCTGCCTTTTGGATGTAATAGGAAAGTTCCGTTTCATATACTTTTCCACTGAAAAGCCCGCTCCCGAATATTTTGTCCCATACCAGATTGTATTTCAGGCTCCATGTGTCCTTATTCCCGAATGCAAGCACATAGTGGTCTCCGGCTTCTGCCCTCTTTTCCCAGTTTGCTGCCATGCTTTTTGCCGTTTCATGGTACTTTTCCGCTTCCTCCGGCCTGCCCTGCTGCCTTTTCAACCTTGCAAACGCCTCGATTCCCATAATTGCCTTGACAGAAAGGTTTGCATTATGGGAAAGATGTCCTGCAAAATCGTCTGTGCAAAGCTGTTCGCCGGGGTCTTCCCCATTGGAAAGCAGGTACTGCACCCATTGCTCCAAAAGCTTCATATAGGGCAGCGCAAATGAAATATCTTCATCCAGCATACAGACTGCTGCCACAAGAATCAGCATATTGCCGCACTCTTCCACGGGCATCTGATAGCGCACATCGTAAATATGGCTTCCTTTCGGATACATGTAATACGGAGGGAACACCGCACCATTTTCTCCCACAGCCCCGGTTTTTGCCTGCTCGTAATTCAGTCCGTATACCTGTCCCCATGCATATGGGTATCTTCCCACATCATGAGGCGCAAAATCATACTCCCATGCTTCACAGGAAGCAAAACGCAGTACCGGTCGAAGCATACCTTTCACATACTCCGTACCGAATAGAAAAAACAAAGGCACGGACGGGTAACTGACATCCACTGTACCGATACAGCCGTTGGAATCATTTTCCTTGGATAGAAAAAGAATATTTCCCTCCTCATCCGTAATCAGTTTGTGGGCTGCAACCGCCTGTCTGAAACTCATGCAGCACAGATAGGCATATGCCTCACCGCCAATTTCCACTGCCTTTTTGTAAATCTCCTCATCCAGCGCTGCGGCACGGGACAGCACCTCATTTTTATCTGCAAAGGCTGCGCCTACCGCTTCCAGAATATCCTTATATTCCTTCGTCCAGTATGCCCTTCTCCATTGTCCGAAATAGTTGATGGAAAGCATGTCATCATAGGCAATAATCAATCCCTTTTTCCCTTCATTTTCCCCAAAGGGCAGCATACAGCCAATCCTTCTGTTTTTATCATCATACTTAAGAGCCGCATTTTCTTCGTCTGATGCCAGATAGGCATATCCCCAGTCAATAGTCACATTATCGCCGCTGTTTCCCAACGGCTGCTGGAATGCACGTCCCATGAAGGCATAAGAATAGAATTTCTCCTTTTCTGTACCCGTTTTTTGAGTATAGCTGCCTCCCACAAGGGCATCCCTGCTTCTCTGCACCAGGTCTGCCGACACGTAAAAATGCACTTCTACACTGCATTCTGTTTTTTTCACCACTTTAAAATCCACATAGGTGCAAGGCCGCGAAACCAGTTTCGGCTCTTCGGGAAGCAGTGGGGAAGTAAAACGGACAGTAAGGCTTACTTTGTCATTTTCAAACAAATACTCTGTTGCCGTTGCCGTCACATCCACAGCCCTTTGCAGAATCGGCTTGTGAAACTCCTTATCACCCAAAAAGCAATACACTGTCTCATCCACCATGATATAGCCTTTAAGCTGCTGCCTTTGCCCACTCCAGTGTACCGTGTCGGCATCATACAGACAGTCTGCCGAAGACCAGACGGAAAAATAAGGGTCGTGCAAAATTAACGGAATGCTTGCCGCTCTTTTTATATTCATACAGATACCTCCCAATCACAATATATGAACCCAAAGGAAAAACAAATGCCTGCTTCGCAGTCGCTTGTTTTTCCTTTGCGGCTATATTTCCTTTTAAACTCGCAAATCCGCACTGACGTGCTCGTTGTCCGATTCCATCGGACCTTTGCTCGTTAATGCCGCAGGAAAAACAAATGCCTGCTTCGCAGTCGCTTGTTTTTCCTTTGCGGCTATTATATCATATTTGATTTAGGTGTGCATATAGCAGTTTTTCCAGACAGGTCATTTTTGCAATTACAACACTTTTGTCTTTTGTCGCCTTGGCGTTCAGGCTGTCAAAGGAAACTCCTCCCACTTTCTTTTTGTGAAGTGTTTCTGAAAATGCTTCCATAAATGCGGTAAATTTCTTATCATCCGCATTTGTCCTGCTAAATCTGGCAAATAACCCAAACCACAAAAAACTATCCTTTACGTCAAACATGCAGGCAGTTTCCTTTGTCACCACCTTTTCCAGCCTGCAAATCATTTCCTTAAAACCGTCAAAGTGGGAGGGAACGGCATTGCATCTGATAAAATCACACATATCCTCCTGTTTCTTTTTCCAGTTGTCAAGAAAGAAGGATGCCATGATGCCTTCCACAACAACACGGGTAATAGTACCGTTCTTAAACCCGGATACCTTATATCCTCCCAAATCCTTAAAGAAAGACATTCCTGAAATGTTCTTTACCATCTCTGCATATTCTTCCCCCAGCCTTGTGATTCCCTTCTGAGAAACCGTCATGGGCTTTCCCTCGTTATATCTTGCAATATGGTAAGCAATATCCTCACCGGAACAGTTCAGATACTGTACAATTTCAAAATTGTAATCCCAAAACCTGTCACGCAGTTCTTCCGGCAGTTCTGAAAACTTCTTTCCCCTGATATCAAATTCCTTTTTTTCAAAAAGCGGAATATGATTTTCATCCGACACACCGTCACCGTTCCCATCCAAAACCGGTGCCTGATAGGCAATCATGTACCGCCTTATATTTCTGGTAATCCTGAATCCGTCTTTTGAAAAAGAATACGCATTGGTACACCGCTGTTTGCCGTCCAAATCCCAGATGACAGCAACATCGTTTACAATCTGCTCCGCAAATACGAGCGCAGGAATCGGATTGCCCTGTAAAATATCAGCAATCAGATTGCCCTTCATGGAAGGACTCCACTGCTCGGATTCCCTTTGCAGCGGATGGTCAAAACGTATGGTACGCCTGTCCATTTTCTTGATAATAGATGCTATGCTTAATCTGTCCGGTTTACTTTTCTCCATTGTCTGTGTCACTCTGCCCATATTACTCCTTATCCTTACGTTATGCCTCGTATGTCTATGATTATTTCTGCTATACAATAGGTTGATTTTTGAAAAAGCTTTTAGTCCCTGCATCTGGCTTTCATACTGTCGCGTGGTCAATTTCAGCTTTTCCTTTATCTCTGAAACAGACTTTTCCTCCAATTTCATTTTCACAATCTGTCTCTGCACTTCGGAAAGACTTTCCAGATACGCTTCCACTCTCCCACAACAATGTCCTTCCGTGGTTTCCAGTAGTGTTTCTTCCATATTGAAGTCAGAAACCAGAAAATCCGAAAGAACCATCCCCCCGTCACCGACAGGCGTTTCCATGGAAGCCGCCAATGCGTTTACGCGGCGCTTGTCCCTGTTTCTGCTATCCACCTCTTTCATCACGGCATAATGAATCACGCCGGAAATATATTCCATAAACGATTTGCCGCTGTCAGGGGCGTAACTGTTTCTTGCCAGTGTAATTTCATAATTGGCCCTGGAATAAAAATCATCATAATCTTTTTGGGATATCCCGCCAAACTCCTTTAATTTCTTATCGCATAGCCAATGGAGTTTTCTGGCATTGTCAGCATAAAGCTCCTCAATAACCCTTTCTACATCACCCAATTTTATCACCTCGTACATATGTTCTGTTTGTATCTTTATTATAGAACGTATGTTCTATTCTGTCAATAGTATTTTTGGTTTTGCATATTGTGCAGGCGGTGGCGCGGGGCGGGGTAGGGACGTATTTGTTCCAACAGGACACGTTCTCACTCGGGTAAAAACGCAATGGTACGTAAGAGGTTATAAAACAACCTCTAAGTACCAGCGTTTTTACACGGTCCTTTATGGAATCAAATACGTCCCTGCCCCGCCCCGCGCCACTGCCTGCACAATATGCAAAAATTTCTGTGTTAACGCCGGAAAAAAAACAGAAATATATAGTGGAAATATTTACCAACGAAAAAAGGAGAACTGAGAAAAATGGGAAAACAATTACACAAAACATTTGGGGGCATCCTTTATGCTTCCGATTTCTGCACCGAAAGCCGGGGCAGCAACACTGCAAAGGAATCCGCCATTGCAGGCCGGATTGAAAGGGACTTTGCATTTGACAGACAATGCAGGAAAAACAGGGAAGGCGGTGAAGAACATGAAAACGGCACAGTACACTTTAATCAAAATACCCATCCGGGAAATTATCAGTCAAAACTTTGATGTAAGGCTTTACAGGAACGAAGAGATTGAAAAGGAATATTTGATTACACAGGGGGATTCCCTGCTGTTTAACCAGATAGAACGCCTGCGCGGCGCATTTTCCTTTCACATCAAAGAAGTCATTCTTGTAGTGGCAAAGAAAAACCCCAAACAGGAAAAAGCCCTGCGTCATATCCTGATGGAAGGTTTTTACTATAACGGCCTTCACTATTCCCGCTTTGGCAAATCGGCATCACAGGGGAAGGAGGGCATTACCGCGTTTGTATGCGATACCATTTTTGAAGAGTTATATGCCATTACCCAGATGGACATTCCCATCGACGAATGCGTGATTGCAAAATACGAGGCGCAGAGATGCCTGCCCTTTAGTTCCTGTACCTTAATTCATGATTACATGCCCCATATCGTCATTATCGGGGAATATGAAAAGACGCTGCAAAACCAGTTAATTAAGTATGTGGTGGAAAAAGACCGGGAATTTACCGACAATACGACCGGTGAAACCATTGCATACCGTGCAAAGGAAATCGAGGAGGGTTACAGGGACGTAACGCTTTCTCCCTTTGACGGGTGCGGATGCCACGAACATGAATTTACGGAAACCGTAAGCCGCCGGCTCGGCCTTGATTACGAAGCCGCCGGCGCACAGGTGCGGCTTCCTTTTATAAAGGGGTACTCCGTATATGTCCCTTTCCGGGAAATTTTGAAAGAATGGGGATATGACTCCATCACGGATATTTACGGAAACAGCCATCCGGTTGACGAGGTGGACTGTATCTGGAATACTTCCATGTTTAAGGGACACGGCCTTTTTTACAAAAAATACGGCAACGACGCATGGAATGCGTATCTTTCTACCTTTGAAAAATATCACTTTAAGCTGGGAATCAGCAAATACAGCCATCATGTAAAACACCTTTCCCGCTATACGCGCATGAACTTTCAATATCTGCAATGTCTGGATTTGTGGAATCCCCGCTATATTGCATGCTATGAAAAGAAAAATTGGGAAGATTACGACATTCTTGATGAAAAAAACGACGGGAAAATCATACGGCTTGCCAGATACACTACCTCGCTGTTTGAAAAAATCATAAAAGGTGACAAATTTTATACCTGTAAATTCCTTGGCATAACCGACTCCCAAAGCTATGAGCCGGAAAGCCGGTATTTGGAAGCCGTGCTTATAAACGACATCATGTTAAAAGATTTTGCCGTGCAACAATTTTTATACCGGAAGCTGCAAAAGGCCATTGACGAGGCAAAAGTCGGCAAAATCTACTGTTCCGGGTTTTACCATACCGGCGTCGGGGACATGATTGGCTACCTGCAATATGCAGTCGGTCAATCCCCCGAAGGCTGTTTGCGGGAGCGGGAGCTGTTCAGCGGAAACTTTGCGGACGGTGAAATTGTGTCGTTCCGCTCTCCGTTGGTGGATGCCTCCGAAGTAAACCGGGTTCGGATTGCACATAATATTTTGACAGACAAGTGGTTTTCCCACTTTAGGGACCAGGATATCGTCATGTTCAATATGCATGACATTTCAGCCCCGCAACAGGGCGGCGCCGATTTTGACGGGGACATCTTCTTGTTATGCGACGAACCGCTGGTAGTCCAATCCAAAATTGATAAGAAAATCATTATTGACATGGAAGACAAAACCACCGCCACGCCAAAGCCCTATACCAAGGAAAACATTACGGAATATGAAATCATGACAAGGGATAACCGCATCGGGGAGATAACCAATGCCGCGACAAGCATCGAAAACAAATACACCACCGACCCCGCTATCCAAAAGCGATATGACGACTACGCCTCCCTTCTGCGAATCATTCAGGGACATGAAATTGATTTTATCAAGACAGGGACGCGCTGGCAGATGAGCGCCGGACTTAAAAAACACCTGAAACAGCTTCCTCATTTTCTGGGCTGTCATTATGACAAAAGGTTAAGCACCTACCGCTCGCCTTCCCCCATGAACGAGCTGTGCGATTATATCTGCGCATGGGAAAAAAAGCATATCCTGTGGGATAAAAACAGTCCGGCCGACACAAGAGAGTATATTCTTGACGGGAAAATGGATTTATCGGACAGAAAAATAATGCGGATTGTCCGGCGTTATGTCAACGAATATGCCGACGCCATCCGACGCCATATTGCCCTGTGTCAGGAAAACCGGTGCAAAGAAAGCAAAACCGTACAGGAAGAAATGGTAAACCTGTATAAAAAAAGACTTGCCGACGAGCTTCAATTGGAAGAAGAAATCATTGCCAACTATGTCATAAAGGTTTCCTACAACAGCCTTTCCATCAGCAAATCCTTTGCCTGGGCAGGCTATGGGGAATATATCCTGAAAAATCTGCGCAAGCATTCGGAGGATAAGCCAAATACCTCTATTTTGGAAGTTCCTTCCAAAACCCCGGACGCGTACGAATATCTCGGCAGATATTATGTATGGAAGGAGGAAAAAAACCATGAATGACTATCTGTATGAAATCATGGAGGATTACAAGTATGCCGAAACCGGACAGGAAAAGGAAGCCATTTTTCAATCCTTCTGCTCTTCTGTCTGGAACAGCGGCAACAAAAGACGAATTTGTACAAAAACCATTCGTTTTACCGTCAAAAAAAATCTGCTTTCCACAGAAGTGGGACAGATTTTTGCCAAATGGACAGAAATAAAGTATACCGGCTATCAGTCCACCACAAAAGAAACGGACTGGTGCAGCCTGATACGGCAGAAAATCAATAACCTGTACACTATATATTTTGATACGGAAGTCATATGCAACAAAGAATACCTGCGCCTGCTGCAAACTCCCCGGACGCTTTACCGGAGATTTTGCACGGACGCCGGGCTTACGCCCGATGAAATTGTCCAATCCATAGAAAATGCGCTCTCTTCGGCAGAAACCACGAAAGCTTTCTGCCAAAAACAAAAAATGAACCTGTCCTGGCAGGAATATCAAAAGGTAATTGAATCCATCCTGCATAAAATTTTCGACAGATGCAGGCTGATTGAGGAATATGAAGACGCCTCTGCCCTTGGCAGCATTTACGACTTTATGAATGAGGATAATTTTTACATACGCTACTTTTGCAGATATCTTTCCTGTGAAATGAAGCAGTGGCAGAAAAAGTACTACGGCGTAAAAAGCCATCGGACTTACATACGGTGCAGGCGCTGCGGAGGGCTTGCCGAAAAAACCAATAACCGTATGCTGTACTGCAAAGACTGCCGGACAATTGTCAACCGTGAAAAGACAAAAGAAAACAAATATCGAACATATGTTTGATTTAGGGATGACCCAAAGTTTCCCATATACACTGCATTTTGCGGCATTTTTACCTGCACATATATACAGTAGTGAGTAACATTTAGGAGGCGGTCTTTTGAAACTGGATTATTTTTCGCTGCTGTCCCCGGCACCCATTTACCTGCCGGGCGCCGGCGGCATTCTTTCCCCCAAATTGGATGCCATATCCCGGATTGGCATCCAAAACTATCAGCAATACCTTGCCGTTCTGCTTCTCGATACCCAATCCTATCTTGCAGCGCTCGGCCTTACCAAAAAATTTGAAACACTTACAAAAGAAGAAAAATCCCTGACGGACATTTTCAGCATGTTGACTTCAAACGAACAGTCCACTTCCATGCTGCAAAATGCACTGAATTTTTTCATGGAAGAAGAAATCCGGTTTTCTTCCCAACAAAACTGCTTTCTGGCATACAGGGAAAATACTGTCACGGGAACCATCAATAAAGAAAATTACCCGCTGGTCCGAAGCTGCATATGCCGGCGCAACTGCATCAATCCGGGTGCAAACGCTGATTTATCCAAAGTGAAAAGCAAAAAAGCACAGGACATCCTAAAAAAACTCAGCAAAGGAAAAGCCGCAAAAGCAAAACAGGCGCAGTCAGACCGGAATATGGAACTGGGAAATATTATTTCAGCGGTGGCAAACAGAAGCCATTCCCTTAATATACTGAATATTTGGGATTTAACCGTATTTCAGGTATGGGACTGCTTTTCCAGGCTTTCCAACAACAGCATTTATGACATTCAGTCCATGAGTGTCGCCGCGTGGGGAAACAAGGATAAAGTCTTTGACATCTCCGCATGGTTCAAAAGAATGGACACCGATAATGAAAGCCTGACCGGCTTTGATTATTAAAATTTAATTGCGAACTTTGTGCCTGCGCGCTGCCTGACACAAACTCGTAAGCCATATTATGGCTTTGCGCAACAAAGCAGCGCAGAAAAGAGGATAAAAATATGTTAAACCAGAACATGGCAAACAGAGAGGTCTGCGACCTTATTTTTGTGGACTATGCCACAAAGAAACCCTTTTTAAACCTGGACTTCGCCAATGTTTCCACCACGGAACTGACCGGTGAATCCGTATTTGCCTACGGCGGCAAAGGACATCCCAAGCGCGTCCAGTTTGCCGGTGAAAGGGGCGGCACCATCACCATCGAAACACAGATTCAGAGCTTTAAGCTGTGGCAGTTGATTACCGGCGGCGATGTTTCCAAATCCGCAAAATTTGTGGTAAGGAAAGAACTCGTCACGGAAGACGGCTCAGCCATCACCCTGCCGGAAACACCCGCTGCCGGAACAGTCAGTGTCTACAAAGCAGACGATGACTGCGGTACGGAACTTGCCTGCAGCGTAACAGGCAGCGACGTTTCGCTTACCACTTCCATAACTGCCGGGGAATCCGTCATTGTTTATTACATGAAGGAAGTTACCGACAAGGTACAGCGAATCAACATCAAGTCTACAAGCTTCCCGAAAAACTTCACGGTTTACGGCGATACCGTCATGAAGACCGAAAATGATGAAGTACTCCCTTACAAGCTCACTGCCTACAAGGCAGCTCCCCAGAGCAACATGTCTTTGAGTTTCTCCAACTCAGGGGACCCGGGAACCATTACGATTACATGTGACCTTTTGGCCGACAGTGATGACAATATCCTTGATTTGGCCTTAATCGAGGAATAAGCGCACTGTAGTTTCGATATTATTTTGATACAGGGATAACATGCTGCGATGCAGATTGCGGCATGTTATCCCTTTTTTTACATGGAAGCAAAAAGCGCTTCGGAATTGAGGTAATACGGTAAAATGGACAACTTATTCGAATTTATGATGGGCATCATTTCCATACTCGGTGCAATCGTCACTTATTTCATTATTCCTTATATTAAGGAAAGCATTTCTTCCGAAAAACTGGAACAATATCAGGAATGGGCTGCCCTCGCGGTAAAAACGGCGGAGATGCTCTGGTCGGAAACCGGACACGGCGCCGACAAAAAGGCCTACGCCGCTGACTTTCTAAGCAGGCTGTTTAATGCCAAAAAAGAAGTCCTCACCAAAGAACAGATAAATATCCTGATTGAATCGGCCGTACAGGAATTACAACACTAAGGAGGAATACCATGCCCTTAAAACCCATCAGCTATTTACAGACAGATTCCCGCTGGAAAAACCACAACTATTCCGCCAAGGGTGAAAAGAAAACCATCGGCAGCTCCGGATGCGGCCCCACTGCCGCCGCCATGGCAATCGCAACACTGAAAGATAAAAACGTCACCCCCGTTACCACCGCCGAATGGTCCATGGCCCACGGATATAAGGCTTTAAACCAGGGAACCTTTTACTCCTATTTTGTACCGCAACTGGCGCAATACGGCATTTCCTGCCAAAAACTGAACAACGCAAATTTATACGGAAAATCCACCTCCGACGCCCATTCACGCGCCCTTGCCGACCTTAAGTCCGGCAAGTGGATTCTTGCCTGCATGGGAAAGGGCAACTGGACAAAATCCGGACATTTCATTCTGGTATATGCCTACGAGAACGGAACCGTCTACATCAACGACCCCGCATCCACCAAACCGGCAAGAATCCAAAACACATGGGATTTGTTTGCAAAACAGGTAAAATACATGTGGAGCATATCCACATCCGATTATATAAAAACAGATATCCCCCAAACCGCCTCAAATACCGAGGTGATATATACTTCGCACCGCATTTCAGACAACAAATGGGGAAACGAAATTAAAGGATATCATAACAATAATTCCATGGGATATTCCGGCGTATTTGGAAAAGCAATCGATAAAATTGCCGTGAGGCTCACAGACGGCTTCCTCACCTATACCGTGCACAGAAAAAACGGCGGATGGGGAAACGAAATAACAGGATTCTCCACCACGGATACGAATAAATATGCCGGTTCCACAGGACAACCCATTGATGCCATCGCCATCAAAGCCACCGGTATTTCAGGAAAAATCAAATACCGCGTCCACCGGAAAACAGACGGCAAATGGGGAAACTGGATTAGCGGATACAGCAAAACGGATACCGCCGGATACGCCGGTTCCTTTGGAAAGGAAATCGACGCCATCCAGATTGGCATCGAATCATGAAAGAGGTAACTATCCTATGGACTCCATTACAGAATTAACCAAAATCAATTTTACCTCTCTTTTTATTTCCCTGTTTATCCTCCTCACGGGAATCAAAGCGGCTGTCTCACTCTTTGAGTGGGCAGCCGGAAAATTAGGTCTTGAAACAAAATGGCAGAAAAAGCGACGCGAAGAACAAACCCTTCTTTTAAATACTTCGCAACGCCTGATTGCCTTACAGGAAAAACACGAAGAAGATATTGCAAGGTCGGATTTACATGACGCGGAAATGCAAAACGACATCCGGAAGCTCACAGAGATGTTTGTCGATAAACAAATCAACGATTACCGGTGGGAAATCATTAACCTTGCCGATAAAATCGTCAGCGGAAAAGCCGTCAGCAAGGAATGCCTGCGCCACGCCCTTTCCACTTATGAAAAATATGAAAAAATCATCACGGAACACGGACTTATAAACGGCGAAGTGGAAATCTCCATAGAAATCATCCGGGAACATTATCAGAAAAAAATGAAGGAAGTATGTTAGAGTTTGAGGAGCGGTCAGGGGTGAAGGCCGCTCGAACCTCGCAAGGGTACTTACCGACTCCTCTTATTGATTATGTGGTCGAGCAGTATGCGGACAGCATTCTTTCCGATGTCGGTATGGACCCTGACAGTGATTTCGGAAATATGCTTGCTAACAGCATCATCCAATCACAGAAAGCGGCAACACAGTTGGAAGTTTTGAACAGTCAGATTGACTCCTTGCAAGGTGCATACAACAACCTGCTTCCCAAAATATTGCACATCGCTACCCTTCCACAGACAGTTCTGCTATCTATACGATAATTTAACGCCTTATGAAATTAAAAGCACTGTATAAGCTACATTAAATTAATGTATCTTATAGAGTGCTTTTTTGCTCTGTAAAGGTCATTTGAAAGGATGTGATAATAATTTAAAAATCACTATTACATTGATTACAATGCCATTGTTTACTTGTCTTCCCTAGTGCAAATACACCAAACAACGCAACGCTTCCTGCTTTTGAAAGATTTGAAATTTTTTTAGTATCTTTACTATGGCAGTATGGACATACTACACTCTTCTCTTTTGAATTTCCATACAACTTTTCACGATTTTCTAATGGATATTTTGGTGTAAAAGTTTCTGGGATTGCTTTTATCTCTCGAATAATGTCAACTAAATCACTGCCGTCCACGAGATTAAGTGAGGTTTTCTTTCTAATTTTACCAATAGCAGAAATATAATCTTCTCTTTTTTCTAATAAAGCTATAGGTAATTCTTCTTTGAAATCATAAACAACACCATTGATGTTACATTTTGTGTTTACTAGATTTATCAATGGATAGCCACAATGTATACAAACATCACTTTTGTCACTTACTTCCTTACCACATTCAGGACAAATAATTAAAGCCATATTTATTTCCTACTTTCATTTGTATTTTCTTAATTATAGCATATTTAAATTTAGAATACTACTCCACATGGTATAAAAATTACGTTCTCCACAAACACATTGTATGTATCCACAACATACATTTTAATAGTATGATATTCACAACAAAAAACACAGAACTTGCTATATTTGGAAAAACACTATCTGAAACAAAAGGAAAATTAATTGAATTTTTTGAAGCTTTTGAACGTGGTGGTATAAAAGGACAAGATGGAATTATAGATACATTCTTTTCAAAAGATAAGAAATCACCATTGACTCCTGAATTACTTGCGGTTTTTGAAAAATTTAAAGATGAATTTAATAGCACATCATTAAGTGCAGAAGCACTAAAAGAAAAATTTGGAGAAGTTGACCAAAAAATCATTGACTATGCTAAGACCTGTAAGAATGGAGAAATGACAACTGAGGGATTTAAGGCATCAGTCGAAGATATGACATTCTCAGCCAAAGCAGGCAAGGTAGCTCTCGGCGCTCTTGCAACAGTCGGCAACATGTTCCTTATGCTTGGAATCAGTAAAGGTATTGAATTGGCAGTAAAAGGCATAGATAACCTCATCCACTCAGCAGAGCACTGTAAAGAACGTGTCGAGGGACTGATGTCGTCCTATCAGTCTGCTATTAATCAGGCTGACAGCAACGCAAAGGCTG